>Ga0157379_10002005_pt1 | contig 16862 bp, 23 predicted proteins | sample S25metaG_FD_121802 | JGI IMG/M metagenome (GOLD analysis project Ga0157379, IMG submission 121802) | Switchgrass rhizosphere microbial communities from Kellogg Biological Station, Michigan, USA - S2-5 metaG | ecosystem: Host-associated > Plants > Roots > Rhizosphere > Soil | place: USA... | reverse complement strand
CGTGTGGCCTCTCAACGTGAGTCGGGATACTCATCATATTAGCCACCGTCCCGGTACTGATTTCCTTCAGTGCCTTTGCTGATAATAAATCCTCCGTAGATGAGGTGATATACATAGACAAAATCAAAGCACGAATGGAATCCCATGCGCCTCGACCATTCTGAATATGCAAGGGGACACGAAAGCCTGACCCAAAGTTGACTAAAGACAGCACCGAAATCAAGTTAAGTTCCGATAGTTGTGAGGGGAAATTAAGTGGCAGAGCAAACCCATGGCTTTGAGAAAGTTTACTGAACGTCATTGAGAAAGCTTGAGATCTCAAAAGTCGTTGGACACCATCTTGAGAGATCTGCCAAAGTTTTATGAGGTCTGGTCATAGGATGTCCCCGTGAGCTTACAGTAACCCCAGCAGATTCGCGCAATGCTCGTGATGATGTGCGTATGGCTTCTAGATACCCTCCAGAAGGCGGGAACGGACAATCCATGTTGTGTTGGTGAATGGTAAATTGAGGGAGTTAATCGGACTTCTAAAACGTTCTGCTCTACCAAAAATGCGAGGTCTCTGGGTTTTTCGTGGACTAGCTCGTTCGCAATTGACACGTCCTCAAATTATCTCTTATTCTACGAGATTCCCATTCCGTGCATATTCTGTGGAATCCAATGGAGATATCACCTCTCGGCTCAAAACCGACCTCAAAGCCGCTATGAAATCCAAGGACACTCTCAAGTCGACAACTATTCGTGTGAGTCTCTACGTACACTGAGTTTCATTCGCCAAATCTCATACATTGACTAGTCGGTGCTTTCAGAAATCTATAATGCTGAGAAACAAGTAGCACCGAAGACAATGTCCCCCTCAGATGTGATGACAGTTGTGCGGAAGGCTGAGCAGCGACGCGTAAGCTGCCGTATACCTATGTCTCCAAATCTCATTGAAACATTCCTCTTCAGTTGGACTCGGCGAAACAATTTGAAAGCGCGTCCCGCGCAGATCTCGCAGAAAAGGAGCATCAAGAAGCCACCCTCCTCGGTTCTTACCTTCCTCCAATGCTCTCCATTGACCAAATCGACGCCATTCTCCGCAAAATCATCGCAGCAACCCCCGCAAACGAAAACCCAAAGAAAGCAAAGGGTCTAGCAATGAAAGCCTTCTACACCGAAGTGGATAAAAGCTCCGTCCAAAGCGAAGTCGTCAAACAGCGATTAGATGAGCTATGGCCCGCGGCTTAAGTACTTGCTTCCCATTCAAATGATTACGAATTGAAAGCAATAAAAAAAAAGTGAATAACATTACAAAACAGATGCTGGTGATACGATTTCAAGGATCAATTGGGGTAATTTGGGGGACAGGATTTGGGTTGGCCTCCGCCGGTTCTGGTACGGCTACAGCTGCGGGAACCACTGGATCTTGATTGTCTACGGGCTGAGCAGAAGAAGATGCTGCTGTTGCTGCATCTGTTGCAGGATCTTGTGGAGCGAGTGGTGTAGCAGTAACCTGAGTAGAGCTACCCGCCTCAGCGTTCTGTTGAGATGTCGAAGGTCCTGCTTGAGGTGTACTCGTTGGCGTCGGACGAAGGGGCAACACACTCCGTATCCGTATAAGTTCCTCTGCACAACGCCACATCACCCCTTGCATATTTTCCAACACCCGCAACCTCTCATCAATAGCTTCTCTCGTCAACGTATCAAGTCTTTCTAGCTGCTCTTGCGTCAACGTCTGTGGAAGACTTCGGAGATCTGGTAGTTGACGGTCTCCACCGAAGTTCACGTAGGGTCGAGAAGGCCTTTGATATGGACTTGGTCTTATGTTAATTGAGGGAGGGGGAACGATTGTAGCTTGTGTAGTTGCTGGATCAAAGAGAGGGATGAGGGATGGAACTCCAGGGACAGAGGACCCTCTTGGAGGCTGTGGTCGTCCTGGAAGGGGATTCTGTGTGGAGGAGTTTGGTGGAGGAACTGTAGATGTGGAAGGACCCGCTGGCGGTTGATCTGGAATAGTCGGTGTGGGCGTCAAAGGTATGAGAGATGGGGCTGTCCCATTCGGACGGCCATTTTCAGGCTGGGTAGCGTGAGTATGTGTCTGAAGCTCGTTGGTAGCGACGCGAGGCTGGGTCTGGGGTGGTACGGTAGAGGAAGGAGGGACTGGGGAAGAAGTGGTGGGGGCAGACCGTGCAGCCTGCGTATTCAGAGCACCATATCTGCGCAATGCGGCAAGTGCAGCGGCCTGCCGAGGCGTAGGCGCATTCTCTGCTGACGGAGATCCCGACGTTGACGATGAGTCTGTCCCCGAACTGGACCCAGACGAACTTGGCTCGTTCGACGATTGTGAGGGAGCCGGAGGTGGAACTGTGGGTGCATCGGTAGTGGCTGATGGCGGTGGTGCAGGCGCAGGCGTCTGTTGTACAGGTGTGGGTGGCCGCACAACTGGAGCTGGAGCGGCCTGAGGAGGCTGTACCAGCTGAGGTTGCTGTTGTTGGGCTTGTTCACCCCATGGCTGCCATTGATTACCAATATAGAAGCCTTGTAGCACCTGAACGGGAGGGGGGAGTTGCTGATGCTGCTGCTGGGGCACAAAGAACCCAGGCTGCTGCCATGGTCCAAAGGGATTCTGAGCAGGGAAACCTTGATTCAGGGGTTGCTGCTGAGGAGGTTGATTAAATCCATCTGGTCCAGGGGCGAACTGTCCTGGTACGATTGGAGGAGCACCCATAGCGCCAGCTAACCATCTAAGTATACGGCCTCCTTGACGTTCCTGTTGTGCGTCGCCGAAGCCTTGCTGAGGAACAGCTCCCGGTTGAGGAGGTGCAGCACCCGGATCTTGACCTGGTGCATTTCGTTGTCCTTCACGACCCTCAAGTACAGTTCTCCGACTAAAAGATATTTAGTTAGAAGTAAATGGAATGGTGCTCCAGACGACATACCATGTCGGACAACTTTGCTGCCGTTCCAACCATGATCGCAGACAGTGGAAGTGGAATACATGACCGCATGGAAGCTTCTTGGGCGCATCGTTAACACCTGCTTGAGCACCCTCTGTTGCAGGTCGTTGAGCAGCGGGATCACGAGCGACCATCTCTTCGCGACAAATGATACATGTTCTATCGTTCATCTGGGATAGTTCCGCCTCAGTGGCATTGGGGTATCTCTCGTCCATGTTGCGTGTCGCCGTGCGGTACCGCACGAGATCGCGGCATCGCTGAATGAAAGAACGCGCGGTAATGTATATGTCACGTAAGATGTTAAGTGGTAGACCATAGAAGATGAGAACAACCACAAAGAACGCCAGATATGTGATGAGCTTTAGGAAATCTGGGGACGAAGGTTAAATTTGATCCGCCAGAATAGGGATGGAACTTCACCTGTCGCAAGTTCGACATAGAAAATAAACATGCTCTTGTCCTCCCAAACAGGAGCATTTTCGCCTCCGTGAAGACCCGCGCGACGAATATCGTAAAAGATGATCAAATATTTGGCGACAGAATTGAGCAGGCTTGCAATAAGGATCGCGTACTAAATGATATCTCATTAGCTGAGAAATGCAGAATAAAATGCATACTCACTTCACTTGCAAACAGCACAATTCCACCCATTCCGTGTGTCAGAATGCTTTCCACTGCAAATCCTAACATGACCATGTCGACGACCCATAATGAGAAAAATAGGATATTCATGCGAATATGGAACCAGACATTCGGACCAGGATATTGGACTTGATCCATCTAAATAAATATAAATTATAGGTTCATATTTCAGCCATTCTGAGAGCATTACTCACCCATTCAACTCGGAAGCTTGTGAGCCAATGGAAACATTTGACGAATAGCAGGAAGCCGAACATGATTCCAAAACTAACGTCAAATTCGTCCCGGAAAATAGTAAATGCAAGCAAGGATTCTGTAAGGAAAAACCATATTTTGTCATATAGTCTCTGTGCGTCTGTCAGTGAATATTCGGACAATATGCCAGCAGTACTACGCACTTCAACCTCAGCCGCCCTCAGTGATCCAAAAAATATTTGCTGGAATCCACGGTATATCAGAAGAGAACAAAGTAAACCAAAGTTGGCTAGGACCTGAACTATACTTTAGCGAATTATTGGTAAGGATAGACAGAATGTTCCTACCAGGACACTCCTGTTACTTCGTGACAAGTACACAGCGACCGAATAGAAGTTGCTGTAGTTGATAAACGCATTAAATATAACGAGGGAAACTGATGTTATGGAGAAAACTCCATAAAGCAGGAGTCTGAGGAAGAGAAAATCAGAAACATCTTCGTGTCTAACGAATGACACAACAAACCTATTGGAAGTCGCCAATCTGGCATACGGTCTGATAAGATCCTAAGAGAAATATTAGATTAAACATTAGAACATTTGCAATGGAATATCTACCTGGACCAAGGGCATAAGGAGAGGAAAGAAAACGTATATGTGGCACACGAATGTACGACGAGGGTACGTGTCACACAGAGGCGATCTCTGACATAAGCCGCCGGACCGAATATTGGTTGACCAAGTGAATTTGAAGTGAATTCACCACCATGGTGGTGAACAAATGTCGTAAAATGGACAATTTAATTCATATGCCATTCCCCCGTTATTGGAAGAGTCAGAGTATAGAATTCAAGCAATTTGGATTCACCCCCTCTCCGTGTGTACGTAGTCCCCCCTAACAATATCTCAACTTCTTCATTGAACGGCATACACGATATGCTGCTAGAAGCATTTTTCCCTGACCGCCCGCTACACATCTCTTCCGTTGATGTGTATAGCAGATTATGTTCGTCTTACTAGGCGAAATGTGCAAGAGAATTTTGGCTATATTTATCGTCAAATTGTTCTGCAACGTTGGATCAGAATTCAATGAGCTTCTTCCCAGCCCGAATTTGTACATATCGCGCTGTATGCTGGGCCACTAGCGCCTGACACTGGATAATACCGCTGAAGTCGCCGGCAGATACCTTCACCCCCACCGTCATATAATGGATCAAGCCTGCGATCGGGTGTGTATCTTGATATCTTGTTCACCACCAAAGTCATCTAATGTCGTCGACCACTCGAAAGCGTACCTTCGCCGTGCCCAGCAAGGCTCTGGATGCCAATATCGACATCACGACGATTCCTCAAGGGAAGACCAAGTCGCGCGAATTGGAGCCCTTCGTTCGGAGAAGAGCTATCAATCAAGGAAGAATTCGCGCTATCTTGAGTTCTATATTTCTTGCTGTCCTGCTTCTCTTCATTCGAAAATTTCCTTCGAAAGGCCTTCCTAATTCCTACGTCCTGTGCTCCAAAGAGGGCAAGATATATACCCTCGATACCTCTCAGAATACCACAGATTGTATCTTGATCCATGATAAGTTTATCTTTGCTACAGGAACACTCGGTGAGTAGATTATCCATCGTTTTGGCAGCCAATTCACTGAAGCATTTGTATTCCGTAGCCCACGTCAAGGAACGTTGGAAGCTCGAAACCGGACGGACCTATATCCCCGTTAAGCTCGCAAAAACTGGCTCTATTATTATACCTGGCATGACTGATTCTCATGGACATATCATGGAGTATGGCAAGAAACTCTTACTTGATCTGGATGGAGTCCCGACACGTCAAGGTAAATAATCTGAGCTATTATCTCGAACAATAGTCAGCTGAAATGAGTATAGAGGCTGTTAGACGCATCCGAGAATATATTAAAGCTCGTCCTGGCTTAATGAATAATACCAATGCATGGATCGAAGGCGGCGGATGGGACCACATGAGCTGGCCGGAAGGCACCTGGCCGACTGCGGTGAGCGGGTTATCTTCCTGTTCGGATATCCCTGCATCCAAACTCCCTCCCTTTTCATAGGCCGACCTTGATGCGGATCCTATAGTTCGCAATCGCCCGATTGTCTTATTGAGTAAAGATGGCCATGCGTTCTGGTGCTCTAAGAAAGCTATGGCACTGAGCGAACCTTTCCCTGAGACAATTGAAGGCGGAGTAATCGTCCGTGATGATGAGGGAAAACCTTCCGGTGAGTTGAAACTATGATTTATCAAATTATCATTTACACAGGCTATAGGAACTTTCATGGACAGAGCAATGGATCTTATACACCCGCCCCCATGGACTCAGGATCAAATGCATGAATACTTTAACGCGGCCGTTCAAAGCGCCCTCGCTAATGGATTAACACGCATAACCGATGCAGGTTTGAACAGGGTTTTCTCTGATTTTGTTGCAGAGTGAGTATAAATTTAGTTATATTTTGAGTTTACGCTGATGAACTTTATTATATCTTATTTCAGATACATAACTCAGCATCCTCTTCCGGTACGTTTCCCCATTAAACACCGTGGAGTATCATGATACTGATAATCTTTTAGATCCGGATATATGCAATGAAACCATTTAATGAGTCTGAACCATATTGGGGAGACAAACAAAACAAGACAATCGGGGCATCCGATGAACGCTTTACCATGCGCAGCGTCAAAATATTTACGGATGGTGAATCGATTCTTTTTATAACTATATACAGGAATTTACCGTCTTCGAACCTTCAGGTGCCCTTCGATCTGGAGGCGCGGCTGTACGTATGATTCTCCTATCTCTCAGTTTTCATTAACCACGTTTCTAGTTGTATGAACCATATACAGACAATCCTTCAACAAGAGGCTTCTTCAGAACTGATCCTGAGATTCTTAAAGAAGTCATTCCTAAATTCCTAAAAGACGGTTGGCAGGTAGTGAGTATACTATCCTCTCTACCTGTAAACTCCCGTCGACCCTCTCTCCCAGAATACACATTGTATCGGTGATCGGGCCAATGGGATGTTCATAGACCTAATGGAACAAGTTATCGAAGAAATTGATATCGCGACAGTACGACCCCGAGTGGAACATGCCCAAATTCTCACTCCTCGAGACTTCAGTCGTATGGGGAAAGTTGGAGGTTAGGTTGATTCTTCATATAATTGATTTACTGTTTGCTGATTTGATATGAAGTGATCGCCAGTATCCAACCTAGTCATGTGTAAGGCGTTTCGATCGAGCTTGTCTTGCAGTTCGCTTATTTGTCGAAAACTTATAGCATCGACGATATGTCATTTGCCGAAGAGCGACTTGTACGTTTTCCTCTTACTGGAAGTTTGATGCTATCTGATTATTCCGCAGGGTTCTGAACGCATAAAAGGAACATACGCCTTCCGATCAATGATAGAAAACGGGGTTCCTATTACTTTGGGGACGGATTTCCCGGTCGCAAGTATCAATCCTTTGGAAACGTTTTATGCCGCGATTACGAGGCTCTCTCTGAAAGGAGATTCGCCTAATGGACCAGACGGATGGTTCCCGGAACAACGGCTTACTCGAGAAGAAGCTCTCAAAGGTAAAAGCATCCCCTTTTTAAAAATTCTGAGTATTTATTTATCATTGTTAGGCATGACTCTCGACGCGGCGCACGCTACCTTTACAGAGACGACGACGGGGTCTTTAACTCCGGGAAAGCGCGCCGACTATACGGTTCTATCTAAAGACATCATGGTTATTCCTCCGCCAGAAATTCTGAAGACAAAAGTTCTGGCGACCGCGTTGGACGGAAAAGTCGTTTATGGCAAGCTATAGGAACTGTAAACCTGTTTGCGGTAGAATAGAACTATCGCGACGAGTTTAAATCTGGGAGAGTTGGAAACAGAACTGTGTACCTATTTAAATGCAGACCTAATTTATTTTGGACCTATATAAACTCTAAGTTAAACTTCCACTTCGCAAATTGTGAACTGGAAACCTTGATTACGGGATGATTCACGCGAAGTTTAGTACTTGAATTACAAAACAGGTTTTCCATCTCAAATCCAAGCTGTGGCTCCCACCTCCCTCTGCATTTAAAGTCTTTAAATACACTTCTACCAAGCTTTCATTCTGTATTTAGAAGAGCATCTGTAATGTGGGTTCCATTTCATCTTCTCATCTTGGTCGATAATAGCTTTTGCATTTTAAATCAAACACGAAGGCCTCTCTGGATACGTTTTAAATAAAGGTTTCTCCAATATTATCATGTAAACAAGGTTACTGTTCATGTTTTGCGAAGTGTTCGGTTCCGAATGAAACAAAGTGTCACAGTGACGCCGCGTGACACGACGCGTCTTTCTGTCTTCTTTCCAACTCGTGGCAACACGCGTTGAACTTCACAATGGAGTCTCATACAGGCTCGACCATCTTTAAGAAACGGAAATCGGACGGCAATGATGGTAATCCGCATCCCTTGAAGCAGCGAAGCACGTCTGGTACGACTGAAGGATGGAATGGAGTGACATATTGGAATGTGCAGTGGTAGGGATTGTATCTACTGTTTCTTCAATCAATCCTGACAATGCGTAGGCGAGCTCCACAGTATAAGAAGCATAAGACGTGGGATGGGGATTCGGTTATTGCTGTAACACCGACTGGCAATGGTTTCGTGTACTGTACTTTATACGATGGAGAAGGTCACCCGTACGTTGCGACTTTCATATCTCATTCGAAGCTTGCTGATATCTGTCCGTGTATTCACATAGAATGACGAGGAACAAACTCATGTTGCCGTCGATCAAAGAAGGAGATTTCTTCAAGATGGGCGACAAAGAATACGAGGTCGACTACAATATACCGCTCGAAGATTTCAACTCAGGCAAACATTTCAGCGGAAAGACTGCCGTAGTCCCTGAAGCAATACCCGTTGGTCAGTCCTCAGGATTACAGAAGCCCTTTTCGCGTATCACACCTCGCGCCGCGTCAGCAACTGCACCGAAGACGACTCGCAAAGGCATCTCGCTCCACCCTGTTAACCTCATCAAGCTTCCTGGACAAGCAATTGATATTGATGAGCCGCCCAGGGAAAAGCAACTGTCGCAGCAATTGTACTGGAGTATAAACTGGTACCTAATCTTTATCTAAAGCGATTCGAATCACTAAGAGATATAATAAATAGGAGTAAACCTGGCACTAAAAAGAATAAGTTATGGGAGAACGACGGTTATTTGGTTTTCAACGGCAACTCTGTCAATATGCTCTCAGAGACGGGAAAGATGTGAGTTATATCTACCAAATCTACATACCGTCTTTAACCTTAGATAAAATAGACTCGGGACTTCCGCCTGGAAAGGACCAGAGCCTTTTGAAGGGCATGAAATCCATCTATACGGAAAAGATGTGAAAATAACTATTATTTGATTCTGTTTGATTCGTGCTTATAATTTATATTAGGTCAGATTAGATCGGCCTGTATCTGCCAGCAACATACCTTCTTCTTCCATAAAGGAAAATGCTCGAAGCTCACCAGAAATACAAGAGATCGCGCTTCCACCGCCTCCTGTTAAGAAGTTCGTTGCACCAACATCTTTCTACGGTCCCCCACCACCAAAGGAATTGTCTTCTCGTCCGCGGTAGATAAATACTTTTATCTGCGATTGTTCAATGTGTCTGAGTTTATTATTTAAGACATGATCCGGATGCAGAAGGAGCAATAGTGATGAAAGCTCCAAGTAAGGCGCATGAAGCCAAATACAACAAGAAGTACGTGTTTCTTTGGCTAATAATAAAAGTATTCACCGACTCTCCGTAGAAACCGTCCAATAGTGCCTGTTGTAGTCGACCCCCTTATCTCTGGACACCTTCGTCCTCATCAGAAAGAAGGTTCATTAGCCTTATGTGCATTTCATCGCGGGCAGTGCTGACCTTGGATCTCAAATCAGGTGTTAAATTTATGTATGAATGCGTCATGGGAATGAGAAAACACGAGGTATTTAAGATTCTACTTCTACAAATACCTTTACTCACACTCTTTGCAGGGTCAAGGTTGCATCCTTGCAGATGAGATGTAGGTACACCATCTCTGCAATTTCTTGTGTCTAACGGATCTTATCTCAGGGGAATGGGAAAAACCCTACAAACTGTGACCCTGATTTGGACGCTACTAAGTGAGTGCGAATAACAGTGATACGAGCGATTCCGAACCTTTTTACTAGAGCAATCTCCTTACGCTGGGAATCCCGTCATTGGTAAATGCCTTATTGCGTGCCCAGTATCCCTTGTCAAGGTAAGTCCCCAGCTTCAATAGTACGATATCCGTATGAATTACTGTCTCAGAATTGGAAGAAGGAATTTACCAAATGGCTCGGTAAGGATCGAGTTGGCGTCTTCGTCGGCGACAAGGACAAGACGGTTATCAAACAATTCGTCAATTCGTCAGTGATACGGCATTTAACATCAATTATCTATACTCACTATAAGGGAGTAGGAAAATCCACCAGGTTCTTGTTATCGGCTATGAACGTCTCAAGAGCGTCATGTAAGTCGATATCGGTTTTTGTATAGATTCTGTCACTGACTCTCTGATATCAGCAACGACCTTGTTTATTGCCAGTTTGTGATAATTTCAAACGTTAAATCTGTTGCATCTGAAAGTTTCTTTAGACCTCCTATTGGTTTAATTATCTGCGACGAAGGTAAGTCTTCTTTTCCCATTTCGAACAAACCGTCAACTTTCTCACTAGGTCATCGTTTAAAATCATCCCAAAGTAAAGTCAACCAGATGTTCGATATACTAAAGGTATCTCGTAGAGTAATTTTATCTGGCACACCGATCCAAAATAATCTCGAGGAATTGCATGCCATGGTATGTCATATTCGGTAACCAAATCGGAATCGTGTGTTTATTTATTCGACCACAGGCGGACTTCTGCAATCCTGGGTTATTAGGTCTGTTTTGCATCGCTGCTGAGGTATACCATCCTGACTGACGCTACCAGACGATTATCCGTCGTTCAAACGTCTCTACGAAAATCCCATAATGAAGAGCCGAATGCCCGGCTGTTCCAAGAAAGATGTGGAGACGGGAAATGCACGTTCCTCTCAAGTAAGAAGTATTCCTTCTGGTTTTGTGGTTCTATACCGATCTTCCACAGTTGTTGTCTATTTGCAACAGCTTTGTCTTAAGACGGGACGCCACTGTCCTAAGTAATTATCTTCCTCCGAAATGTAAGAGGACCAAATGTTTATCATGCCTATTCATTCTCTAACATCCTCCAGTCGAGTATGTCGTCTTCGTGAAGCCCACAGAACTACAGCTTTCCATATACGCCGCCATGCTGGATCAAAATTCGTTGAATACTCTCATGCGAGGCTCAATGGCGAAATCGTTAGCAATGATCAACAAACTTACCAAGATATCGAACAGTCCTTTTCTCCTTCGATCTAAAGACGATGACAAGATTGACGAGGCTGACGGTCCAGTTGGCAACGTCGGCGAGGCATTGCGCCTTCTACCTCATGGAGCGAGTTTAGATGATGTTTCTCTTAGTGGTGCGTATAGAAACTTAACTATTTGTCCGGTAATTCAAGTATTTCCAGGCAAATTGACAGCACTGGCGAAGATTTTGACAGAAATACGTAAAGTACGTGTTTTTTTTTCAAAGGTCGCTGGAACAGCTACTAACCTATGACTTCATAGAACACAGAGGAGAAATGCGTCGTGGTTTCTCATTACACAAGTGCTTTGGATGCTATTCAAGCATATTGTGATAAGAAGAGGTATAACTATGTACGCTTGGACGGGTAAGTGCTCACAAAACATTACTGTCGCGACTATAACCTATTATGATTTTGAAGACGCGTTCCTTCCAACAAACGTCAAGGTCTGGTCGATCAATTCAACATTAGTACGCAAAAGGAATGCTGTAAGGTCTCTTGCTAAGATTTTTTTTTCTCATTGGTTAACAATCGTTCGCTGTAGTCATTTTCTTACTTAGCGCGAAGGCGGGTGGAGTCGGCCTTAATCTGATTGGAGCCTCGAGACTTGTTTTAGTGGATAGGTATGGTTTTTCACTGAATCCTCTGTGCGGATAACAAAATACTCGCTGATGATATACGATATACGATAGTGACTGGAATCCAAGGTATTCGAGTTTCCCTTTAATGGTATCACATTGTTCTGAACGGAATGAACCACAGCCACGACTTGCAAGCTATGGCTCGAATCCATAGGTTAGTGGAAGGGGAATCTAGACAACACTTGTCCCTGATGTGTTGTCGTTAGAGACGGCCAGAAAAGATCTGTCTACATATACAGACTGCTCACCGCGGGTACTATTGACGGTAATTATGATTAGCCTTGCCCATCTACTCCATACTAGATGTCAAATTTCAGAGAAAATCTATCAGCGTCAAGTCACGAAAATGGGTTTAAGCGATTGTAAGTGGGAGAGTTCTGTTTAAATTTGGATACTTACTGGATGTCTCTGTAGCTTTAATGGCAGGTCAAGCAGGCGAGGGCTCGTCGTCCAAGACAGATTCGTTTTCGCCTCAAGAGGTGAGTTTCTTTCTTGGGTGATAAATTATATTTTACCTGGGTGATAAAGCTTCGAGATCTTTTCAATATCCATACGAACACACCTTGTCACACTCATGATCTCCTTGGTTGCACTTGCTCGGGACCTACTATAACAGACGATGTCGATCATGCTTCGGACTCAGATTCAGATACCCCTACAGGCTGGATAGTCGCCTCACAAGTGAAGCCAGAGCAACTAGACAAGAAGGTGCGATCCATGCCATTGACCTAAGACTTTATGGTGAATCCAGATTACCAGTTTACGAAGAAACGTAAAGGAGAGCTCGCCTCCCTCGGAGAATGGACCCATATCAATTGTATGGTTGCCTCTGCTCGGAGCAAGATTCACGACGAAATCCTTTGTAAATTGATAAAGCCACCGAAGGCAACCGAGGAAGCGGATACAGCGGCCAAGACGCGCGCGGAGAAAGTTTTAGAAGACTTTGATTCCCAATTCCTTTTCGATGACGAAATACCAGACGATGACCAAGGTGTAGATATGTCCGAGATTCCTGGTGGGTGGATAACATATTTATTCGAGAAACGGTCAGATTCTTCGTTATAAAGACATAGATTTTACACATGCCTCATTTTTTGCTACTACACTTCTAATACCTGCTGTATCACATTCAGATTCATGTATTTTGCTAGTATTTAACGATTTGCATTTGCTCGGAATCGGAAGCAAACCGAGAAAGTAATGATGGAAGCAAATCCGCTGACGTAACTCGTCAGAGTTGTTCAACAGCCACAACACACAAGTTTGCAGCGAGCGGGCTGAAAAGCAATCATGTCTGCAGACTCTCCGACGTTGAGTGTTACTTTGTTAGGGGCAGGACAAGAAGTTGGAAGGTCATGTTGCGTATTGCAATACAGAGGAATTACTGTTGTGTGTGACGCTGGTTCGTGAAATAGTATTGATTTTCCTTTCGTGGACTGGACGCAAACCTTTCGTATGTTAGGTGTCCACCCTGCCCTCAGTGGTATGGCATCCTTGCCTTTTGTCGATGAACTAGATTGGAGCACAGTCGATGCGCTTCTTATCACACAGTAGGAATATTTTCGTCATCTAGTGAATCAAGCTAAAGCACCGTCTAGCTTTCACCTGGACCACGCGGCTTCTTTGACCTATATCATGGAGAAGGCATGTATTTTTTGCTCTTGTATTTGATTTGAAATATCAACCGTGTGGGATTAGACCAACTTTAAAGACGGCAAAGGCAAAGTGTACATGACCCATCCGACTAAGGCGGTCTACAAGTTCATTATGCAGGATTTTGTTCGAATGAGGTTTGCCATTTCTGCTGAATCCTTTCTATTGCTGACGTCTATCTGTGAATTAGTTCGGCCTCAGCAGATCCTATATTCACTCCTCTTGATCTAGCCCTCTCACTGCCTAACATTATACCTGTTTCAGCACATCAGTTAATATCTCCTTGTCCTGGTCTTTCGTTTACGCCATACCATGCCGGACACGTCGTCGGTGCCTGTATGTTTCTAATCGACATGGCTGGACTCAAAATCTTGTATACTGGTGACTACTCTCGGGAAGAAGATCGCCATCTCGTCAAGGCGGAAGTCCCCCCTGTGCGACCAGACGTGTTGATCGTCGAGAGTACGTACGGTGTTCAATCCCTGGAAGATCGAGATACGAAAGAAAAGCGCTTTACATCTCTGGTGCATCAAATAATTCGCCGAGGGGGCCATGTATTACTACCTGTCTTTGCCATTGGTCGCGCCCAAGAGTTACTCCTGATTCTGGACGAATACTGGAAGGCACATCCTGATTTACACAATGTGCCGATTTACTACGCTTCGAGCTTGGCGAAAAAGTGTATGGCAGTTTACCAGACATATATCCATACAATGAATGCGAACATCCGGACTCGCTTTGCAAGACGAGATAACCCCTTCATTTTCAAGTGCGCTTTTAATTCCATATTCTTGATACTTGAACAATTCAATTAATGTTTTCCAGGCACATTTCACATTTGCCTCAAACACGTGGACTAGAAAGGAAGATTGCTGAAGGCCCGCCTTGTGTTGTCTTAGCCAGTCCAGGTATGTTGCAGAGTGGGATGAGCAGAGAACTCTTAGAACTGTGGGCGCCGGACAACCGCAACGGGCTTATTATCACTGGATACTCAGTTGAAGGAACTATGGGAAGGGTGAGTTTTATCCTTCCTTCTCTCAGTTTCATATTCTTTCTTCATGTATGTTCGACGTGGGCAATGAAAATATTTCAACACTCTGTGCTGCATAAGAAGCCTGTTACTCGCCCCCTATTATCGTCATGTTCATCGTCCGATTCATTATAAAGCGCTCACCATCCTTTCGTCTGGCTAGGACATCACCAACGATCCGGACGAAATTACCTCTATGAAAGGCAATCCGATTCCACGTCGACTATCCGTCGATTACATCTCCTTCTCGGCTCATGTTGATTATACTCAAAACTCCGAATTTATCGACCAAGTGAAGGCTCAACACATCGTATGTCGTGGAGATTTTCTGGGACTGCATGCTTCTGACTTCTCTCGAATAGATACTCGTCCATGGAGAGCAAACGGCGATGGGAAGACTTAAATCGGCTTTGCAGTCCAAATATAAAGACAGGGACGAAGATGTTAAAATTCATACTCCTCGAAATCTGGAAACACTCCATCTTAATTTCAGGGGGGAACGTGTAGCAAAGGTATAATTATGATAGGATATGTTTGTTTAATCATTTATTAACACAATCCGTTAGGCTATTGGAAAATTAGCTGCGAACCCACCAGTACCAGACTCAACCCTTTCGGGTCTGCTGGTTTCCAAGGACTTCTCGTATACGCTGTTAGACCCGCAAGATCTTCGTGATTTTACTGGACTATCGACATGCGTTGTCACACAACGCCAGAAAATTGCTCTCAATGTCGGATGGCATCTTGTTCAATGGCATATGGAGGGGATGTTCGGGTCGGTAGAAGTGGGTGTCGATAAGGAAGGGACACCGATGATGAGAGTATGTTCTATGCTACTGAATTACACCCATTTTTGACTCTCTGCAGATTATGGGCGCAGTCAACATTAGACAGACAGAGCCTCATGAACTTGTTCTAGAGTGGGAGTCAAGTGCCAGCAATGATATGATTGCAGATTCAGCCATTGCGGTAATATTTGGGATTGACCGCAGCCCCGCGTCTGTTAAACGTAATGAACACGGTTAACGCGATATAGTATCTCTCTGACAATTCATTCTAGTCACAACGCACCCGCATAAGCATTGTCATCCTCATGCAACTCCTCGGGACGAAGATATGGCAATAGCGCGTATTGAACGCCTAGTGATGTTTTTGGAATCACATTTCGGTGATATTAAAATGGCAACAGGCGAAGAAGATGACCCCATGCTTGAGGAACAAAAGCCCGGGGGAGAACACGAAGAGTTAAAGGATATGCCTGGCGTCTCCCGAATAATCGTCAATGTAGACGGTGTGGAAGCAAGCATTAATCTTCTGAACTTGGTAAGATCCTTAAAATGTTCAAGTATCTGAGGCTAACTATTGCTTAGGAGGTGACAAGCTCCCAGGAATCTCTGAAGAGGCGCGTAGAGGCGGTTTTGGACATGGCTTTGGCTACTATTAGCTCATTATCTGAGTCTTATACGTCTGGAATATCACTTTCGGATGTTATCTCAGACGGGATTAAGGTAGATGAGGAAGGGGATACCATTATCGAGGACTACGGTCAATTTAAACGTCGTATCAAACCAGAAGCGCTTGCGGACGTCAAGGAGGAAGATAGCGAAGACGATGATGGAGACAGCGAAGGGTCGGACGAAATCTTGGAGGTGATAGGTTGAAGGTGGTTTCATATCGATTGGGGACGCTACAGTATTTGGATACTATGGTCAGCAGGGGAAGGGAGGGTGTCACTTTCATACTATGTAACAGCGATTATTTGTTTTATATTTGTTTTCATCAAAATCTCTCTACGTTATCTTAAATAAACAGGATAAATATATCTTCTATAATATAATTAGAATGCCGCGCCTCAGGCCAAAGTTCAGCGCCTTCGGCCTTGACTTCAGTCTCAACTTGGTCTCAAGCCATGGTGTCCATTTGGACTATTTCATCATTGTTATGGATCATAACAACGACTTATGCTTTGCCACAGCTGGTTCAATATAACCGAAATAATCATACCAGACCATTCGTTGTTTGGCATGGACTTGGTGAACATTGGTTGCATTTCAGCGTGACGTCGAGACGGTACTAATAAATGCATTATCAAGGGGATTCATATGCATCTAACGGAATGGTTCAATTTATGGACATAATTCGTCAACTTTATCCTAGCATATTTGTTCACTCGATATATGTGGCTAAAGACCAAGATGACGACCAGAAGGCAGGATGGGTGCGTCGACAGCGTATCGCGTCTTTAGATTCATATTAACTCCTTTGTCCTTTCTCTCCTCAGTTTGGGGACATTACAGTTCAGCTACCAGCAGTCGCTGAGCAACTGGCAGG
>Ga0157379_10002004_pt1 | contig 16868 bp, 21 predicted proteins | sample S25metaG_FD_121802 | JGI IMG/M metagenome (GOLD analysis project Ga0157379, IMG submission 121802) | Switchgrass rhizosphere microbial communities from Kellogg Biological Station, Michigan, USA - S2-5 metaG | ecosystem: Host-associated > Plants > Roots > Rhizosphere > Soil | place: USA... | reverse complement strand
GGCTCTGCTGGAGCCACCATTCCAAAAAAAACTCCAGATACCGTTACTCATATCCAACGTGGAGCCTGTTAAAACCCCAGGAGCTATCCGTCGGTCGGACTGATGAGGTAGCTTCTGAGTCTTGAGATTACCTAGGCTTTGGAGGTATATTAGTTGTTAGACTGAATCGGTCAAACATGCTCTCCCATCATCAGTAATGGGGATATTGCGCTATGAGAAAGGTAAGCATGACAATCGAATGGAGAGCAAGACGTACACCACATATGGCACCGTGGATTGTGGTAGCTCGTTGTGTGTGGAGACGGTTAAGACCAGTGGCGATAGTCCAAAGTCCGTATGACATGATGTACTGTTGCTGGACACCAGTATATTTCCCTGTCGCCGGTTGGGATTAAGCTTTCAACATTAGGGTAGCAACTGATTGATTCACCCCTCGAAGGCTCCATGAACAGTTATATTATCTTGACCATGGATATAAACAAGACTTTTCGCGATCCCTATTATTTGCCGGGAATTTGGGTAAATTTCAACGATAACCAAAATAGCCATTTACTAACCCCACCCCGATAAATTAACTTCTGGTGTATGTTTCAGATAGGAAAGAATAGTCCCCGAATGCATCCAGGGTGAAATAAGAGCTGGTACTTGATGAGGCGTACTTACCGTACATGAAATCATGTGTGAAACCAAGAAAGGAGGGATATTCGGATGTGAAAGTGATGACCAGGTTAGATATTCCCTCCCTATTCTCTAATGAGATTATCGAAGTGTCATCTGCTGTTCACACGAAGAGAATGAAACCCGTACCTTCAGTGCCTTGGCCCTAACACCCCTATCGATTCCGGTAAAGCATCTCAGAACCCAGATAGCCACTGCCGTGTCTCCCATCCTTCTCCATACATCTGAATTTCCATCCGCGGCGACGACATAGTGGCTACGAGAAGTGACTTTTCCATCCAGGCAATTAGATGACAATTTTAAGAACGCTCTCTCTGGGGGGTAATAGGCGAAGGAGCTCAGGAGCGGGAGTGATTCCTTATACAACTTAGTACTTACCATTATCAATTTGACTTCGGTAATTGGTATTAACATCTCTACTTTCTTCTAACCGGTTATCGGTTAAGTGTGCAATTGCTTTATAACTATCGGTGCATTGAGTCGATGCGATTCAGAAGGCTACAATGCATGCGTGCATAGCATGTTGCACAGCTATCATATATTTGTGAAAAAGTAACACCAGATTACCATTATAAAGGAAAGGAAAAGAACCAAAGAAAAATTACTTATATAAGCACCGTGCACACAATTACCTCAACGTTTATCAGGGATTACCCTTCACCTTGCCAAGAATGTGCCAATCAGCAACGGGCACAAACGGAGGCTGAGCCTGGCTGGTCTCGATGCGGCTCTACTTACTTGAAGAGGCGAAAATACGATTGAATTGAGACAAATTTTAAGTTATAGGTTACCGGTTGTATTATTCATGCTGGATATTTATCTTAGGGCATTGGGATTGGAGAGGTGGATTTTAAATTTGAGACCGCTCACCTGGTTTACACTTTTGAGTGGCATAATTAAATGTGAGTTGTGCCCTCTCCTCCGATCAAAGTACATATATACCAAGGAATATAGTCCAAACTCCGAAGATTCCGTTGACAAGCCAGGTGATCAGGAGGATTTCCTGTCACTAGCATTGATTAGAGCCGTTCGAATAGTTTCCGCAAAGGTTTGCTACACGAGTAGGTTTGTCCCCAGCATAGCTCCCACTGATTTGCCGCATTCGCTGAAGAAGAGACGGCGATATTGCGAGGTTTGATATTCGTCGGCCGAATCTGCCAAGACTAAGGCGGATAAGCGGTAAGTCCAATGACAACCTTCTTACATACTTCAGGGAAACCCGCCCAAGTTACTTCGCCCAGTTAGCCAAGCCAATGTCGGATCACTATAAACAGTGAGGGCAGCTGAGGGGTTGTTGTTGTAAGTAACCCACCTTCCCTCACTCGTCAGTGGAGGATCAGTGGAAGATCATGCAGTTATCGGGATCTTGGTCAATAGGTGTACTCTTCTGTATCTTTGGAGGTGAGAAGAGCGTTTAGGGGAGTTACACATTGGACGCTTATCTGTGAATCAGTGCTGGGGGCTTTAGGCTATCCTTCGGTTGAAGCTTCGACGTATGTAATCCGACAGAGAGCAAATGTCCCTTCATTGGATGTGCCAGTGCAGGTGAGTACGAAGCACTCCAAAATCCCTACGTCGCTAACTCAATTGTAGTGTCAGCCCTCCTGTCAAGAGTTTGCCGACGTGGAAAATGTGGGCATGATCTTACCTCCTCTAAGTTATTCACCGACAAACTACGTGACTACAGGCTTGCTCAGCACAGAAAATAAATATTACTTGCCTTTGCGGCAACACGGCAGTTCTTTCTGTCGTTAACTGCGTGGAGTGCATAGCATCGTTGCCAAACGCAGATCCCGCTTTTCTTCCGGACCAGCAAACACGATTAAACAGTGAGTACTCATCCAACCGCGAGAACACTTTGACCCATGGATTCTTTAGATATAGCCTCGGATTGCAGCGCTGCGGGACATCCCGTTGGGGTTTCCGTTGAGGTATGAAAAGACGCTTTCGCTCAAACTTCGTCTTCTTACCTTGAATAATAATTTCCAGCTTACATCCACATCAAATGGACACAAATTTGCTCTCAGCGTCATCCTCATTCCATTATGTGTAGTTATAGCATTTATGAATTTTCTATGGAAATGATTCACCAGACTCGGACGGGACTCGAATGGTGGATTATCATGGGAAGGGTCTTTTAAATCCTTTTGCTTCTCATTATGAATAAATCGGTAACTGACAGTGAGCAGTAGACTCAGCGATCAACATGGAGATATCCATCAATCCCCAAAGCTTTCCGTACCGGGTCTGGAAGTATTCATATTGGTTAGTCAGGTTGAGTCGAGTCGCTCAAAGCCTATTTAGCCAATTGTCAAGATTTTAGACAATCCAGCTGAATGAGAATTGAAAGAAAATTCATTCTTTGTGGCAAGAAGAGGGTTTACATATTACGAAATACAGCTATGCACTGCAAATTTCTCCAGATGCCCGAAATATATTACAGACACACCATCCGATTACTCCTTTTTCTTCTTCCTCTTTACCGTCAATACATTGACAGGCGCCGCGGCGTTTGCGCTCCCCTTTCCTGCGGACGTCTTCGGGATCAGTGGTTGGTTGGCCACAGGTAACGATGCATAAACATGAGCAGAATACAAGTTCATCGTCTCGTCAGTATTCGCCTCGTCGCCTCCCTTTTGTTTATCTCCAGACGGGGTGGTTTTCAGGCCATGGCATAATCCTTTAATTGCTGCTTCGATGGTCTGTGTTCCTTTGTAAGCACGTTCCTGAGTCGAGAACTCCACACCAGTGAGAAGAGAGTTCATTATCCGCTCCAAAATCTTGTTAGGAATAACACCTTCAGACAGGTGGGCAATGGCCCCGTCGTGTGTAGGATCGGATTCCTTGCTCTCTGGAGATTTAGCTTCTCGACAGAAAATAGCAACGAAAAATCCAGTGACCGCTCCTTGACAGCACTCTTGACGGTACCCCATCCTTTCCCAGAATTCAGCTGGAGTGACGGTATCCAGATCTGATTTAAGTCGACGCGGAGTTTTTGGGGTTGCTGCGGCCTTTGTTGTTGGGGATCCAGACGGAGAGAGTAAATTCTGAGGAATATTTAGCGGGGTATAGGGCGAGAGTGTTGGAGTTCGAAATGTCGAGAAATCAGGAGTAGTTGGAGCCGAAATCGCCTCGCCAGGTTCTGGAGTGGAAGTACGATCCATTGGAAAGTCCGTGTCCAGGCGAAGGGGCGACGATGTTGCAGGGTTCAGAACTATCTCTGGGCCCCGAGGCGCTTCCTTATGAGTAAGTTCTTCATCTTCGACGGGCTCCGGAGGAGCTGGCCGTTTTGCAAGTGTCGTGTAATTTTCTACGGATCCATTGTCCAATTTCCGTCTTTTCCTTTTGGGGGTGGGCGTTGGAACAGTGACCGTCTTCTCATCCGTGGTGGTGGCGAGTTCGTCCAAAAAGCGAGTTTTGGGATCATCTTCAAAATGTGGAATAAGGGAATTTATCGGCGGGATTTTCAACTGTTTGGCATGTGGTGCAGCTGGGTATGGGATATTCATTTGACTATGGAGATCATAAGGATGGGAATAAATCCAATTGGTAGAGGGCGATGACGGCGTTTCTCGCATAAGATATGTTGCTTCAAGTTCGGTCTGGCCTGGAATTAAATAATACAGATGAGAGGAATAAGTGACTACTAAATCGAATAAGTCCAATAGAATTCATAATATAAAAATATGTGCACACATGAATCCTGAGCCTTTGGAGTTGAAGATGCAGCAACTGCAATCTGTGTCAGAGTCCTTTTCCACCACTTGCACAACGCCACATCTCCAAGAGGTTTCTTCCCAGGGTGGTCCGCGGAATTAGGGAATAAATATTGTCTTTGAGACCGCGCGAAAATATGGATCCACAAACGATGAGTTGAGTATTTAGGGTACAATGGGCTCTTCGGAGACGCGTAAAATTCGAGAAACGCCTTCACCAGTGTTGAAGTTGGTGACGGGTAGGCACCTTGTCCGGTCCCGTCGACTTTGGACACATAAAGAATGGTAGAATTGGTGGCCGGAAATGAGAATACGGAGGCTTCAATTGCGCTAACAAAACTGCGCGCCAGAACAGGTAAAGAGTTGTCTGTTGCACCATTTGTTGCATCTACCGACTGGCCTTGGATTGACGATGCTTGTTCGGAGAGTAAGACCACGATGTTCTGTTCGAGGCATTTCGGTCGTGTTGAAGCATATGGAAAGAGAGAATCCGCGGGCTTCTTAGACTCAGAAACGAGGAGGTGAAGATGGAATTCTCGTGAACCAGGAAGATTCGAAAGCGACTGGAGCAAGTGTGCTCGCAAGCTGGAGACTGGGACCGAAGGGGTCATCACCTACGGGCGTCTATAGGACACCACAAACCACCACAAGCTGGCGTCTTCAACAACTCTGCTACACCAGGTATGCCAAAACGCAGTGCAGACAGCTCTGGTGACGAGGTTCAGACTAAAAAAGTAAGTATATATGTCTCGAACCGTGTTGAACGCGCTTTTGATACGACTCACAGGCTAAAACTGACGATGAGGGTCAATCTGGTGTTACCTTAGAAAGAGACAACGAGGGGAATTATTATATCGATGTATGTGTCTTCAGCGAGCTCGAATAGTTGTCTGACTAGTTATTGTAGCTTGGAAGCATGAAACGCGCTACTATTAGTCAGTTTAAAGGCAAGGCTCAGGTGAATGTCCGGGAGGTGAGTGGATTCCGCGTATTTTGATCCAAAGCTAGATATAATGGCCGCCCAGTATTATACAGATAAAAGTAGCGGCGAATTAAGGCCAGGAAAGAAAGGCATCACCTTGAACGCTGCTCAGTGGGACAAGTTCCTCTCAGCCACGGACGCGTTATCAGAGAAGCTAAAGGATGTAGAATCTGGTAAGAGTGAGCCGGCACCTGCAAAGTCAGAGAAGAAGAAGGAAGGAAACGGAAAGACTAAAAAGTATGTTTTATCTCTCCAATCTTCCATCCAATGGTCTTCTGATATAGTATCACTCAGGACGCAGAAGCCCGCAAAGAAGAAAAAGAAGGCTGACTCAGAGTCTGAAGACGCTGAAGAAAGTGACGGAGACGAATAAAATATTTGATTGAATTTATCTGGTGCAGTGTTTTTTTGTATGATCAGTCTTGTATATTATTCAGTTTCCTCAATGTACCCAATTTCCCGTCAAGCTTCTCTACAATTGTTCCTAAATCAATTGGATTGCAATGTCTGACCGTGTTTTATGCAGCATTCAAATGGCTCGGCCTCACTGATTCCGTCGTTTAGAATGATTTATATCACAGTGCGTGCGTGATAGACTCACGACACAGTACCAGCAGTTGCATACACCCAAGGGATATCCAGTGAGTTTCTTGCCACATCCAAGCCCTGCGGACATGCTAAACATTTTCAGCAGGCTTGCGGCCACATAAAGAATGTATTATCTGCCAAATTAAGACCAGCGCAAATCCTAGGAAATGCAAGTTAATTCTCGTCAGGATCCTGTAAACTAGACCATCCTGTCTCCCAAACTCAATTGTACCGTCAGAGCAGGTACGTCAACCCCCAAGAAACGCTCATATTTAAATGATTCTGGATCAGGAACTTCGTCTCGAAGAATCCTCCTGCAGGGGGTAGACTATGTAAATGCGAAAACTTACCAAGCATTACCAGTGACAATGGCCTCTGTTGGTATGAAGTACTTCCCGTATATGCCATCCTGTGTCACTGCGTGTGGTAAAACTAATGGTAGTGGAGGTCTCCACCTATGTACTTCCTTACCAACGGCCGCCACATAAAGCAGAGGAAGTTTATCCTCGAAGGTGGGAAGAAGGTCGCCTAAAACACTACGGAGCTCATCTTGGGCCTTCTTCTGGACCTCGGGATGGAGAACCAAAATGAGAATCAGGCTCAGCGTCCCCACAACACTCTAGAAAATAAATTTAGCATCGTTCACTTATCTGTGGTCAGCTTTGACGCACTGTTCCAGCCCCTGCTCCATAAGAAACGCCACCCACACTGGCAATTAACCCTTCGTTATCTTCTCTAGCTAAGTCTGTCCGACACGTTGCTGCCATAGAAGAGTCTCCGATTCCTAAAGCCTCGAGTATTTAAAGAGATAAGAAATGTTCGTTTAATTAATAATCAAATAGACCAACTAAGTCTCTTTGATTGCCTCCAACATCTGAATTATCGGTTTCTGTCATTCTTATGCTTGTAGCTTAAATCTTGGTTTACCTCCCATTTTACTGGGTATCGGAGCTCGAAAAAGAAGAGAAAGAAAGAAAAAGAAAAGGAAGGAAGGGGATTAGGAAGAAATACTAGCGCGGCTGTACAATAAATATATTATATATTCAAATTTACTTGTTGAGGTATATTTCCGTCCCCATGCTGGGTGCCGGAGCTTGAAAAGAAAGAGAGAAAAAGAAGAGAAAAAGAAAAGAAACTCTAGCACAGCTGTGAAATAAATGTTTTGGATATTGAAAATAGCCTGTTAAATGTATATTTGGGGGTTTCACGATAGAATTTTTGGAGTATTTTTCTGAAATTTTTTTCTGAAATTTTTTTTTGTCAAGAATATTCCGAAAAATATTGGTAAAAGCAGCTCCGGAGCTCCTTTTGCATCGTTTTTTGGATATCTTTTTTTCGGATATCTTTGTTCCCAATAAACTGTCCGCTTCTTTGTAAGCAACGCCTAGCTAAGCAATTTTAAAGTCCATTAGCAATCATCCTGTCCAACTTTTTGCTGAGCTTTCTCCCCCAATATGGCTGCCCGCTGGAGGAAAAAAATGCGAAATGGGGGTTTCACGTTGAGTACAAATTTTGGAATACTTCTACCAAATACAGACAAAAAATATTTGAAAAACAACCGAAAATACCTATCATGAAACCTCCCTATTTCTTTATTCATAGTGGATCCTGGCACTTATAGAAGGAGTAGAACAAAAAAAAAAAAGGGATTGGGAAGGAACCCTGGTATAGCTGCGCAATATATTTTTACTTGTTTAAAATCATATGTTAAATGTGCTTTCTGTCCGCATATTGGACACCAGTGCTCATAAAAGAAGAAACAGATTGAGGAACTCTGGCAATTATGTAACACGTTTTTATGTGTCAGTGGTTGCCCTCACATGGTTATTCTGGCAAAGAGGTGATTCCATTCTGAACTTGGGGTTCTAGGGCTCTCGCAATATATTTATTTTATGTTTTATATTTTATTTTATCAATCCTGAACGAAAATCGGCAGCAAGTAACATATTTTTTCAATAAAAATGGAATTACACACATTAATATTAGTAGGGTTAGAATAGGAATGAAAAAAGCAACTTGTGTGAGCATATGTCGTTGAAACTGATGCGGAGACAATCGACGCTGAGCCGCGGCTCCGTTTGGCGCCCGTGGTAGATAACATATTCGGTGGCAGATAACATGTCGGTCGATGGTGTTTCGCCAACTCTACCAAACTCCAAATCTTTTAGATTATAAATAATTTAAAATGTATTATTATCCACTCAAATATCTGCAGGAATATAGATGGATCTTTGGCTACAGGAGGAGGGGAAAACTCTTAAGTGCCAACTTTCCCAGGCAGATAACGGGCAGATAACAACCCAGCAAAATGGGCGGTCAACCTAAATCTTCACCGGGTAGCCAGGGAGGATTTTTCATCACTATCCAAATTATTAGTGAACGCACCATCCAGAAACTATCCAGATAAACTCACCAATCCTCCATAATTATTGCTGCAGCGACGGTTTTGTGTACCTGGTGAAGTACTTAGGAGAACGGAGTAAATCCTGCAGGAAGTTTCTGAAGTATTAGGGATGTTTTAATATCAAGGGGAAAATAAAGGAATTTGTTCTGGACCTTGTGTGTTTTAGCTGGGTAGGATAGTATCTTTAATATCCTTCATCGGTCAATCTATTTTTTTCTCTGAAAGAGGTACAACAAGGCCGAATATTTCGAAGAATAAGAGAAAGGATTGAAGACCAATGGGAACATTTCAAGCAAATTACCTGGTGCAGCATTTTCTTGTAAACGTAATATTCACTACCCAAAATTATCACTGTCACGTTCATCTACATTTACTGTTGCTCCTGAATTAGTTGCAATGATATTTCTCCTCGCGGTGTTATGCTGCACTCAAATGGCTCAGGCTCACTGAATTTCGTTGTTAATGATGACTATCCGAAGAGTTCGTGCGAGTGACTCACGACGCAGTACCACCGGTTGTGTATTGCCCGGAAATTTCGATTGGGTTTCCGGCCGCGTCCAAAGCTGGAGAAACATTAAAGACCTTCATTAAACTTGCCGCCATTATGAAAAAGGTGTCGTCCGCCAAATGACGACCTGGGCAGATACTAATAAAGTACGAGTTAGCGTTTCGTTGCAGAGTTCTGGTGGAGGAAGAAGAAGATACCGTCTTCCAAAGCCATATTGTGCTGTTGGGGCAGGCACTTCTGGGTTCAAGAAGCGCTCCGGTTCAAATGATTCCGGATTTGGGCCAAAGATCGACTCGTCTCGAAAAATCCCCCTGAATCCATCATTGGACTGACCCCGACGTAAATAAGAAAGACTTACCAAGCGTTTCCGGTGACGAGAGCACCTTTTGGGATGAAATATTTGCCATATGTATCATCTTGTGTCACTACATGTGGTATCGCCAAAGGTAATGGAGGCCGCCATCTATGGATCTCGTTGCAAACTGCAACAACATAGGGTAGATGGGGTCTATCCTCAAAATCGGGAAGACGGTGGCTGAGAACGCTATCAAGCTCTGCTTGGGCTTTTCTCTGCACCTCAGGGTGGAAAACCAAGGCCAAAATTAAGGTGCGCATTCCAGCAACAGTCTAAGAAATTAGTCTCCCTCAATGGTTTATAAAAGGATCTGACCCACTGTCGAGGCTCCGGCTGCATACGAGACACCAGCCATATTGGCAATACGCTTCACATCCTCCACGGTATGCTCTGCAACCAAATTCTCTAAACACGTGGCCGTTACGGAGTTATTTTCTATTCCCATTGCCTTATTTAAAGGAATTAAGAAATTGACATCGCACTAAATCAATAGACCCACCAGATCCTTTTTAACCTTTTCGAATGGCCTTTCGACCATCGCGAGCGTAGGTATTCTCCACTCTCGCGCCTGTCGTTTAAATCCTGCACCAGGCATCCAAGAAGGCATCTTCATCACTGTTTCGAATATAAGTAGGTAAAACTTGTCAAACTGATAAGATGAACTTTCTAATTGGAAAGAGTTCGACCAGAAATTTCCCGGGAAGTGTTGCTTGGCTCGCCCCCTCAAGTGCTTCATGGGCAATAGAAATGTATGGATCGTTCTCGTCCTGTAGTGTAATCCCGTACATTATCTAACATTTGAGGGTCATTATAAGGACGGAAAATTTGGTAAAATACCTGTCGCACCTCCATTATTACTGCTGCAGTAAACTGCTTTATGTGCTGTGTGTATTGTTCTGGAGAGCGAAGCAAACCGCGCAAAAGGTTTCTGAAAGAGTATTGATAGATGGCTCGAAACCAGGAAGGAACACAAATAATGGTGTTGTCTACCTTGTGTGCTTCAGCTGTATGGGGTAATATTTACTTATTACTCCAGAGTGGAAATGCTGGTGAAAAAGCGTGCGATGTTCTCGCCAACGAGATCCGTAAGGCATGAAGCCAACGTTGTAGTCCCATCCAGCCCTGTGGTAAGGGTTGAGTACTGTATCCTGGATAGAAGTCTAGAGAACGGTTAACTCACAAGGTCAACATGTACGAGATTGGGCGATCTGCATATAAAGCAGATCGTTTATCAAACAGAGTTTTGACTGCCTCCATTGAGTTCAAATACACCATTGGTCTGCCTAATACTTCGACATATACAATCTCTCCTGTTCGATGAACAACGTCACTTCCTCCTTTGCGTATAAAGTGCAAGCCAATTCGAACCATACTGGTGTCCCCACTTCGTGACTGTCTCCCACGCGGATTTCGCTGGCATATCCGTCAGATTTCCAATTAAAGGTTTCGGAAGAGGGCCAGGTGGCAATGTAACACCTAATCCTGACATTAGTGTGGGTTGTGGATGTTTCTAAGCCTTGCCTGGGGGAATCTTTCTACGTCGGGCATATTGAACCACCAACAGACAAACGATCCCCAGAACCGTGAAACAAAATAGTGAGATGGAAATCATCAAATTGGTAGGTCAGGACTGAGGATCTCGGTAGCCTTGCGAAGTACCAAGATAGGGACCGCTACTTATGCTTCATCATGTCCGAGTGTCCTTTCTATTTTCGATACATGGGGCCAACGATCCGAGTTCGCTTTCCATGTCAAAAGCAGATAAGTACGCGAGTATCGGTACGATCCGGCGATCGGACACTCTCGTCCCTTGTGTCGCAAAAATGAAAAATACCTGATCAGGCCTGACGGTCTGAGCAAGCCTGATCAGATGGGGCGCCTAACTGATATGGCCTGACGGAGCCTGATGCTCAAGATGCCTCTACCTGACTATGACCTGACCGTCACTAATATGGACTATTCAACTTCTCATATATTTTCCCTTAAGAGTGATGGGATATATTTTAGATTAAGAGCTGCATCTGAAGTACGGACTATGAGAATAGCTTCTCCTGCAAATAGAATCTAATCAAAGCATCTCCGTCAACAAGATCATTTAAATAAAAATTTCCTGGACGTTCCAATGCAGGTATCATGTGGCATCCCCTCACCAGATACTCCGGAAAAACGAAGTTATAACCCTTTTCTTCAAACACTTGGCAACCCTCCCACTTGGTGCGTGGCTTCCAGGTAGAAGCGACAAAGCTGGAGACCAATATTACAGTTCGTTCCTTCTTCCTTCCGTCGCAGCAGGTGAATATTGCTTGTATTCTTCCAAAAGAAACTGGGGAAGTGTTGATAACAACACAATCCTTGCGTTCTTGTCCATGGAATTGAGGGTTGCAGCGCAGAATATCCTGCTGCTCTCGCCAGTCTTCCAAAGAGCGATAACGAAGATATAGACATTGATATGGAATAATCTGTAATTAATAGCAGTTAGATTCTGCCACCAGCGGTCTGAGATAGGCATATCTAACGCAAAATGGGGGACTCAGCTGCGCATCTAAATCCAATACTTCTCGAAAGAAATCAATTAACCTGCCTGAAAATTGGCAAAATGCGGGATTTCCAAGCGTTTCCTCTTCAAATTCCGCTATAGGAACTTTGCGACAACGAGAGCCGATGGCCCAATGCCGATATGAGTCTACAGGGGGAGCAAGCGGGCCGCCGTCCGAGATATTGAGTTCTTCCACTAGTCGTTTACTATTCTCATCATTTTGATCAACAGACATGCGTATTTGCGCAATTGCTTCCTGATTCTCGTCGATACAGACCATCTGATGACTCCACTGTAAGCAAAACAAAAAATGGTCAGTTGATAGCGTACTTGTGACTCGACGTTCTTGAAGTTGGTCTGGTCATAAGCTTGCTGTACTTCTTGCTGAAAACCTTCTCCGGGACGGGTGGTATAATTTTGAGTGACCGCTTTGGCTCGAAGATCGTCAGGAAGGTGGATGAGACTATGGTGCTTCGGATAATTGTAATTCTTTTTACATTTTCGTGCCGTCTCCTAAATACATGGACTCACATCAGCTGACCATAGAAATCCAGAGAGCGAAATAACAAGAACTCATAATACAATATTTCTCATACTGGGGCAATAAAGACTCGATGAACACAATCTGATCTTCGGTAACGACACTCATCCCAGCGACAGTTCTGATCAAACCTAATAGCCGAATGCAATAAATGAGAGGGGATTTGACCGGTAATAAATTGACCACAGAAGGTAGAATAGCCTGGTATGATATTGAAGTAGAAAACTAAGCAAATGAAAGAAGTTCTCACCTTGAGAATATCACGAAAACTGTTCCCGTCAGTGAAGTCTGCTGATGATACTGCTTTAAAATGCCTAAGTCCACGCCATCATGGCGTAGCATCCATACTAAAATAACTAAGTCAGATTATCTTATTTTATAATAGAAGATAAACTGTTACTTTTTTGACAACCGCCGTTGTTCCTGTTTGGTTAATTGACTTAGAAGCAGTGGCCATTGGTGTTTCCCCCACTCTCCAGAGTCCAATGCATGAAGCATATCATAAGAATATGCAGCGTAGGGATCAGAGTTAGCTATCCCCCAAAATGCATTCTGAGAATTATAAGATAACAAAAAGACAGGGAAACAGACGAAGACTAACTTTGACAAGATGCAGCCCTGAGTCCTTTAGCAACTGTGCGCGTGCCGTCTTAGAAGACAGTGCTTTAGCTTTGTGGTAAAGCTGCTTCATATTTGTCTGAGTTCGAGGGGTAGAATGGCTTGCGAGAAGATACAAATTTTCTTTGGACACAAGACACCGCGGACATGGGTGATTAGCCTTTGCACCTCGTGTTCCACATGTTCCGCAGGCTTCTTCCCCGTCGACAGAATGTATCAGGAATCCTGGGTGGAGGATACGTGTTAGAAGATCGCCGCACACTACAGCTTCGCCGATGAAGGACGAAACTTTCAGAGTGCCGAAGATCACATCGAATACTTTGTGATAGATCTCTCGCTTGAATTGTGCGAATTCGACAGAATCAAAACTGTCATCTTCGGCATCAACACTTTCATCCGGATTCCCAACCTTGAGTGAGATAAAGGTGTTGGTGAAAATCAAGGGTGATAAAAGATTTGACTCACCACCGGCATGTATCCTATTAAAACTCCTCCTCCATTTCCAGAGCCATTCATTATTACGCTTGGTAGGAATGCCGGGCGAAGGATAATGGGATGCATTTACTGTTTTAGCCACATTGCTCTTATCAAGCCAGAGATGTAATGGAAGGAAACAGTGAGGAAATTCTTCATCGTTAGGCAGGGAATCCTATGACACCTTCAGAGTTGAATAGTTCAGTAATAAGATGTCTACATACCTGTACTTTCCACCAAGTGTCACCGGTATTGAGCTCATCGTAGATGCGCACTATTCGAAAGCCGTCATACAGGCGTTTCTGTATTGGATACCACATGATTTGGTCGCATATCGTGGCATCCCCCACAAGATTTAGAAGCCACATCCAGGGATCACGATACTTGAAGGTAAATTCAAAACTTCGCCCACGGAATTCATGGACAACATTTCCATCACGGAACTATGGGATATTGAATGGGAGATTCGGGGTGAAAACAGCTTAAATCTTCCTACCTGAACTCCAAACTGCCGAGCTGCTGCGAGCGACTCCTCCAGATGCTGATGATCTCGGATAGTTATTGTCGTCCCAGATGCCCAATTTCCATGATAGCCATTTAAGAGAACATCGATTGTATTCTTATGGAAACACTTTGTGACTGCTTGTTCAGCAAATTCGAAGTCTGAGCGTGTTCTAAAAGGTGCCCAGGGCTTCGCCTCTGTGTTATTCCACAGGGGTACACGAGTTTGTGTTGGTAATTGCACAGTACTGGGTACAGATGTCAGTGCATCAAGTGGTATGTGTGTTGTTGAGGTTTTGAGGCTATGGGGATGGTGGAATATTTCGATAAATGCCGTCGTGGGGTTGGATGAGTGTGAAGGAGGTGTACGGCAGGCATCTGAATCACTGTCTTCTGATTCGACCTCATTATCTTGATGATCCTGGATTCTTACTAGATTAAAGATTTAATGTCTGTACATCAATCATAGGGACTTCGGAACTCACAGCTCGGGTGGTTGTTGAAATAAGGTGGCGGGTCTAGATCCATGTCCTCTTGTAGGCCATCTAGGAAAAAATGAGACCAAATATACATTTAAATAGTCCCAACTAAACAGCATACCCTGTATTTCACTCTGGGAAGGAATAACCATCGCCTCTAAAATGAGTTGGTCCTTTCGAAGTTTTATAGCTCTCCTCGGGATATGCTTCCTCTTACAAGCTTGGATATGCTTGTCAAACCGCTGACATGGTCGCGCTGTATTACACCATTGACACCAGCATTGGTTTGGAAGTAGATCAATAGGGGCATCCATGGTTCGAACAAGTTCTAAAAGTTTGAAACATTAGAGAGGTTCAATGTGTGACTTGCATGAAATTGTGACCTTTCAATTCAATCGTTTATAACTGATGAGTGCGCCGCCGAAGATATCTGACTCCTCTTTTCACCCCAACAATGGTCAACAATCCCTCGACCAACACTGATGGTGATGGTGCCCACTCTGAAGGAGATTTCATGATGGTGATGGCAGCCTGTTCACCAAACACTCGGCTCAAAATGAAGCAGGTCAGGAGCATCCCTTGCAATTTGATGTTGTCAATGCTAATTGCAATTTTAGGCTCTTCAAAAAAACTCAGCTTGAGAAGAACCAGGTTCGCGCTGTCAACACTAGCCAACAGCGCCAGCTTGCAGATAAGGATAATGAGGTGGCTGAGGAACCGAACCCTGAAGATGAAACTTCCTCGAAATGTGTCGTCATATTCAGCCCAGCCGAGGATAAGACCCTGCGAGAGACTGCCATGAAGTTTACGTATATGAAGTATCTTTGGATTTGCAATCCCCATACCACGATGACCCTTCCATTGGATGACAAATACGTGGCCAAGGAGCGGTTTAAGACACCTCAAAGCCAAGCACAAGGGATTGTTAGGGACCTCTATGACGCATTCCCGAGAAAGCATCATAAGGCATTATTAGATGATGTGCTTTTCCGTAAATTTGTAAGTTTTTCACACAGATTGAAAGCCACACCCTTAGCAATATTGACAATGCTTCCAGTTAATCAAACATATGAACCAGTCCCTCTGCAATGGTGCTAAAAGAGCTCGAGAATTTGCGGGTTCTATATTCAACTGCCTTCCTTCCGATTTTGATTCACCTGCCACACGCCTGGCAAAGTTCGGAACACTGATTGGCCTGACAAGTATCAATGGTGTCAACGTATATAATACACTTGCACCACTCTTGTATTTGGAGTATGAGGGCTTTAATGACAAAGATAAAATATTTCTCAACCCAATTCTGATCCGGGTTCGTCAATTCCAGTATGATACGAAGTATATTTAACTGACCTTATTCAATTCTTATTCGATTCCAGACATGGAAGGCCATATCACATGGTCCATCGTCACTCAGAGGGCAGACAGCTTCCAATTTGGTGGCTCATCTCTGGGAGTTAACTGCCATCACTCCTGGTGCCATTGCATTTGCTGCCGTTCTGGTGAGCTAATAATATATCATCCATCTCTTACTACTAGTACTGATCCTTATTGCCATCTCAGGCTCGTTACATTGCCTCTGCTGATTCAGCCTTTCAGTGCACTGGAACCAAGACCCACATCAGCTACATCAAAGATTATGAATTTTATTATTCTTATCTTCTTAAAGGTACACTGGATAAGAAGAAATCCGTCCGAAACATCTTTAGGGGTGGGATGCCGAATGCTTCCCTGACAATGATGCTGCCAGTGGTGGTGGTGGCAGTGAGGATGATGGCACCATGCAAGCCCTGCTTGACGAAGTAGAAGCAGAATTAATGGCAGACTCAGAGGAAGAATCTGAACCAGAGCAAGACAAAGAGCGGAGTGAGGACCAAGAACCAGAGGAAGCAACAGAGCAAGAATTCTGCAAAGTCCAAGAATGTGAACCGGAGCCTGAGTCTCATAGCATTGGTGAGAGGATATCTGATGATGAAGTAAATATCTTCTTTGGCATCTTGAAGATAACTTTAACTTACGATGGTATTTCAGGAGCAGCTGCGCACAACCCATTGCAAATCTGCACGTGTGTTCGAATCAGATTGTGATGAAAGCAGGCCCAATGAAGAGCCTTCGACTCCACGTGCTGCAACTTGCTCGGTGAGTGCTCACAAAATTAACAGAAAGCAACACTTCATCTTACCCTTCCTTTAAGGTTGCTGCTCCTGGTCTCTTCGGAGATCAGTCTAATGCTCATCTGTCAAGTCCTCTCAGTGACATGGAGGAGCCATCACTCACCGCCACCAGAGCCCAAGTCCGGAAAAGGAAATTAGCTCAAGGATCTCATGGAGATGAGAATACCAATACTCAATTGACAGTGGTCACTGGAGCTAGTGTGGTGTAATAGTGCCACTTTATCCACCTTCTCCTTATCTCACCACTCTATTTCTTTGCTTGACTCTTTCCTCTATTCCCTTTACCATTCCATTCATCAAAACCAATAAAAATATTG
>Ga0157379_10001998_pt1 | contig 16888 bp, 22 predicted proteins | sample S25metaG_FD_121802 | JGI IMG/M metagenome (GOLD analysis project Ga0157379, IMG submission 121802) | Switchgrass rhizosphere microbial communities from Kellogg Biological Station, Michigan, USA - S2-5 metaG | ecosystem: Host-associated > Plants > Roots > Rhizosphere > Soil | place: USA... | reverse complement strand
CGATGATGTCGGGGTCTGTGTAGGGGTCCACTACCCGAGCCTGTATCCGTCCCCATTCGACATACGGTGTCTCGGGCTTGGTGCTGGGTGAAGGGTACAGTGAGATGAAAGTACAGCAGGATGCGGGATGAGAGGCTTTACCGTTTAGCACGGCCATTCTCATGGCGGTCTTTCCCTTTGCGCTTCTCAGACTTTGATTGATCCAAGCTGCCTTCAACTGGCCCATCTGAGCTGGACGGGATGGACGCACCATCTGAAGACATTCAGAGGTTTTGCGTTTAGAGAGGGAAAGGTGTACGACACCAACCTACGGAATGCTCAGACCTCGGTTCTTCGTAATGCCAATCTCAGTTGCAGGTAGTCCCTGATCTCAGTCGCAGGTATTGCAAATTCAGCTATAATAAAATGCTTGTGATTTACGATATCGGCGGTTATTCCTGGTACGGTACGACATCAGTATCTGCATCAGTTGCCCAATAAGTGGAACTTCTAGGATGTCGGGAGCGTACAATCCGCCCCATATGTATATTTACCAATGCCAAGGAAGGTTACATCTCTATACTTATCCCTCTCACGTTACTTAGCTTCCCTTTGGAGAGTTGAACACTTATGGTAGCATCCCGTGGCCGTTTCCCCACTCCTGGATGCAACCAAACCCTTCGAACTAACTACTTACTCCGAAATGCGATGAGGGCTCGACTTTTTGTTCCTTGTAGGTGTGAACGAGGTAGCTTCTGATTGTATTCAGGGAAAAGCCAAATGTCTTCTCCAGCAGAGTAGGCATGTACCGGCAAGATCCACCTTACCGAGATGAATTTGATGCATAGTCATAAAATTGCATAGTACCTCACCTAGTCGAAGATACGACTAAATATAAGACCTGGTTGATCAATTTTGCATGCCCTCCTTTCTCAGCGTTCAGGTGATGGCTCTCCCCGTCATGCTGTTAACGACCATTTCTCTTCTCTTGTCTGTTACTGTCAGTGTCCAAGGTTCTCTTCGCTGTCGAACGCAACCTGGGGATCCGACGTTTCCAAACAAAGCTGTCTTAAGCACCTTCAATAGGTCCATCGATGGTCGTTTACTGACTGTTGTTCCCTCCGGAGAGTTCTGCCAACAACGTCCTGGAGGTTGTCCTGACGTTCTATGGTTTGACGGGAACTTCAGAGGTGATATTCCAGGGGCACTTCTGAATGTGAGTGTATAGAGATCTAATGAAACCTTTTTTTCTAACGGTGCTGGCAGGTTAACTGGGAACAGGTATTTCTAGCCGTTACTAGTAGGAATTATATAATTTATCTCATGTTTCTCTCAAGGATTATGATTCTAATCCGCCATCACTTTGTTTCAGGAACACTACAGTTTGTGGCCAAGGAAATGTCCCAGTTCTAGGTATCAACGCGACTACGGCTGCCCATATTCAGGTGAAATAGCATTTTCTCCTAAGAATTACGTACTCGTCATCTTTGGATAAAGGTATTTAACAGCCGTCTTCTTTTCAGGCCGGTGTGAATTTCGCAAGGATACATAATCTACGGGTGTCAGTAAAAGCCTCGGGCCACGATCTGCTTGGACGAGCGACCGCTAAAGGCTCTCTTTTGCTATGGACCCGGCATCTCCAGAATGTTACCTTCCACGATTCTTTCAAAGTAGCAGGCATAAACCATGGAAGTGCAGTAACAGTTGGAAGTGGGGTTGGGTTGCACGACCTGTACGCCTTGGCGAAAGCTCGGGGGAAGATATTTGTTGGAGGGACTGCCGCTAGTGTTGCTTCTTCCGGCGGATACGTCCAAGGAGCTGGCCATTCCCAGCTATCTCCTACACTTGGACTGGCCGCGGATACTGTGTTTCGTAAGTTTCTCTTTCTTTCTTAGGTTCTTTTAATTCTAATAATTGCATTGTCACAGAGTTTGAGGTCGTCACCGCAGACGGCAGACTCCTCACCGTAAATTCGGTTTCTCACCACGATCGTAAGCTATTTTCCACTACGGTTCTTTTGGATATTAATGCTCCAATAGTCTTTTGGGCTTTACGAGGAGGCGGGGCCGGGAGCTGGGGGGTTTTAGTGAGCACAACATTCCAAACATTTCCTACTTTCGATGCAGTTGTTCAAACCACAACGATTATCGTAAATACCACTGAACAAGTGGCGCAACTCACAACACTCCATGCTCAACATATATTTGATTTGGATCCCCTACTTCCTGGACAGTCCTCCATGTGGATAGTAACACCTCCGACATTCACATGGAGTATAAGCACCATTTTTCCAAATGCCAGCATTACATCGGCGACAGCAGCCCTTGCTCCATTTATGGATGGCGTTAATTCTCTTGGTTTTACACCTGTTGCTTCAGGGACAATCGTACAAAATATCAATGATGTGTTAGGAGCAGCCATGACTGACAGCGGTGGTCTGTTAGGTGTCATTGGCTCGAGGCTTTGGCCTCCCCAGGCTTACAGGAGCAATGCCACGGCGATAGGTAACGCATATAAAGAGTTATTGGATACTGGTGTCCCAATGTAAGTTTTTTTTACCTCCGTTGATATAATCAATCAATATATCTTCTTATGACAGAATCTCGGGGAATCTGGTTGCTGGAGGTAGGGAACTTCGATAAAGATTTATACACCGCTCGCATACTAATATCGATCGTAGGACAAGTCTCAAAGAATGCACATATTGACAGCGCTGTAACTCCGAAGTGGCGAACTGCCAAAACGCATGTAAGCCATAGTGATTTTAAAAGAAGTCGTGGTTTGACTATTCTGACCATTTCCTAGATAATCATTGCTGCTGTCTGGACTGAGACCACAACTCCTGCAGAGGTGGAAGCGATTCGCGAAGATATGACCAACAATAAAGTCCCGATTCTGGCAGCTGTCGCAGGACCTAATTCGGGCTCATATTCGAACGAAGCAGACGTTCGAGAGCCTCATTTCCAGACTACTTTCTTTGGACCCAATTATGGTCGGCTAAGCATAATAAAAAATAAATACGACCCGAAAGGAATGTTTATTGTAGGGGCTGGTGTAGGATCTGAGCACTGGGATATTGACGGAATCTGTCAGTTGTCTTAAATATTTAAGCATATAATACATCATGCTTTCATTCCACGGATCGAAGTATTCTCATTCGCGTCTTGACGCTGGATTAGACGGAGATTATTAGGGACTATTTGCTGCCGATTTCGGTAGCTGACAATTTATCCGCAGCCATTCAAGGTTGGTGCAAATAGTGCCTATTTAATGGATGATTTCTCAAATGTCACGGGACGACGGAATATGGTGAGGTTTCTTCTTTTGGATTAGGGTCTTTCAGCAACAAACGAGTGCACCGCTGCCAGTGCCGAAGGTTGAGTTAACTTACAGGAGGCTCCGCGGCTATCTAAAGTGGAGTATCAATAATCTACGCCTTCTAGATAATCCCATTGCTGAAAGACCGTATTATGGCGATAACGATTGTGAGGGGTGAGCTTGTCCTGAATAGCGTATGTATTCTTTCTTTGCCGAATTCACGGAAGCATTTCTCTTTATTGATGTGGGTATGGGTGCGAGCTTCAAGAACAACTTTCTCTAAGCTTGACTTTCAAACCTTTCTCTCATGGATCTCAGACTTGCATATTGCCTCAAGGCGGTCCCTTTTATGTAATCAGAAAGCCCCAAGACCTGTGGGGTCATGTCACGCCAGATGACTGCGGTCATTCGCTCATAACAGTTCGGTAGCTTCTGGTCCTCCACCTTTGAGCCCGTCTCCCCATACAGAGTAATGTGCCGTAGTCACTGGCAGCGTCTCTTTAAGTGACCTCAAACGCGCCACTTATTCTGGTGCGGCATCAGTTTCCACGTAGCCGGAACTTCTAAGGGACTTCTGGTCCGCCGAATTTACTTTACTTCCTATATTCAACGAATGAAGGCATGTATGGATGTATATTTACACAATATGACTCTCACGGAATCTTTCTTGTAATAGCACACGTCGACCCTTCTGTCGCACCGCTTCCTCCTAGATACCCTGAGTGTATGTATATCATTACACCACTTGAATCCTGAGCCTGGTTAGGATTTAACTTCATCTTGGTTTCAAGCTGCGGGCGCTATAACAAGCTCCACTGCGGGTTTCTCATTTAGACCTTCTGTCAACTACCATGCGTCTGAATCCTCTCCGGAAAGTAAGTACGTAAAATGCAGCTGTCATTCGGTGATAGATTCTGTTGGGCTGAAATAAACTGACATCTGGCGCGGATGGCAAAGCCCTGGTCATAAGACTAGCAAATATATATTCCCAGTTGGGAATGCGAGTATAAAATCAGGTCTCTCCCGATATAATAGACTAATTTTCTGCCATCTTTATCCCGGCTGTCCCCAGATCAAGGTAGCTATCCTCCTACCATGATTTTACAGATCTATCCTATCCTTCTCTCTATCACTATTGGCGTCCACGGAGCATCTCTCTGTCGAACGCAGCCAGGAGATCCTTCGTTTCCTAGCAAAGCTGTTCTGAATACCTTCAACCGATCAATTGACAGTCGTTTACTAGCCATTGTTCCTTCTGGAGAGTTCTGTCAACAGCTTGCTGGAGGCTGTCCAGACGATCTATGGTTTAACGGGAATTTCAGAAACAATATTCCAGGAGCTGTTCTACAGGTGAGTGTACTTTAGGGATATGGGAAAACCTTTCTTAGACGTTATCGTTATTAGGTTAATTGGGAGCAGGTATTTGCAACCTATACTCCATAAATTGTGTCATTCCGCTCATATTCTTCTCGAGGATTACCAATCTAATCCGCCATCACTTTGCTTCCGGAACAGTACCGTTTGTGGTCAAGGCCATGTCCCTCTTCTAGGTGTCAATGCCACTACAGCTGCACATATTCAGGTGATGGTATATTTAACATGCTCAGAAGGCAGTGCTAACATGGCGCCTTTTAGGCGGGTGTAAATTTCGCAAGGGTGCATAATCTACGGGTGGCAGTGAAGGCGTCAGGCCATGATTATCTAGGACGGTCGACCGCAAAAGGGTCCTTTTTGTTATGGACACGGCATTTCCAAAATGTGTCCTTCCACGATTCTTTCCAAATTGCAGGTATCGATCATGGAAGTGCGGTGACTGTTGGGAGTGGAGTTGGCTTACATGATTTATACGCATTGGCGAAGGCTCAAGGCAAAATCTTCGTTGGGGGAACTGCTGCTAGTGTCGTTGCGTCAGGTGGATATGTGCAAGGCGCTGGCCATTCGGCACTATCACCAACATTTGGATTGGCCGCGGATAATGCACTCCGTATGGCCCTTCGTACTCTCTTTTCTTCGCTCGGTTGACGGTTTATTGCTCGGCAGAATTTGAGGTTGTTACCGCGGACGGCAAGCTCTTGACCGTAAATTCCGTTTCTCATCCCGACCGTAGGTTTCCTTCTATTTCGAGATATATTTGTGTGTGTTAATTGAACAATAGTCTTCTGGGCTTTAAGAGGAGGCGGAGCTGGCAGCTGGGGTGTCTTAGTGAGCACGACATTCCGAACGTTCCCTACCTTCGACGCGGTTCTTCAAAGTACCAGCATTGTCGTAAACACCACTGAACAGGTTGCTCAGCTCGCGATGCTGCATGCTCAACATATTTTTGATTGGGACTCTCTACGCCCCGGACAATATTTCTATTGGACGGCGACACCGCCGACATTCACGTGGAATATAACAACCATTTTCCCAAACACTACTCTCGCAGCCGCAGCCGCAGCCTTTGCTCCGTTTTTGGACGGTGTGAAGTCTCTCGGAATTACACCTGTTGTTTCGGGAGCTTTTACTGCAAATATCAATGATATCGTAGGAGGTTCCTCTGCGGATATCGGTGGTTCGGAAGTTATACTTGGATCGAGACTTTGGCCTCCACAGACTTACAAGAACAATATCACAGCGATTGGCGACGCCTATAAGCAACTATTCGACACTGGTATCCTAGGGTAGGTCTCCTACGAAGCCTCTGATATCGTTAATGAGTAACCTATTCTATGATAGCATTTTGGGAAATCTAGTTGCAGGGGGTAAGCAAATCGACACGGTCTAAGACAGACACAGGCTGATTCGAGTGTTAGGGCAAGTTTCAAAGAACTCAGTTATTGATAACGCTGTAACTCCGAAGTGGCGAACTGCTAAGACTCACGTAAGTTGAATTTTTAAAAAAGAAATTCAAATAAGGACGCGTTTTGACTAACAGCGTTTTGTTCTAGATGATTGTTGTCAATACGTGGATAGATACGACACCCCCTCCGCAGGTGGAAGCAATTCGCGAAGACCTTACAAAAAACAAAGTGCCCATTCTTGCAGCTCTAGCAGGACCTGATTCTGGGGCGTATTCGAACGAAGCAGATGTTAGGGAACCTAACTTCCAGACCACATTTTTTGGAACCCATTTTGACCGATTAAGCACCATCAAGAGTAAATACGATCCAGAGGGTATGTTTATTGTCCAGGCCGGGGTTGGATCTGAACATTGGGATACCGATGGAATATGTCGACTATCTTAACTGTTGAATTGGAGTAGTAGTTGCTGTATAATCTATGTATTCCTATGATTATTGCTGTGATAAACATATTATCTATCAATCGTGGCTGGGGAATAGGATTTGATCATTACTATGAGTTTTTTCTCCTGGGTTTGTTGTCTCGTACGGATGGATATGGGTGTCAGAGTGTCCCAATTTTCCAGTGGTAACGTGCTTCTTTGGGTCTCCCTATTCTTTAAAACGGGCGAAACGAATCCATCTTGATCTACTGAACTATCTGATAAAGTATCAAGAAGCACGCGCGAAAACGAAATCATAATAATAGGAGAAGAGTCTGGTGCTGTTGCTAGACCTGCCATGCGCAAAAGGTAGTGATGAAACAGCTCGCTGAGGCAGATAGCCCCGTCGTAAACACCGTGGATATGGATAGTAATGTGAACGAATCCGATGACTCCTGGGTGGCGAAACGAGCGTCCCAGATCAATCAATGAACTGGTTTCCCTACAGGGAATCTTTATTTATTTATTACTGTAAGAAATTCGAGGTTTACCAGGAAATTCCGGCTATCAGAGCAAGAAGAAGCAGCCCCGAGTTTAATGAATGAGACAACATGATATTGATCGATGCTAGTAGCTTATGTATTATACTATTGACGAAGCAAGACAGTGAGTTCAACTCCTGATGACACAAAATATTGGATAACAAGACGGCGAGATATTTATTGACAAGAAAAAGTGGCTGGGGCAGAGTTACGTCAATTTGGTGAGCAGCCTAGTATATGAGACGAAGAACTCGTCCAGTGATAATCCACTGCACAACGGCTCGTTTCCAGCAACGTGTATTGCTCAACAGAGTCTCCGAGACAAGGTAAACAACTCGCATTTGGGTCGGAATGCCAGTTCGTACCATCCGTTAGAGTATCGGTTACTGTTCCAGGTTTTTGATGTTCAGTTTCGGTGAGAGAACCGACTGATCCACACGTTGTCAAAGAATTCAAAAAGGGAAATAAGATGACTAACTGGTGCGATGCTGTTCAAGTCCTTCCTGTGTGTATTTATCTAAAGCGAAGTCTGGGATAGGGCTTTGAGGTTATTAAATTGAGTAAAATCAAGGTTAATTGTGAATAATCGAGAATATACCTTCTTATCGGCGAGCATGAATTAGTCTTCATTCGACTAATGTCGTCAAGATAACCGCATATATGTGAGCTGTGTTCTTTCAAATATTGGCAAAGATAATCTTGCCATGCGTTGCTAGGGCTATGAAAGACATGCTCTCCTGCTTTCTTTATAGTTAGATATATTATAATCCCGAAAAGGTATCTGACAGACCTCTGTATCCTCTCAAGGCAACCTCACGACTATTCATATGCTGTCGTCGTGAATCTGCTGGTCCCCTCGAAGGGAAAGAGTGTTCGTCCGGTGATCGGTCTGCGACATAAGGACCAGTAATGTTGGCACGACCTTTGGGGCCGAAGACACTATTTGTGACTCTTAGAATAATAGAATTGGCGAGGTCGTCTTTTGCTAAATCAGATACGAGAGTTCTAGCCCTGGTCTCTTCAGCAGATATTATCACCCCGAGTAGTGCCTCGGCTTCGTGTAGTCTGCTCTCGAGGGCCGCCAAATATCTAGGGAAATTTAGTTTCATTAGGGTGGGTATACAAAAGGTGTAAAACGCCAACCCTTTAGGAGGACCTCGTTTCTGCGTAGGCTCTAGGTCATTTAATGTTTAGACGAGCGTGTATTTGTGGAAATTGGAGTGCCTACCTGAAAAAGTACACTCTAAAGGACCCGTCATCAGCTCATGAAAGAACGATAAATAAAGTCTCATACCGTAGCCCGAGAGTAAACAGCATCGACAGGAAAGATTGTTTGGGCCACCAGGATCACAACGAGTTTTCGTCTTCCTACATTGGTCACACGCTACATTTGTTGAAGAAAACAAGAAGATAAAAGGAGCCCCTTTGTTACAGTATGAGGAAGACTTACCTCGTGAGGTGCGTCTGTATTTTTGTATGGAATTGTTGTATCTTGATGGGCTTGGAGAAGAGTCGTAATGTGCATCATAGTGCTTACTCGATGGGAGATTCACATGCGTCAGCGAAGACATTGTACGAGAATAGATACCGTTTAGGAATTGTAATGATTTAGGGTGGGGAATGACACGAGGCAGTGTTTGAAGAAAAGGTAGTATGCCAACTTATAGCTGACTATCAGCTGAAGTGACCCCGTAATTGGAGAAAGAACAGTACCAAAAGAAATATTCGAAATCGTCCACAAGGAAGGCTGGTATCGCAAACAGAGGCATCTGCAAGATGCCCCCGGCTTCTGATGAGATGACGCCGTTAATAAGGGTGGGTCAATGAAGAATACTGCAAGCTCTCTACTTTGTTGAGTGTTTCAGATGTACCAGTATTCCATTTTTACGGCAGCACTAGATCGTTCCTAAATGAGGTGGTCTGGTGAAGGTTTAGGAAACCATGTCATTTCACAGAAATCATAGATTGACCCTGATAAACTTGGTAAAAGTTGAACCCCTGGCGACTAAACTGCAGAAAAGGTCAAGCAGGCATGTTCTTCGCCTCCGTTTTTTCTTCTCGTGTTCCAAAATGGTTTATAGAACTCCCTATATGTTAAAGAAGTTGGCCTTATCCGCACTGTCATTGATAAACCCCAGGAATTATGTCCAATTTGAGGTCTTCAATCTGAGGAGGCTAGTCCACCCTCGTTCCAAACTTCTAATGATGGTATAGAGGGGATACCTGATGGTGTAAAATGGATACGTTTGGCTCGTGCTGGGTAAACAAGAATAATTCAGTAATTTCAAAGCTGTGAAAGAACCTAATAGAATGATTAACCAACTGAATTAATTCGTGTACTTAGATGCTTCACTCAGTTCTGCATCGTGACTGAAAGTATTGGTATTTGCGAGACACGGAACAGGGATGGAAAGGACGATCCTATCCGGCGTTGACGCCTAGTCTGCCTAATGGAAATTGACACATCGCGGAGCACCGTCGAGAGAGCAGGTCGCCATGATAAGCATGCAAGAAGCTTTTTTTCATTGAAAAAGAGGGAGAACGCATTCTTAATAGAGGATTAGATGGGATGGTATCAAGACATGGCGTGGAACGGGAATTCGTCAAGCCTTAGTGAATACGGAATCATCAGAATTAAGTGCCTTTATTGAGGTACAGGCGGAGGAAAACTTCTTACAGGAAAAGATGGATTTCGCCTTTGTCCCCAAAACGGTGCAGGATGATTTCTGAGCGGAATTCCTTTGGGGAAACTCGTTGCCAAACATCCTGCATTTGGTAGTATCGACTGGACCACCATTCTCATTCATGATCTGGGTCCGGTGCATAGAAGAAAAGGTACCACTAACGTACATTGGGAAAATCTGGATGTTCCGAATGCGGCGAAGCTGGAACGAAGCTGAAGATATGAGTGATGTTGAGACTGTCATTGAGAAATGACACCGACCCATACCTTTGGCATACGACTCCTAGAAAGCTACAAGCCATTAGATAATAGATCCATCTATTAATTATGGAATAACCATCATCAATTCAATCTTTTGTTGGGGTTCTTCACAGGTCCTTTCGAGTTGGTTGGTTCAAAACCTAGTTCGGATCTCAGTGTGACCGTGACAAATAGTACCTCAGATCAATGTAAGTAGTATTAATTAGTAGCCATTTTATTTATCTTGTGGTCTATTTCTGTCGACAGGGTAAAGTTTGTTCGGCAGGCTTCTTCGATTTTGTTCAAGTGAAGCGTAAAATTTCGAAGACATGTTATAGATCACATGTCGCAATATATTCTCGTCAGAGTACCGGCCCATGTAGAGCAAGTTGCTGCGTCCTCTTTCGTCAGTCACTTTGTTCTCTTTCCGCTTATATTAACTTCTAGTCATTCCCCTCTCCACATGCCCTCGTTTTTCCCTGAATATCAGCTCGGTCTTTCTCGCGGTATCTTATTCCTTGCTCGGAACTTAGGGAGATAATTATTTGAAATGTTCTCAGACTCTTCCATAATATCTGGACACCATTAATTCTTTTTCTTTTTTTGACGCGCTATTACATATCTGGGTGACTGGAATGTTAGACTAAATCTCATGGGTTCTTTGATCCGGGAGAGTACCCTAAACAGATGACATTGTTGGTGTACATCGTCAGGTAAATTAAATACTACATAATTCCTTACTTCGTTTATGTTCCAGAATAAGTTACCTTATACATGTTAATCCTTCGGGAGATGTATTCTCAAGAGCGAAATGATTAATATATTTTCGAAGGCATCGTAATTTAAGATGGATGTCTCACATATTGCATCGCACCAATATAAACTAATAAAATACAACAATAGATTTGTTTATCAACTTTTGACGATTGTGGCGTCGATTTATCATATTAAGTCTTCGGATTCCAGGTAATAGCTTGTCTGGTTCTACTAGTCCTGGAAATATCTGCAGAAAACAATAAATTTCAACAATTTTACATCTATAATATTTGATTTTTCTGCCTCTAGTGAATTCTACAGAACCCTGCTTCGTCCCATCTATCCGACCCAACGCCTGTCGGGACTATAAATATATCATCCGCATCGTACCTACTCTTAATGGCATTAAGACGAGGATAATTGGAACCATAGAAGGTGGTTTTAAAGTTGGGTTCACGTCTGTTCCCTTCATTTGAATATGATCCACTCTGGGTCCCCGCCAAAGCCGCAAGGATAGGAACTTTCCGATATGTGAAATCCGTGAGTATTGCTTCGACCTGTTCCGGAGTGGCCGAATCTGCCCATTTATTCGTTACAATCATCTGAAAAATAGCCATTAGGAAATTTCGTCTGGACGAGTGAGCAAAGTCACTACATGGGTCTTTGCAGTACGCCACTCTGGATGAACAGCGGAGTCGATATTAGCATTTTTGGAGACTTGCCCTAAACTCTTGTTACAACTGCTGAGTATATTAACTGAGGACATGTTACGTACCTCCAGCAACCAAATGACCGAGTACACTGGAGGTGACGAAGATTAAACACATTTATATCTGCATGAGAGTATAAGGAGCTTACCCTTGTGCTCCACCATCGAATAATTCCTTATATGCATCTCCAATTTGGCTGGAAAATCTATTATAGACCTCGTCAGACCAGAATCTGGATCCGAGAATTTGATTGAAAGCTCCAATATCGGTGTTCATGAAGAGAATGTCGTTGATTGAAGCTGAAATGAGCGACGTCGATGAAATATTGAAGCCAACCGAAAGTATATCGTCGATTAGGGGAACTAGTGATGCATTCGCTGCGGAGAGGGTAGTGTTGGGAAAAACATTATCGATAGTGAAGGTGAAGGTTGGTGGTGTAGCTCTCCAGTAGAAGTATTGAGCAGCGTGAAACTCGTCCCAATCGAATATATGCTTGGCGTGTAGAGCTGAAAGCTTTGCGATATCTAAGGTTGTGTTCACAGATACCACTATCTGCTTATGGACCGCATTGAACGTTGGGAACGTGCGAAACGTGGCCCTGGCTATAACTCCCCAGCTACCAGCCCCACCACCTCTGAGAGCCCAAAATACTAGGAAGAAATATGAATATCATCTGAAAGAGAAAAATAGAAACCGAGCAATCTCACGATCGGGGTTATTGATTGCGTTGGCTTTGACCAAGTCGCCGGTGGCAAGGACAACATCAAATTCTGTACATTTTAGTCAGTTTGCATCGACGTTCCTTGGAATAGAATATCCACATACCCACGACATTATCAGAAGCCAATCCTAATAATGGAGACAAGGCGGAATGGCCTCCCCCCTGAACGTATCCCCCTGCGGCTACCACAGTCGCCGCCGTACCTCCTACATATATTTTCCCCTGAGCTTTGGCGGCTGGGTAAATTGAATGTAGTCCCACGCCACTTCCCACAGTGACAGTACTCCCTACATTTTCTTTTCCGATGATGAACTCGTCGTGGAAGGTGATATTCTCCAAATATCGTGTCCACAACAAGAAGGAGTTTCTGGCAGTCGATCGACCAAGATAATCGTGCCCCGAGGCCTTTACGACGACCTTAAGGTTATGTGCACGCGCAAACCGGATCCCTGCCTGAATGGAATGTCGGTAATGTCCCGACGAAAGAAGTAGTTAACTTAGCCACCTGGATATGTGCAACTGTTGTGACATTGACACCAAAGAGAGGCACATTCCCTTGCCCGCACGGCATACTGCTGTTTAAAAAGCAAAGAGAAGGAGGGTGAGATGTATAGTCCTACAAAGTATGTTTAGGAACATTAAGTCAAACTAATTTATGCTTAGGGGAGTAATTTCACACCTGCTCCCAGTTCACCTGGAAGAGTACGTAAGTAAACTAGTCTTAGCCCCCCGATTTTGAAAGGCTCACTTCAAACATTGCTCCTGGAATATCTCCACGAAAGTTTGCATCTGACCATTGAGAAGCAGAGCATCCTCCGCGTCGATGACAGAATTCTCCAGATGGGATGATTGATAGCAACCGGCCGCCCACAGAATTATTGAAGGATGTGAATTCTTCCACAGTGGGGTATAAGGCATCTCCAGGTCGACTTCGGCACCTTGGGGATCCAATTCGTCCGTTGAGACCCGAAATCGCTGTTATCTGGCAAGAAAACAGGATAACAAACCCATATATAACAAAAGAAGATGTCATCATTCAGTGGGGGCTCCCAGAAAGATGTAAGAGAGGGTCCTACTCATTTCCTAGGCCCAACACCTGTCCCTATTAAGTTCAAGAAGGATCCATCTCCGGTGGGGAATGACACCGATTCCAAGTACGGCTCGACATCAATACCCCGGATAGATCGCTAACCACAGGTATCACGACGATTAATCACTTGGAGTCTCGGTCAAGCCTCAGTACAGAAATAGTCCAGGGTCGGGGCTTTATCAAAGCCCTGATTTTCTTCATTGTGGCGTAACTAAATATACTTATATCTCAACTCGAGTTTCTATCCAGTCGGCAGAACGAACCATCCGTGTTGAAGATATGACTGTATTTTGGCTAACAATTCCATGATATCATGGTAAAACACACCTCAGAGATAGTTCGATCGACCTTGGGATGTGGTGGGGTCGTCCAGGGCTGGTAGTTCCCGGTTAGCTATACATGTAGACTGAGTGAGCAATGTGTGACCAGGTGTTGGCGTCTGAGATGCTCACAGCTTCCCTCTCAACCATAGAGTCAGTGTTTCAGACTGACCGAACCTGAAAGCACCATAAAGCACAACTCTTCCTATACAGCCATAATGGTACATAATTTTTAAGTTTATTTGATATTATATTTAAGCCACAGTGATACTTGCAGTATACCACTCTATAGAGCATGATATTGCCCCAGGGCTTACATAGATGTTGGTACCCCTGAAAATCGTCCTCAGCAAGGTTGACCGCTCATTTTGCTGGGTTGTTATCTGCCCGTTATCTGCCTGGGAAAGCTGGCGCTTATGGTGCTTCCCCTTCTCCTGTGGTCGAATACGCATTTATATTCCAGTAGATATTTGAGTAGATAACGATACATTTTAAATGATTTATAGTATAAAATAATCGGGATTTGGGGGGAGCTAACGGAACGCCATTGACCCAATCTGTTATCTGCCATGGGCGCTAAAAGCTGCCGCAGCTCTGTCGACTGTCTCCGCATCAATTTCAACAACATCTGCTCTCACAATTTGCTCCATTTCACTCCTATTTGAATCCTACTGGTATTAGCCTGTGTAATTCCATTTTATTTAAAATTCTGTCACTTGTCACAGATATTTTGCAGCATCTCCCTCCACTGATTAGGCTTCTTGTGTTGTTGTAGCATGCCTAGTGTCGTCTGAAGGGCTCTAACGATGGAAAAGATCCTGATGGACAGAAAGGTATATTTAACACCTAGTTTTAAATATGGAAAACATTTATTGTACAACTGTTTCAGAGCTCCTCAATCCCTTTAAAAAAACTTCTTCTTCTTCTTCTTCTCCTCCTATGAGCACCAGCATCCAGCATGTAGACATATATGTATATGTACATTTAATATGTAATTTTGAACATAGAAATATTACTGTACAGCCACACCAGAGTTCCCTTTTGTTAAGAAAAATAAATAGAACTTTCTTCTTTCATGAATACCAGAATCCAGGTCTACTGGAGGCAAAATGTAATCTTCTAAATTGAAAAATATTGAGAAATATTGCAGATAGAGTTCCATTTATTATAATTTTCAGCAGCCAAAATCCAAAAGATATTATAATTGTTTCAGCATTTCTACTGTAGAAAACAGTAAAAAAATTTCGAAAAGAAACTGTTGTTGAAATATCTTGGAAAATGATACTGGTATTGAAAATTCCATGAAAATGTTACAAACATTACTACATTCAGAGATATTTCTTTAGGGTTTTCTTTGCATTCTTATACAGTTTTTCTACATTGCAAATCTTGAAAAAACTATAATTTCTTCAGGACTTCCAGTCACTGAAAATCCTAATAAAAGGAGCTCTATTTACAGTATTTTGGCATGCTTTCCTCTTTTCGAAAATTATGTTATGCTTCCAGTGTACACACACAGAAATGTACATTTAACAGGTGAATTTGAATATATAAAACATTTCTTCATAACCACACCAGTGTTTCTTTTTCTTTTTTTCTTTGTTTTCTCTTTTTTTCAAACTTTGTTACCTGGTATGTAGATGGAAATGTACATCAATAGGCAATTTTCAAAATATATTACATTCATGATATAGCCATGCCGGAACTTCTCCCCAATCCCCTTCTTTTCTTTTTTCTTCTTCTTCTTTCTCTTCTTTTTCGAGCTCCGATACCCAGCCAGATGGTAGGTAAACCCTCAGCAACGATTCCCTCAGCTGGTATCAACACTACAGCACAGCCACCAATGGAGGTGTTATGTTGGTAAGGTAGTGAATAAAGTCATAGATAGTCTATCGGAATGCTCTAGTACTCTATAACTAAGGTAATCGACATGTGTCATCGGTATCCCAATGTTCAGATCCAACCCCGGCCTGGATAATGAACATTCCCTCTGGATCATATTTATTTTTGATAATGCTTAATCGGCTAAAGTGGGTTCCAAAGAGTGTACTCTGGAAGTTAGGTTCCCTGACATCTGCTTCGTTCGAATATGCACCGGAATCAGGTCCCGCGAGAGCTGCAAGAATGGGTACCTTGTTTTTAGTAAGGTCTTCTCGAATTGCTTCCACCTCGGTAGGGGATGTCTTATCAGTCCATTTATTGACAACAACCATCTGAAACAATGGACTATTAGTCAAACCACAGGGATGACATGTACAAAATAGCCGACTTACATGCGTTTTAGCAGTTCGCCACTTAGGGTTTACGGCATTGTCAACCACTGAATTCTTTGATACTTGACCTAACACTCGGCTCAGCATGTGATGGTTTCATACATTATCAATTTGCTTACCTCCAGCAATGAGATGCCCCAAAACCCTACCGTAGAAGATGTCATTCATTAACTATATCAAAGGTCCTGAGCATACCCTATAATACCAGTGTCAAATAGCTCTTTATATGCCTCACCGATCGCAGTGATTTTGGTCTTGTAAGTCTCTTCAGGCCAAAGTCTAGATCCAAGTATAACCTCCGTACCACCGCTGTCTGTGGTCAAGGCGCCTACTAGTTCATTTATATTTGCTGGAAAGGTCACTGAAGTAACCGGCGTAATTCCAAGTGACCTAATGTCGTCCAGAAATGGTGCGAAGGCTGCTGTTGCAGCTGGAAGACTGGTGTTTGGAAAGATGGTTGCAATATTCCATGTGAATGTTGGCGGCATAGCAGCCCAAAAGAAGTATTGTCCAGCATACAGAGAATCCCAATCAAAAATGTGCTTCGCATGCAGCATAGCGAGCTGGCTAACTTGTTCTGTGTTGTTTACGACAATACTGGTGGCTTGAAGCACCGCGTCGAAGGTAGGAAAGGTTCGGAAGGTCGTACTTAGTAAAACACCCCAGCTTCCCGCACCTCCCCCCCTTAAAGCCCAGAAGACTACTGGTCTATTTAAATCCAGGCGTGAGTGAAACAGAAAGCAACTTATGTTCAGCATGGGAAACACAGTTTGCAGTTAAGAGCTTGCCGTCTGCTGTAACAATCTCAAATTCTGAGATGTAATGTAAATGCCAGCTACACAAGTCAAGAAAAGGAAAATCATACGGAGTGCGTTATCTGCAGCCAGTCCAAGCAAAGGAGATAAAGCCGAATGACCAGCACCTTGCACATATCCGCCTGAAGCAACGACACTAGCAGCAGTTCCCCCAATGAATATTTTGCCTTGAGCTTTCGCTAGGACATATAAATCATGCAAACCAACTCCACTTCCAACAGTTACTGCACTTCCATGGT
>Ga0157379_10001996_pt1 | contig 16898 bp, 17 predicted proteins | sample S25metaG_FD_121802 | JGI IMG/M metagenome (GOLD analysis project Ga0157379, IMG submission 121802) | Switchgrass rhizosphere microbial communities from Kellogg Biological Station, Michigan, USA - S2-5 metaG | ecosystem: Host-associated > Plants > Roots > Rhizosphere > Soil | place: USA... | reverse complement strand
GCAGATATTTCTCCAGAAATTCCATACGCCATACATCCAGCATGAAACCCCCACATCTACACCCGCATCTACACAGTCTCCCCAATCGCAGCGGGGACCTTCCTCGTCTTTCCCGTGAGATCTCGTCTCTAGATGGCCGTCCTCAATTCGGAAATTGCTGTCGTTCAGCAAAATCTGTTTCGTGTCTGGCTGCTGTACTGCTTGGGGTTCTTCGTTCATGGGACTCTCCATCGTACGGCACTGATGCTGGCTGACTATCTTGGAATATAGAAGCAAATATACTTCACTGCTGCATAGAAGCTTTTTAAGCGAGGGAATTAGCACGGCGATAGATATTCACCTACCTTGGGAATTTTCGAAATTAATCACAATAATATCTGTCGAGAGGGAACAATCATCAGAACATATCCTAGATATCTCAGTGGGGACGCTTTATACTCCCTTAAACCACCGAGGAAGTGAAAGGGTTTAAAGCTCCAATTCAGACTTAATCACTGCTTCTGTTGGGGGGTTGCCTTCTGGGAGAATCCGGAAAACCGAACTATTTTTAGGAGGAGACGTTTAGAACACACATCGGGTCTTTCACCTGCTTACTGATCATTTCAGTGAAGATATAGTGAAATGCTTAAGTTGGCAATGTGGTCATGTCAGTGTCCACAAATGGCAATAACCCCACCGCTTCCCTGCTGGACGCATTTTGCTTGTTCGATCTTTCTCTCATAGACTTTCCCTCGTAGATGGCGACTGATGATGAGCTTTGAGGAGGACCATGATTATAGTATCGGAATTAAACGCGTTCTGTCCTTGGCTGCCATGTTTAGGGCATTTTTGTCCTGTCCCCAGCTAAAGCTGAGGAATTGGCGTCGGCATTCTATGGTGATTCAGCTGCAGAGAAAGGTATGTACCTGCTCCATATTTTTGCGTCCCTTGTTAATGCGTCCCCTCTTGGCCTATTATTCAGGATGCATAGCCTCTGATTACTTTGGTTATGGCCACTGTTCCTCCTTAACGGAGCCGTCGGACTGTGACAGTGTCAAACGCAATCCGGATTTGGATAATTCCGCAATCAAAGCAATCGTACCGCCTATGCTGCATCCGCCTAGAAAATTTTACAAGCCACTTTATTACGGAGTCTGATGTTTATTTCGCCAATGAAAGGTACAATGATCCAAAGGAACCAAATACTTTATCTAGTCTCAGCCATTGTTTTCCCTGGTTTAATGAACTTAGAAGTCATAAAGGTACTTGAATACTTTACTTTCCTACAATGGCGTCGGAATTGCGCATCTTCCTGCTCAACTACGCCTTTCGTTCCTTACCCCACAAAGCACCACTTGAAACTCCATGGTATAAATCCCAACCCAAAAGCGAAGTTCACCAAGCTGCTCGAATTCACTAGCTTTCATCCAGTTCTACTCTTTCTTCTTCAATTTCTTCATATCCACAATGTCTGGCAAGATTAGTCAACCCAACCCCGATTTCGTCCAGACAACCGCAAACATTGCCAATGTAATTCGGACCAAAATCCGTGAACAATTGCCTGCACCTGCAGAGCAGTTCTTTACCATGATGATTCCAGGAAAAGTCGTCAACTTTCAGGTTAGTATCTATTCCACCTTGCAGTCAAGGAAATGGATGAATAAAGATAATCGACAACAGGATTTTACCGATGGGATGGATGAAGCTGGAGAATCTACCACTATTGTGAAGCCGGATTCCGTTCAACTCGCCGAGGCAATTTTGTGCGACGACATGCCTGCGCTTGGGGCTGTTCAACTTGGCCCTACTGGTCGATCCGTTGCACGCAGCTATAATGCGACTCTTAGCAAGCTTTGTCCTGCTGGTAATATTTCTTCTAACTTCATCAAATCTATTCTCTCTGACTCCTCTCTTCAAGGTTCCACCGTCGGCATCGATGACATGCAAACCGCGAACACCGACCCTCGTTCAATCCGTTACAGGAAAGCCATGGATTGGCTTACTGGAGAGGAACCCTCAATCCCTGGAAAGAAAAGGGTTGAACTTTACAGGGAGAAACAGAAGGCATACACCGAGGCATATGAACAGAAGGTGAAGGCCTTTGACGAAGCCCTTAAGCTTACGTCCAGGGATCCTCGTTACGTCACGCTCTCCCAACAGAAGCAGGCTTATTCAGAGTGGGTCAAAGAGAACCAGAAGACGTACCGTAATCTGTGCCAAGCCGCATATATGGACTGGGTCACCATCGGTAAAAAGGAGGAAGTCGAGTATTGGTTCTCCATTGTCGATAATGATTCAGCCATGTCGCGTGTCGAGGCAAGCAAGGTAAGATCGATATACTTCAGGGTGTTCTCATCTGACCTTCTGAATAGGAAGCTATGCGCAACTCTGTCATCTCTGATTTAGATGGCGCCGTCGAGTATCAGAAAGTGACACTCGACCCCTCTAACTGGTAATATAATAATTCGAAACGAAATGGTAATCTATTCTCTAACAAATAGTTTAGGGCATGGCTTGCCTTACAGAAGGCGACCAGTGGCTCACCAGATTTTGAGGCTATGGCAGTCAAGATTGAGAAGTTGAAGAAGATCAATTCAGTCATCAAGGCCATGCTGGCGGTGAGTTTAATTTTAATAATATTAAGTTTTCATTTCATTTGTAATTATGATCCTATGTGATAGAGTGGCAATCCGAGTGGCACGCAGCCAACAGAAAATGGAGCTGCTGTTGCTCCGGTTGAGGACACGCTCGCAAAGGACCCCAAAGCAAAGGCATACGGCGAAGCACTCGTCAATGCGCGTAAGGCCGAGGAAGACCAGTAAGTTACTTAACTGTGAATCTCCTTGTTGTACTGACATTTTCACTTTCACTTCAGCAAGAAAGCAAAGTAAGTCTTTCTTTCCCTCCTTGCTGTACGGTGTATTAACTCAGTATTGTCAATGACAGACTTAACGATCCGTGAGTGTCTTTCGGTTTATCCTAACACTTTTATGTGTACTGATACTGATTTCAATCCTCCAGCGATGATCCGTAAGCGAATTTTCTCACCAAATATTGTACTTTAATTGATAGCTAGCTCAGCAAAGTCAAGGAGCTTGATGAAGCTCACAAGACCGCCCTAACCAAGCTCAAGGAAGCGCAAGAAGATTTATTGAAGACCCCATCCACCACCGATGCACAACTTGCCGAGGCCGCCAAGAAAGCCGACAACTCACTGGCAACTGTCTTCACGGCGAGAGAAGGAGATCTTCGCTTCCAATTGGAATCAAACGAAAAGCTCATTACGGAGTACCAAACACAATTGGACCAATATGTCTCGGACGCCAGTGCTATCAATAAAGCACTCGGTGACGCTACAGGTGTAGGAGCTATTGGATCTATAAGAAAACCAGGAAAACCAAGCACAGCGAGTATGGATCCCTGGACGAAGATCTACATTAGCAGCAGCGAATCTAAGTCGGCTACTAGCTCTACCAAATCTTCTACCTCCGCCTCTGCTAGTGCCCAAGCAAGCTTTGGATTATGGTCTGTTGGAGGATCCGTATCCCATACGAGTTCACGAGCGGATGTTTCGAGTGAAATGGCGTCATCTGAATGCGACATCTCTTTTGAATGTATGAGGGTCGATATTCATAGAGGTTGGCTTCGTCCCGAGCTTTTCTACGACCACGATCTTGTTCCTGCCAGTGGGAAGGGCAACGAGTACGTGTAATTCTCCCTCCCTCTTTCATATCTCATACGTTTCCCTTCTAGAATTAGTCCTGGTCCTGTCAGGTTGGCTTGTGCCCTCGACCCGGATAGTTATGTTCCCCCGAAGGACCTCAAGCCACTCTTGCCAGACGATGTCAAGAGGGACTATGGCCTTTTCCCTATGTATCCAACTGGTAATATTTTTTTATCTTTCACAGCCTCTTGTTAATCAGAGTGTTAGCTTTCCTTTTGGCGGCCAACGTCGTTCTCAAATTTACTAATGCCAGTACGGCTATTAAAAGCCACTTCGACGCGTCAAGCACCAGTGCTAGCGCCTCGGTCTCGTATGGGCCGTTTTCTGTCAGCGCAAGTGGTTCACACTCGGACGAGAATATCAGCTCCAGTGCCCATGTTCAAGGAAACAGCGTCACGTCAGCATTCCTTCTATATATCATTTCCTCATATTCTAATCTGCCTCTGTGGACTATAGCGTCATTATTAAATCTCCCCAAATCATTGGATGGGTTTCAGAGATGCTTCCTGCCCTTCCCCGTCCTGATCAAGTTTAATACTCTCGTATGCTTTAATCGATTTTCTGGTCTCGTTTGTATCCTATTATGGAGAAGGGTATCTAAAGCGGTAGTCTATTTATTCTTCCCTTTATTTATGTCTGCCTCAACATTTTTGTTACTGGTAGAATATTTATTTCATATTTCTTTATGATATTTGTCTACCGCCAAGTGGCGCTATGTCCGGGTTTAACTCACTTTCTGCTGAGCTTAATAAATCTAAAGAACTCCAAAAAGCGGTTTGGTATACATCTCAGTATATGTTCGTAAGTAGCCCCGCAGCTTCAACCTTCGTCTCTGTGCATGTGCACGCCGCAGTCCCGTGAAATGCCCGCGTTAAAGACAAATATTTCAAACGTACGCCGTTAATCCGCATATCGCATCATGATAACAAGGCCATCCAACAGCATGATGCAAGATGGAATCAATTGATTTTTCTCGAAGAGATGACTCGGCATCAGTGATCACACTCTCCAAAAGTGGAGGGGCGATATTTCTGCATTGGCTACAAATGAAGATCGCAGACACAAAGGCTCACAATCATTTGAATGATAAAGAAGGTTGACTTACTCCTCACGGGGCGGGAAAATGCTTGTCCCTAAATATTAGAATTCTATTTCAGATTCAATTTGAAGGAATTTATTTCCAGAACCCACAGAAAAGTTCCATACTATTTTTAAAAAATGGGAGAAAGCCTCTGATATTTATTCCGACGCCAGATGACGGCAAAAGGCAGAAGGAGGAAATTAATGAACCCAAACTGAGGGAGATTTGCCTTACGTCACTGGCGTGTCACGCAACGCCTAATCCTCCCACCGCAGCGTGTGGTAGGTCTGCTATACTTCTCCTCCTCCCCGCTCTATAATATTCTAATGTTCCTTCCGCTATCTTTGCTCTCTCTTCTTACTCCTGTGTTTTCTGCTCAATACCCTATTCATGTCGAGGCTCCCGTTACTGTGCAATCTACATCTCTCATCGACGCCCTTTCCGCGGACGGAAATTATACTCGTCTCATTCGTTTGATACAAAGAGCACGACTGGTTCCAACACTAAACCGCCTAAACGGAAGCACCCTCTTTGCGCCGACTAATGACGCTATAGAGAGACAGGAAATCTGGAAGCGGGCCAGTGACACGGATGAAAGGGAATTCCACGCGTTTGCGGACAACATCAAGGAGCAACTGCGCCAACAATTACTTTATCATGTACTAAATTATTCAATAGCCGAGCTGCCTCAAAGGGAAGTGCAGATACACAAGACATTGCACTTTCCGCGGAAGCCAATTGATCCACCAACGAGAGAGCCACCACCCAATCCTCCGTGGCTACCAATTCCTGGTGGGACGTTAGGTGGAGAACCACAAAGGCTGCGAGTGGCGGGGAAGGATGGAAAGGCATTGATTGGTACAGACTTTGCTGGAAATGGAGGCATTCAGGTCACCAGACCCATCGTCGAGGCAAGCAATGGCCAGCTAATAGGGGTGGACGGTCTCTTGGAACCACCGGCCAACCTTTGTGAGCTCGAACAAGATCTTATTATATCTCTTACTTATTCACTTGAACAGCACACATTATACTGAATCATCCGTCCCTGTCCTACTTCCGGAGGATACTTTCAGAGCCAATGATAGAGGCCTTGGCCAATACTCCAGCTGTTACATTGTTTTTGCCTCAGGATCCTGCGTGGTTGCAACTAAATGAGGTGGAGCGGTTATATCTTGAAAGTAGTTTCTCGGACGATGACGTGCGGAAGATCATCGAGATGCATTCCGTGGTTAAGAAGGGTATTCATTGGTCTGACACGTGGAAGGACTCTCCGAATCGTAAGTTATTGTGTCTCTAGGTTCCAGCCATAGCTAATCTTGAATAGTCACAACTGTCAATGGAAATAAGCTGACTATCGAGATCAACGGCGATAATGACACCACAATAGCAGGCGCAAAGGTTCTCCAGCCCGATATCTATTCCTCAAACGGGGTCATCCATCTCGTTGATGACTTGCTTATCCCACTCGGTGCCTTCCAACTAACGCCTGAAAAGTACCTTCTGGCTCTGAACTGTAGTAGCTTTGTCTCGCTCCTCCGATCCGTCTCGCTGTCCCCGTTGGTGAACAACACAGATTCACCCTATACTATTCTGGCACCAAGAGATGATGTCATTACATTGATGGGCGATGGCAAACTTCCCGAGCCAGGTAGTACAGAGCTGGCAAGGTTATTGAAGTATCATTTCTTACCAGGTCAGTGGAACCCGAAGAAGCTGAAGGATGGGATGTTGGTTCAGACGGCTTTGGAAGAATCTGGCCTGAATGGTGGGAAACAGGTTTTGGGTATTGGCGTCACCAGTAAGGGCGAGGATCCTGAGTTAACGTTTGGGGGAGCCGGAGTAATCGGAGGAAAACCTCGTAAGTTATGTTTCTTTGAATCAATTCATCATACTTACGATGTCTTTGCAGTTGAGTTCAATAATACGATCATTTACCTCATTACAAGGCCTTTAACGCCGCCGCAGGATGCCCTGGCCGCCGCACTCCCCTCGCTGCAATTCTCGGTATTCTTAGCTGCGGTTTTCTCATCGTCACTATCAAACAAGCTCGGCACTGCTAAGAGCACCACACTCCTCATCCCTCGAAACACAGCATTTGAACAACTGGGGTTGGTCACAACACATCTCCTTCTTTCATCGTCCAAACCAGATCTCGAAAAGGTCATACAACACCATGTTGTCACCGAAGTAGCCTACGCCGACCAAATCCTAAATGGATCTCGCAAGGCGTATCCCACTCTTGAGGACTCCGATATTCAGGTTGACCGTCTCGCCAATGGCAGTGTCTTCTTCGAGCCCAGCGGCGGATGGGATGGTCTCCGAGGTCAAATAGGCTCCGGACAAACAAACATCTTAACTCGTACCGGCGTCATCCATGAAATCTCTGGTGTGATGCTTCCCCGCACATTGGAAATCACAATCGAGAAACTGGCTAATGCCGCAAAGGGCAGTACGATGGCTAGTCTTGCCGTAAAGGCGGGTATGGGCTGGGTCCTTAATGGGACTGCGCCGCCTGCAGGATCTGAGTGGGCGGACGCGGGGATTAAAGGGGGGGGATGGACGTTACTCTGCCCCACCGATGCATCGTTTAAGGGCGTGAATATGACGTTATTGTGGTCGGACGTGCCTGCCATGAGGAAGTTGGTTGAGCAGCATCTTATTCCTGCTCCGTCTGCAGGGGATATTGCGAAGTCGGAAGATCCTAATCGGCCGCTTCTATTTGATGGGAAGGCGACGTATTCGACTTTATTGTCCAAGTCTTCGTTATATGGCGATGTCGTTTTCCGTCTTAAAAACGAGAAGAATCTCGCTCAGGGGTATATCGTCGGGATTAAAGACGCACGAGGGACGAATAAAGAAAACGATTGGGCTAACGTTGTTTCATGGGGACGCAGCACACAAGGATCGACGGGTGGCGTTGTTCAGATTGATAGGTTGCTGCTTCCGTACGAACCAGCCTGGTGGATTGAATATGGTCCTCCCGTAATGGTAGGAGTGCTTGGTGTGGGATTGATTGGAGCCTTCTTCTGGGGGTTGAGGTGGCTCTGGCGGAGGGATAACGCTGAGGCAACGTATGAGCCTGTTGGGGGGTTTGATCGGGAGGACGATGATTAGAAGAGTAAGTTCTGATTAGAGTTTCCGCACCAGTAGGTATTTGGCTATGATTTTTCCTTTAGTTCTTATCTCTCCCAAGCTTGTTTTTCTGTATTTGTTAATGAATTGAACATGGTATACTTACTTTTGGTATGTACAAAAACGAATATGGTATGAAGATCGGCGGATATAGCGATCGCTGTTGCGGCGTATGATGGAGGTTGGATGACAGATAGTGCCGGGAAATGAATCTTCTGATTCTGTCGTGTTTTTGGTAGAGGGGAAACAATCTGTCCATGGTAAATTATGGTTACTGTTTGTCCGTTCCCCCTCAAACGGCGCTTTCATTGACAGTACGTCGGCTAAATGATTTGATATGTTTATAAAATATTTACAATTAACTTTCAATTACTTGAGGAATAAGATAAGCTAATCTGAGACGAGATTATTCCAAGGGGGAAAGAGAATTCAAACATTTAGTGGTTTGGGCGGCGCAAGTTGACTAATCCGTTTTAGTTGGGTTAGTAGCTTGGTTTAGCTGCTAAAGGTGAGCCGGCGATTAACTACAATGGGAAGTGAGCCTACCTGGTATTTTGATGAAGGAAAGAGATGGAGCCCGATGCTTTCTCAAAGGCCAACCAGGCTGAGGTGACCTGAAGGGGCATGTCCCCTTGATCAGATACTCCCTGTGAGGATTTGGAGACACGAAAAATCTGGTAAAGTATTCACGATACCTGGAGATGAGTCATGGTTGCATACGTTCTCTACCCAGGGAATTGTAGTGGTTTCACTCAACTGGTTATATTGATTCGAACGCTCCTTAGAATAAAATACCTATTTTCTGAACTTCGTATGGCTGGGATTTCCTTCAGGGGAAGAAGGGAACTCTGTCTCTGTTGTATTTCTGGGAAGCATATGGACTCAGTGGCGATATATTTGACAGAGAAGATGATGGAGAGAAGAGCATAAGGACTGACATATCTCGAATTCTTCTACATTTCCTCAGCGACTTTCGGGGGATTTCCGCAAGCGATCAATGAAAAGAAGGTAGAGCCCCGCTCACAATTAAATTGTGGGGCCAACTAGTTCACAGCTTAAATTGTAAAAATACGCAAACAAATCAAAGATAACTAGAAATCGAAGGAATCAAACAGTGTGTCCATCAGGTGGAAGTGATGTGCAAGTACCCGATGTGGGTGCGTATGGGCGTGTTGTGTGTCCCAAGTTAGGCAGGCGTCCAAGTCGCTAAACCTCACCTCTGGTCGCTATCATTGACGACGAACCCTCACTGTCTGCTCGCCCGTGGTTTCTTGTCATTCCTTACAGAAGTTCGTAGACAAAGACGTTAACGAGCTCATCCACTCTCTCCCCGCTGTTGCCACGGATATCAGAGCAGGGACTTGGACCCCCACAATTCCTCCAAGAAGGTGATTTCCCCGTCTACATTGCCAAAAGAATTAGATTAATTTAAAACCTGTGCAGACCGAGTTAAGTACTGTTCGGACTTAGCTCGCTGTCATATTGCGCCAGTTTACACCGACGAGACTAGTTCCCTACGATCCCGCGCCCCGTCGAAGTTGTCGGATCAGTCCAACCCGAATTGAAAACCTGTACTCACGAAGAACCAGCCCAAGATGGACCTTACTAGTCCACTCCCCTTTCGCCATCAGCGCGAAGCACACATGCCTAAGCCGTTGGAGATTCCTGTCACTGTCACTGTCGTTCCTCAAACTCAGCGTTCAACGGATTCTCAACCTCAACCACCCACGACAATAGTGAACCAGCCTCCAACCAGTTCGCCTCCCCCTCTGTCATCTCCCCCTACTGTGTTCCTGCCTCCTCGCCAGCCACTTCCTCCCCATAAGCTGGCCAACATTGCGAATGCCTTGGGCGTGAACATGCCTATGCCTGCTTCCTACCGTTCGCCATCTCCCTCTGGCGGGGCAGCTGTCCGCGCGCCCTCACGCTTCCTCCTTCACGTCGTTCCTCCAAACTTCCTTCCCTCGGATGATGAATACGATAACAGGCCAGATCCCACTGCCAGTTCTGTCTCGGTTGCAAGTTATCGCTCCCAGTTCCGTCGAGGCACACTTATCCCCCTCTATCCAACCCTTAATAGTCAGCTTGGGGCCATAGCGAGAGAATACGGTTTGCCCAGTACTGGAGGACTTGTTCTCTACCTCGTCCATACTTCCTCTTCTCAAGGTGGAGCGGCGGATGGTCCTCGGATATCAGAAGAGATCTGGAAACTGCTGTGGTTTCGCGCATTACAAGCTGAACGCCAGGATTCCCAACCAAGGGCTCCTTCTTCCTTAACTTTCCGTTCTGGAAGGTCTACACCCTCTTCGCCGTTGACTGGCATTGGTCGAGAATTTGCGCAGTCGTATGGTACTACACCGCGAACAGCCACAGGAACCTACCCATACCCTTCTCCTTCGGCATCCTCAGCTCCTTCTTCGGAAGTCAATCTTCCCCTAACCGACAACGAGACTGCGGTGGCGAACGAGTTGCTTAATGGCATTTCATCAGACCTCACACCGAACCCTTTCCTTCCAATTTTGGCCAAAGTCGAATTCGACATTGACCTGCGCAAAGCTCCTTGGTACGAATCATGGGCTCGGGCTAAACGTGAGCGCACACGCCTGCGAAGTGCGTCGGCGGGACAGCTCCCTCTTAGGCTTGCCGACCGAGCTCGCTCACAATCTCGACCCCGGTTCTTAACAGAGCGTTCAACTTCAGATGAAGAATCTCGAAGTGACTACCAACTATTGGATGACGGAGAGGGAGAAAAGACCGCAGTTGACGATGATGATGACCTACTAGACCAGGCCACAGTTCGACTTCCTCTGAATGGCCAAGATCCATTGGCGGATGTATTTGGCACGGACGCCACAACGTGGTCGTCTCTCCGGCAACGCAATGGTGGAAATCGGGATCTAGATTTAATTATACCACCTGGATCAGATCCTGAGATGGAATCAGGGCCTCCGGAAGAGGAGGAAGTTCTCAAGCTATGGAACCAGAATATGCGGCCCACTTTACCGCTCAGCCCCCCTTCCATATCGACTCGTAAAGCAGCTCCTCCGCCGCTCAATCTCGTTCAACACGGTCACAATGCAACGGCAGTAGGCCCGCCTAGCGCTCTTGGTAGTGCCTTTGACGAACGGAAGATGAAGCGCCGCACAGGGATGGTATTTGGTGAATTGGAAGTGAAGATTGTCTCCGAACCTGAAGAGGTATGTGGACATAATCTGCTATCATTCAACTGTTGATGCTGAGCCCAATTAGATGACCCCCGATGAATCGAATAGCGGCGATCGATCCAGTCAGATAATGATGAAGCAGAAACTGGACATCTTAGAGCAGGTTTGTCTCCTTTTGATATTTCATTATGCATATCCCTGAATGCCCTTTCCAGCAACTTGCAATTCTGTCTCCACGGAAATTGTCCTCGACACCGCCACCCGTGCCACCAGTGCCAGATTTTGATCACAATCTTTCCTTACGTTCTGCGCCACCTGGGATCGACAAGTTTAATCAAGACATGTCACCATCCAATCTGAAGTACTCCAAAAGTGTTCGATCTGTCGGAGAAACCCCGAGAACGGAAGATCCCTCGAGTCTATATGCAACCAGGAAGGATAGCTTACCAACTTCTTCGTTGAAGGCACCGCGCTCCAACTTGAAGGTCCATAAACGCGGAGAAGGCTCGCAAAGCTCCTCTGGGTAAACTATTTCCATTTGCTTATCCGATATGACATTAACATGTTTGTAGATCTTCTCTAAATCCCATTACTCCGGCGGATCCATTCGTCGTTTCTTCCAATCCCAAATTCATCACTCCACAAATCACCACCCCCCCTTCCATACGACAAAGTGGACGAACCTCCGATCGCTCGCCTCCGCAGCTAACGTTGAAACGACCCACCGCACCCGAGCCTTCCCGTCTATCACCGAATTCCGCTGGGCAAGATATTTTAATGCCCTCCATAGACCCTTCCTCCCCTGTTATTCCCCTTTCTCCTGACCCGTTTGGGAAAGCGCCCGTTGAAGATCTGCGTCATGCCCGAGGGGAGTCCACATCGACTGAGAGTCGACCTCCATCAAGGGCCAATGGTACAATCCTGCCTTCCGCAGTCCCTGAAAACTCTCCCCTAGACAGTCAATCTAGCAGGTTTTCCGCAGACTCGGAGCAAGGAGTAGAAGCGCTTTCGAAGCAGCGTCGGGCACGTAGTAACTCGATTATGTCCGTCCGAAGTCTGCGGAATCTGTGGAGAAAGAGCGGTACAGCCGGAAAGGGGCTACCTCCACCTCCACCAACTCCTACGGAGGTATCTATGATGCCGCCGCCAACTCCCGGACTACCCTCGCCGCATCCAAATTCGATTCCTTCTCACCCAAAAGCGACTGTTTCACCCGCGGTTAACAAGGAGGAAAAGAGGCTTTCAAGAGACTCCAGACATTCCAGGGCTGAATCGCATGCCAGTGTACGAAGCAACCGTGTAACATCCGCCGCACCGACAGAACGTGTCCGTCGACCGTCGACAGGACCTAGACCTGATTCTGGAGCAGACCCCTTTCAGTTCGATAACGTTCATATTTACAAGTCCGCCTCCTCGACCAGTCTACCATCGACGAGTCTATTGCAACATGCCCCCTCAGGTAATGTCAGCCAGTCGAAAGGTATCTTGAAGGGATACTCAGGTAACCCTTATCCTGAACCTGAGATCAAGCGGACACACCCGCTAGTGAGGCGTACGGAATCTGTGGCTAGCATAGCAGTCTCTGATCGTTCAGCGGGCTCATCCAGCGTTGTCATGTCAGAACGCTCTGGTGACTCCTCAACACCCTCCTCTCCACGAGCCAATGCTAGACTTTCCAAGCATAGCAAGTCCTCAGTCGAACCCCATCCTGCGTTTATGTCGCAATCAGTACCTACATCATCCGTTATGAGTTATTCAAGATACCCAGATACCCTCGCACTACAACCTATTTCAGTTTCACAGACATCGTCATTCCTCTCGTTTGAGGACGGAGCGACGCCGCGCGTCGCCGATTTCGAGATGATCCCGGCCAATTCTTCACGATCGACTCCTTCAGCCTCCTATGCAGGAGAGTTCCGTTATTAAAACCCTTTGGTGTTTCGTGTACCTGCATCATTTTGTCATTCTTTCGGCTTCGTCAACCAGCATTTTCCTGTCTTTTTCTTTCATTCCTGCATCTGTCGCACTACACATTTTCCTCGGGCACTCTCTATTGTTAATACTTTATGCCTAGATATACTCGCTGTCGCGTTGGACACAGTATGTATCGTTACTAACACAACAAAAGAAATAATATACTGTAAACTCGAATTGTAGATTTAAAAAAACCTAACTGGTTCATATAACCACGGGACAAATGTGTGTAAGTTTCAGTACATTGCTATTTAGTCTTATGTTCTGCTAGGATATACAAAGAGAAATATGTGGTAAAATCAGAAAGAATGCTCTGTGGAATCCTTCCCACTCGCGGAAGTGCCCGAATTTCCGGCAGACACAGCTGTAAAAAAGGGTTAGGTTTTATGTTGCATGTACGTCAACGGCAGCTTACTCGTGAGAATACGATCGATATAGCTGGCTCCGCTCCTATAACACAAACAAATTTAGGGATAATCCAACGTAAGATATATACAACATCAGTCATACCACTTCTGGTGAGTAAGGAGGTCACATCCAAGTTCCCTCTCCTTGTTCTGAACTTCGTTGACATAGGCACGCATCCCATCCTTTGCGAATTTCCTGGTGAGATCCCCTATTCAAACGAAGTATAAAGAAGTGAATATCGAGAGATAATAACGACGTACACATTGAAACACCACTGAGATGGAGGCCTCCCAAAGAAATGAGTTGAATTGCATATCTGAATTGAGAAACTTTAATTTTGTGGGTCAGAAAAATGCAGTGACGCTTACCCCTCCTTTGCGATATCCCAAATAAAGCTCTTTAGAGTCTCGTCTTGACAAAAGGTGAGTAAACTAGTGGGGAGAATTGGATAATCGGAACATACCTGAAAATCCGTGCTTCGCCCAGTTGAAGCTTGGGCTCAAGTTATAGACAAATTGCCTGAATTTCACGACGCGTCAGGAATATGCCGTGGCTCTCAAGAAGAAATATAACGCACTTTCCGGGGAATATTTCTCTAATACGCCGGGAAATCTGTGCGGCGGTTTCCACAGAGGGATTGTTGGTCTCAAACCAGAGAAGATCGGCATAGGGGGCATAGGCGAGCATCCGTTTCATTGCAGCCTAAATTTAATGTTTATCAGTATCGAACCTACTAGAAAATAATACAATATATGCCTCGACTCCACCAGTGGTATGATAGAAACCTTCCTTAGTCCTCGGTACTGAAATGGAAATAATTGGAATAAGGGAAATGATTCTTGGGAATAAAAAGGACTTACAATCCCAATCCCAAAAAATATCCTTACCCAGGATCTGACGAGCAGCCACCCTGGCCTCGGGATTGGATTTTCCTCCTGCCAATGATTTGTATTCATCGAACGCCGAAACTTTGCCTGCCGCTTCCAATTCCCTGCGAACAGCTGTAACCAAACTATAAGACACCAATATTTCCCCAATAATGTACGACAAACCTTCATCAAAAGTGACAAGTTCGTTCTGTGAAGTCCATCCAGTTTCCAAAGAGTCAACCTCTGCTCCACTAGCCCCCCGAGCATCAGCTTCACTCAGAATTTCAGCAAGAGCTTTTCCAGGGGTCGTAGTTCCCAAAATAAATTCATGGTCTGTGGGGTCGATATTCGAAGAAATGAGACGGCCTGATTCGGCATCTGTACGAGCGATCACTCCAACGGGGGATTCGAGGACGTCGAGTTGGAAGCGAGATGCGACGAGTCGGGAGATATGAGTGTTTGTGGGGACAACAACTTTGCCTCCTTGGTGACCGCACTATGACTGTGATTTAATAGGTTGGGTGAATAAATATAAATAAATCTGGTACCTTCTTTCCGCCGTGAAGTTGGTCTTCTAGATGGAAGGCGGAGACACCCTATAATTTTCTGAGAGAACATCTCAGTAGAACTGAAAATAAACCTACAGCTTCCGCAAACAATTTCGCAAGCTTCATTACAGTAGATAACCCTCCATGTCTAAAATCTAATTATATACCTCATTTAACAGAAACTATGCAAACGTACCCGGTATCTCCATCCGCAATAATTGGCCGCATGTAGTCTATGAATCTAGTCCTTGCTCTCTGTTCAGGAGGCATATTGAATCGCTCATCGTAGGCCTTCCGGTCGTGTAACTGCTGGGCCTTGAAGATACGTTGGACCTGGTTTGGAACAGTAGTATATGGATAATCACTTTAATTGAGTTTAATAAAATAGAAACGCAATGTACAAATAACTCACGCAAGATCAGGGCCCACTTCATTCGAACCAGCTGTCAGCGTGCTTGAACATGCCCATCCTGAAAGATACACAACTTCCAATTCCTGTGCAACCTGCGTCATCTGAACGGGATCTATAACTCCAATAGTATGCAACGGACGCTTCTCCTTCTCTGCATCCTTGAGAAGACGGAAGAGCTTGTCAGCGGCTGGCGCCGACTGTAATGGAACAGGCTTGTAGGAACCCTGCTTCGACACAACAGATGCAGCTGAATATGGCCTCTTTATTCCTTCAAAACGGGATGTATTCCACCAGGCCTCAAGATCCTTGACGCGCTCGTGGAATTGCTTCTCCTCCTCATCGACAGACAGGGGCTTTAGTGGTAGTTGGCCAGTAGACATTGTTCGTGAACAAGTAAGACGGTTGAGGCGAATGCCTGAGTGGGCTGTAGAGTTGATTCGGGATAACATGGAAGCTGAGTTCAAAAAGTAAGTCCTTAAAAGCGAGCTGGAGGAGTCATGAAACATGCGACTTGTTAACTGCTAACTAATCGGTTATAAACACCGTCGGTCATAAAGCCGAAAGCGCCGTCACGTCACAATCTTTGTTTCCCCCCATCTTGATTCTTATTCATTTCACTGAATCTGAGGCCATTTATCTAGAAGGCAACCGCGCTGTTTTATTATTTTATATCGTGTAACTATTTTACCATTATTTTCAAGCTCTTCACCAAGCCCAGAAATAGCCTCAACCCGTGCTATATCAGCGGCCGAAGCGTTGAAGAACAAACTATGTCAAGTTCCGGTATTCGTAAATTTACCCCAAGGGGACTCTATCTTCCAAAAAGGATTGGGAATATTACAGAGCATTCCGACCGGAAGGCTGGTTGCTTTGTGAGAGGTTCAAGATTAGAACCATTCGCCTCCCACCTGAAGTGCAAATGCGTGGGCAAGTCTTTACACTTTCATCCAATTACTGAATCTTCTCTCTGTTGAAATTGTAGAGTCCAGTATACCCCCCAGTCAACTCCATGGTTGATATATTTGTTTTGATCAAACCGGTGATACTCGAAGGTATTCATACATGCCTTACTATTCATCAATGGAATTTTACTCTTCTCATTTATCAATACGAGACTGTTCACTTTAGAGTTTCATTGTCCTTTCGAGATATCATTTAGTTGACACCATCCTTGACAGCTTGCCAGGAGGGACGATTGGAGATATCGTTCCACCACCTAGTCGAATGATGCATCAACACGAATATTATCTGAATTAATTCAAAGGGATGTCTCTTACCTCTTAAGGTTGGGGGTCTCGAAGAGCTCGTACTTCGCGCTGAGCAGGACATATGCATATGGCAAGTGGAAGCTGTTGTTATACAATACGTTAGTCATTTAGTTCCATGGGACGGACCAAATATACATACAAATCAGCAAGTGTAAGTTCCTGGATTCACGAAATTTGGTTCAGATCAGAGGGTATTGCAGTAGGTAACTTGAATGAACTTACATCACCAGCAATATACTTTTGCTTTCCAAGGATCTGCTCGTAGACGGCAAATTTCGCCTTCAAGGCCTTCCACAGCTCATTGACAACTTTCTCATCGGGGGTTCCGCCTCGCATGCT
>Ga0157379_10001995_pt1 | contig 16902 bp, 20 predicted proteins | sample S25metaG_FD_121802 | JGI IMG/M metagenome (GOLD analysis project Ga0157379, IMG submission 121802) | Switchgrass rhizosphere microbial communities from Kellogg Biological Station, Michigan, USA - S2-5 metaG | ecosystem: Host-associated > Plants > Roots > Rhizosphere > Soil | place: USA... | reverse complement strand
TGACGCAGTCAAGCGCGATGACCTTGCCGCCGCGAAGGTAGATGATCGAAAAGCTGCGAGCTGAAGGATCGCCGCGTTGCACGATCGAATCGAAGCCGATGGAGAGGCCGACCGTCTGCAGCCGGAGGTCATACTGGTTGGACCAAAACCAGGGTACGGCATGATAGGGCTGCGGCTGGCCAATAATAGAGCGTGCTGCCGTCGTCGCCTGATCGTTGGCATTCTGCACCGATTCAACCCGGATACGTTTTTCCTCCGCGAAGCTGTTCACATGTGCCGCACAATCGCCGATGGCATAGATGTCCGGCAGGCTAGTCCGGCAATATTCATCGACATCGACCCCGTTGGTTCCCGCTGCGCCGGCGACAAGCAAGGGTTCGACCGCCGGAATGATCCCGATCCCGACGATCACCATCTGTGCCGGCAGCACGGTTCCATCGGCCAATCGTACGCCGCTCACCCTGCCGTTGCTGCCCTCGATGCACGTGACCGAACAATTGAGCTGGACATCGACCCCATGCGCCCGATGCTCCGCCTCGTAGAAGCGCGAAAGCGGCTCGCCAGCGACGCGCGCGAGCACGCGATCGAGCGCCTCGAGAACCGTCACATGTTTGCCGAACTTGGACAGCACCGCGGCCGCCTCCAATCCGATATAGCCGCCGCCGATGACAACGACATTCTGTACATCGCCGATCTCGGCCAGCATGGCATCGGCATCGGCATGGGTACGAACCGCATGCACGCCGGCGAGATCGTTCCCCTCACAGGAGAGGCGACGCGGGCTGCCGCCCGTCGCCCATATCAAAGAGCCGTACGCAATCCGGGCGCCATCCGCGAGGGTGGCCTCGTGCGCGGCCGCGTCGATCGCGATCACGCGACGGTTGAGCAGCAGATCGACCTGGCGTTCGGCCCAGAATGACGCGGGCCGGATCAGGATGCGCTCAAAGCTCTTTTCGCCGGAGAAATATTCCTTTGAAAGCGGCGGTCGTTCATATGGCGGCTCCGGTTCGTCGCCCAGCAACGCGATCGAGCCTTCGAATTTGAGCTGGCGCAGCGCGATGGCGGCTTGGGCTCCGCCATGCCCCGCACCCACGATCAAAACATCGTATCGATCCACCGCTTTCTCCCTCTACAAACCATCGTGCGGGGCTCCTTAGCGTCGAGAAAGCATCTGCGCCAGTTGACCCTTGCGCGCCGCCTGCTATAGCGCCGCCTCGCTTACGGATGGCGTTGCAGTCATGTCGATGCAGGGGCGGAGTAGCTCAGCTGGTTAGAGCAGCGGAATCATAATCCGCGTGTCGGGGGTTCAAGTCCCTCCTCCGCTACCATTCAAAAATCCTTTGAAATCAAGCTCCTAATGGTGGGCAGGGCCGGAACAAAGCGTGCCCGTTCGCTTCCCGTTCTTTCTCGCTGATTATCGCGGATTTCTGCCATTTTCCATCTATTACAATTTTCTCCACAGCACATGATCCGCACATGGAACGGCCATGAGCACACCGACCCTAATCAGCGTCATTGTTCAACTGCTGGAGCCATGGCACGACAATGCCATTCCATTCCCGTATCCGAGCTGCTTGCTCATCCGTCACCAGCATCGAGCTAATCCGCTCGCAGCTATTATCGCGACAGAATGACGCGAAATTCCGAAACGTGTCCATGAAGCGCCGAAGCGTTTTTTGCTGATCCGATTCGGGCGTATCCGGCTTTTTCGCCAGTGCCCGTTGAACGGTCCTGATGCTCAAGCCCGTCTTCGCAGCTATCTCGCTCGTCGGGCCTCGTGGCCGGCCGCGCTTGCGCGAAGTAACTTCCACGCTCACTTCCGCAGGGCCAGACGCACGCCCGGGCCTCCATGCTCGGGCTGCTCTCCTGCTCCGAAAAATATGACGCCCGCTTCCTCAAGCACGCGGAGCATTGCAGCCAGGTTGTTGTGGACAGGGACGGATCGTCCAGCTTCGAAGTTCCTCACGGTCGACTCACCAACGTTTGCTTTGGTAGCCAGCTCTCCTTGCGAGAGAGACACCAGCGCTCGGGCTGCTCGACAGGTCTCAGGTGTCAACATCCGCCCGGCTTAACGGAGCAACGAAAAACAATCAAGGCGAAGAAAACCGTTGCATTAACTGTTTATAGTTACCATAACGGAAACCGTTAGGACGCTCCTAGCGGCCGGACCGAGGGTTCCGACATCCCCAGCCCGGCCTAACCACCGTCTTAGTGGAGACGAAAATGGCTACTAGTACCGTACAGCCGGCCGCCGCCGCGGCCAATACCATCACGCACAAAGAGGCGGCGAAGTTTCTCCTTAACTATCAGGTCTTCAGCGGTTCGATGCCGTTTGATGGCGCAACGACAATCATGAACGACCTTCACGGACTGACCTACGTTCTTTCAGTGGCGTTCAATGAGACCAGTGCCAACGAAGAAAGCGATCTTGCCAGGCTTAACCCTGCTTTGCTTGCTGACGCCTTCAGGTCGGTCCGCACTCTCGTGGCGCTGGCCGCCTTCTTTTCGGAGGCGCGGTGATGGCCACAGCAGCAAAAGCCGTGCTGGAACGGCACTATCCCAATCCGCAGCATCCGAATGAGATGCATCCAGACGACATGCCCGATGTCTATGGGTCGATCTGCAAGGGCGTGTGTCTTGAACCATTCTATCGCGACGGCGCATGCCTCGTCTTCTCAAAGTCGGAGCAGATCGAACCCGGCGATTTCGTCGGCGTCCTCCTGCACCCCGCCATCGTCGAGGCGGACGGGCTGCCGCGCCGTGTGAAGCGTCTCGTCTCCGCCGGCTGGCACGGGATCACTTTTCCGTTCAAGCCGCACCCTCAGGACGAGGTTGAGCCGGTCGTTATCCTCGAGCAGTTCAACCCGCCCCGCATCTTCCGCATCAGGGCATCGCACATCCTCGCCATGCACAAGGTGATTGGCGAGGCCGAGGACATGGGGAACGGGCAAGCTCGCTTCCGTCCTGTCAAGAAGGAGGGCAGGTGATGGTCGGCAACTTGGAACCCGGAGCGACGGCATCGGCCGCGCAATCGGGTATGACCGAATGGGAGCTGGCGCTGGCTTTCTACGTCGCAAAACGTGTTCAGTCTGACGCCTTACCGCTCGGGAGCGAGGGCGAAGATCAAGCGCTCGACGAGTATTGCGAGGCCATGGACTATGTCGTCCTGAACACCCCTGCTCCTGACGGCAAGGCGCTGGCTATCAAATTGCGCTTGGCCAAAGAGCGGTGGAGCAACCTCAAAATCCCGGACGATTGGCTGGACGCTTTCATCGCGGATGCCGAACGGCTGGCTCAAGTAAGGGAGGCGTAAAATGGAGCCGATCTACCGGATCAACGATAGAGGCGATTACGTCCTGCCACGCGTGATTGCCGGCACGTCTCCCGCGTTGGCTGCGCTTATAGAAGGGTACAGGGAAGCGTTCTTTGGGACCGGCGACGACTGCGCCGATCGCCAAGATAGCGCAGCGATGCAGGTGAAGGATTTCGCGCCTTCAAACCTGGCGGACATCGCTGCAAAGATATTGATCGGCCTTCACTATGCTGACCCATTGTGCGACGGCGATCAGCTGGCGACGTTCACAGAGGACGCGCCGTGCACCCGATTGGCGCTCGAAATCATCCTTACCGGCTTGGGCGAACTCTCCAATCTCGCTGCGGGACCGCCCACAGACGAGTCCAATTGGGATAGAGCCTTAGCTGACTACATCAAGGCCGATGCGGCCGACAATGAAGCCATCCTGGCCTATTCCGGAATGGAAGGTGGTGACGATAAGCAAGCTATTGATGCGGCCGACGCATACCAGGACGTAACGGCTGAGCGATGGTCTTCGGCGCGAGACATCATGATGAAGACACCGGCCGCGCGATTGGCAGATGTCACGATCAAGGTTGATGTCGCGGCAGCCAGTCTCCGCAATGATCATTTCAATGCCATCAAGGCGGACATTCTGCGGTTCGCGCACGGGGGAGGGCGGCATGGATAAACCTACGGTAATCCCATTCCCGCCACGACCGCGCCGCCTTCGCCCCGATGTTCCGCCGTTCGATCCTGACAACCCGGCTCATATCGCCGCGTGGGAGTCGATGTACGATCTCGGCAAGATGGAGCTTGCTAGGCGGCGCGAGAGCCAGCCATAAAATATTCCTGTAGCCAACCTTGCCCCGTCAGCTCGCTGGCGGGGTTTCTTGTGCGCATCGGCAAGCGTTAAGCTCGCGCATGGGCTAAAAGAGCATTTCAACTTAGCATCATTTGCCGACCTTGCTATGGTAGGCACTTGATCGACAACCAAGCGGCTTATGGGGATCAGTCGGTGGGGATACAACTTAGTCCTGAACAGGGTTTATATCGTCTGGAGCGCATCAGAAATTGGTCCATGGCGGGCCTGTTTCTCGGGATGTTCGGCGGGGGGCTCCCCCTGGGAACCGTCGGCACGGAAGCTGTCATTATGTCGATCGTTATGGGCATGGTGCTAGGGCTGGTTGGGGCCATTGGCGCCCTGGTCCGCAATCAATTTACAAGCGCCAGAACTCGCACGGCGTTGCCCCTGAACGAAAGCAGGCCTCTCCGATCGGCTATATTCGTCGCGTGCGTCCTCACGTCAATTGTCTTTAGATTGTACGATATTGTTGGTGCTATCCCGGCCGCGGTTGGACTGGCTCCGGGATGCATGGTTATGTTCCCCGGGCGAGCCCGGAAGCCCGACTAAACGCTGCAGCCATCCTGGAGGTCACTGGGCCGCCTTATATGCCAGACGATCGAGAGCTATGGGCTTGCGCCCTTCAGGTCGAGCGCCAGCACGGTAAGGAAGCGCCACGGTTTGTGGCCCAGCGGATTGGGGCGCTTGCCGAGTTGGGGGATGAGGCAGGCATTGCCGCCTGGAAGATGATTGCCGAACGCCTCGACAAGCTCATGCGCGCCGGCGATGGATGTGGGATTTCATAGGGTCGTTACCCACTCGATACCTAGGGCCGCTTCATAAAGATTCATTTCGACTCACCGGGAACACGACTCGGCGCACAGGAGTCGACTCGCGCCATGTCCGAACTGCGCTTCATCCCGCCGCTGCTGCCGACGCCCGTCAGCGATCCTCCTGATGGAGATGCGTGGCTGCACGAGATCAAGCACGATGGCTACCGCACGCAACTGATCAAGGACGGCGCCAGCGTTCGAGCCTACACGCGCAACGGCCATGACTGGACCGAAAAATACGCAAACATCATCAAGGCGGCTGCCTCGCTTCCGTGCGATCGGGCAATCATCGACGGCGAGCTGATTGTTCAGGACAAGAACGGCATTTCGGATTTCCGAGCCCTGCGCGCGTCGCTAAGCGGCAAGCCGCATGGCCTGATCTTCTATGCCTTCGATCTGCTTCACCTCGACGGCAAGGATCTTCGCAAGGTTCGCCTGATCGACCGCCGCGACAGTCTCGCGGCCTTGATCGGCGGGCACGACCCGAAATGGCCGCTCCAGTTCAGCGAGCATGTCGTCGGCAACGGCGATGCGATGTTTGCCCAGGCGAAGGCTATGGAGCTGGAGGGCATCGTCTCGAAGCGCATCGATAGCCGCTATGTCAGCGGTCGCTCGACGGCTTGGCTGAAGGCGAAGTGCTTCGATGAGGATGATTTCATCGTCATCGGAACGGAGCGCGGCACCGGCCCGACGACAGCACTTTTGGCGCGTGAGCACGATGGCGAGCTGGAATATGTGGGCGGGGCGATGCTGACCTTGTCCGATAAGGAGAGGGATCGCTTCTGGGCGGATATGGAGCGGTTGAAGCGGCCCCGGCCAGCATTGACGATCGACAAGCGCAAAGGCGCGCAATGGGTCGAGCCATGTGTCTACGCGCGGGTGCAATATCTCAAAGGCTCGGGGAAGCTCCGCCATGCCACGGTGCGGGAGCTTCTATGATCTACGATCGCGAACTCCTGAATGCGCGTGCCGGATATTCGGAAGACGCCGTGCTTGACGAGCTGGAGCATTTCTACGTCTGCGCGCATTGCGGCCAGGCGGTGGACATGCGCCGACTTGGGGATGTGCTCTATCATGATGAGCCAGGGCATAAGCGGTTGGAGAGGCAATGATGTTCGAGTTCACTTTATGCGACGGGTGCCCGATCACGATCAGCGCCGATGCCATCCAGTACTTTCAGCCCGCAGATGAGCACACGATGATCAGCTTGCGCAACGGGTCCATTATCACCGTCCGGGAGACCTATGACCAGGTTTCCGAGCTATTCAATCCGGAGCGCCAAGCAGATTGCTGAGCGACAATGAACCAGAAGGAAAAGATCGCCGAATACCGTGAGCGGGCCAGGAAGGCTCGCCAACTGGCGCAGGAGACAACCGTTCGCAACCAACGCGAGGCCTATCTGCGCTCCGCTGCTACGTGGGAAGAGGAAGCCGCCAAGATTGAGCACGTCGAGCGCATGCGGACTAAGAACGAAGCGGCGGCCGCGGCTAGATCAGCGGCCAGAGAAAGGCCCGACGGCAAGAACCAGGACTAAGCTGGCCGAGTCACGGCGCCTTCAATTTATATTCCGGTCGCCCGCCCCAATAGTAATAGGTGTAGATCGGTTGCGGCAGCGGTGGGCGCCGCGGGAGAGGATCGGGACGGTTGCTCTTGTGCGTGGCGAACGCCTCGATCTTGCGCGATCCGCAGCTGCTGCAACGGAACGGCTTCGTCTCGATGGGCAGCGTCCGGCGAATGCCCTTGGCGCGGAAGTAGGCGCAGATCGCGGAGGGCTCATAGACGGCCACGCGGCCGCACTTGAGGCAGCGCACGCCGACGTCAGCTTCAAAGCGGACATATTCGTCGAGCGACTTAGGTCTGCGAATCCCCATCCTTGCCAACTAGAACATTGGGAGAACAGATGGAAAGGGTGGGGATCTCCTCGCAGGTTCAGCGCGCCGCCGAAATCAATGGGCCGCTTCATAGACGAGGCAGTTTGTCGGCGCGCTACCGGGGACATGCACGTTCTTCCAGATAACATTGTCGCACCGACCGCCGCCACGGTCGACGGTGCCGGGTGAGAATGTGCAGTCCCAGAACATCGAGTTTTGCAGGATGGTGTAAGGATAGTTCGGCGTCGTATTGCCCCCAATGTAGAATGTGTTCCGGCTGGCGCCTGCGCTGATCGCGAAATTACAGCCCTCCATGAAGATGCCGCTGACGTAGTTATTGTCTTTAAAGAACGGCCCTTGAGCGTCTGCGCTTGCGACCGTGCAGTTGATCGCGATGCCGCCAGCAAACCAGCCGCCGCCGGCAACGTTGATCTTGTCCGATCGATAATATTGGAAGGTATCAGGGTGAACGCCTCCGACCGGCGGCAGCACGCTTAGCGTGACATTCCGTGAGACCAGCACATTCTGGATCCAGTTCTTGGTAATTTTCCCGACTGCGACATCAACGGCAGTCGTGGTGCCACGGAACGCATTGCCGTAGTTCGTGATCGAGCCGCCCTTAACATAAATGAGCGTCGCCTTGGTGCTGTGGAAGGTCACGTCGGCCGAGAGATTGGCCGACCCTCCATCAAGCGCGGGATTTTCAAAATACAGATAAGCTCCAGTCGGGCAGTTGACCACGAAGTTCAGCCCCACGCCGGAGATATGCTGGAGCGCGGTATTCATGCCGGATGTGCCCTGAGACGTGAAAATGCAGTCGGAAGAGGTCAGCCCCGGAAGCGCACTCAACTTCATTGACCGAACTGTCGTGGTGCGGGCAGTACTCAGATTGAAGTTAAGGCTTGTACCGCCCGTGCATACTAGCTCCAGATCCCCCCAATCCCGATGGTTTGCTGTATCGGGGGAGAACGTGGCCGCAGCCTCCTCCATCGTCGGCTTGGGGTGATCCTTGTCTAAGCCGCTGTTGGCGCTGTTACCATTCGCCCCGAAATAGCGCTTGCTCCGGGTAAATGTACCATTGGCATTCGTCGTGAAGCGGAACGACTTATAATAGTCCGGCGCTTCAGTTTGTAGGATGCGAGGCGTCCCGTTGCGCGGCCACGCCACGATGCGCAGCGTTCGAACCGAGGAAGTGCCCTTGGTCGGGTAGCCATCAGCCCATTTCGCCGGGTCGATGCGCACGGGGAAGCCCCAGAAGTTCTCTGCCGCATTGTATTGCGCGGTGATCGTCAGCCACGAACCGCCATCAGCCGCAACCGTGAGCTTTTCGATGCCAAAGGTCGGGTTACCGTAGGTATTATAGTCGGCCAACGTGCCTGTGTGGCGGGCATGAATCCAAAGAATATAGGGGCTGTCGATGTCGAAGAAGGCAGGCTCTTCGAAATAGCACGTCGGCTTGAAGTTGTAGCCGACAGCGGATGGGCTACCTCTCGCGGCAGTGATGTCCACGCCATTGACGGTCGTGGTGAGGCCGGTCCAGCCGGTGCCGGGAATGACAGTCTGTATCCCGGAGATGGAGTTGACGGTGAAGGTGAAAGGCGTGAGGTCAACTATCGATGAGCCATCTGATACGCGAACGGACACGCCGCCAAAACTGCCCGAGGCTGCCGTGCCAAGCGTCACCGTTGCCTGGTTGCCGCTGGACAGAAGTGTAACGCTCGAACCCGAAGGCGGGTTGATCAGCGATGGCGTATAGGCGCCAGTGCCTCCGTCAAAGCTCACGGTGAAGGTGGCCGCGTCCCCTTGGTTGGCAGCGGTGACGGGCGTTCCATGAATCGCCAGCGGAATAGCCGGCGCGTCCTGAACGATGGCCGTGGGAGCGGTATAGACGAAGCGTGTCCCTCCGCCATCGCCGTTGATAGCAGCAACGCCAAGCCGGAGTTTCTTGCTGATCTGCCCGGCGGCCAAAAGGATCGTCGAGGACGTAGCGCCGCTAAGATCAGTCCAAGTCGAAAAGTCTGGCGCATCGGCCGTCTGCCACTGATAGGCGTAGCCGGTGATTGTCGATTCCGATGAGGTCCAGGTTCCGTTCGTTCCTGTGAGCGTCTGGGCACTGATGGCCGAGCCCGACAGGGTCGGTGCCACGGTGTTGATCGGATAGTCGCGCCTGCCGACATGGCCGCGATAGTTGATCCGCGACATCTAGACCCCCAAAAGAAGAATGCTGGAGCGACGGGTTGACGGACTTCCCGGCGCGGGGCCGTCCCAAACGGCAAAGGTGTTGGCGACCCAGTTGGTGGACGTATTGGTAAATGCGCCGGGATTTTCTGTCGTCGCGGCAGTCGCCTGCTTCCACGCGGTTCCGAGCGTGACGCCGGTGCTATTGCTGCTGGCCGTGAAATTGGAATAGCCGCTTGGTCCGGCGCTGATCGCTGTATCTGCCTTTACGCCAGCAAGCGCGAACCAGAGATAGTCCTGCGTCCCGCCGAAGGGGGTAAGAGCAGGTGGGTCGGCCGAGCCGGTCGTGTTGCTGGAGCCGTTGACGTGCGCGCGTAAAATGCTGCCTCCAGTCATCGGGATGGAATAAGGATGCGCGTCTCCCGTGCCATTACCCGAACTCAGGATTGAAAAGACGGGATTGGTTTCAGAGCTTGAGGCGGCCAGCGCGTCCTTCTGATAGATTCCCAGCCAAACGCCGCCAGTGGCGTTCTCACGAACCGCAGACCAGCCCGAAGGGGGTGTGACCGACGTGACGTTCTTCAGGGCGAGAAAGATGGGCAGATAATCGCCTGCCTGATGCGGCATCAGGGTGACGGTGAAATTGCCCGTGCTGCCATTGGGAATGGTGGTCGTCTGATAGCTCGGCGTCGGGACCGCCGCCCGTGGCGTCGGAGCAGCCACGATCAGATTTCCACGTAGTTCACGTCAAAATTGATCTGCGAGGTGTTCGCCACCGCACAGGTGACGGTCCAGGCAGTTGCCGCAGAGCTTGCTTCCCAGGGGCTGCCAGGCAGAACCACTCCGACAGTCTGGCCCGCTACGGCCCAGAATTTGCGGCTTTTAGTGCCGTCGCTGAAGGTGAGCAGGGTGGAGTTTGTCGTGGACTCATTGGTGACGAGAACGTTGAGGATATGGCGCTTCTTGCCCGCGCCTCCCGCTGTCACGATCGTGACAGCAGAGGTCGAATTGGTGACCGAAGATTGCTGCGAATCCTGAACGTCCAGCGGAAAGAACGTCATCGACTGGCGCCCAAGAGGATCGAACCACGCATCAGTAACGTTGTTGTTGGCAAGGGCGGCCTGTGCCGCGGTCATTACCTTGCCGCCGGTCGTTACTGGGGCAAAACTGATCGGACTGCCCGCCTGCGTTCCACCGATGATAGCTGCGGCCGCGGTGGGATCGACCGGGTTGCCCGAGGCATCCGTAAGAACCGTCTGGAGATCGCCATTGGGGTTGATCGCGCCCGCGATGATGGTGAGAAGCGACTGAATGGCCGTCAATATCGCCTGCTGCTGGGCGCGGTCCTGGTTGGACAGCACAATCGGCTTTGCCGCCGTTTCGTCAGCAGGGCCGTTCGGGTTGAACGGGATGTTTTGCGTGGTGCCGGTCGCGTCGACAGCCGGGAAATTGCTCATAGCTGGCCCTCAAGATCTGATGGGACCGTAGCGGCGAGCGGACTATGCTTGAATCGAGCCTAAGCGCTCAGTCGACCGGCTTGCTGTCGATCGTGTTTCCGAAATGCTTCATTCGGCCGAACCGAAACAGCGCCGTTCCCTTCGTCCCCGAGATCGCGACATTATTCTTCGCGACGCCATCGGTGTTCGAATGCAGGATAGCGTTCTGGTAAATGCTCATCTCGAAGCGGTTGCCTTCGATCGTGCCGGTGTTCGGACCCTGGCCGTAATCGCCGGTGCCTTGGCCAGATGCGTGGATCTTGTTGAAGCTGAAGACGAAGTTCTTGTTCGTCCCCTGCCACTGCATCGGATCTGGATGGGTGTAGGGTAGCGATGCTGCGTCATGAAACCAGTTGTGCGTCACCACGGCATTGACGCTGTTCGAGATCTTCAGGCAGTCGGCGCCCATGCCGTAGAACTCGTTGCCGTCTACGGTCGTGTTCTGCCAGCCGAATAGGCTCATGCCGTCCCCCCAGCCGTGGATCTTGTTGCGCAGGATGCGGAAGCCCCGATTGACGCTGCCCTTTGCGATGAACGCCGTGCCGCTGCGATCAGCGTTCCACATCTCGCTGTCGGTCCAGTCGATGTTGGAACAGTTCGCCCATTTGAAGCCATAGGCTCCGTCGGGCATGGCATTGGAGCCCTTGAGCCCGACCTTATAGAAGGCGAGGTTGGAGGAATTGGAGCACGAGCTTCCGGACGTGACGGTCGCGCCGGCCGAGCCGTCGATCGTCACCTTGCTGGCGGGATTTACGCCCACGATCTGGAGGCTGTATTTGCCAGGCGCGAGCTTGACGGTTTCTCCACCCTTCGCGTGCGCAAGTGCGACGATCAGGCCGCCGCTGCTGGTAACGTCCGCAAAGGCTGGAGCCGCAACGAACATGAGGAGAAGAGCGAGGTGTTTCATCAGTTCGCTCCCGCTGCGGCCAGCTTGGCCTGAAGTCGCGCATGCCCTTCGTCGTTGTCAGCCATCAGGTCGGCATAAGCTTCCTGGAGCGTCGCCTGATCGTGGCTGCCGAACGTGCCGACAATCTGGTTCCAGATCGCCTTGAACTCGGGCAGCGCCGCCGCGAAGGGACCGATCGCGGGGAGAAGCTTCAAAACATCTGACAGGTTGAACATGGCGCTTATCCCTTGATGGCGGCCAGCATCGCGCTGACGGCGTTCTGAGCCTCTTTGGCGGTTGCGGAGTAGGAGGCGGCGTTCCCGGCCCTGTAGGCAGCGCGGACAGCCTGGACTGCGGTTAATGCGCGATTGTCGGCATCAGCGACCCTGTCGGCTTTGGCACCCTTAATCAGGCCGGCGTCGACGCCAGTTTCAGCAGCGAGGCGAGCTGCTTTGTAAGCAAGCTCAGCTCCGATCGCGATTTTCTCATCAAGGACGGTCGCCTGTGCCACCGTCGAAGGAGTTGAGGGCGGGGAGAAACTGCAACCGGCAAGCGCCAGCGCTGCGGCAATGATGATGCGCTTCATGATTTCACCTGTGCTACTTCGGGGGGAACGGTGGTTCGTTCGTCGGTGATGACATCGACGATGTTCTGCTTGTTCACATAGGCGCGGTAGGCGCCGTAGAGACCGCTGCCGATCGCGACGAACGCGCCGATAAAGGCCAACCCGTCCGCGCTCTGGAAATAGGCCGTCAGCCCGGCCAGGTCACGGTGGCCGAGGAAGCCGAGTACGGCCGCAACGCCGCCCATAACTGTGGCAAGGTAACGAAGCCCCGTGACGATCGCGTCTTGAATGGCGCTGGGGCTGACCATGATAGGCATTTTCACGTCGGCCATGTGAGCCTCCTTCATTTGGTTGATCATGTCGGTTGCGGGATCGGTCACGGCCGCTTCCCCATTTGCAGGTCGTGCAGACTGAGATTGCCGGACCATTCCATGTGAGGGCGATCGCCACCCTTTAGGCTCTTGAAATCGCCGCCCCAGCGCATGCCAAGCTCTTTGCCGAGGTGGCCATAGAGCGCCCAAATGCGATCGGTTTCCTGCTGATGCTCCGGCGTGTCGCCCCAGTTCGTGAGCTTCAGCAGGCAGGTAGGCGTGGCGTCATAGGCCAGCCCATAATTATGGTATGACTGACCGGGCTTCGCATTGGTGACGATCTTGCCCGGATGCGTCCGCCCCTGCGCGTACAGCTTCGCCTGAGTGTCGAACGAGCGATAGGTGAACGTCACAGTGAACGGGATGCCGTTGACGACACATGCGGCCTGATGATGCTTGCAAAGCTCCTTCAGGTAAGGATGCAGGTCGTTGATGTCGCGGCTGTCGCTCATCGCAACGCCTTTCCGGGCGGCACGACGGTCAACGTGGACTGGCTGTTCTGGATAAATTGCCGATGAACCCCGGCGAGCTGTTCGGTAAGCTCGGTTATCTGCTTGCGAAGCTGGGCCTCCATTTCGCGCCGGTCGCGGCGCTCTTCGTCAAGCTGGCGTTCAAGTGTGCGGTACTTCTCCCGCAACTGGTCGCATTCCTCGCGGCAGCTCTTGATCTCCCCTTCATGGCGCGTGCTCATATCCTGCCATGCCTTCAGTGCCTGTCCGTTCTCATCGAGATCTGCCTTGCGGAGTTTCGGCCACAGGGCGGCAACGATGCCGACGATGCCGAGCATCCAGCCGCCCCATTGTCCAAGGAGGTTTGTTTGGTCGCTCATCGCTTCACATCCCGAAAGATGATCAGCCGAGGCAGCGCACGGCCGTTCAGGATGAGCGTGGGCGGCGGCAGGATCACGCCATGATCCCCTGGGCCAGACTATTCGTTCCGAACGTCCCCGTCGCAGTGACCGGGGTGCCGTTGCTCACCACCTTGTTGCCGGCCCCGCCGATGATCGCGCCGGCGATCATGCGGCTGCAGCCGACTTCGACCTTGGAGTTTCCAGTCGAGATCAGCTCCACCCCCCTGGGGAAGCGGGCCGTGGCATCCGACTTGATCGAAGGCTGCGTGACGACATTTGAACAGCCAGTCAGCCTGATCGCGGCCTGGGTGGCAGTTAGGCCCTGATTGTTGATCTCCACGTCCAGCTTGAGATCGGATGCGTTGTCGCACTGGATCGGGCGCTGGCACTGATTGATCATGAGATCGGAGACGGCGACGCCGCTGTGATCCGTGATGTAGAGACCGAGGCCGACGCCAGAGCCGTGAATATCGCCACCGCTGAGCACGACCTTGCCGCCGCCGTCGTGGACATGGATGCAGGCGAGCGGCCCGCTGCCCGTGAGCGCGCAGTACACATTGGGCATCGTGATCGTTGCGCCCGGCTGGAGATTGCCGATCTCGATCGCGCGCTCATGACAGGCGTCGAAAATACCGTTGATGACTTTGACGTCGATGTTCGAGCTGTTTGCGCCGCCGGTGCCCGTGCCTACGATCCACAGGCCTTTCTTGCAGTTCACCGTTTCAGGCTCGAAAAGGAAGGTATCGACGAAGGCACCGTCGAGGGTCATGCCAACGCTTTCGTCGGATGTGCCGAGGGTGGTGCTAAGGAAGTCCCCGCCAGGCTCGCTATCAGCGCGATAGACATAGACTGAGGCGTTGCCGCCCGCGGCCCCGAACCCACTGATGCCGCCGTCGAACATATGGGCGCGGAACCAGTTATATGCGGTCGAGCTGTTGAGCGATCGCAGGGCTTGCGGGTGGATGATGGTCGACGCGACTACGCCGGCATAATAAAATCCCGTGCCGTGCTGGACCGAGAAAATCTCTTCAACGAGCGCGTTCAGGACATATTGCAGCCGGAAGCCGCAGACCGCACCGTTATAATAGGCCGGAAGCGCCGGCACCACCGAGCGGGTGACGGTAAGGCCGTTGACGACCACACCATCCAGAAAGGCGTTGATGCCGTCCACAGGCGCGCTGTCGGGCCCGACCTGCATGCAATCGGCCGTTGCGCTCTTTACGATGATCCGCGTACCTTCGCCGGTCGACTGCGACCGCCCCTTGATCCCGTACACCTGTTTATGGGGCGTCTGAATTTTCCAGGTCGCTGATATGAAATAGTCGACATTCCCGAGCAGCGTTACCGAGCAATTCGCCACGCACGCCTGCAACGCTGCGAGGCAATCGGCATTGCCGTCATTCGGCGTCGCCCCGAACCACTCGGGCTTGCCGTGGATCCCGTCCCATACCCGCGCATAATAGATGTTCGGGACGATCGAGGTGACGTACAGGCCTTGCCTGGGGTCCGATGGCGCTGTGCCGGCGCACGTCCTGAACAGCCCGGCACGCAGCCCTTCGTCAAGCCATTGGAGGTTGCCGACGATCGGATTTGACAGCGCGCCAAGTACCGCTCGGGAAGGCACCGTCACATAGCCCGCTGCCGACAAATAGGAAGGGAGGGCAGCGCCTACCAATCCGCCGTCCTGCCAGGCGGCAAGTCCTGTCCGGCTGGCAAGTGGCGGCAGGGTCGGAACCGGCTCACCGCGCGGTGCCCTGACGGCGCGATCCAGCCCTTCCTTCAGAACGAGATCGCGAACGGCCGCGCGATCCATGGCTTCGCCGATTTGGGCGGGCGAGAAACGCGTCTGATTTTGAAATGCAATCTGCTGTAGGAAATTCGGGTCCGAATAAATGTAGATGTCAGTGCCCGTTGCGGGGGGCGTCGAGAAGGCAACGTCACCGCCTTCGCTATAAACGCTGACACTATATTCGGACGGATCGGCAGCGGTCGTTACCCCGCCGGCGACCTTCTGAACGAGGACTTCGCTTGGCGAGATGACCTTGAAGTCGAATGGGAATGACGTGGCAACGTCGTTTCCATGGAGGGGGCCCACTCCTGTAGAAGTCGTCGAAACAGGCAAGGCACTGGCTCCCGAGGAAAACTCGGGATCTCAATTACGAGCGAACGGCAGTGGCTTGAATCGAGGTGGCGCGGGCAGGGCTAGTTATCGACCTTCCCCTTCGACAGGCCTGTATACCAATCATCCAAAGATCGTGGGGAAGCGTTGCCGGTCCCCACATCGTGCAGGAATTGCACGGTGTTCGCCGGCTGCCCGGTCGGCAGGCCGAAGAAATAGCCTGGCGTCTGGATCGCATGCTTGAGCCACTGATCGGATACGGGCTGCCCCTTCGCCGCGTGAATGGCATCGGTGCCGACCGTCATCAACCCCTGTGCAGCCGTGAAGATGGGATGGGTCGGAACGCCGGCATATTGGCCGCTGATCTTCCGCTCGACCCAATTGGCCGCATCTCGGGCAAGCGGGATCGATGCCCATAGACCGAAGAAAATCTTGCGGAGCGCCCACTCGCCCCAGTCTTCGTCTTTCTGCGGCCAGTCGCCGGTCAGGAATGCCGACATCAGCGGCGCCGCCATGGCGATCCAGAAGACGGATTGCGCCGCCTTGCGATAATCGCCCTTGCGGGCGTCCTGCACCACACCACGCTGCTGCTGATAAAGGACATTGAAGTAGCTGTAGAACATGGTGGCGAAGCGGAATGCCTCGTTACCGCCCTGGACGGCAGCAAGATCCTTCGCGCGGCCTGCGCCTTGACTGAGGCGCACGGCCTTGTCGCCGTAAGCGGCTGCATCCGCCTCGCTCATACCCTCGTCGATGCCCTTCCGATACGCGCCCAGCCATGTCGGGATCGAAACCAAATGAAGGTCGATCATGCCGATGCCCCAGAAGGCCAGTGCTCGCGCGCGATCGAGCTTCGACTCGCGCCCAGCGATCCCCCTGAAAAAGTCCGCAGTGTCGCGCTCGCGCTCCTGTACGCGCCGCGACATTTCGGGCGAGCGCTCGAACACGAAACTGCTGGCGTTGCCATGCATGCGAACCGCGTCCGCCATGCCGCTCGCCAGATAGCGGGAGCCGATGACAGCGGCCGAGTTGTTGAGCCCCGCCACCTGCGAAATCATGGTTGTCCAGCGGAAGCCCAGGCCCACCAGCGTCGCGTTGATTCGGAAATGGCGCAGCAGGCTTTCGAACCAGCGGATCTCAGATGTGTTGAGCGCCGCTTCATTGACCTGCCGCTGGAGCCAGGGCTTCAGCTTGGAATGATACTCGAGACCGGCCTTCCGGTTGATCAGGTCGCGAATGCGCCCATTATTAATGAACTTCAGCGCGTCCCGCACATAGCGCCCATAGGCAATCCGCGTCGTCACCCGATTGATGTGATTGAACAGCACGGCCTCGACCGAAAGCAGGATCGGCGCCGCGAAGTCGGTACGCTCCACCGTGTGTCCCTTGGGCGTGGAAATCGAGCGGCCTATTTGACCGAGCAGCTTTTGCGCGTCTTCCTCGTAATTGTCGGCAGCCGACTGGCTCCGCGTCGGGTCATAGATGGCAGGGTAATAGCCGCCCTCGATCGGCCCATAGGGGGTGTTCACCGTGCGCGCCGCGACGCGCTCGGGCTCGACCCCGCTAAGCTCGCGCTCCACCCGGGCGATGTCAG
>Ga0157379_10001994_pt1 | contig 16910 bp, 18 predicted proteins | sample S25metaG_FD_121802 | JGI IMG/M metagenome (GOLD analysis project Ga0157379, IMG submission 121802) | Switchgrass rhizosphere microbial communities from Kellogg Biological Station, Michigan, USA - S2-5 metaG | ecosystem: Host-associated > Plants > Roots > Rhizosphere > Soil | place: USA... | reverse complement strand
TACCGAGCGCCGCCTCCAGCCGCTGCAATCCTTCGGCCAGGAGCAACGCCCCCGGAACCACCGGTGCACCCGGAAAGTGCCCGGGGAGCGCGGGGTGATCGGCCGGAATACTAAAGGCGATCGTCGCCCCGGCGTCGATCCCGGCCCGCGCGCGCATATCTAGCCCTTCTCCACGAGCGCGCGCAGCACCTGCGCCGAGAGCTTGCCAGTGCTGTTGCGCGGGAGCTCCGCCACCAGACGGAGCGGACGTGGCAGGAACACCGGGTCGATGCGCTCGCGCAGGAACTTCAGGAGCGTTGCCGAGTCCAGCCCCGGCGCGACCACCAGCGCGCACAGCCGGGCCACTTTGGTGGGCGAGTCGCGCGCCTCGTGCGGCAGGAAGAACGTGCCGTCCTGCACTCCCGGAATGGACAGCAGCTGATGGTTCAGGTAGGCGATCGAATTGCGCTTGCCGGCGATGTTGACCACGTCCTGGAGGCGCGCACCGAGCTCGAAGTGTTCCTCGTCCAGCATCTGGATGTGATCGCCCAGCATGACGGGTTCTTCGATGTGGCCTCCCGAGGCCCAGACGCGCTCCCCGTCGCTCGCCAGCCGCACTCCGGGGTACAGGTGCCAGATGCCACCGCGCGTCGGGTGGCGGGTTGCGATCTGGCCGCTCTCGGTCGAGCCGTAGATCTCCACCAGCGGCGCGCCGTATCGGTGCTCCACTTGGCGGGCGAGCAGCTCATCGAGCGGCGCGGTGGCCGAGACGACCGCGTGCAGTTTGGGCAGCGTCACGTTGGCCGCCAACAGCGCGCGCAGGTGCACGGGAGTCGAGACCAGGGTGCGCGGTGCCGGCGCACCCGATAGCGCGCTGGCGACATCGGCCGGATAGAACGGATGCTCGGCGCAGAAGGCATGGCCACTGCGCAAGGTGAGCAATACCGAGGTCTCAAAGCCGTACATATGCTGCGGAGGGACGGTTGCCACCACGGTCATTTGCTTCGTTTGATCGAAGCCTAAGCGCGCCGCGGCGATCTGCACGCAACCCATCAGCGGACCCCAGCGCTTGCGATGCGGGATCGGGAGCCCGGTTGAGCCGGAGGTGAATACGTCAGCCACGGCGCGTCCCGCGGGGATCTGCGGAACCTGCCAGCTGCGCGCCGGCGATGCGTGAGCGTCCGGGTAAAAAATCTTCGGCAGCTCGATCTTACAGTCGCGATGATCCGTCAGGCACACCGCCTTGGGCGTCATGACGCGGACCTGCCGTACCACTTCGGGCGTGTGTGTGGGCGGCAGCAGGCTGATGCGGTCGGCCACGAAGGCCGCGGCCAGGCCAACCGCAAAGTGATATCGATCCGTGCAGTCGTTGAGCACCGCGGCCTGCGGAGGGATCAGCGCTGCGAGTTGCTCAACGTCCGCTGTGAATTGCCGTGCGGTGATCGGCTTGCCGACGCGATACGCAACCGGCGCGTCCGGTGATGCATGCGCGAGCAGTGGGATGGACTCGCTCAATCGTCCTTCGCTGGGCCGTTGCTAAGGGCTTCAGCCCCGGGGCGCGACACCCGCCGCAGCGTGTTCGGCCACATAACGGGCCAGATTGCGCAACGAGGCAAAGATCACGTGATTTTCTTCGCTCTCCGCCTTGAGCTGGAGGTTGTAGCGCTTGGCCACCACCAGCGCGACCTCGAGGATATCGATCGAGTCGAGCCCCAGGCCTTCCTTGTACAACGGGGCGTCCGGATCGATCTGCTCGGGCGCTACCTCGAGATTGACCGCCTGAGTAATCAGGGTGGCCAGCTCCCTAATGATGGGCTCTAGGTCCATAGTGGCGTCACCCGCAACAAGGGTCTGATTTTCAGCGTAGGCAGTCACGAAATTTCCTCTGACGGCGGTTTCATTACAGCAGGCACGCGGGTGAAGCGCTGATGAATTGTGGTAGCAATCGCACAATGGTGCGCCGCGCGCCGATTCGCTGCTCCATTAGAATGCGTGAGCCGCTCTCCCAAGCCATGCACGCCACCCGCCCCTTGAAGGATTATAGGAGCAAAAGCCCCCACCACACATCCAAGGGGACTTAAAAAGGTTTAACAATCATACGATAAGGACGTTTCGCACGGCTCTGGCCGTAGTTAAAGGCTGGCATGCGTGTCTTTAAGAATCTAGGCTCAACTCGCTCTTAGTGTTGTCGGACTGACACTTACATGGAATTACCCCACGCGCCGCTGGATCACTACTATGGCGCGGAAGCCAATCGACAGGCCTGGGTGCGCGAGATTTTCGATCGCAGCGCGGTCGACTACGAACGCGTGCACTCGGCGATGGCTCTTGGCACCGGCGCCTGGTACCGGCGTCGTGCACTCATCGGCAGCGGCCTGCGTCCGGGACTGCGCGAGGGTATGCGGGTCGTCGACGTCGGAGTGGGCACGGGTCTGGTCGCGCGCGAGGCGGCTGCCATCGTCGGGGATCCGCGCCTGGTCACGGGCGTGGATCCAAGCCAAGGCATGCTTGAGCATGCGCGGGTTCCCGCAGGTGTCCGCCTGCTCCTTGGGACCGCCGAGAAAATACCGGTGGCCGATGGGGGCGCGGATTTCCTAAGCCTGGGCTATGCCTTGCGCCACCTCGCGGATCTCGAGGCAGCTTTCAATGAATTCTTCCGGGTGCTGCGGCCCGGCGGGGTGCTGTGCGTGCTGGAATTCGCCCTTCCCAAACGGCGCTTGGCCCGCGCGCTTTGGAGCGGCTACCTGCGCCATGTCGTGCCCTGGCTGGCCACGCGGCTGGCGCCCGACCACCACATGCCCGAGCTCATGCGTTACACCTGGGAGACGATCGAGACCTGCGTGCCCCCTGAGGTGGTGATGCACCACATCGAAAGCGCCGGCTTCGAAGATGTCTCGCGCGAAGTGGAGCTCGGGATTTTCTCCGCGTACCGGGCATCCAAACCCAGCCGCGTTCTTACTGCCTGAGAAACGGCCCGCTATAGGGCCGGCCTCGTACTCGGAGCAGCAGCACTGGAAGGCGTAGCAGGAAGCCGATCAGGAGCCGTGCGTGCATCCAGGTCAGCAACCCGTTGTCGCGCACGTAGTTGAAGTGCGAGACACCACCGTCCTCGCGCCTGAAGTAGCGCACCGGCGCGGGCAGGTTGATCGCCGGCACTCCGCGCCAGGACAGGCGCACAGCGGCTTCGACGTCGAAATCCATGCGCCGCATCCAGATCTGGTCAAGCATGATCGCGACCAGGGCGTCGATCGGATAGACCCGGAATCCGAACAGCGAATCGTGGATGCCGGCCCACAGCGTTTCCAAGTTGGCCCACCAGTTCGAGATGCGCCGTCCCTTGACGCGCACGCTGGGAGCATCCGCATCGAACACCGGCTCGCCGAGGATCATGGCCTCCGGCGCCGCCAGCGAGGCGGCCATGAACGCCGGAATCCGCTCGGTGGGATGCTGTCCGTCCGAATCGAGCGTGAGCACGTGAGTGAAGCCCTGCTCCTTGGCAAGCTGGAGCCCGTGCAACACCGCCGCGCCCTTGCCGCAATTGCGGGGCATCCGAATGACGCGCAGCTGCGGATCGGCGGCCGCCATCCGCTCTAGCCCTTCCTCGGTGCCATCGGTACTGCCATCGACCACGACCCACACCGGCGCCCACTGCTCGCGCGCGCTGCGGATCGTGTCATAGACCCTGGAGCCCGGGTTAAAGCTCGGAATGAGCACCAGATGAGTGGCGGATGGCGCGGTCATAAGAGGCTAGCTTAAACCGGCCTGCCGCTATTCGCCTGTCGGAGAAATCCGTAGTTCGCTACAGAAATACGCCTCCAGCTCGCGGGTAAAGCGCTGCGCATCGGTCGGGGGGTTGAAGCGCGCCCCGAGCCGCGCCCGGTACCGGATCGGCGCCCTGGGCATGCGCAGCAGCGGGTAGCCCTTGCTGAGGTAGGGAGAATCGGTCTCGATGAGCACCGTGACCACCGGCACCCGGGCGTGCTTGGCGATCGCCCCCACGGTCAGCTGGCACTCATTCACCGGCGCGCAAACCGACCGCGTTCCCTCGGGGAACAGCAGCAGCACGCCGCCCTCGTGGAGCGCGGCGATGGCCTCCTTGATCATGCGTCGCGGCGGCGTGTTGCAGATGTATCGGGCCAAGCTGGAGCCGGCACTCAGGAACAGGTTCCTCTTGAGCTCGCTCTTCATCACGCAGACCAGATTGGGATGGTAGGCGAGCAGCACCAGCGCATCGATCAGTCGCGGATGGTTGGGCGCCACGATGACGCCGGCTTCATCGCGCAGGCCTTCGAGCTCCCGCAAGTCGAAGCGGTAGATGTTCATGAACTGCAGCACGTGAACAAACAACCGAAATCCCGCCCGGACCCCGGCCCGGCCGAAGGCGGTGCCGCTGCGGACCGGCAGCAGCAGGTAGGCCGGCAGCGCGATGATCGACCACGCGAGGCAAATGAGCGCCAGCAGTATCCAGCCGACAAACACGCGCAGGTAACTCAACATCGTGCCAAATGCGCCGATGATGGCGTTCACTCGCTGGCCTCCACTTCGCGGGCGGAATGCCAGAACACCCAGGCCACGCCTAAGCCCCCGGACACATCGGAGTGCGTCTGGATCAGCGGACTGTGAATGAAGGCCGCCCCGTGCAGAGTTTCGTAGCGCAGGAACGCGCCCACCCAGAACGTGCGAAAGCGCTTGGACAGCGCCGTGATGATTTCCGTGCCGGCGTAGCCTGCGGGCGCCTCGTAGGCCGGGCGCTGCGCGGTTGCATACGCGGCCGGCACCGAATAGAAATACTGGTTGTAGCGCTGGTTGGCAAACAGCGGACCGGCGAGGATCCCAAGATCCCAGCCGGGCGCGGCGCCGCGGTGGCGCACGTCCAGGTTGAGGTGGGGAGCTGCGACCCAGCCCACATCGCGCGGCGGGCTGGCGAGGGTAAACGCCGCCCGCACCGGCAAGCGCAGGTCGAGCTGCATCCGGTCGCCCCCGGCACGCCACAGATGAAAATCCAGCGAGGGCCCGAGTTGCACGAGGGCGTCGAGCTTTGGCATCCCGGCGCGCGCCGAATCCCCCTCGCTGTTGGCCGGCACCGTCGCCCACAGGCTCACGTTCAGCGACACGCGCGGCTGCTCGACAAAGATGCCGCGCACCCCGTCCCGGTCCGAGCGCAGGAATTTGCCGCGATACCTGATGTAGGGGAACGGCAGCAGGTAATTGCGATGGGACAGGGAGCCTGGATAGTCGCTGAAGCGCACTACGCCGGGACCTAGGCCAAATTCCCACAGGGGGCGGGTCTCGGCCGCGCCATAGCGCGGGCCGAGACTGCCCACGGCAAACACCACGATGCCGGCACAGCCGGCGATTCTGGAACTAATCGCCGAGGGCCGCATCGCGAAGGACGCGCAAGTATTCGCGGCCTGACATGGGCGCGATCTAGCCGCCGGCGCAGGCGAGCTGCGCGGGTTGTGACTCGTAGGCCAGAGGCTCTGCGGCACCCATCGCCTCGATCTCCACGAGCAGGTCACGGCGGCAGATGTCGGCGCGCATGTACGCTATCCGCGCGGCACTCCCGACCGACTCGTGCATCACGGCCATGATCTTTGGCAGGTCGGGTTCGCGGCGCACGTAGACCTTGTACGAGAGCATGCTCAGTGCAAAGCGCTGCGAGGACATTCGCCGGCTGGCATCATCAGTGAGCGCCCCGATATTGAGAAGCGACTCGCGGGTCTGCGCCGTCACGTCATTCGAATGCACGCTCTTGTGGCCGACGATGCTCGAGGTCCCGGACACCAACAACGTGCCGCCGCCCTCCGCCAGCAGCGAGGCCCGCGAGAAGCTCGGGCTGCTCGGTCCGTACTGGGCCGGATAGCGATAGGCGCTGACCTGGCGAGGATTCTCCAGCATCTGTACGGCGCTCTTGTGGGCCAGAAAGTAGATGACCAGGGGACTGCCGAACGGCGTGCCGAGTGCGGAGGCGGCCGGAGCGAGCGCCATGACCGGCCGCCCGGCGGCCACGAAACTGTCGTGGCGGGCCGAGTTGAACAGCCAGTAGCGCTCAGAGCCCGCCGCAGGCTTGCCGATGTCGGGGATGTAATTCCAGATACGCATCAGCTGCCGGTATCCGGTCGACTCCAGCGTCGCAAAAATCTGCGCATAGGCCGTCGAGGTGCTGGCCCTGAGGCCCTTGCCCTCTTCCTCGCCGGGTTCCGCGATGGTTATGCAGCCAAACAGCAGCTGCGCCGTGGCGCGGTAGCTGACAAGCCCGCAGCGGCCGACGTGCATGGGGCCATCGGCCCGCCAGATCTCATACAGCGTTTCGCACTCACCCAAGGGGCAAAGCGGCACGGCGGCACTCGGGAGATGCGCAAGCTCCAGAGGAGGAAGTTTCTGGCCGAACTGCGCCACGCCCAAGGCGTCTTGCCACCAACGATCCGGGAGCGAGGGAAGCTGCGAGCGGCTGAGGTACTCGACCGCCAGCGTCGTCCGGCTGGGTTCGTTCAACACCGACACCAGCTGACGCCGCCGCACCTGAATGCGCGGCGCACGATCGATGGGACCGATGCACAGCGCGACGGCAGCGCAGCTCGCCGCCGGCGCACACAAGCCTCAGTAGTCCAACCTGACCCCCGCCACCACATCGACACTATAATAGCGCCGTTGGCGGGGTAACGCTGCGCGCGCTGCGCAGCACATAAACATTGCTTCATGCTTTGAACAATCATTCAGGGGAGAAACGTATGCGTGCACGCTGGGTGGGAGCGTTGGCGGCAGGCGCACTGCTGCTGGGAGTGGGGTTGGGGATTGCCGCGAGAGAACGTGGCGGTGGCATGGCCGTCATGACCGGCAAGAGTCTGCAGGATGCGGGGGCCGCCGCACTGGTGGAGGCCGAGCGGCTGGCGGGCAAGGGCAGCTGGGAGCGCATCGCCGTTGGGCGCGTCTACTACCTCTCGGGCAACAAGCCGCGCGGACAGGCGCTCTTTGACACCGTGACCAGTAATAAACCTGAGGGAAGCGACTGGCAGCGCATCGGCGAGGTGTACGCCGAAGCGGGCGAGAACGATAAAGCGGCCGATTGCTTCACGAAGGCACTCGCGAACAGTCCCAAGGATGACACCGGGCAGGCCGAGATCGGCGCCTGGTACATCCGCATCGGCCAGCGCGAAAAGGGCGAGACGCTGCTCGCGCAAGCGTTCACGCGGGGGCCGGACGAGGTGTGGCACTACATAGCCGCCGCCCAGGGGTACCTGAACGTTCCGCCCGGCCGCTAGCTAACGCGCCGGCGCGGCGCGCAGCAGGCAGTTGATATAGGCCGGCGAGCTCTGCCGGGCGATCTCCTGCACTGTAAAGCCGACCTCGGTCAGCAACGCGATCCATTCGGCGATGGGCCTGCGGCTGAGCGCGGCCTTGCCGCCGCCGCGCAACCTGACCACGGCCCGATCGACCCACAGGCTCAGACGCGCTGTCTGGCTCCCGTCGCTGTCGCCGACCCGCAGCAGCAGCAGCCCCTGCGCCGGGAGGGCCGCGCGGATCCGGCGCAGCAGCTCCACCTGCGTTGCGAAGTCGAGATAGTGGAGCACGTCGAGCATCACGACCAGGCTCGCACCATCCAGCGCCGCCTCGGCCATGTTGCCCGCCGTGAAATCGCCCTGCCGACCCAAGGCGAGTTGTGCGCGGCGGATTTCCCGCGCGTTGAGATCTACGCCCCGGTAGCCCTCAAACGATGCGGGCGGCGGACACTCATCGCTCCAGATGCCTGCAGCGTGCGACTCGTCCGCGGCGAGCAGCCAGGCCGCGAGCAGCCCCTGCGCACACCCCAGATCCACAATTCTCATGCCCCGAGGAATCAATCCTTTCGCCAGCAGGACTCCATAGAAAGGGTCGAACTTGAGCTTGCAGTATGCAAAGCAATACGCCGAGATGCCGCTGCGCCGGTAGTAGCCCGCCGCGCGCCACGCCAGGCTATTGCGCAGTTGCTTAGCGTTCATGAGACGCCTTAGCGCCGCCAAGTCCAACGGCAGCGCTCGCCTTGAGAGTAGCTATGAGGCCTGAATGCGGCATGTTGGGAAGCGCACGGTATCGGAGCCTGTTTTCCACCCCGAACATGAGGGCGATGGCGAGCGGCGCACCGAAGTTGGCGAACGCCGACCAGGTACTCAAGGGCGCAAAAAAGAACAATCCCAGCAATGTTGTTGCGATGAGCACAAAGAACACCGTCCAGGCCACCGTAACCTGGCGCGTGTAGCGGACCGCAGCCTCCGGCAGTGCACCGTGTACCTGCAAAGCCATCTGCGTGCACAGCGGGACGCTTCCATGCGCGAGCGTGCGCCCAAAGGTCATACCGAGAAGTCCGTACAGGCCCAGCTGCTGCAGCAGGTAGACCCACACGAAGTGCGCCTTGAGCGTACCCCAGTAAACGGCGAGAACCGCGGCGGCGATGAGCCACAGCAACACGCCCGCCCAGCGCAGCGAACGCCACGCGAGCAGCAGCGCAAGTGCGGCCACAGGAGCAATCGCCAGGAGCGCGGCCGCAGTGCCATGGCCTGAACGCGTGGTGGTGATGTGGGCCAGCAGCGAGTAGGCCGCGATCAGGAGGCCAAAAATCGCGGCGCGCAGCAGCATTCGCGTGCGCTCGATCGGTGGGTCTTTCTCGTGGGTTGCGGTGGGACTCGGCATACCGGCGCTATCCATCATCGATGCACCGCCGCGCCGGCACTGCGGCGACAGCTGGGTTGGGCCTAAGGCGGCCGGCCAGGATCAGTGGGCCTCTCCTTCGCTGACGTCGACCAGCGGCGCGAGCCGCCGCATGCGTTCCTGAGGATTGCCGAGCTCAAGGAGCGCTTGTTGATCGGTACGCTCCAGCGGCAGGAACTCCGCCAAGCGGTTCGAGACCCAGTCGGCGTCGTCAAAATCTGCATCCAGGTGGCGCGCGGTATCGCCCAGTTCCTTGAGCACGCGCCGAAGCAGCTGCGCGAGCGGCCGGTGCTCCTCGATGATCGCCTCGGGCCCGGGCTCGCTCAGCCATTCGATCACGCCAATGTGCAGCCCGTCAGGTTGGGTGCGGTGTGAGTGCAACTGAAAGCGCCGCGAGCCGCGGCACATGACGCCCAGCAGCCCATCGGGCAGCGTGCTGAAATCCACCACGCGCGCACCCGTGCCGACCGCGGCCAGTTGCGCCACCGTGCCGGTCTCCGCTCCGCTCACGATCAGCACCACGCCAAAGTCCGTGCCTTCGCGCATGCACTTGCCCACCATGTCGAGATAGCGGGGCTCAAAGATCCTAAGCGGCAGCAGCCCGCCCGGGAAAAGCACGGTATTGAGGGGGAATAATGGCAGCTCAGGCATGCGCGTGGCGCGCGGCCAGGCTCTTGAGCAATCGTTCGTGCAGGCCGCCAAATCCGCCGTTGCTCATCAGCAGCGCATGATCACCCGCGCGCAGCTCATGGCTCAATCCGTTGACGAGTGAGTCCAGGTCGCGCGCCACGTGTGCCCGAGCTCCGAGCTGATCGAGGCAGGCACCGGCGTCCCACCCCAGGTCCGGCGGCGTGTACAGCCAAACGCTGTCGGCACCGCTTAAGGAGTCAGCCAGCGTGTCGCGATGAGTACCAATGCGCATCGTGTGCGAGCGCGGCTCGAGCACCGCAATGATGCGCTCAGCACCGACCTTGAGTCTGAGGCCCTCAAGAGTTGTGGCGATCGCAGTCGGATGGTGCGCAAAGTCATCGTAGACCTTGACCCCATTCACCGTGCCACGCAGCTCCATTCGCCGGCGAACGCTGGCGAAATCCTTGAGCGCCACGCAGGCGCGCTCCGGGGGCACACCGGCATGGCGCGCCGCGGCGATTGCGGCCAGCGCGTTATCGACGTTGTGCATGCCTATCAGCGACCAGCGCACCGTGCCGCATACCTGCTGATCGATCGTCACCGTAAACTCCGAGCCGTCGCTCTCGGTGGCCATCGTCGCGCTCCAAAACGGCGTGCCGGGCTTGACCCCGTCGGCCGCCGGCGCGCGCGAGAAGCGCTCCAGGCCGCTCCAGCTGCCCTGCGCGAGCACGCGTTCCAGGTTGGCATCGCGCGCGTTGACGATGATTCGTCCGCTCCCGGGCACAATGCGCACCAGGTGGTGGAACTGGCGCTCGATCGCGCCTAAGTCCGGGTAGATGTCGGCATGATCAAATTCGAGATTGTTCAGGATCAGGGTGCGCGGGTGGTAATGCACGAACTTCGCGCGCTTGTCGAAGAAGGCGGTGTCGTACTCGTCCGCCTCTATGACAAAGAACGGCTGCTGCCCTAAGCGCGCGCTGACCGGAAAGTTGCCCGGGATCCCGCCGATCAGAAATCCAGGCGCCATCCCCGCCTCTTCCATGATCCACGCCAGCATGGCCGCGGTGGTGGTCTTGCCGTGCGTGCCGGCCACCGCCAGCACCCAGCGGTCGTGGAGCACCTCGCGCGCCAGCCATTCGGGCCCTGAGGTGTAGGGGATCTGGCTTTCCAGCAACGCCTCGATCACCGGCATCCCGCGCGTGCACACATTGCCGACCACGACCACGTCCGGCTTCGGATCGAGCTGCTCGGCGCCAAAGCCATCGCTCAGCTCGATCCCTAAGGCTGCCAGCTGCGTGGACATCGGCGGATAGACGTTGCGGTCCGACCCGCTCACCCGGTGGCCCGCCGCTCGGGCGATGGCGGCCACGCCCCCCATAAAAGTACCGCAGATGCCGAGGATGTGGACGTGCATAATCGCGCCAATTGTACACGCGCGCCCAAGCCGGGCCGGGCCGCGCCGTTTCTGACTTGGGAGCCAGCGAAACTCTTGTCGACACCGATCACCGATGCGGCCGCTCTTGATGAGGCGGCCCTCACCCTCGAACGCGTACCGATGCTTGGCCTGGACACCGAGTTCATGCGCGAGCGCACCTACTACGCGCAGCTGTGCCTGCTGCAGATCGCCACGCGCGCCGAGGCGCTGTGCGTCGATCCGCTCTTGCTCCCCTCGCTCGATGCGCTCCGTCCGCTGATGGGCTCCGATGCGGTAGCTAAGATCCTGCACGCCGCGCGCCAGGACCTGGAGGTGCTGCAGCCCACCGTCGGGAGCCTCAAGAACATCTTCGATACCCAGGTGGCCGCCGCGCTGGTGGGATTCTCGGCGCAGGTCGGCTACGCGGAGCTGGTGCGCGAGGTGCTCGGCGTCGAGCTGCACAAGAATCAGACCCGCACCGACTGGTCGCGCCGGCCGCTCACGGCGGCGCAGATCGAGTACGCGCTCGATGACGTGCGCCATCTGCTGCCCCTGCACGACAAGCTCGCCGAGCGGTTGGAGAAACTCGGCAGGCGCGCCTGGTTCGATGAGGAGATGACGGAGATCCAGAGTGAAACCTTCGCGATCGACCCGCAGCAGGCGTGGCTGCGCCTCAAAGGCTTCGCGGAGCTGGATCCGGGCCGCAAGCGGCTCGCGCAGTCGATAGGCGCCTGGCGCGAACAGCGCGCGATGGACGCGAACCGGCCGCGCGGCTGGATACTGCCCGATGCGGGCTTGCGCGAGCTCATATACCAGGTGCCACGCGACAGGGCGGCGCTCGCCCGCTTGGGCGAACTCCCTGAGGGCGTGCGCGAGCACAGCGGGGAAAAGCTGCTCGGGCTGATCAGCGCGGCCGCCGTGCCCTCACCGCTCCCGCCCTTGCCGCAACGCCGCCGCCCCGACCCCGAGCAGCTCGCCCAGCTCGCGCGCCTTAGCGATATCACGCGCCGCGTGGGTCAGGAGCTGGGACTCGCCCCGGAGCTGCTGGCTACCCGTCGCGACATGGAGCGGCTGGTGGGTGGTGAGCGCGACGGCGGGCCGCTTTCCGGCTGGCGGCGCGAGGCGATCGGAGCTGAGCTCCTCAAGGCCCTCTAGGCGCGGGCGGCCTGCGCGGATGCGGCGAGCGCCTTGTGCAGGCGTGATTCGACCTCGGCGACGCTCCCCATGGCATTGATCGAACGCAGGAGCCCTAAGGCCCGGTAGTGACCAATCAGCGGGAGGGTCTGCTCGTCGTAGACCGAAAGGCGCCGCGTGACTGTCTGCTCGTTGTCGTCAGGTCGCTGCGTGAGGAGCGGTGCCACATCGCAGTTGCGGCAATGAGTGATGCCGCGGCTCGCCGCATCATGCACGTTGTAAATGGTCCCGCAGTTCGGGCAGGTGCGCCGCCCGGCGATGCGCCGCGCGATCTCGGCATAGTCGACCTCGAAGAGCACCACGGCATCGAGCGGCGCCTGAATGTCAGCGAGCATGCTCGCGAGCGCCTGGGCCTGGGCCAGGTTGCGCGGAAAGCCATCGAGCACGTAACCGCGCGCGGCATCGGGCTCCTTGAGCCGCTCGCGGATGATGCCGATCACGATTTCATCGTTCACCAGCGCCCCGGCGTCCATGGCCGCCTTGGCGCGCAAGCCCAGCGGCGTGCCGCGGGCCACGGCCGAGCGCAGCAGGTCGCCGGTGGAGATTTGCGGAACCCCAAGTCGCGCGACCAGCCGCTGCGCCTGGGTGCCTTTGCCCGAGCCGGGCGCCCCGAGAAGAACAATACGCATCTGCAACAAGGTACCGGTGCGCTTCCGGCCGGTCAAACACCCGCTGCCGCAGCAGCGTGCCTTCGGCTATCCTGAGCGGCCCTGACTTGCCTTTATTTTAGAGAGCGAACCCTCATGCCGCAGAGTGCTGCCCGCAACGCCGTCTACGCCCAATCGGGCGGTGTCACCGCCGTCATCAACGCCTCGGCCTGCGGAGTCATCGAGGCCGCGCTCAAGGCGAAGGCCCACATCAAGCGCATGTACGCCGGGCGCGATGGCATCGTCGGGATCCTGACCGAGGATCTTATCGATGTGGCCCAGGAGGATCGCGCCACCATCAGGGCGCTGCGCCACACGCCCGCCGGAGCCTTCGGCTCGGCGCGCTTCAAGCTCAAGGGGCTGGAGCAGAACCGCGGCGAGTACGAGCGGTTGATCGAGGTGTTCCGCGCTCATGACATTGGCTATTTCTTCTACAACGGCGGCAACGATTCGATGGACACCGCCTATAAGGTCTCGCAGATCGGCGCGCAGCTGGGCTACCCGATCGCCTGCATCGGCATCCCGAAGACGGTCGACAACGATCTGCCGCACACCGATTGCTGCCCGGGCTTCGGGTCGGTCGCCAAGTACATCGCCATCTCGACTCTCGAAGGGGCGCTCGATGTGGCCTCGATGGCGCGCACCTCGACCAAGGTGTTCGTGCTTGAAGTCATGGGACGACACGCCGGCTGGATCGCGGCCGCCGGGGGACTGGCGGGCCACAAGCGTGGCGATCCGCCGCACATCATCCTGTTTCCGGAAATTGCATTCGACAAGGAAGCGTTTTTAAGTCGCGTCAAGCAATGCGTGGGCGAATTCGGCTACTGCGTAATCGTGGTCTCGGAAGGCGCCAAGTACGCGGACGGCAAGTTCCTGGCCGAAGCGGGCACCAAGGATGCCTTCGGCCACACGCAGCTCGGGGGCGTGGGGCCTGTGGTCGCCAACATGGTGCGCGAGGCGCACGGCTACAAGTTCCACTGGGCGGTGGCCGATTACCTGCAGCGCGCCGCGCGCCACGTGGCCTCCAAGGTCGACGTCGAGCAGGCCTACGCGGTCGGCAAGGCGGCAGTCGAGTACGCGGTAGCCGGTAAGCACGGCGTGATGCCCGGCATCAAGCGCCTCTCCTCCTCGCCCTACCGCTGGAAGATCGTGCCGGTGCCGCTCGATGCGGTCGCCAACGTGGAGAAGACCGTGCCTCGCAACTTCATCAGCCAGGATGGCTTCGGCATCACCGGGGCCTGCCGCAAGTACCTTGAACCCTTGATCGGCGGCGAGGATTACCCGCCTTACAGGAACGGCCTGCCCGTATACGCGAAGCTCAAAGCCAAGGGCGTGCGCCGCAAGCTCAAGGGCGAGTACAGCCTCAAGTAATCCGGCGGAATTTTTTAGAATAAGGGGGAACTTGTGCGGCGGCGCTATAAGACCGTGGACGTATTCACCGATAAGATGTTCGGCGGCAATCCGCTAGCCGTGGTGCTCGACGCGCTCAAGCTTAGTACCGCGCAGATGCAGTCGATCGCCGCCGAGTTCAACTACGCCGAGACCACCTTCGTGCTGCCGCCGCGCGATGCCGCGCACACCGCGCAGGTGCGCATCTTCACGCCGCGCTCCGAGGTCCCCTTCGCGGGTCACCCCAACGTGGGCACCGCCTTCGTGCTGGCGCGCGAGCTTTCTGACCAGGGACAAAAGCTTCCGGAACGCTTCCAGTTCGAGGAAGGCGCAGGCTTGGTGCCGGTGCGGCTGCTGCACGAGGGCGGGCGCTTCAGCGGCGCGGAACTGCAGGCGCCCGAGGCGCTCACGCGCCGCAAGGAAGCGAGCGCCGCCGATGCGGCGGCCTGCCTGTCGCTCAAGCCCGAGGACATCCGCACCGCGGCGCACGCACCGCAGGTGGTCTCGGTGGGCCTGCCATTTCTCGTGGCCGAGGTCGCATCGCGCGCGGCCTTGAGCCGTTCGCGCCCGGACCTTGCAGCCCACGAGAAACTGCTGCCCGGCATCGGCACGGATGCCATCTTCGCCTACGTGCGCGCTGAGGATGAAGCCGGCACGCGCGTTCTGCACGCGCGCATGTATGCCCCGCTCGATGGCATCGTGGAAGATCCGGCCACCGGCAGTGCCACCGCCGCGACCTTGGCGCTCTTAAGCGCGCTCGATCCGGCCCGCGATGGCGAGTTCAAGTGGCGCGTGCACCAGGGCGATGACATGGGCCGGCCGAGCATTTTGCTCGGGACGATCGCGAAGCGCGCAGGCGTCATCGAATACACGCGCGTTGGCGGGCGCTGCGCGCCGGTCATGGAAGGGAGCCTCGATATCGGGCCCGCCCCTTAAGTCTCCTGCATGAGCGCCAACAAGAACCTTCGGGCCATCCTGGTCATGGTGACGGCCGCCGCGCTGTTCACGCTGATGGACGCGGGCATGAAGCTGCTCTCGCAGTATTACCCGCCGATGCAGGTCACGGCGCTGCGCAGCCTCGCCTCGCTCCCGTTTGTGTATTTCTACGTGATCTGGCGCAGCTCCTTCAAGGCGATGCTCCAGGTGCGCTGGCCACTGCACCTGCTGCGCGGCGTGATCGCCGTGGTGATGCTGGTGACCTTCGTGATCGGGCTGCACAATCTGGCGCTCACCGAGACCTACACGATCTTCTACGTCGCCCCGCTCCTGATCACCGCCCTGTCCGTGCCGATCCTGGGCGAGAAGGTCGGCACCGCGCGCTGGATCGCAATCGGCACGGGACTTACGGGGGTGCTGATCGTGCTTCGGCCCACGGGCGCCGGCGTGTTCACGCTCGCCGGTCTTGCGGTCATCGCCTCGGCCCTGTGCTACACGTTCTCGGCGATCATCATCCGCATACTCGGGCGCACCGACTCGATGGAAAGCCTGATGTTCTGGCTGATCACGATGCTGGCGGCCGGCTCCACCCTATTCGCCCTGCCGCAATGGCTCCCGATCCGTCCGCAGGACGCCTGGCTGATCGCGGGCATCGGACTGACCGGGTTCTGCGGGCAGTGGGGCGTCACCTATGCGTTCCGGCACGGCGAGGTCTCGGCCATCGCCCCGTTTGAATACACCGGCATGATCTGGTCGCTGGGGCTCGACCGGCTGATCTGGCGCACCTCGCCCGACCGCTACACTCTGATCGGGGCGGTCATCATCATCGGCAGCGGACTGTTCCTGGTGCGCCGCGAGCGCGTGCACGCCGAAGCCGAGCATCCTTAAGGGAAACCTCGCGCGCTGCGCGCAGCCTTACAGCCCCAGATCGCTCAAGCCCGCGTGATCCTTCGGTCTCGGGCCGAAGTCCCAGTGGTATTTGCGATCGCTAGCTGCGATCGGCAGATCGTTAATGCTGGCGATGCGCCGGCGCATCAGGCCCTCATCGTCGAACTCCCAGTTCTCGTTGCCATAACTGCGGAACCACTGGCCGCTATCATCGTGCCATTCGTAGGCGAAGCGCACCGCGATCCTGTTGCCATGACAGGCCCACAGTTCCTTGATGAGCCGGTAGTCCAGTTCCCTGGCCCACTTGCGGCGCAGGAACGCGGCGATCGCCTCGCGCCCCTGTATGAACTCGGCGCGGTTTCGCCACTGGCTGTCTACCGTGTAAGCGAGCGCCACGCGTTCCGGATCGCGCGTGTTCCAGGCGTCCTCGGCCATGCGCACTTTCTGCGCGGCGGTCTCGGGAGTGAACGGGGGCAACGGCGGTCGGCTCATGAGCTTCCTTTTTGTATCGGCACGCGTTGTACCGGCACGCGGCGTGCTGCATCGGCCACGGGTGCCACTCCGGACTCGCGCAATGAGCCTAGCGAGTGCGCGTACACGCGCGTGAATTCCGCACCCAGCAGAAAAATCTGCGCCGAGTAATACACCCACACGAAAACGATTACCAGCGAGCCGGCCGCCCCGTAGAGCGAGGCGATGCCGGTGTTGCCGATATAAAGACCAATAAGCACGCGCCCGGCCGTGAACAGGATCGCGGTCACCCCCGCCCCCAGCCACACATCGCTCCAAAGGATCGGCACCCGCGGAATGAGCTTATAGAGCGCCGCGAAGGAACCGGCGGTGATCACGAAGCCGACGATCCCGTTGACCACCTGCGCGATGAGCTTCCAGTCCCCGAACACCCCGCCCCACCACCTGCCGAGCGCCGCGATGGCGGCGCCCAGCACCAGTGAGACGATCAGCAAGAAGGTGATGCCGAGGATCATGCCGAAGGACACCAGCCGCGTGCGGATCCATTGAAGGATCCCCGCGGCCTTGGGCTCGGCGGCACTCCAGATCCGATCGAGCGCAGTCTGCAGCTCCCCGAATACCGAGGTGGCGCCGGCCACCAGCAGCGCGATGCCGACCAGCAGTCCAAAATGGTTTTG
>Ga0157379_10001993_pt1 | contig 16910 bp, 9 predicted proteins | sample S25metaG_FD_121802 | JGI IMG/M metagenome (GOLD analysis project Ga0157379, IMG submission 121802) | Switchgrass rhizosphere microbial communities from Kellogg Biological Station, Michigan, USA - S2-5 metaG | ecosystem: Host-associated > Plants > Roots > Rhizosphere > Soil | place: USA: Michigan... | reverse complement strand
CAGCCGCGGGAACCCTTGGTCTGAAGCGCTGTGCGTCATGATCACTTATCTCCACGGTTGCCTCACCCTTCACCTTTAAACACAAGATCTTTTTTATCGCCCGTACTCTTGAATCCGCCCGTCCTACCTCTTTCCGACTATTCCTTTCTCTCGGCTATTCCTCATCACTCATCACTCATTCCTCCACACCCTTAACCCCCTAACCCCCACCGTCCCTCTATCACCTCTTGACGCTGCCGCCCCACCGCTCTTGACCCCACCGCCCCGTCCTTTTTAACTCCGCCATCTTCCCTTCCCTTTATTTCGTTGACACGCTACCATGGGTGGGCTTAACTCCACCGCTACCTTTGCGTCGTCCTCTTCACGTCTTAGTCTCCACCCAACCAACAGCTCCCAATCCAGCGACATCACTGTTAGCTCCTACAGCACTCATCCAGAACACGCCGTCCGCTTTTTCAGTCAGGACTTCCAATGAGTATTGACGAGGTATAATCGACGAGGTATTCATCGACTTGATCTGATCTTGAGTTGATCAGCTTTTGCTGGGGTTATTCCGCATTTTTAGTTTTTGATTGCTTTCTTCGTCTTTTTGCTTTGATGGTTTCTTTGTTTTCGTTGCCCCTCATTTTGAAAGGCTTCGCCGTCTTAGTGGCGGATTTCATCGTTGACGAAGATAACACGGAGCTGATGACTATCACTGTGTTTGGGATATTTATTTACCAATGACGAGAACGTCCTCTCCAACCTCTCTGTTGTCTTCATCATCTCCGTTCCGTTCCTCTCATCGTGATTAATTTGTCATAGTGAATTCTTCATCCGCTGTGATCGTTGTTGGTTATTTTTTCCGATAGTCACCTTCATCGTTATTCTTCGCATTCCACCTTATCTCTTTGCCCTCTTCGTCTATTTAATTCTCTTTGCTGATGGTGCTGCGCGGTCTGGTACCGATAAAAGTACTACGACGACGTCGGGCGAAACCACTCTAACTATTGGTAATTGCTGTGATTGTCAGTCTAAGCCAATGTTATCTTTCATCAGCATCCTCAGCATCCGATTCTTTCGAGCGGGCCTTTGCACATGTCTGTCAACATTATGAAAAGGCACGGTTCGCCTGCAGTTGGTAATAAGAATGTTCGTCCTGCTTTACATGTCTCAGTTAACCCTAAAATGTAATTAGTGGGAAGATTTATCAGAATGGATCGGATGCGACAAGACCTGCACAAAGGGAGACCAGTCCCGAGCCTAGCAGCTTCTTGTAGGTGTACCGTCACGTATGGTCGAAATAGTCTTATCTGAGGAAAGCTCCTCTTTCCCAGCTCCAACTCTTTTCTTTCTTACAACGTATACTTACATCTATGCATATGAATCCCCTGTCGCTTCTTCTAAGACAATTTCATTTGAAGAAAATTTTGCTATATTTTGAGTGGTGAATAGTTACAGAGTAAGCAGTCTATCAACTAAAGGATGTTTACCCCAACGCGTCCATCACCTTATCATTGACAACACGTAGTGTCACGGAATCAGAAGTTTTTCATCATCTCGTTCTTTCGTTGGTCCTAACCCCATTTAAGCATGAGATTTTAATCACAGAGAAGGAGAGGGGTGACTATCCTAAACCGAAATAAGAATTTTCTGCTTAAAGGTACTGGTCCAAGGAATGGGGCTTGGGCGAAAGCCTGCTCTCCGGAGAGGTTTCTTCTCTGTGTATGCAAGTTGGAGTTTGAATCTCCTCAGCGTCAAAACTTTCCAGTTTGCTTCCTTTCTCCTTCTCATCCTGACTTCTGAGTCTCCTTATGTTCAGGGGAACTGACCATTCTTTCTGGAACGTTGCAAATGGTCATACGGATGACGCTACACGGCTTCAACTTTCGATTCTTTCGGGAAGGATTTCGCGCACGTCTGTCAACACGATGAGAAGGCAAGGTTCGCCTGCATGCGTTATACTTCTATGCTTTATGCGTGGCTATGGATCTTGAAATATTATCTGAGGAAAGATATATCGGAATAGGTCAGATGTTATAAGACACACACAAAGGAGAAAAAAACGAGACAGTGGGAGACTTATCTCTAAGCACAGCAACTTCTTGTAGATCGAGGCTCATGCCTTCTAGTAAATAGCCATCTTAGAAAAGAAAAAATTGCTCTTTCCAGTGTTATAACCCCAGACCTTTCATATTTCTTCATCTTAGTATGATGTAAATGTAAATTTGAATATGCATTCCCTCAATTCATCACATCCGTATTTGAGGCAATAGTCGTAATGTCCCATAGGAGTGTAATATGGGGGGGGGATCTCGCCAAAGCGCAGGTTCCCATTGACTATATATCGTACCAAATCGCCATTAGTGTCATATATCTCGTAGAATATGAGATACATGAAGGATATTGGTCTTTGTTCCCGAATGATGTTGAAAGAAGGCGGATGCAATTGCTGCCTCTAGTAGGAGTTAGCTATTTTTCAGAACATGGACGGTAAATCTACGCATCCATAGATTTCTTGCCTGCCACACTGCTTGTCAAACAAAAAGGTTATAATTATTTATAAACTTCACAGAAATCATCTCAATTGTTCATCCGCTGCTACTTAATATCTCGAAACGCAACAATACACGCATTGATATGTCCGAAACTGACCTAAATCTTTCCTTACCGGAGAGTCACTGAGAACTCCGACAGCGTGGTTCGTTCTTACGACAGCTTTTTCCGTTCTAACTCATTTACTGCAGCTACCCAGCGATTTCTCCCGAATCGACTCTTCTTTCCGCAAAATGGAGGATAAATCATTTAAATAGTTTATGTTTTACAACTTATATCAAATTATAGTATCGAAGAGAGTAGTTATGAATATACCTTATTCCAAAATTCACAGAGTCGACATGAATTTGCGTATTTTCACCCCAGATCCCCTGTCAGCTCTACCCTCATGGATACATATTCATCGGGAGCGTACAAGTAGACAAATGCCTGCGGATATAAGACCTAACTGATCATAAATATCCTCGCTCTTATCATTCGTGCGAGTGATGAAGCAATTAGGCAAGTTATTCTGGCAGTAATTAAAAGGATGATACGCACGCATACCTTTTCCACAACGGCGCAATCTTCGAAGGTATGCTGGCCCACGAAACTCTTGATTTATTACCTTTCCCAATCGTGTGGATGCTACTGCGACGGGAGCGACGCGTCAAGGACGACCGTAAGCTGCCCAGCTTCAATATCAAATCCTGGAATATCAGTAAGGTTGAACATGTAGGATTTAGGTGTTTTTCAGGAGACCGTGGCGGTATCAGAGGTTGGCGCTACACCGACTGCCAAGTATAGTAGGAAGGTATGTGTATAATTCGGTACGTTATAACCACTCCACGATATAGTGACGCCTCCATCTATAGGTAATTGCGTCCGTCGACGGAACCATCATGCTGGACAAGTATTGAATATTCAGCAGACGAGGACACGTGGGTAAATCGACAGGAAAGACGAGGCCTTTACCCGGTAGGTGATGGGGCGGTAATAAGAGTCTGAATATGAGGGAAGGTATCTCGGTAGGAAGCCCTAATGTGGTGACCATGTGTCAGAATATTGATACTGAAATACGACGATCAATCACCGTGAGGAAGATTTGGCTGAGGAAATAATACTTGCTTGGTCTGACTGTTTGATAGGTCTGGTTGACCTTATTTAAATGTGTTCTCACTTGGGAGGGGAATACACATCGACGGAGTAACCGGATATCCGTACAGGAAGATAGTTCTGTACCAGAGTAACAATGAACGCAAAGAGGATTCGACCATCCCTGTCTCTAAAAGAAAATCACATCCTACACGAATATAATGAACCAATCCCCAACCCTAAAGCGGCTTGTACTGAAGAAGATTATCGACACCCCGTCGTTCCTGACGGATGAACGGAGACATTCCGTGAGGTGTTCCCCTTTCTCCGGTAGACCCCTACTCAAACTAATGCGACTGATTGAGAGGGTGTCACATCAGGCTAATCAAATGTCTTTTGCCATCCGGAACCTTGGATGCCCGTCTTCCTCCTCGGATATGTATAGTAAGAAATTGTATCCACTAATCATGATTATCCTGAATTCAAGAAATGCCATTGACATAAATACTCGTCGTTCGATGAACACAACTGCTTATTGCGGGAAAATACATCTGACATTCTCTTAAGGGGCTGGGCACCGCGTTGCATTCTATGGGCAGAAATATTGAGTTCTCATAGATTCGTATATTTGAATGAAAATTCTCTGCAAGCTATTGACGACCCAAGCCCAGCGGATAGCCTTCCGGTAATTCAAGGAACCGGCCCGCTAATATTGAAAATATCACTAACTCCGAAGGGTGGGGCAATCGGGTTGTCCAGATTTTCGGCTTGGAATCTGTACATTCCACTGAGAGAGGATTAGTTGACGACATAACATAACACGCTCATTGAGGAGAAAAGTGACTTACTGCGACGCGAGCGACGTGTCAAGGACGACCGTAAGCTGCCCAGCTTCAATATCAAACCCGCTCCATGACTGTTGAACATTCCCCCAAATTCGTGTAAAGGTTAGGACCAGATCCCAAGCAGCCGGATCGCTAGGTTCGTTTGTCCAAGTAACATTAACGGATTGGAGGTAGCCCGTGTAGACTTGTTCTGGGAGGGGTCCGAATATCACTGCGTTGGCAGTGAATGGGAGTGTAAGTGCTGCTGCAACACTGTAAAGGATGGAAGAGATAAGCTCCTACAGAGCTCGTTGAATTGGACGTCACTTACCGAGTAATGAGACGCATCGCAGTCGTTGAGGGTGGATTCACGGTTATGAGCTAGCACACTTATATATGTGCAAAATAAGAGAATCCGCCTCTCTCAGAGTTCAGGGGGGCGGAGAGAAGCAATAATGAGACCAGATACGTCGAGTTAAACCGGCACGGAATCTGGGCGTTAGAATCTGTGACGAGTGTACCCTAAGCAAGAATAGTTCACAAATCGTTTGGGGAGTTACCTGGGCGTCATTTATTTCAATAAAGTATTTTGGATAAATCATTCCAAAAATCTCAAAAAATGAGATGCTGTAACACGAACCAACTGGTCCCGTCATTAAAATATACACAGGACCAAAGGCATCAGCTTCACAAGAACAATACCACTTACGGCATTCCGGCGATTTGTTCAGCTCGTGTCCAGTTTAAGCCCTTCATTTCATGCGGGCGATCTGAGCATGGACTTAGTCGCGGATTAGGCTCGCAATAAATAAGAATCACCTGGACATCGTTACGCACATGAAGGACACTCCATCACCGAGAAAAGAGCGATATCAAGCGGAATCCGCAAGCGCGTGTCTGCTTCATCACCTATAATACGTAAATAATCCAGAGAGTCAGCAGCTGGAGATGCCAACCCCGGAGAAAGACTCCGCGCTTTTGGTTTTTACAACTTCTAGTCCCATTTGGTAGCATCATCACGGGTGCATTGGATTGAGTTGCAGGTTGAAACATGGTTTCGCACTCATGGAAGGGGATCAGAAACACAAATTGAAACATCGACTACCGAGTTCAGCCCAAATATATGGTATCTGGGAGTGGACAGCTTCGTGCCGGCTCGCTGGGCTGTCACACTGGTTTACCCCCCATTCTACCGGGTATCGGAGCTCGAAAAAGAAGGGAAAGAAAGAAGAAAAAAAGGAAAAGAAGAGGATTGGGGAGGAACTTCGCGGCGGCTATACAATAAATAATTCAAATAGTCAAAAAACACTTAAATAATATACATTTTCCGGCCGCAGCTTGAAAACAAAGGGAGAGAAAGAGAAAGAAAACAAAAAGACAGGGGTTTCAGAAAAAATATGAGGCTGCCATACAATAAATAGTTTATATAGCCAAAAGCACTTATGTACTCTACATTTTCTGGCCGAAGCTTGAAAAAAGAAGGGAGAGAACAAAAGAAAAAGAAAAAAGCAAAGCAAAACAAAACAAAACAAAGGGATTTGGAAAAATTTCGGGGGTTGCTATACATAAATATTTTATATGGTCAAAAATCACTAGTTAAATGAACATTTTTTATCAGAGCCCAAAAAGGAAAAGAAAAATACAGGATACAGGATACAGGATGGAACTCTGGTGCTGCTGTATAAATACCTTATATATTCAAGAATTACTTGTTAAGCGTACATTTCTGTCCCCTATCAACCCCTTTGCATTGACTAAACCTCCCACATACTTTGTATGGTACAGTGCATGGTTCAGGGCAAGCTAAGATATTCATTTGTCCAGGACAAATGGTGCTTTTACAGCAATGACAACTCTGATTTTTTTTGGCATTTTCTCTGAGTTTTAGGGAGCTCTCAGTGTCTCTTAGTACCTCTGGTTCTGGACACATCAATATTTCCCACTGATACACTGCAAGATAAACTGAAAATTGGGGGAGAAATAAGGAAATGTCAATAATACAATGACTGGGACTAACCTGTTATCCTGTTAGGATCTAGACTCGAGTTGAACCAGAGGAATACTGGTGTTAGATCAGAATGGAGTTAATCAGAAAGGGTAATGGAATAGGACTTGGCTTCAACTTATGTGTTGCACCTACTTGTCCATGGCAGGGTGTCCTACAATTTCAGAGGGGATCAAAGTCCAGACTACTCAGAGTCAACCAAGGTTTGGGTGAGGTTAGGCAAGAGTCGGAAGTGAGTCAAATGTGAGTCAGACAAGGGTCAGACAGGGGTCAGACATGAATTGGAAAGAGGTCAGATGTGAACTGGTCAGAGGTCAGGCAGAGATCAAGAATAGAGCTAGAGTTATGCAGATAGTTGTCTAGAGAAGATAACTCAACAATAAGATTGGGTTGTTTCGAAGAAGACAGCAGGTTTATATACAGGGGATCGGGTATTCAGAGCTGGAACAGGCAGAGTCAGGGTGGAATGGAAACAGGAGTACAATGAGAGAACATAACAGGAGAACAATAAGACAGAAAAGGAATAGTTAACACATGATTTCGGAGTTCAGAGTTTGGGTCGCAGAATGAAGGGTTGAATACAAACAGGTTACAAAAGAGCTGAATTGGGAACAAGAGTAACAAGAAACATATGAAGTGTATAAGTCCATACTGGAGATATCTGGAGTTCCGGAGGTTAAGCCAGAGTTGGACTTAACAGACACCTTCTACATGAATTGTGGTCCCTGGCATGATGGAATTGATGTCAGATGATCTCATTTGGAGCAACGAGAATAGTTGTCAATCATTACATATATGCATAGAGGCAGTGGAATCACTGAACTGGATATATGCACAGGCCTTGCCATAAACACAAAACCCTCAATCTCAGTGCTCTGATTGGCAGATTCTTTTGATTTTTCCCCCTTTCCATCCTTTTTCTTCAGCCTATACCAATACAGCACCTCTCCTTCTTTCCTGCCACCTTTAGCCCAGCTATCCTCTTTTAGGTGACCCTTTTATACCACAATTTCCACATGTTTTTTTAGTAGCTTTATTAGATTTTCCTTTCTTTCTTCCACTGCTTCCTTCCTTTGCCTTAAGAACTGTATCTTTCTTGTTCTTTACAGCAGTGCCTGTCAGCTGAATTCAAGCTGTCATGATAGAATTGTAAAATTCTCCCAGAAGTCCATTTCTGGAAGTGATGCAAATATTATATTGACAATTGTATGATCCTCAATTGTTTCTCCATGGTTATGCAAAACTCTCAGATATTCTTGGGGCTGCCTGATGTGATCTTCCATTAAGGTATCTTCCTCTGCCTGTAGTCTGTATAAACAGTGCCATAAATTTGTTACAGTGAGTGATCCCTTTGATCCAAATATATTTATCAGTTTCTCCCATGCTGCTTTTGCAGAGGGGAGACTGTCTAAATACACCAGGTAATCGTCAGATACCCTGAGTATGATAGCAGCTAACACTTGCTGATCCTTGAGCTCCCAGTTGGCAATCACTTGCTCCTCCTCAGGTGTCAGCACTGTCAATCTTGCTGGTACAAGTCATTTGGATATACCAATATTCACATTCCATAATTGAGCATCAATTAGGAGTGACATCATTTTGGTTTTTCATTCAAAATAATTGTCCTTTGCCAGTGTAGTGATTCTGACTGAAGAACTGGTTGCAAGAGAGGTGGATATAGCTTATGTTTGATTGTGTGTTGATTAGGTTCAATATAGATGAATTGATCTGTAGATTGAATACTGATAAGATAAGAGTGTAGAGTTCTAGATAAGAGGTATTGATATTGTTTTAGTTACAGCTGGGGCCCATAACCTGTTGCATGAAGGACTTAAAAGATATTACATGTGGCAATTTTCATAATTTAGCACTCAGGGGAATGCAATTGGGAATGGATTCGAAAGCTTTAAGTTTCCCATTGAATTTAAGAATAATTTAATTTCAAATTTAGACAGGGTTTAAATCCTTTCACTGAATGGGACTTCCTATTTAGAAAAGATTAAAATTTGAAGTTTACGCTGAATTAAATTGAAAAGAAAACTTAAAGTCTCAGTTTACACTGGAAGCATAACAAAGTTTTCAGCTAAGGAAATTTTTGGAAAAATCTTAAAAGTCAGCCACTTTTCTTTAGGTTTTTCACTGGATGAAAAGTGTGACAAAATTAAAACTTCTCATAGAGTTTCACCAGAGGTTTCATACTCCTATAGAGTTTCATTAGTGTTTTCAAGATCTGGCTCTAAAATCTCTGATAAAACCCTATGAGAATGTACATTTTCATTATTGTTTTGGCCTGGTGAAAATCCTAAATGAAAGTGGCCAACTTGTAAGATTTTACTAAAGTTTTTCCTTGCTGAAAACCTTTTTATGCCTCCAGTGTTACATTCTTGATTACATACACATGCCTCCTAAATGTTGATAATTGCCACGTGTTAAAATATATGATACTGAGTCTATTTGCAACTGCCTAACAGCTTTTATAGCCTACAGGAATATTAGTAATATACTCTAATTAGGAATTAAATGAGTCATATAGAAATATAACAAATAAGAGAAATGGCTAGAGGTATGGGGAGATGATAGAGTTAGCATGATTGGCATATATGCTAGCTGATCCAGTAGCGGTGGCAAGTGCCAGTCCCTGACTCCTTGGGTTGGGTGAAGTGGGCCTAGTAAATAAATAAAAATTATATTCTATATATTTGTAAAATAGGACACTTCCGAAGATAAGCATCCCATATCCCAATGTTCGTCTTGCTCCATCCATGTTCTGTCACTGCCATGACATCCGAATGTTGGGGGCATTGGAACAGATGGTAGAATGACAGTACAAAGATACCCTGTAGCGAAACCTCACTCATGAGACTGGGTCACCAGTTAACACCCCTCTCCATGTTGGCATTATTCCACTGGGTAAGTATTAGCAACACGGAAGTGTTGTGGCTGAAGTCAAGTCTATTCTACATAGAAAATCTCTTTTTTATATACAGGAGGAATTGTTCTGGTTTAGCTAATGCTAAATCATAAACCCCCGTCCAATGGAAAGTACTTATGGATCTGAGTTAGCATAAGCGCTTGTGGCAGTAGATTTGTTCTACCTGTCCACTACACTAACAGTATGTATGTCTGGAGAAAATAATTTCTAATTTTCTCTTATCACCTCAGGTCGGAAATGTCTGACTTACTTGTGCTAAACAATGCAGGAAGCTGTATCAGTGCACTGACATTGATGAAATGAGATAATACAGAAAATATGCACTTTGGTGCAGACTTTCTGTGATCAAAAGGGACTTACATGGACCAAAACCAGTAGAATTCAAGTAGCAACGAAAAGAAGTAAGTTGTGTGAGTAGATGTCATCAAGATCAACTGCAGGACCGTTGACAGCGCATATTTAGTGCCCATGGCAGGTAACATATAGCATAACAAGCCTGGGGATCTGGTAAGTTGATTCGGTGGCAGGTAACATATTGGCCAATTGCATTCCTTCAACTCTATCAAACCCCAGTATTTTTGGACTATAAATAGAGCAAAGTGTATTAGTAACTACTTGAATAAATACAAGAATATTAGTCAATATTTAGCTGAAAGAGAAGGGAAACAAGTGTTAGCATAAACTTTCCCAGGCACGTGGCAGGTAAGATATTTGGTGGCAGGTAACATGTCAGCCAACCGAATTCCTTCAACTCCATCAAGCCCCAGGATTTTTAGACTATAAATAAGTTAAAATGTATTACTAGCTACTTGAATAAATACAAGAATATCAATCATATTTTAGCTACAAGAGAGGAAGGAACCATTGGCGTGAACTTTCCCGGGCAGCATGGCAGGTAACATATTCGGTGGCAGGTAACATATTGGCCAACCAAATTCCTTCAACTCCGTCAATCCCCATAATTTTTGGACTATAAATCACTTAAAATGTATTACTAGCTACTTGAATAAATACAAGAATATTAATCAAAGTTTGGCTGGAGAAGGGAAAGAAGCGTTAGCGCGAACTTTCCTAGGCAGGTAACATACCCAGTAAAATGGGCGGTCAACGGTCACACTCGCGATATCTGGGACCACCTACATGATTACCAAAGTGGAGCTTTAGTTCTGAGTCTGCCCATCATCCGAGATCCCCAATATTTGTGTTTGTGGACTTGTTTGTTTGTGTGTCATGCTGGCTAGCTCGAACCGGTCTCCCACACTTGTCGCATTCTAGGGAGAAGTACTGGAACAACTTACACATGGAGAAATTCAATAAATAAATGAGACTTTACTGGATCCCTTATGGAGAACTCCTATCTAAATAAAGCTGTAGACTTTACTTTGGAATATTGGAATAATTTACTAGCCAGACAGCCATGGCTTTGCCTGGCAAAACAGTTCTGCAGGTTTATTATTCCCATAGTTAGATTTATTTCTTGGATATATTAAACCAGATGGTAAATAATGAAACATAATTGTCTAATGTGCTTTTTATAAACTTGTTGTTGAGCACATTATTGTATTTGGACTCATATAACTGTTCTCTTTTAGTCTCAGTACTATAATTATAAAAAACTTTATCATTATCTGATATTATTCATTGTAAAATGGTTGTTTCCATGGTATATCATCCCACCTAATGTTATGGTACAACTGTCTTGATGGGAAGGTGTTTTTTTCTTGGATCCAGCATGGGTTTTATATCTTGGTCCATTCTTTTCCCCATTGCATGTGAGGTTGGTATGTTAGTCACCCAGCATGGAAAGAAATGAGGGTAATGCCCCTGAAGTGTTGATGAGAGACTTGTCATTCTATCATGTGTCCAGTGATGCTGTTTGTTATCCATAGCCTGTGAGTCCAAGTTGTTATAACCAGTAGATCTACATATCAATTTCCATTCAACATTCAGAGAAGATTAGATGCTCCCATTCCAGATTCTTTGAATGACAATCAGTTCACCATCAGTTTAAAAAATATCACGGCCTGGTAAGTTCCCTGTGGTCAGCATTTTAAAGGTTTTTGTTGAAGGTGAGTACCTTCATGGAATATGACACCAATGTAGGTGTATTAAGTAGCATGCCATGCTAAAGAGTAGGCCCCATATGTTGAGATAGCAACTAAGAAAAGATATAAACTCAGTTGATTGCATGGGATACAAATGACTGTATTAATCATCTAATAAAAGATATAAACTACAAGAATATAATTAAAGGAAAATGATAGTGTGTACATTGGCTGCTTACCTCACTTGTTTGTGTGAGATGCAAACAACTGAGTGAGCAGAAAGCTAACTATGGGTTTATATGCAGTCATACAGCAGATCATTGAGATAAAATGATATCAAATAGCACCAGTATGGTGAAGAGCCACTGAATCAATACAAAGGTAGGAGCACCAAATAATGGGCAAAAGGAGACTGAATGTGAGTTATTGGAGATCATAGGTACAGGCATATTGCACTCGGCAGAGAGATAGTGCTCTGGTAAGAAATGAATCAAGATAATAGAATGGAGCTTACAGGGTTTGCACAGGTTTTTTATTTCAATACCATAATCATACCAAGTTGGCTGCCCACATCAAGGGACTTCTATTTGGCAATTCAAGGAAGACTTGGGTTGCCATCCCTCCACTTCTTTTCAAGGTGTCAATATATATCAAAGAGCATGTCATAGTGAAATCATTTGGTAGTATTGGTATGTTGAATTATCTACTATGTGGTCACCACATACAAGTTGCATTTATGAAGACTTGTGGGCACCACCCTGTTTGTTTAAGTTACCAATCTGCACAAGCCTGGCTTTCTGCATCTTTCATTTAATTGTTGCCCTTCACTAATTCCTTCTGTTATCCTCCATGTGTATGACCCTCCCCTCATGTATTCTCATTCATGATGGTTTCATTCTGCTTTAATTCCTACCTCCTCACCCCTTGATTTATGACAAATATCTCTTGGCTAGCTTTTGTATATAAGGTGAAGTTAGCAATGACTTATCCTCAGCCATTTTTATCTGCACAATGACTGAGGTGAGTTAGTATTATTTGGGACTATTATCTATATTAATCACACCTGTTGTAGTCCACTCATTTAGGTATTATTTAATACCCAGTCATTTGTATCCACACAATGACTGAGTTCTCTCATTTAGTTAACTGACCAACTGCATCAACTGCCTGACAGCCTGACTACCTTGACTACCTGACTACCTGACCATTTAAGCACCTGCCTGCCTAGCTGCCTGGTCACTTAGTAGTTCTTTTTTCAGTTGCATTTACTCAACATGGTGAACCGGTGAGAGCAGTGAAAATCAGTTATATCTGGGTTGGGGCCTGGGATACCTTAAGTTTATGGTGCAAATTGCCATAGAATTTCCCATGCTTCTGTTCATTATCACACGGTTTGCAGGTAGAGCACTCCTTCATCATGTTTTCTCAGGTTCATGATATCATCATAGTATCTTACCAAAATATTGCCATAATCTCACCTGTATTCCATAGTATCCTCCTTCCACAAATTATTTACCCCTCTTGACATTTCCTATGGAACTTCACTGACCAGTATCCCATCACCTCCTGGAAAATCCATTGTGCAACATTATTTCACCCTGTTAAGGGCCGATTCCAGGATGGGACCAGAACAGGTTCAGAGTCAGATTGGAGTAACATTAACAAATAATCAGAGGAGGGTAACAGGTAGGACCTGGCTTCAACTTATGTGTTGCGCCCACTCGTATAATATGCGGGTATGTCCTATAATTTTGGAATGGAGGTCAGAGGCCAGAGTTGGTTGGAGGTCATACAACAGTTGTACAACAGCCAGACAGAGGTCAGACTGAAGTCGGACAGAAGTCAGAGCAGAGAGTAAATGAATGGACAGGAGTTAAACACAATAAACAAATAACAAGTAAATGAATAGGAATGCAATAGAAGAGGAATACAAAGTAACACAATAATCAGATTGATTTGTATTGAAGGAGATACAGAGTTTAAATACAAGAGGATCAGAAACAATGGGCCAGAGTGGAAACAGATATTGGAGAACAAGGAGAGGAGCGATCAAATAGACATGAGGTTAAGTCAACAAATGATACAAGAGCATGAGGGAAATGGAACTACAGGATCATCGGTCACATGCAAACATGAAGGGTCAGACAGAAACAAATAAGCAGGGGTGAATGGAAATGGAACAAAGGAGATAAGAAGATAAGAAAGATAACAGCATTGGAGAAGAGATAAGAAGTCAGAAAGGGATCAGAATAAGAAATAATGGAATATCGGAGTATCAGAAATGGATCAGAGGTGAAGGACGGAATGGGACTGAAGACACCCTATGATCCTGGCTTATTTTGTTTTGGTTACTTCTCTTTTCCAACCAAAGAAGTCAATCAGTGTCCTAACAATAGCCCCAGATAAAACAAGTTTTCAGCCAAGTAACAGCACCAGAGACAGAGACAGGGTGCATGTGCAAACATGAGGGGCTGATGTCAGCTATTAGGGGATATCAGAGTGGGTGTTCCTGTCCCTACTTCTGTACCTGTTTATGCCCATCTCTGGGAGCTATTTCTTCCCTACTCTTGGCTGGGTGTCAGACTTCAACACTAGAGCAAGGTATCTTTTTTTTAATTGCCTTGATGTACAGGGAAATTATGTAGAATATTTTACAAGCCAATTTTGAACTATGCCAGGGTACTATTGGGAGGCTTAAAAGGAGGGATGTAAATATTTTATTCAATGACTCTGAGCCAGAGAAGTGAAGTTTGAAGTTTGAAGTGGATATGTTGAGTCACCACAGGACTGTCAAATATCAACCCCCCCCCCCCTTCCTCAACCTCAACCTCATAACATATGCCATAACCCATGCAGGCTGCCCAAGACCACCAGAAATGGTTCAAATTCCACATGAGGATCACTCACACATTACAACTGGGACACTCAGGAGCATGAAGATTTCTATCTGCTGTTATGTCTCAACTTCTAAATTTCTTGCACTTATTTCAATATTCTATTGAATTCCTGGTTACCATTCTTACATTCACCTGATCTTATATTGCTCTCCAACTCAGTCTTCAGGGGCAGCCTTATTAGGACTGGACGACACCAGAGGTTTGGGCCACTTTTGTAAGTCTTTGAAGGGAGGCATAGTCCCAGTCCACAATCACACACAGTGCAGCTAATAGAGTTGGGTTGCAATTCAAAGTAACAGATTGTCCTCTGGCACAGACACTTTAGCTTTTGGCTTCCATATGATTTTCTCATTGGCTTGCATGGTTATATCTGGCAGAATTCCCTGTTATTTTGCCTTGATATTGACACAGAAGAATGCAGCTATTTTTGTGTCTAACATTTGGAGGTTTAAGAGTGTTGAATGAACATTTCTACTTGACAAGGGTTTGAAATAGTCTCTGGAAATCCCATTTTGCTCTATAGAATACCAGATGTTGAGAGGGCAGATGATGGGAGAAAAAGTCAACAGAGGTAATATATATATATGAAACCCAGAATTGAGAGACAGACCAGGAAGGGAATTGGTTTTGCCATGCAGAGCAATGGCACAGTCCCAAGTTTAATTGGAGCTGAACAAGGGCAAAGTTTTTTATGACACTGTCACAAAAGGTATCACTTAAAGTCTAGCATGATGCAGCCTCCACATAAACCTTTTATATTGATTCCTCATTTTCCATAGCCTTTCTTCTAGAGAAGGCTCTGACGTTATGAATCCAAAGTCTTGGTTGGCATTTTTGCTTTTGCAGCAACAGGCCTTGCATTTCACTTGTATTCAACCTCAGCTGCATGCCTTCTCCAAATGGTAGTGGTAAGCGTTTCCATCTCCCAGACGTTAAATATGGAGATAAAGTTTTGAATTGGGTCTTTCATAGGCAATTTTTCTCTTGTTGTAAAACTGCCAGATTAGATGCTTGGTTGGTTTCAATTGAGCTGAATGGGCTGAAGAGACTGAACTATTTTGTTAAGTCCTGTTCCGTCCTTCACCTCTGATCCATTTCCAACACCTCTGATATACCTTATTCCTTACTCCGATTCCTTTCTGACTTCTTATCTTCCCTCCAATTCTGTTATCTTTCTTATCTTCATATCCCCTTTGTTCTGTTTCTGTTCATCCCTGCTTATTCCTTTCCGTCCAACCCTTCATGTTTTCCATGCGACCATTAATCATGTAGTTCCGTTTTCCTCATGCTCCCGTATCATGTGTTGACTTAACCTCATGTCTCTTCGATTGCTCCTCCACCTCTCCTGCGATATCTATTCCTGCTCTGCCCTGTATCTCCGAACACTTCTTGTATATAAACCTGTTGTACCTGTCGATACAAACCAATGTGATTATTTTGTTTCGTTTATTGCTCTATTCGTTATTTCATCTTATCTCGCTCATACCCCCCGTATCCACCTCCGACTAATTCTCTGTCTCCGGACTTCTACCCAACTCCGGTTTCCGACCTCCTCCGAAGTTATAGGACATACCTGCTGATCGTATGAGTGGGTGCAACACATAAGTTGAAGCCAAGTCCTACCTGTTACCCTCTTCCGTATTCCATTAACCAACTCTGATCTGACCCCGAACCTGTTCCGGTCCCACCCCAGAATCGGCCCCTAACAGTATAATCAGATTTATTCACTCAACAATTATGCCCACCAAGACAACTGTCAAAACGACAACTAGGAAACCTCCTATCCAACACGTGACCGACCATCTGACTCCTTCTGGTTCTGGCCCACGACTTTCAACTACCCCAGGTCCGACCGACAGGTTTGCTTCTGTCGAACAACAGGAACAATTCCTCCAATGGACTTTGCCCTCTGGCAAAGATCCGAATGACAATCAGCCTGAGGAACGAGCTTCAGCATACATTGAAGAAGTCATAGACAAGGACCTCGATCCTCTGGACGACTCCGGATCTGACGAACCTCCTCCAGACAAAGGTAAAGGTTGCGCAGAGGGCAAACACCCTAACAACAATCCTCCCGACGGCAGAGATGACGGAAACGGCCCAGACGGCTCCGACAACTCTGATGATGACTCTGATGGTTCCGAGGCTCATCAAAACTCTGCAATCACTTGCTCTATTCGCAAGGGGCCCTCTAGTCTTTTTGCTGGTATGGACGACCACAAGGAGACAGCCCGGACCTCCAACCCCGACACTTTCGACGGCTCCGATGCTAAGGCCCTCAATGCCTTTTTTACGGCCTGTGCCACTACGTTCATTGGCAGGCCTAAGGCTTACAAGAAACAATGTTCACGTGTAACTTACACTGGATGCATAGAAAGGTTTTCAGCCAGGGAAAATTTTGGAAAAATCTTAAAAGTCAGCGACTTTTATTTAGGATTTTCACTATACAAAAACAATAATCAAATTAAACATATTCAAAGAGTTTCATTGGAGTTTTCAGAATTGGCCTCTGAAAACCTTGATAAATCTCTAAAAGACACTGAAAATTCTGATAAAATGCTATGATAATGTTCAATTTCATCATGATTTTCATCCTGT
>Ga0157379_10001990_pt1 | contig 16916 bp, 19 predicted proteins | sample S25metaG_FD_121802 | JGI IMG/M metagenome (GOLD analysis project Ga0157379, IMG submission 121802) | Switchgrass rhizosphere microbial communities from Kellogg Biological Station, Michigan, USA - S2-5 metaG | ecosystem: Host-associated > Plants > Roots > Rhizosphere > Soil | place: USA... | reverse complement strand
TGAGCCAGCGTGCACTGGATTTACTGCGGGACACGCCGCGCCTGCCTATGCTGCATGGCCGCATGATACCCTGTAATCCCATAGCGCGCCCTCGACCATGAGCCTTACCGCTACCCAGAAACGTTACCTGCGCGGCCTCGCGCACGATCTCAAGCCCGTGATCATGACCGGCAACAAGGGCGTGACGCCGGCCTTGCTCAAGGAATTATCCGGCGCGCTGGATCATCACGAGCTGATCAAGGTCAAGCTTGGCAGCGAGGACCGGGGCGAGCGCGCTGCGCAGATTGCAGAACTCGCCACAGCAGCGAAGGCGGAACTCGTACAAAGCATTGGCCGTGTAGCGTGCTTTTATCGGCGCAATGACGAGCAACCCAAGCTGGCGCTGCCTAAGTGACCTCGGGATGAGGTCATCCCGTATAGCACATGGAAGTGCGATGATACGGGATCCATTTCTTGTAACCCTATGCAGCTTACCGAGCACCGCAACGAACGCGAACTGTTCGTCCGGCACGCCGACGCCGACAGCGTCATCGTCGTCGATCGCGCCTTCTCGCGCAGCCTGATTATCTCCGCACAACAGGTCGTCGAGAATTTCGCGGCGCGGCTGGCGACTGACATTGACGCGTCGGCGATCGAAGCGATCCTCGCGCTGAGCCCCGAGGTCGTGCTGCTGGGCACGGGTGCGCGCGCGACCTTTCCGCCGCAACGCGTGCTTGGCGAATTCCTTAGGCGCGGAATCGGCCTGGAGACCATGGACAACGCTGCCGCCGCGCGCACGTTCAATGTCCTGGTGGGTGAAGGCAGGCAGGCTGTCGGCGTGTTCCTGCTTCCAGGTTAGATTGCGCCCTCGCGTTCGACCAGCCCGCGTAGCCGCTTCAACGCCTCGGTCTGGATTTGCCTCACCCGTTCGCGCGTCAGGCCAAGCTGGCCGGCGATCTCCGCCAGAGTCTGCACACCCTGATCGTTGAGGCCGAAGCGACGTTCCAGCACCAGTCTCTGGCGTTCCGGAAGCTGCGCAATCCAACCGGAGATGCGGCTGCCGGACACATCTTCAACTTTCGATCCGGCACCTTCGCCTTCGACCATGAGTTGCTCGAGCAGTGCGCGATCGTCGCTTTCCGACAAGGGCGCATCGAGCGAGCTGATCCGTTCGGTCACTGAAAACAGATCAGCCACATCGCTGGCGCGCTTGCCCACGGCCGAGCCGAGTTCTTCGATGTTCGGCATGCGTGCATTGACCGCGACGAACTGGCGTCGCGCGCGCAACACCTGCGCGAACTCACGCAGCACGTGCACGGGTACGCGCACGGTGCGGCCCTGGTGCATCAGCGCATGCTGCACCGCTTCGCGTATCCACCACACTGCGTAGGTCGAGAAACGCAGACGGCGTTCGGGCTCGAATTTCTCCACCGCGCGGATCAGTCCCAGGTTGCCTTCCGCAATCAGATCCAGCAGTGGCACGCCGCGGCCCACGTAGCTGCGCGCGATCGCCACGACCAGACGCAGGTTTGCTTCGATCATCTGCTGGCGTGCGTCCGCGTCGCCCGCGCGTACGCGTTGCGCGAGCGCCGCTTCAGCCGCGGGCTCGAGCAGCGGAATCAGGCCGATTTCGTTGAGATAGGAACTGGTCGAATCTCTCGCTTCGTCGTCGTGCGGCTCGACGGCATCCACGAACTCCAGCAATTCCTCGGCATCCAGTTCGTCGTCGGGCACGCGCGCATTCATGCCGCAAGCATACTGCAGCGGCCCGCGATAGCCATCGCCCGCAGCCACTACTCCACCACGTTGTAACCGCGCCCGGCCATGCAGCGGTCCACGATCGCTTGTTGCTCCGCGACACCGTAAGCCGCTCCGTTGATGCCGCCATTCGCCGCGCCCCATGCGGCAACGCGGCCTACATCGTCCCCACGCAAACCGGCTGCTACGCCAAGCAAGGCGCCGAGTACCGCGCCAGCCACGGCGCCGCCGGCTGCGCTCGCTGCCGCAGGACGATGGGCCGCCAGTTGCTGGCAATCGGACAGATCGGCTTCGTAATCGCCCTGGCTGACGCCGGAATCGACCACAGGGCGATACTGCTCGACGGCGCAACCGGAAAGCAGCAGCGTCGCCGCGATCGCGAGGATCACAAACGATTTCATCGGAACCCCTTTCGAGCCCGCAGATAGTCTACGCTGCGTCAGGCCCTGACATACATCATCGCGCCGGCAGATATTCCAACGGATTGACCGGCTTGCCGTTCTTGCGGATCTCAAAATGCAGCTCGTCACGCGAGCTAGCACTCGAACCCATTTCAGCGATCCCCTGCCCGGCCTTGACCTTGTCGCCTTCCTTGACCAGGCGCTTGCGATTGTGACCGTAGGCGGACAGGAAGCTTGCATTGTGCTTGACGATAATGAGCTCGCCGTAGCCGATGAGGCCATTGCCGCTGTAGACGACTTCGCCACTGGCAGCCGCGCGCACTGCATCGCCGGCTGTGCCACCGATATCGATGCCCTGGCGCGTGGGCTCACCGGAGACATATGCCGCGATGACCTTACCGTCACTGGGCCAGCGCCAGGCGACACCACCCGAGCTGAGTTCCGGCGTGGCGTCGGCATGCGGCGCCTCAGCCGGCGCGGAAACGGACGGTGGCACTGGAGCAGGCGCAGGCACTTCGGCAATGGTTTTCATCTGCGCGGGTGCCAAAGGAGGCGCTGGGGGCGAAGGCGTCGGCAGCGGTGGTGCTGCCGCTGCTGTTGGTGCTGTCACGGTTTCAGCCTTGGGCGGCACTTCGGCCGGCGCCGCCGCCGGCGGAGCATCCTGGAAAGGCGAAGGTTGCGGCAGGTTGGATCTTTCCACAGCCGGACTCGTCGCTACCGCGACGGCACGATCCGGCGCGGCCGAGGTCACCGCTTCACCAGGGCTCGGTTCTTTCGGGATCGGCGGCGCGGCGGCCGCCGATGCGCTGGCGGCTGGTGCCGGCGCAGACGCGGCATGCGCGGGCGCGCTCAAGCGTAATTCCTGGCCGACAAGAATCCGGTACGGCGCGACGATGCCGTTCCACGCCGCCAAATCGCGATAGTCGAGCCCGTGCTTGAACGCGATCGCGTACAAGGTGTCGCCACTGACAACACGGTAATCAGACGGCGCGGGGGCGCTGACACTCTGCGTCGGTTGCGTCGTTCCCGGCGGCAATGACAGATCGACCACCGGAGCCGGCTGGTCCGTCGCGCAGCCGGCCAGACCGAGAACTCCCAGACAACTGATCATGCGTACACGGCTGCACATGGTCAGCGAAGATACTTGAGGTAGATTACCAGCAGCGCGATCAGCACGATCAGGGCCCAGCCGATCCATTCGATCCACTTGTGAATGGCGTGCTCAGCGCGCTCGCCGCCGAGACGAATGACGCCGCTGACCAGGAAAACGCGCTTGCCGCGACCGATGATCATGCCGGCGACGAATGCCGGAATCGGTACGCCGACCAGGCCCGATGCCCACGTGAAGATCTTCAGCGGAATCGGCACGAATCCGGCCGCGACGAGCAGCAGAAAGATGCGCCACGGGCTTTCGCCTCTTAGCTTGGCGATCAGCTCATTCAGCGTAGGCATCCAACCCAGGCTCTCGAATAAAGGTTGGATGAGATAGAACGCGAAATGCCCCATCGCGTAACCGACGAACGCCCCCGCAATCGATCCGCATAGGCTGATCGTCGCATAACGCGCCCAACGTGTGGGCTTGGCAAGCGTCATCGGTGCGATCATGACTTCGGGCGCCACCGGAAAGATGAACGCTTCGACGAAGCTCAAGCCAACGAGGTAATACTCGGCGAGCGGATGTGCGGCCCAGCGCAGGGCGAATTCGTACAGCGGCTTGAACAGCTTCATCCGAGGCCACCCAGCAGCGGCACGAAACTCACCTGACCCAGCATTTCCGATACCCAACCTTTGCCGTCATGGCGATAACGCAGCAGGCGCTGTGCGCCGGGCGGTCCGACTGGCGCAACCAGCACGCCATCGGGCGCGAGTTGCGCGAACAGAATGTCGTCGATGAACTCGCCGGCCGCCGTGAGCATGATCGCGTCGAATGGCGCATGTTCCGGCCAGCCGAGCTTGCCGTCGTCGTGCTTGCTGCGTACGTTGGCGATATTGAGTTTGCGGAAACGCCGGCGCGCGTCGCGCAGCAACTCCTCGATGCGCTCGACCGTGTATACATTTCCGCACAACGCCGCAAGCACGGCAGCCTGGTAACCACTGCCGGTACCGATCTCGAGTACTTTGGCCGGAATCTTCGGTTCGATCAGCGCCTCGGTCATGCGCGCCACGACATAAGGCTGCGATATCGTCTGACCGAGTCCGATCGGCAATGCGGTGTCCTCGTACGCACGCGAGGCCAGCGCCTCCTCGATGAACAAATGCCGCGGCAGGCGCGTGAGCACATCCAGCACGCGCCGATCAGCGATGCCTTCTGCCTTCAGGCGCTCGATCAGGCGATCGCGTGCGCGCTGCGAGGTCATGCCGAGGCCGCGTGCCTCAGGCGTGGGACGTGAGAACAGGCTCATGCGACGGCGCCGAGTTCCAACGACAGCGACTCGACCCAGCTGCTGACTTTTTCAAGCGCCTGGAAACGCGTCAGGTCGACCAGGATCGGCGTGATCGAGATGTAGCCCTCGCGCACGGCATGGAAATCCGTACCGGGACCATCGTCCTCGGCGGCACCCGGCGGTCCGATCCAATAGATCGGCCTACCGCGCGGATCGGTCTGTGCGATGCACGGCGCCGAACGATGACGCTTGCCCAGGCGCGTGACCGCGAAACCGCGGATTTCCGCCCAGGGTTTGTCGGGTACGTTGACGTTGAGGATCGTATCGGCCGGCAGCGGATCCACGAGCAGGCGCTGCATGATCGAGAGCGCAGCTTGCGCCGCGGTGGCATAGTGCTCGCCGCGATGATCGTGGGCCGCCAGCGATACCGCGATCGCCGGCAGGCCGAGAAAGCGGCCTTCCATCGCTGCCGACACGGTGCCCGAATAGATCACGTCATCGCCGAGATTGGCAGAATTGTTGATGCCGGAAACGACGATGTCGGGTTCCTTGTCGAGCAGGCCGGCGAGGGCCAAATGCACGCAATCGGTCGGCGTACCGGCGACGCGATAACGGCCGTCTTCCAGCCGCGTGACGCGGATCGGCTGGTCCAGCGTCAGAGAATTGCTGGCGCCGGAGCGATCGCGATCGGGTGCGACGACAATGACTTCACCAACCACGGCAAGGCGCCGCGCCAGCACCTTTATGCCGGGCGCATCCACGCCGTCGTCATTACTTACGAGTACACGCATACGATCTTCCAGAATCGGCGTCAATTGTAGCGGATGAAGGAGGATACGGGTCTGCTAATCTCGGCCTATGGCCAAGCCACGCACACCGAAAATCAGCGACGACGATCTGCGCCTGTTCGCCGAAGCGGTCGGACCCGTGCGCCGCATCGCGGTTGATGCGCGCACCGATTCGCGGCAGCGTCCAGCGCCGGAGCCGAAACAGTTCCTGCTCGACGAAGCGCGCGTCACCGACGAGTTGCTCAGCAGCGCGATCGATCCGGCGCAAGTGGAAGTCGGCGAGGAATTGAGCTATCTGAAGGACGGTCATTCACCGCGCCTGCTGCGCCAGCTCAAACGCGGCCATTACAGCATCGCCGATGAAATCGACCTGCACCAGATGACCAGCGGCGTGGCGCGTGCCGCAGTGAAGGAATTCCTCGACGCGGCACGTCGCGAAGGCACGCTGTGCGTGAAGATCATTCACGGCAAAGGGCTGCGTTCGCGCGCCGAAGGCCCGGTTATCAAACGTCTAGTGGACGGCATGCTGCGCCGACGTGGGGATGTGCTCGCGTTCGCGTCGGCCAAGCCGGCCGAAGGCGGAACAGGAGCTGTTATCGTGCTGCTCAAGCAGCTTTAGGCGGTGTCTGCCAGTCGCATATTTCCCTAAGTAGAACAGTCGCATATGAACCAGAGTTGAGGTGAAACCTCACCTCAAGATCGGCGTCGGACAGCCACTGCGCCATGAGATTCCGCGGGCGTAGGCACAACGCACGACGTTCCTGCCGCAAACCGTTTGCCGCCAGCCCAGCGACGAGCGCCGTGTGCTCGGCTCCGATCGCAGCTTCCAGTTCCTTCACGACGCTGCTCGTGCGCAATTCCCCTTCGCCCCACAGCGGCCCCGTCTGTTCGATATCGCCGCGCGCATGACGCTCGATCAGCTGCATGCTCAGAGACTCCGGACCGAAGATGCTATGCGTGCCCGCCAGCATCCAGACCTCGCCCTCGAGCGGGCGATCCCAGTCGCCGCGTTCGACACGCGCCGCGAGCACCTGATTGAACAGATGTGAGCGCGCGGCCGAAAGCAACATCGAACGTTCATTGCGCTGCACTCGTCTGCCCGCCAACATCGCCAGGGCGCGATTGACGTTGTCGCCTTCGCGGCCGAATCGTTGCTCACCGAAATAATTCGGCACCCCATCTCTTGCGACGCGTGCGAGCGTCGCCTCTGCCACCGCTCGGTCGCCCTGCGCGTTGCGCAGAACGACGCGGAAAAAATTGCCGCGCAACGCGCCGCGCTTGAGCTTGCGACTGTGGCGCGCCGCTTCGAGCACGCGGAATTCAGGGTGGTCGAGACTCGTCCAATCGACCTCGCGCTTGATTGGCACGTGCACCGAAAACGTCTGCCGCGTGACGGCGTGGCGATCCTTGATGCCCGCATAACTCACCGCGTCCGGGCGCACGCCGGCGAAACGCGCCAGCTCCTGCGCTACCCAGTCCGTGTTCGCGCCGCGCTTCTCCACGCGCACGAGCATATGCTCACCCGCGCCGTCGGGCGCAAACCCCAAATCCTCTTCGACGAAAAAATCTTCCGGCGCTGCGCGCAAGCTGCCGCACAAGGGCGGCCCGCCGTAGGCGTAGGGCAGCTGCGTCACGTCAGCAGCACGACGGCAAACGCCGCGATCCCTTCGCCGCGCCCGGTGAACCCAAGTTGTTCGCTGGTCGTGGCCTTGACGCCCACCTGCCCCGTCTCGCAACCCAGATCGGCAGCGAGGTTCGCGCACATGGCCGGCGCATGCGCTGCGATCTTCGGCCGCTCGCAGACGATCGTGATATCGGCGTTGCCGATCCCGTGACCCGCCTCGCGCATCAAGGCCGCACAGTGCCGCAGGAATTGGCGGCTGTCGGCCCCGCGCCAACGTTCGTCGCTCGGCGGGAAATGCTTGCCGATATCGCCCAGCGCCAGCGCGCCGAGGATCGCATCGCACAACGCATGGATGACGACGTCACCGTCGGAGTGCGCGACGATGCCCTGAGTGTGTGTGATGCGCACGCCGCCGAGCACGACATGGTCGCCGGGGCCGAATGCGTGGACGTCGATGCCTTGGCCAATGCGCATTCAACTCATCCTCGTCAGCAGAAACTCGGCCAGCGCAAAATCCGCCGGAGTCGTCACCTTGATATTGTCGTCGGCGCCTTCGATCAGCAAGGGCTGGTGTCCTTGCGCTTCCATCGCCGCCGCTTCGTCGGTGGCGCCGCCGGCCAGATGCGCGAGCTGCAGGGCGTGTGTCAGTTCGCCGCGCCGGAACATCTGCGGAGTCAGCGCGCGCCACAGGCTCGCGCGCGGCAGCGTGCGCGCGATGTGCGGTGGCGCCTCGCCCGCGTGATCAGCCTCAGTGGATTTGATGGTGTCGCGCACGGGGCTCGCCAGTATCGCGCCCGATCCGCACTCCACGAGGCGCGCGATGTCGGCAGCGCGCACGCACGGCCGCGCGGCATCATGCACGAGCACGAAGTCCTCCGCGCGCACGGCATGCGGCAGCGCTTGCAAGCCGGCCAGCACCGAGTCTGCACGTTCGCGCCCGCCGACGGTCGTTTCGATCGGCTTACCATTTAGGTCGAGTAGACGCGGCCAGTACGCATCATCGGCCGCGAGCACTACCATCAACCCCGCGATGTGCGGATGCGCCGCAAGGCGCTCCAACGTGTGCAACAACAGCGGCTTTCCAGCGACGGGCAAATATTGTTTCGGCACGTCTCCGCCAAAGCGCGTACCGCGGCCTGCAGCAGGCACCACGCACCACAAGGCGGCGTCACTTGTTGCCATTATCGGATTTCTTCTCGCCCGCAGACGGCTCGACGACCTGGTAGAACACTTCCCCCGGCTTGATCAGGCCGAGTTCGGAACGCGCGCGCTCCTCGATCGCTTCCTTGCCGGACTTCAGATCTTGCACCTCGGCGGCCAGCGCTTCGTTGCGCTGCCTGAGTTTTTCGTTTTCCTTCTTCTGCTCGTCGAGGCGCTGCTCCAGGCGCCACACCTCGCGCATGCCGCCATCGCCGGTCCAGAGCTTGAGTTCCAGCGCCAGCAGCAGGATCAGCAGAATCAGCGCAACGTACCGCAGCACGACAATCGGTTATCCGACCAGCCCTGGCACATTCGGGAACGCGGCGCGACCGGCGTACTTCGCGGCCGAACCCAGCGCCTCTTCGATGCGCAGCAGTTGATTGTATTTGGCCACACGGTCGGAGCGGCACAACGAGCCTGTCTTGATCTGCGTCGCGGTGGTGGCGACGGCGATGTCTGAGATCGTCGTGTCCTCGGTTTCGCCGGAACGATGCGAGACGATTGCGGCGTAATTGGCCTTGTCCGCCATCGCGATCGCTTCGAGCGTTTCGCTCAGCGTGCCGATCTGGTTGACCTTGATCAGGATCGCGTTGGCGATGTGCTTGTCGATGCCTTCGCGGAAAATCGCCGGATTCGTCACGAACAGATCGTCGCCGACGAGTTGCACTTTCTTGCCGAGCTTGTCGGTCAGCGCTTTCCAGCCGTCCCAGTCGCCTTCGGCCATGCCGTCTTCGATCGTGATGATCGGATACTTCGCGCACCAGTCGGCATAGAAATCGATCAACTGCGCCGACGTGAACCTCTTGCCCTCGCCTTCGAGATCGTAGACGCCATTCTTGTAGAACTCGGAGCTGGCGACGTCCAGGCCCAGGTAAACATCCCGGCCAGCCTTGTAGCCGCTCTTCGCGATCGCTTCGAGGATCGTCTCGATCGCCTGCTCGTTGGATTTCAGGTCCGGCGCAAAACCGCCCTCGTCGCCGACCGCGGTGTTGAGGCCTTTCGCCTTGAGCACACTCTTGAGCGCATGGAATATTTCGACGCCGGCGCGCAACGCCTCGGAGAAGCTCGGCAGCCCGACCGGCAGCACCATGAATTCCTGCATGTCGACGTTGTTGTCGGCGTGCGCGCCGCCGTTGACGATATTCATCATTGGCACGGGCAGCGACGGCGCGCGAGAACCGGCCAACAATTTCCACAGCGGGATTTTTTTCGACGCAGCGACCGCATGCGCGTTCGCCATCGATACGCCGAGCAGCGCATTCGCGCCGAGGCGACCCTTGTTCGGCGAACCGTCAAGCGCGATCAGTTTCTTGTCGAGCCCGGTCTGATCGTCCGCAGCGAATGCTTTGAGCGCCTGCGCGATCGGTCCATTGACGTTGGCCACCGCGTTCTTCACGCCCTTGCCGAGATAGCGCGCCTTGTCGCCGTCACGCAATTCAACCGCTTCGCGCGAACCGGTCGAGGCACCGCTCGGCACCGCGGCGCGGCCGACGGAACCGTCGGCGAGCGCGACTTCCGCTTCGAGCGTCGGATTGCCGCGCGAATCGAGGATTTCGCGCGCGTGAATCTGGGTAATTTGCGTCATTGTGGATTTTTGCAGAAGTTGTCAGGAATTCATTTCAAGAAAGCCGGCGCGCTTGGTCGCGCGATCGAACTCGACCAGGGTTTGCAGCAGCGCTTCCATCTTTCCCAAAGGCCATGCGTTCGGACCGTCGGAAAGCGCCTTGTCCGGATCGGGATGCGTTTCCATGAAGATGCCGCTAATACCAACCGCAACGGCCGCACGCGACAGCACCGGCACGAATTCGCGCTGGCCGCCGGACTTGCCGCCTGCGCCGCCCGGAAGCTGCACCGAATGCGTCGCGTCGAACACGACTGGACACCCCGTGTCGCGCATAACGCTAAGGCTGCGCATGTCGGAGACAAGATTGTTGTAGCCAAAGCTTGCGCCGCGTTCGCAGACCATGATCTGCGTGTTGCCGGTCGCCAGCGCCTTCGCGCTGACGTGCTTCATCTCCCACGGCGACAGGAACTGGCCTTTCTTGATGTTCACCGGTTTGCCGGTCTTGGCGACGTTCTGGATGAAATCGGTCTGGCGGCATAGGAATGCCGGCGTCTGCAGTACGTCGACGACGGCGGCGACTTCATCGAGCGGCGTGTATTCGTGCACGTCCGTCAGCACCGGCACGCCGACCTGCTGCTTCACTTCGGCGAGGATGCGCAGGCCTTCTTCGAGCCCCGGGCCGCGAAAACTCGACGCCGACGTGCGATTGGCCTTGTCGAAGCTCGACTTGAAAATGAAGGGAATGCCGAGCTTGCCGGTGATTTCCTTGAGCTTGCCGGCCGTGTCGATCTGCAACTGCCGCGACTCGACGACGCAAGGTCCGGCAATCAGGAACAGCGGTTTGTCGAGGCCGACCTCAAAATCGCAAAGCTTCACGCGGCGGCTTCCCGAGCCAGGCGCGGCGCATTGCGTACGAGCTTGTACTCGCGCGCGGCGCGCACGAAGCCCATGAACAGCGGGTGGCCGTCGCGCGGTGTCGATGTGAATTCCGGATGGAACTGGCAGGCGACGAACCACGGGTGCTTTTGCGGCGACAGCTCGACCATTTCCACGAGCAGGTCGTCCATCGACTTGCCGGCGATCACCAAGCCAAGATCTTCAAATTGCTGGCGATAGCGGTTGTTGAATTCGTAGCGATGACGGTGGCGCTCGCGGATCACATCCTGAGCATATAGCTCGCGCGAAACGCTGCCGGCCTTGAGGCGACATTCCTGTGCGCCCAGCCGCATCGTGCCGCCTTTGTCGGACGACTCGTCGCGCTTTTCCACATCACCGGTGCCGGTGGTCCATTCAGTGATAAGGGCGATCACCGGATCCGCGCAATGCTTGTCGTTCTCGCTCGAACTCGCTCCCGGCAGCCCGGCGATATTGCGCGCGAAATCGACGACCGCGGCATGCATGCCGTAGCAGATGCCGAAATACGGAATCTTGTTCTCGCGCGCGAACTTCGCCGCCGCGACCTTGCCTTCGAAGCCGCGCTTGCCGAAGCCGCCCGGCACGAGGATGCCATCGACGTCCTTGAGCGCGTCAGTGCCGTGCGCTTCGAGATCCTCGGCTTCGAGCCAGCGCAGATTCACGCGCGTGGCCTGCTTCAGGCCGCCGTGACGCAGCGCTTCGCCGAGCGACTTGTACGCATCCTTGTGCTCGACATACTTGCCGATGATCGCGATCGTGACTTCGTCTTTCGGGTGTTCGATGGCTTCGACGGTGCGCTCCCACTCGCTCAGGTTCGCCGGTTTTGCATCCAGGCGCAGATGCGAAACGACGATGTCGTCCAGGCCCTGCGAATGCAGCCACAGCGGCAGCTTGTAGATCGTGTCGACATCGACGGCGCTGATGACGGCCTTTTCAGGCACGTTCGTGAACAATGCGATCTTGCGCCGGTCGGACTGCGGCAACGGCTGCTCGCAGCGGCACAACAGCACGTCGGCCTGAATGCCGAGCGCGCGCAGTTCCTTGACCGAGTGCTGCGTCGGCTTGGTCTTGATCTCGCCAGCGGCCTTGATGTACGGCACCAGCGTCAGATGCATGAACAGGCATTTCTCGGCGCCATGCTCGATGCGGATCTGGCGGATGGCCTCGAGGAACGGCTGCGATTCGATGTCGCCCACCGTACCGCCGATCTCGACCAGCGCGACATCGTAGCCGCGCGTGGCTTCGTGGATGCAGTACTTGATCTCGTCGGTGATGTGCGGAATCACCTGCACCGTGGCACCCAGATAATCGCCACGGCGTTCCTTGCGGATCACGGCTTCGTAGATCTTGCCGGTCGTGATCGAGTTCTTGCCGGTCAGGCGCGTGCGCACGAAGCGTTCGTAGTGACCCAGGTCAAGATCGGTTTCGGCGCCGTCGTCGGTGACGTACACCTCACCGTGCTGAAACGGGCTCATCGTGCCCGGATCGACGTTGATGTAGGGGTCGAGCTTCATCATCGTCACGCGCAGCCCGCGCGCTTCGAGGATGGCAGCCAGGGAGGCGGAGGCGATGCCCTTGCCAAGCGAGGACACCACACCACCGGTAACGAAGATCAGGGGGGTCATCAGCACGATTCCGCTGCTGGTAAAGCGATATTCTACCGGCGAACGGGCGCGCACGCGAGTGGCTCTTGCTTTTCCATTCACCAACGCCGACCATCCGCCGCCGTTTCACGAAACCGATCCAAAGCATGAGCAGCCGCTACAACGCCGCCGATATCGAAGTCCTCTCGGGCCTGGAGCCCGTCAAGCGCCGTCCGGGCATGTACACGGATACCTCGCGCCCGAACCATCTGGCGCAGGAAGTCATCGACAATTCGGTCGACGAAGCGCTGGCCGGCCATGCGAAAACTGTCGAAGTCATCGTGCATACGGATGGTTCGGTGGAAGTCAGCGACGACGGGCGCGGCATGCCGGTCGATATCCATCCCGAGGAAGGCATTCCGGGCGTGGAGTTGATCCTCACGCGCCTGCACGCGGGCGGCAAATTCTCGAATCGGAACTACCAGTTCTCCGGCGGCCTGCACGGCGTCGGCGTTTCGGTGGTCAACGCGCTGTCGGAAAAAGTCGAAGTCACGATCCGCCGCGACGGACAGGTCTACAGGATGGACTTCAAGCACGGCGATCGCGCGAGCGAATTGAAGGTCGTCGGCAGCGTGCCGAAAAAGCAAACCGGCACCACGGTGCGTTTCTGGCCGGAAGCAAAATACTTCGATACTTCAAAGATCTCTCTATCAAAGCTAAAGCATGTTCTGCGCGCGAAGGCCGTGCTGTGCGCCGGCCTGACGGTGCGCCTGCTCGACGAAGCGACCGGCGAGACCGATACGTGGTACTACGAAGACGGCCTGCGCGACTACCTGCGCTCGATGCTCGGCGATGCGCCCTATCTGCCGGATGACTTGTACCTGGGCTCGCTCAAGCGCGACAACGGCGCGGTGGATTTCGCACTGGCGTGGCTGCCCGAAGGCGAACTGACGCAGGAGTCCTACGTCAACCTGATTCCGACGATCCAAGGCGGCACGCACGTGAACGGCTTGCGCTCGGGCCTGACCGATGCACTGCGCGAGTTTTGCGAGATCCGCAACCTGCTGCCGCGCGGCGTCAAGCTCGCGCCGGAAGACGTGTGGGACCGGCTGTGTTTCGTGCTGTCGCTCAAGCTGCAGGATCCACAATTCTCGGGCCAGACCAAGGAACGCCTGTCCTCGCGCGATGCAGCCGGTTTCGTCGAAAACGCCACGCACGACGGCTTTTCGCTGTTCCTCAACCAACATGTCGAATTGGGCGAACGCATCGCGCAGATCGCGATCGAGCGCGCAACGCTGCGCCTGAAGGCAGAAAAACAGATCGTCCGCAAGAAGATCACGCAAGGCCCCGCCCTGCCCGGCAAGCTCGCCGATTGCGCGTCGAGCGACCTGACGCGCACCGAGCTGTTCCTCGTCGAAGGCGACTCGGCCGGCGGCAGCGCCAAGCAGGCGCGCGACAAGGATTTCCAGGCGATCCTGCCGCTGCGCGGTAAGATCCTGAACACATGGGAAGTTGAATCAGGTCAGGTGCTGGCCTCCGAGGAAGTGCATAACCTCGCCGTCGCTATCGGCTGCGATCCGGGCAAGGACGACCTATCCGGCCTGCGCTACGGCAAGGTCATCATTCTCGCCGATGCGGACTCCGACGGGCTGCACATCGCGACGTTACTGTCGGCATTGTTTCTGCGGCATTTCCCCGCGCTCGTGCGCGAAGGCCACGCCTTTGTCGCGATGCCGCCGCTGTTCCGCGTCGATGTGGGCAAGCAGGTGTTCTATTGCCTCGACGAAGGCGAGCGCGATGCCCTGCTCGCGAAAATCGAGCGCGAGAAGATCAAGGGCGCCGTCAACGTGACGCGCTTTAAGGGACTGGGCGAGATGAATCCGCCGCAGCTGCGCGAATCCACGATCGATCCGGACACCCGCCGCCTCGTGCAGCTCACCGTCGAATTGGAAGACGGCACCACGCCACTGATGGACATGCTGCTGTCGAAGAAACGCGCCGCGGACCGCAAGGAATGGCTGGAGACGAAGGGCGATCTGGCGTCACTCGAAGTTTGACGCCGCACGCGACACCCACCACAACCCGCGCACATCGGCGCGCCACGTGGGTAACCGCCATAACAACAATAGCTCTTCGAACGTGCTGACGAGGCTCAGCACGACGGCAATGTAGAACAGCGACGGTAGAAAACCGATCGCGAACAAGACGGCGACAAAGAAACCGAGCGCATAGCCTGCCGCCTTCGAGGCATAAGTATGGAAACTCGACAGCCGGCCATAGCGGATGACAGCCAACGCGCATTCCACCAGCCAGCCGCCGAGCACCAAACCTATCGCAACGATGTGCTCACGCCACACGTCCGGCTGGAATACGGCGATGCCAATGGCGGCCGCCAGCAGCGTTGTGACGTCGCCTGCCGAATCCAGCATTGCGCCGAGCGGACTCTGCGCCTGGAAGCGCCGCGCGATCCAGCCGTCGAGCACATCGGTGATCAAGGCGGCAATCAGCAGAATCGTAAAAGCTTGCTCATGGTGAGCCAGCGCCAAGCCAACCAGAACTGGCGCGGCAAGCAGTCGCGCCAGGCTCAAGGCATTCGGCAGATGGCGCAGCACTACAGCGTCGCTTCGAGCAACGCTTTGATCACGGCCTGCACACGCGGCGCCTTGGCTTGATCGTATTCGAACGTCGCCTCGTTCATGTAGTTGAGTTGCGCCAGTTCGAGCTGGATCGCATCGACGCCGTCGATCGGCTTGCCATATTGGCGCGTGATGTAGCCACCCTTGAAACGCCCGTTAACGACGAAGCTGTAGTCTTTCTGCGCTTCGAGCAGGTGCACGAGCTTGCGCTGCAATCCCGCCGAACAACTCGCGCCGCCGGAAGTTCCCAGATTGAAGTCCGGCAGGCGGCCGTCGAACAGGAACGGCACTTCACTTCTGATCGAATGCCCTTCCCAGAGCACGACGCGGCCGTACAGCGATTTGATGCGCGCAATCTCTTCGGCCAGCGCGTCGTGATACGGGCGCCAGTATTGCTTTACCCGCTGCGTGATTTCCCGCTTCTTCGGCGCCTGCCCTTCCAGATAGATCGGTTCGTTGGAAAATTGCACGAGCGGACACAGGCCCGTTGTGTTCTGGCCCGGATACAGCGATTCGTCGTCCGGCGGGCGATTCAGGTCCACGACATAGCGCGAGTATTTCGGCACGATCATCGACGCGCCCATCTCGCGCGCGAACGCATACAGACGCGATACGTGCCAGTCCGTGTCGGGCACGCGGCGCGCGAAGTCGGTCATGCGCGCCGCCAGATCCTGCGGCAATTCGGTGCCGTCGTGCGGCAACGAGACGAACAGCGGCGTGGTGCCGCGATGCAGCGTGAAAGTGTCCATTCCTCGATTCTACGCGACGCTGCCAAGTTGTTGTCTGTCCCGCCCGCGGAGTATCGAAATCTGCTCCGGATTCCGGCGAGTTGAGCCGCCGCACGGCGGCTCGAACGAGCCGAGTTGATCCGTCGCCGCGAAGCCGCGAGGGATAACTCCTATTTCTTCTTCGCTTCCGGCACAGGCGCTGCAATCGGAAGATACAACGCGCTCGGATGCTGCGCATCGTGGTATAGCGTCGCCGTTACGGTGTGCGCATCCTTGCCGGTTTCCTCGGCAACGATGCCGCCGCTGTTGTAGTTCTTCTCGCTGTACAGCGAGTTGATCGGCGCGATGATCAAGCGCAGCCGGCTGCCGGCCTGCAGACGGCGCGCCACGAACATGAAACGGTCGAAATCGTAGCGCTCGATCTTGCCCGGCGTGACGGGAACTGCATCGCGCAGGCTCGCCCGGTAGCGCGCGCGCAGGGATGCGCCGCTGAGGCTGACACTGCTGCCGTCCGGCAGGATCTCATACAGCATTGCCTGGAAATCGGTATCGGGCTGGTCCAACGCGATGAACGCAGTCAGCTTCGGGAACCCGGCGATATCGGTCGCGTGGTCGAACGGCGCCGTGTGGTAAATGAGATATTTTCCACTTTGCTGCAAAATCCAGCGCTGATCTGTCAGCATGTTGGACACTTCGCTGCCATCCACCTTCGCCGAACTCGTGTCGAGCGGATCGTACACATAGCGATCCGGCTTGGCGTCGGATGGTGCGCCGGGCTCGAGCATGCCGGAATCGAACAACTCGTTCGCGCGACCCTCGCGCGAGGCCAGATACAACGGTCGGCTTTCCTGGGTGACCGCCTCGAGCGTGTCCGCATAGCGCCAGTCTTCCGCGCCATTGCCGAGCACGTAGTACGCGACACGATTCTTGAGGAAGTCGGGTTTGGCGCCTGACTTCATCGTCCAGTCGTACCACTCACGATGCAGCTTATTGAGGTCGAGCACGCTGGCTTTGCCGAACTTGAGGCCGCCGACCTCTTCTTTCGGAGTGCGCGTGCCCGGGTGATCCCACGGGCCGATGATCAGGTAATGCCGCGCTTTCGCGGCGCTGCCGGCATGCGCCATGTGCAGGCGATAGTGCTCGAACGCGCCGGGCTGGTCGCCATCGTATTGCCCGGTAATCGACAGGATCGGCAGACTGAGTTTGGCGTACTGTTCGGCGGTCGGGTTGTAGGCGTCCCAATACGCATCGACCAGCGGATGTGCGATCCAGGTCTGGAATACCGGCGACGGGTTGCCGATCAACGTGTCCAGTTCCTTGAACGCGCGGTGGTGCTCGTACAGGTCTTGGAATTTG
>Ga0157379_10001985_pt1 | contig 16922 bp, 11 predicted proteins | sample S25metaG_FD_121802 | JGI IMG/M metagenome (GOLD analysis project Ga0157379, IMG submission 121802) | Switchgrass rhizosphere microbial communities from Kellogg Biological Station, Michigan, USA - S2-5 metaG | ecosystem: Host-associated > Plants > Roots > Rhizosphere > Soil | place: USA... | reverse complement strand
CGCCAATGGCGGCACTCCGCTATCGAAGATGGATTCCAATTTTGCGAACATTACGCAAATCGCTGGTAGCATCACGCTGGCGCCATCGTTCGGCACGTTGACGCCGGATGGCCGCAAGTTGATCGTAGCGGCGGGTAACGCAATCCACATCATCGATACGTCATCAGATGTAGTCATCACTCCGGTAGGCGGGATCACGATGCCCGGCGCGACGACTGATATCGCCGTCAACTCGGACTCCTCAAGGGCGTACGTCCTTACCCATAGCGCCGTCGGTTCCGCGACTGGAACGACGGTGACGGCAATCGACTTGACGGCAGTCGTACCGAATGTGACGGGCACGCCGCTGAACCTGCCGAATGATCCTTCCAGTCCCGCGACTGGCATCACGATCGCTCCATCCGGCTACCTCTACTTAGCGAATCAGTATCGTATTTTCGAAATCGATCCGGTGACGCTGCAGGTGACCCCGACCGGTGAGATCGCGATTCTGGCGTACCCTGGCAAACCCGTCATCACTCCAGACGGAAAATTCCTGGTAGCCACGAACCTCCGGCCGAATACGGGCGGTTCGATGATGATTCAAATCAATCTCGTTTCGAAGGTGACGTCGTCGTTCCAGAGCACGGTCGACGTGTTGGATCGCTTCTACGCTCGAGGCGTAGATGCATCCGGGACCGACAAGTTGTATGCGGTGAGCACAGGCGGGACGGTTTATGATGTCGTTCTCGGCTCCGCTCCGATTGTCAATCCGAGTGCGGGCGCGCTTGGCTCGATGCAGTTCCTCAGCGGCCAGTCGTATTCCGGAGTTCAATTCTCGAACGAATTTCCGCCGAAACTAATGTGGGTGACGTTCACGGGTCCGAACGGCAACGTACTGCAACAGATCGATATTCAGAATCAGTCTTTCACGCAAACTCCGATTCCGGCGACACAGTTGAAGCTGGGTACGTTGGCGATTAGTCCTTCGAGTGGTGGTACGACACTGAATGGCTTTAACAACAACCAGACCGTGAAAGCAGGGACGCAAAGCCCGCTACCGATTGTGGCGCAATTGGTCGACCCTCAAGGGCGCGGTATTTACCGCGGACAGATTACCTTTACCACTGTCACTCCGGGAGTGACGATCACGACTCCGAACTTTGTGACAGGCTCAGGTGGCTACGCTCAGACCTATGTGACTGCTCCGACCACACCGGGAGTTTTCACGGTGACTGCGAACGGTGGTCCGGGCGTGAATCCGATTGACTTCTCGTTTACGGTTCCTGGAACGACGGGTGGAGGAGGTGGGGGCGGGACGCTTGGCGGACTGTTCTATGTCTCGGGCACTGGTCAATTGGTGCGTGAATCGAATCAATTGACGATTCCGTTGGTTGTCCAATCCCTCGATGCGGCGGGCAAGCCGATTTCCGGAAACACAATTACGTTCACTCTTGACGCCACAGGTGGCGGCAACCAAGTTCCGCGCACTACCGATGTGAATGGATATGCGACGCTTTACTTGAATGGTGTTACCGGCGTTACTGCCAGTAATCAACCATACGTGACGACTCACGTCCAGGCAGCCGATGTAGCCGGCAACACTATTAACTTCGTGTTCACTACATTCCCCGGATCTTTGCCTGACGGGTCCTATATGCCCGATCCCACGGTATCTGAGGATGACCTCGACCAGGATGGCACGTTGATCCAGCAATTCCCCAGGGGTAGGGTGATCAACACTTCAGCTGGCGCCTTGATCAAGAACGGCTACCACGCTGTGGTGTCCATTACGGCCGGTCCCTATGTGAGCACCAAGATTCCGAATATCGGCGTGACTTTCGGCACGACCGACGTGAATAACGTCGATCAAACTCCTGGCCCAGCGCAGATCACTCCCACCGCGCAGTGCGCTGGAAATCCGCCCCCGGTCAGCGATGCCAGCGGCCGGATCATCTGCGACCTGCAAATCGGGAAGACCATCGCCAACGGCACCATCTATCCGAACATTGGTGGACTCAGGCAAATGCCTGGTATCGGTCTGAACGTCGTTGCTGGTCCCGCGGCGAAGATCTCGATCATCAGCGGTGATGCACAGTCCGGGAAACCGGGCGATAGCTTAGGGATACCGTTCTCCGTGAAGGTCACTGATGCAAGCGGCAACGTGCCGTTTAGCCCAGTGACGGTCACATGGAGCACAATCCTCGGCTCCGCAGTGCTCAGTTCAACGTCGACCGTGACTGACGTCAACGGCAATGCGCGAATCAACGTAAAGCTGGGATCGAGCCCCGGACCAGTGAAGGTCCAGGCGTCGGTGACGAAGGACTTGTTCGTCCAGTTCAATGCGACGGCTAACGTAGTGGCCGCCAGCCTTACGGCGGTCTCTGGCGACAATCAGAGCACGTTCGTTAATGCAGCGTTCGCCAATCCGTTCATCGTCGTGTTGAAGGATCAGCAGGGGAATCCGCTTCCCAATACGCTTGTGACATTCAGTTCAACGGGTAACGCGGTGGTCAATCCAACCACGGCGACGACTGCTGCGGATGGCACGGCGGTAACCCGCGTGACGGCCGGTTCCCTGACTGGCCAGATCGTTGTTTCGGCGACGTCATCCGGCTTGTCAGCTTCCTTTGCAAACCTGACTGTGAAGGTGACGGGTCCGCAGATTACGTCGGCGAGTTTCGTGAACTCCGCGAGCCTGCTACCGGGCTTGACGCCTTGTGGACTCGGCTTGATTCGAGGCACGGGGATCGCGACCGGTATTGTTGGCACGATTCAGCCGACCGGTTTTGGTCCGAATCCCACGAGCCTCGGGCCGGTGCAATCCTTGATGATCGGAGGAATCGCGGCTCCCTTGACATCCGTTTCGAACGTGAACGGTGTTGAGCAGGTCGGATTCCAGACACCTTGTGAAGTTCCGGTGGGAACCACTTCGGTGACGATGAACGTATCAGGCGGCATCACCAGCGTGGACTCTGTTCCAGTGGTGCAGTTCTCTCCGGGTATGTTCGAGTCAGTTGCATCGGACGGTCAGTCGTATGCAGTGGCGCTTCGGCCTGATGGATCGTTCATCGGACCGACGAATCCCGCAGCGCAGGGCGAGACGATCCGCGTGTTTGTCACCGGCCTGGGTCAGACGACTCCGGCGATCCGGACAAACAGTGCGGGCGTTGGAGGCCAGGCGGTGCTCGCGAACATCATCGGCGGCGTCGATAACGCTGGCGTACTCGTAGTGAAGTCGGAGTACGTAGCGGGTCAGATTGGAGTCTACTTCGTAGATATCGTGATTCCAATCGACGCGCAGACGGGCCCATATCAACCGATTGCCGTCGCAGTGCAACCTCCGGGCGGCGGCGATCTGATCTTCGGCAACGGCGTGTATATTCCGATTACCGCGACTAACCACATTCCGTAGACGAAGGCCTTCTGAGTGAAACCGGCGGCGTGGTTGGTCCTCTTACGGACTGGCCACGCCGCTTTTCTTTTTACTCGCCGGATGCCCAGGCAGTGCGGAACTCGGGGAAGAGTGTGAGTCCGCCACAGGCGTAGATGGTTTGGCCGGTGACGTAGGACGCGTCGTCTGAGGCGAGGAAGGCGAAGACGGCGGCCATCTCCTCGGGTTCGGCGGAGCGTCCGATGGGGATGTGGCTCTCGACGATCGCACGCGCGGGCGGGTCGTCTTTCCACGCCTTATTCATGGGCGTGATGACTGCGCCAGGGCCGACGGCGTTCACGCGGATGCCGCGGTCTGCATATTCGAGGGCCATCGTCCGGGTGAGGTTTTCGATTGCGCCCTTGCTGATCGAGTACGGCAAGTACTTGGGCTTGGGGATGGTCTGGTGGACGCTCGAGTTATTAACGATCACGCCTTTTCTGTTCGTGCTCAGAAAGTGGCGGACGGCTTCGCGGGAGCAGAGGAACGCGCCGCGAATATTGACGGCGAGTACGCGGTCGAAGTCCACTGTTGGGGTGTCGTGGCTTTCAGCGGGAGCGGCGAGGATGCCGGCGTTGTTGACCAGGATGTCGACTCTTCCGAGAGCTTTGATCGTTTGGGCGAACATCGTGGCAATCTGCGCTTCTTGAGAGACGTCTGCCTGGACGATGATGTGGTTCGATGGGTTGGCGGCCGCCGCTTGCGTGGTCTCCGCATCGGCTTTGTCGGCTTCGAACGGATAGTTGATGGCAACGTTCGCACCTTCTTGCGCAAATCGGATCGCGATTGCCCGGCCAATGCCGGTAGAGGCTCCAGTGATGAGAGCGGTCTTGCCTGAGAGTCGTTTCACGAGGCTATTATTCCATCAAAGTCCGCAAGACTTCGGCGACGCTCCAGGCTTGGGCGATGCAGCCTTTGGGTGCGTGAGGTGCGTCGCCGTCTGCGATCTCCGGAAGTTGGCCATGAACTTCCGCGAAGTCAAGCAGCGGTTGTAGCCATTGACGCCCTTGTTGTTTATCTTCCGGATGCGTGCGCTGATAGGACCGGATGAATGGTCCGATCAACCAGGGCCAGACTGTGCCTTGGTGGTATGCTGCGTCGCGCTTGTTGGGACCGCCTTTGATATTGCCATGGTAGTTGGGATCGGAGGGTGAGAGCGTCCTTAGACCCATTGGAGTGAGCAGTTCTTGGCGCACCATTTCAACGACGCACCGGGATTTTTCCTGAGTGAGCATCGAATGGGGAAGGCTCACCGCGAAGATCTGGTTGGGCCGGATTGCGCGATCTGTCGCCGTGTCGAGGAGGCATTGGGCTTCGGCGTTCCAGAACTTAGTGTTGAAGCTTGCGCGGGCTTTGTCGGCCATTTGCGCATAGCGCTCGTCTTGTGTGAGGCCTTCCATGATGCGTAGCGCGTTGTACCAGAGCGCCTGAATCTCGACCGGCTTTCCATCGCGAGGAGTGATGGCGACGCCGCCGACCCTGGCGTCCATCCAAGTGAGCTGCATGCCCGGCTCGCCGCAGTGGAGCAGACCGTCATCAGGGTCGACGCGAATCCTGTAGCGTGTTCCGCGGATGTGCCAGTCGATGATGTCGATGAGGTTCGGTGTGAGTTCCGTTGCGAGTTCGCGATCGCCGCTTGCCTCGACGCAGGCACGGATGGCTTCGAAGAACCAGAGCGTGGCGTCGACCGTGTTGTACTCGGGCGTCTCACCGGAATCCGGGAAGCGGTTGGGGAGCATGCCTTGGCTGATTGAATTCGCGAAGGCTCGCAGGATGTCCTTGGCTATTTGATATCGCCCGGTGGTGAGGGCGAGGCCGGGGAGCGCGATCATCGTGTCGCGGCCCCAATCGCTGAACCAGTGGTAGCCGGCGATGATCGTCTTGAACGCCCCGCGTTGCACGATGAACTGATCGGCTGCGTATGTGAGAGGGCTTTTGAATGGCGCTCGGCGGGCGATTTCTTTTTGGCGAAGGCCGGGTGCGTTGGCGGAGTCGTGCGCTTTCGTCGACGCGATGACGACTGCGTGGGCTTTGTCGAATCGAAGAGTGAATGGATTGAAGAGGTCTTCGCGGAAGTCGAGCCCGCGTGCTTGTTCTTCGGAGAATTCGAAGTTGCGATACCAGTCTGCGTTTGATGTGTCAACGGCGACCGCATTGTGCGCGAGATGTAGCGCAAGTAGGTCCCGATACGGTTGAAGCGTTGCGACTCCGGGCCGCAGATCGACGTTGCGGTTGAGCGCAGGGTTCTCGTGTGTGGTGCTGTGGTAGTCGCGAAACGCAATGAGCGGCTTAAGTTCGAGTTCGCAATTCGGAGGCACTTCGTACTCGATGACAGTCGTGTTTTCGCCATGGATCATGAAAACGCGCTTGATCAGTTCTGCCGCGCCGATGCGATACACGAATAGAGGAAAGGGCTCGAGCCGGGCCTCGACGAGGTACTGAAAGCCTTGCGGATGGATCACTCCGGGATAGCGATTCGCGGATAGTTCGAAGCGTTGGCCGTTGACGATGAGCGTCTCTTCGAGCTTCGACAACATAAGCACGCGACCGACGGGAGGCAGGGTCGCGGCGGTGAGAAGCCCATGATAGCGGCGCGTGTTCAGACCAATGATCGTGGAGGAGGAGAATCCGCCAAGACCGTTGGTTTCGAGCCACTCATACTTGAGCGCTTCATCAAGGACAGTACAGATCGCCGGGCCAAGCCGCATGTCTAAGCATGTTACAAGTAACGAACATGGATCAATTGCATTCGCCTTCCAGAAGATCATTGCTTGCGGCGGCGCTTGGGTTTCCTCTTTGGGCGCGCCCTGGAAAGATCAAGATCACCGGTCTCGAATTAGTCGAGCTGCAAGGGCACTGGCAGGCACCTTCGAACGACCACCAGTACCAGGTGAATCCGAGCCACGTTTATGACGATTTGCGGCCGAAGGCGCCGGTTACTACTGGGCCGCGCGAGGAGGCCATCCGCGCCATTTATTTGAAGGTGCAGACGGATGCCGGAATCGAAGGAGTGCATGGGCCGATCGACAGAGAGGCCGCCATTGTTGTCGATCAGCAGTTGCGTTCGTTCGTGATCGGCAAGGATCCATTGGCGGGAGAGGCGTTGTGGGATCAGATGCAGAGGTCGAACCGGCACTCGCGGGCGAGCCACTACATGATGGCGATCTCGGCGATCGACAACGCGATTTGGGACATCCGCGGACGTTATTTTGAGACTCCTGTGTACCGGCTGCTCGGCGGTCCGACACGGCAGTCCGTCGAGTGCTATGCGAGCATGTTGGGGCATTCGATCGAGCCGGACAAGGCGCGCGCGAAGGCAATCGAGTTCAAGGGCAAAGGATTCCGGTACCAGAAGTGGTTCATCCCATATGGTCCAGGGAGTGGGCCCGAGGGATTGCTAAAGAATGTCGAATTGGTGAGGACGTTGCGCGAGGCTGTGGGGCCAACGACGGAACTAATGTTCGACGCTTACAGTGGTTGGACGTTGGATTATGCCATCGCGTGGGCGAAGCAAGTGGAGCAGTATCGTCCGCGGTGGATTGAAGAGGCGTTCCAGCCCAATAAGATCGAGGCGTTCGCGGACTTGCGGCGTGCTACATCTGTGCCCGTAGCGTCAGGCGAACACTTCTACTCACGATGGGATGTTTACGAGTATTTGAAGGCAGGCGCGATTACGGTCGTGCAGGCCGATCCCGAATGGTGCGGGGGCTTGACGGAAATGCAGAAGATCTGCACGATCGCGACTTTGTACGACGCAGTAGTGATTCCGCATGGACATTCGATTCACGCCGCCCTCCACTTGGTGGCGAGCCAGTCACCGGCGACTTGTCCATTGGTCGAGTTCCTGTGGATCAAGATGCTATCGCACTATCACTTCGAAAAAAACGCTCCGAAGACTGTAGCTGGGCATTTGCCATTGCCGGAAGGCCAAGGATTTGCAGTGGAGTTGGATCAGGCTAAGATCGAGAAGCAGACGGTTTTGAAGTGGTAGCGATGCGCTTGACCGCGAGCCACTGCTGAGTCCAGAAGCCTTCCCCATACTCACGGCCCGACTCGACCTGATCGCGAATGCCGGTCTCTTCGAATGTGAAATTGAAGTTTGCCGTGCGGAAGAGGATGTCCCACACGGGGAAAAGGGAAGCGAAGTTGCAACCGTAGTACTTGCCTTCGTGCCCGACTCCGACGGCGTGATGCATGCGATGGTATGCCGGACTAACGAGCAGGCGATCGCCAAGCGATCCGAAATTCATTTTGATGTTGGCGTGCGACAAGCTCTCGACGAGACGGCCGAGCACCAACAATCCGACGAATTGACCGGGCTGCACGCCGATGATGAGCGCCACTAATGTGAACCAGAGCCACGAGAGCGCTGTTGCGACAAGGTGGTTGCGATCGTCGGTCCACAAGGACATCTTGCGTTGGCTGTGGTGGACGGCGTGGAGTTCCCACCACCATTGGAAGCGATGCTCGAAGCGGTGGCGTATGTAGTCGGCGCAATCGAGAATGAGCAAGTAGATCAGGAAGCTGGCGAGTGGGAGTGTTACGAAGACCGGAAACACATCTTCGAGGCTCGGCGGGACGAAGCCCTGCATGCGCATCCAGGCTTCCAGTGAATCGGTGAATGGGCGCAGAGTGAAGAAGAAGACGAGCGGCAAGAGGCCCAGGCGATTGATGCAGGTGTAGAGGAAGTCTACGCCGGTCCCGCGGCGGTCGGTCCACTCTTCGGCGGGGAAGAATGATTCGAGCGGACGCACGAGGAGCAGCAAAGCTACGATTTGGATGAGTCCGTAGAGGAACCACGCCGAGGCATCGAAGACCTGGTCGTCATACGCCATCATGCCGAATTGATAGAGCATCGGCTGGATGAGCGTCGAGAAAAACCAAGTGTGGAGCGCGTCGAACATCTTACGGTATCGTTGCGAAGCAGAAGCCTTTCGCCTTCAGGCCTTCGAGCAGAGGGTCGAGCATCGGAGCAAACGGATCCTTGCGCGACCAAATTCCAGTATGCATCAGTAGGATGTCGCCGTCTTTCAAATTCTTCAGCGCTCGATCGAGGAGGAGCGTGTTGGGGAATTTGTTGGAGGGGAGTTCGTCGCCGAGGAATCCGGCATCGGGCCAACTGATGTGCTTGTAACCGCAGGCTTGGGCGAGTTTGAGAACGTTGGGCGTGGTGTGTCCGCCGGGGGCTCGCCAGATGGGATCGAGCTTTCGGCCGGTCATTTGTTCGAAGCGCGTGTTGACGTGATCGAGCTCCGCGCAGACGGCGGATTTGTCCTGGATTTCTGGCTTGCCTTTGACTACATAACGCACTTTCTGGTTGGGGAGGTCGGCGCGATAGTAGCCGTGGCGCCATGTGTGGGAGCCGAACTTGTGGCCTTCTTTCACGCGAGCTTTCCAGTAAGGCGCCCACGCGTCGTCAAGCGTGAAGTCGCCGTTGATGGTCTTTTCGTTCGCGAGGAAGAAGGTCGCTTTGACCTGATGTTTATTGAGGATTTGCGCGATTCGGTCGGCTTGCGACATTGAGCCGGTATCGATCGTGAGGTAGAGCGTCCCTTTACAGGAGGCCGCCACCAGAAGTGCAACTTCAAGTCCGAGGAGCATGCGAGTGGAAGTAAATGCCGTGCGGGGAGCGTCCGACGGGAATGATCTTCTTGGTTTCCAGATTGGCCATGTCGACGACGTAGACTTTGTGGCTCCAACGGGAGGTCACCCAAAGTTCCTTGCCATCGATCGTGAGTTCCATGTCGTCGGGGCCATTGGGGACTTTGATGGTCGCTGTGATTGAATAATCCGATAACTGAATGATATTCACCGTGCCGGCGACGCGATTCGAAATGAGCACGCGCTTGCCGTCGCCCATCGATTGAAAGTTGTGTGCACCTTTGCCTGTCTTGACGGTCCGGACCACTTTACGCGCGCGCCAGTCGATTACGCTGAAGAAATCTTCGCCCATGACTCCGACCAACAGGTTCTTGCCATCAGGAGTCATGTAGATGCCTGCGGGTTGCTTGCCGACAGGCAAACGCCACACGACTTTCTGAGTGTTGAGGTCGATGGCCGCGATATCATTCGACTCCTGCAAGGTGACAAAGGCCATCGAGCTATCTTGGGCGAATGCCACATGGCTCGGAGTTTTGCCAAGTTCGATGCGCTTGGAGAGTGAGAAGTCCTTGGCGTTGTAGATGTCCACCCGGTCGAGACGCAGGGAGATGGAGAGGAACCACTTGGCGTTCGGGCTGAAGCCGAGTTGATAGGGATCCGAGATGCGCTTGATCCGATGCGTCTCAATGCCGGTGACGGAATCGAGGAATACGAGTTCGTTCGATGAGGCGTTGGCGACGATGAGTTCCTTATTGTCAGGCGACATCATCAGGTGGTGCGGTTCTTTGCCGATCGGATAGCTCTTCAGTACCGTGTACGTCTTGCGATCGATGAGACTGACGGTGCCCTCGGCCGAGTTCAGAATGACCGTAACTTCGTTCGGTAAGGAAACTGGAGTCGATGGATCGCGCGCCGGGGGCGTCGCGGCGAGTAAAGTTGCAGCTAGGATGAACGGCGTGAGCAAATTCTATTATCGCGGATATGGATGTCCACGGAGGATGGTCACAGCGCGATAAATCTGTTCGGCCAGCATCGCGCGGGCAAGTTCGTGGGGGAACGTCATTTTCGACAGTGAGAGTAGTGTTGTATCGCCGGTGCGAGCGCGCCATGGGGCGGGTAATCCATCCGCTCCTCCCACGACAAAAATGAGATCGCGCGCCTCGAGTTCCGCATCGCCGACGATCCGTGAGAACTCTTCACTGGTGGCGGCACGGCCAAGGGGATCGAGCAATATTTTCCGTGCCGCTGGATGCCGCTCCCATACGTCGAAGCGCTCCGGATGAATCTCGCGCATTTCACACTTGATATATCGCGTGGTGCGCTTCACGAACTCATCGGCAATGGCGTTGGAGTGGTCGTCGCGCTGCTTGCCGATGTAGTAGAGATGCACTTTCATGCGATACGATGGGGTTTACCTTCAATCAGATGCTAGCAGGCTCTCAGATGCTTCCAGGATCCGTGCCCGGTGAGTTGACCATACGAACGCCCGATGGGAAGGCGCGTAAGGTCGTGCTCGACAACAAAGACTTGACACTCGGCCGCTCGGCCGCCACCGACCTATGCTATCCGGACGACTCCGGACTTTCGCGCCAGCATCTGGTTATCGAAATGGCGGGGAACCGCTGGCAAATCCGCGACCTTAATAGCAAAAATGGCACGGTAGTCAATGGCCAACGGCTCGGTACGGATGCCTTACCATTGCGTCCTGGAGACCGGATCTCAGCGGGACATTTGATTGTCGAATTCGGCGCAGTCCCTCCGCCGGCTGCTGGACCACTCGATGGCTCGGCTCCAGTGACCGGGGCGACGGTCGTGTTCGTCGACCGCGGACCGGCCGAGCCGATTTCGGCAAGCACCACCGTGCAGGCTAGCCTTGAAGGTTTGATGGGGCCTGATAAGGTCGATCCAACGAAGACCTACGCATTTACGGGGAGTCCGCAAATGCGTGCACTCATCCGCGCGGGCCGGGAACTGGCAAGCCATCGTCCTTTGGATGAAGTGTTCCAAGTGATCATGGACCTTTCCATGGAAGCGGTCGCAGCTGGACGCGGCGTGCTGATGACGCTCGAAGGGGACAAGCTGGAACTGCGTGCGATGCGCGGTGAGGGCTTCCAGATCAGCTCGACGGTGCGTGATCGCGTGTTGAAAGAGCGGGCGTCGGTGATGGTTCGCGACACGTCGCTCGAAGAGGCGTTCCGCGAACGCCGGAGCATCGTGCAACAGCAGATCAAGAGCATGATCGCGGTGCCATTGCAGACCAATGATCGCGTGATTGGATTGATTTATCTGGACTCGCCGAACATGGTGCGGCAGTTTACGCGTGAGGATTTGAACCTGCTGACAGTCATGGCGAACGTGGCTGCGATCCGTATTGAACACGCGCGTCTGAACGACATCGAGCAGACTGAGCAACTGTACGCGAAAGAGCTGGCACAGGCGGCGCAGATCCAGACGGGGTTACTGCCTGCCAAAGCTCCGCTGGTGGATGGTTATACGCTCGGCGGATTCAACGTGCCCTGCCGCACCGTGGGCGGCGATTACTACGACTTCATCGACTTTCCGGACGGGCAGCTTGCGACGATCGTCGCGGATGTGAGCGGTAAGGGTTTGGCGGCGGCGCTGATGATGACGAGTTTGCAGGCGCGCTGTCAGATTCTGTTCGACGGTGTTACGAGCCTGGCAACGGACGTCGCGCGATTGAATGCGGCGGTGACGAAGAATTGTCCTCCGGGCAAATTCATCACGTTCTTCATCGGGATGTTGAACCCCGCGACTGGTGTATTCAAGTATTGCAATGCCGGGCACAATCCGCCGTTGATCGTCAGGGCGGACGGATCGGTGGAGAAGCTGCCGGGCGGGGGAGTGGTGCTGGGGATTTTGCCGGTATTCACGTATGACCAGGAGACCGTGGAATTGCGTCCGGGTGATGTTGCTGTGCTCTATAGCGATGGCGTGACCGAGAATTTCGCGGCTGACCGGGATGAGGAGTTCGGCGAGGATCGCTTGGGTCAGGTGATTTACCAGCACCGTTTGGAGCCGATCGAGGCGATCATCGAGCATGTATGTGAAGCTGTGAATGAGTTTACGAGCAACGCTCCATCGGCGGATGATTTTACGCTGGTGTTGATCCGGCGCGAGGCGTGATTAAGCAATTTTCGATTGTTCGGGCCAACGATGTGGTGGTAGAGGTCCAGGCGGACATGCCCGAAGTCCGGGGCCGATTCGAAGAGGAAATGCAACAGTCTTGCCATTCATCGAGGTCTCAGCGTCTAGCTGGAAGCGAGCGCCCAAAACGGTCAGTTGACGCTGACCTCGCGACGGTCCATGACGCGGCGGCTAACGGCGCGGGCCACTTTCTTCACATTGCGGAAGTTCGTCAGCTTCCGCGTCAGCAAGTAGATCGCTCGTGGACGCCTATAGAACCGCCAGTAGCAGTCCCGTTGCATCTTGAGAAGCAGATTGAGTGGGAGCGCTTTGTTGTGGACAATCGGGAACAGCTCGCCTAACGCCGCGGTCCCCTCCTGCGTCATCTCGCCAAACATGCCTGATTCCATGTCGGTGCGGAGTTTCGTTCCCTTGAACGGCGCGACGATGGACACGAAGACTGAGTCGAACGACTCGCTCAGCGCAAAGTCGAGCGTCGCACGTACCTCTTGAACTGTTTCGCCCGGGAAGCCAATCATGAAAAATCCGCTTACCTCAATGTCGTTGTTGCGCGCCCATGTGAGCGATTGGCGCGCCCGATCGATCTTCAGATTCTTACGTACCAGCTTCTGGAATTTCATCGAGACCGTCTCGATGGCGATCGCCATGTAATGCGTGCCGGCTTGCTTCATCAGAGCGATGAGTTCTTCGTCGAAGCGGTCGCCGCGGACTCCATTGGGGAATTGCAAATGAACCTTGAGCTTGCGTTCGACGATGCCGCGGCAGATGGTCTTTGCGCGCTCGAGGTTGAAATTGAAGATGTCGTCGACGATCATGAACTCGCGCACGCCGTGGTCGCGCACGAGCCACTCCATCTGGTCGAGCACGGCCTCGGCTGACAAGGCGCGGAACTTCTTGGTGTGGATGTCGTGGCAGTAGGAGCACTGGTAAGGGCATCCGCGCTCGGTGATGAACTGCACGGCACGGGGACTCTTTGGAAAGTGCCAGGGCGAATCCAGCTTGAAGTAGCGATCAAGATCCAGCAGATCGTAGGCGGGGCGGGGAAGCGATTCGATGTCCGGGACTTCGGCGCGTCCACCGGCTACTACTTTATCGTCGACGATGGACCAGAGGCCCGGGATTCCACAGGTGTCGCGGCCTTCTTTGATTGCGTCGAGAAGAGCAGCCAGCGCGATTTCACCTTCTCCAACAATGACGTAGTCAACGGCACCCGTGCGGAGGCACTCCTCCGGATCGCCGGATGGGTGGGGTCCGCCAAACACAATTTTCAGGTTGGGATGCGCGGCTTTGAGCCGGTTCGCTTCGGCGACGGCCTGGGGAAGTTCGCAAGTCATGCAGCCAATTCCGACGACTTGGATTCCTTGATCACGAATGATACGGTCGACGGCTTCGGGAGCGAGGTCATCGAAAATCTCGTCGAGGATCAGCGGCGTGTAACCGCGTTCACGCAGATACGCAGCCAGATGAATGTAGTTCAACGGCACGTTCTGTATATAACGGTTGAGTGGGGCGCTAGGCCGGACGAACGCGATCATGCGTGTTCCTTAGTTGCCGGAGATGATGGCGCCGGTGCCGCGAATTTCATAGTACGTCGCGCCCTGTTTCACTTGTTTCGGATCGAACTTGCGGCCCTGTTCCTCAGCTTCGTGTTTGGCCTTGGCGATGACCTGATCGCGGGTGAGTTCCTGTTTGGTGAGCGTCCCTTCCGCGATTGCGGTCTTGCCGGCGGAATCTTTCGGGAAGACGATGTCGCCGTCTTCGACGCTGATCCGGATAGTTTTGGTCGAGTCGTCGGGATCGACGAGGGCCATCCAGCAGCCCATCATCTGGCAGACGTCGGTGATCTTGCCTTTCACCTGAACCGTTTTTCCATTGAAATCGGATGGAGTTGCCAGGATTGTGTGAATGGCGCTCGATTGAGCGAGCGTCAGAGGCTTGCCCAGTTTCGATTCGGCCCAGACTGCCGCAGAGGTCAGGGCGAGAAGGAGAATCCGATTCGTCATGGATCCATTTTCGCTGATTTCGGCGCTCTCGGGTGGCATAGGGGATAAACCCTAGACTTAGTTACGTACAGTTCCCGATCAGTCAAGCCGATACTAGTTCCATGAAACCGTCCAACAGAATTCCGGAAGGCTTGAACGAGGCGCTCCGGCGTGAGAAGACCGAGGCAGCCATGCTGCAGAGTTTTGGCCAGGATTTGGGGGCGCGCTTGAATCCGAAGAGCTTGCCTCTCGCGAGTGGCGGGCACATGGAGATCGACGGATTTTCGGCGTCGCCGGCGATCCTCTGCCAAGTCCATGCGGAGGTTGGTCCGCTTACTCCGGAGCAGGAACGGTCTGCGATGTTCGACATCTTGAAGCTCAACTATGCGGCGAACATCCTGGGCAATACGGCGCGACGGATTCTGTTGTTTCGGGACAAGGCGACGGCCCGGCGAGTCTGTTCGACGCCGGAAGTCGCTGATCAACTCGGCGACTCGGGCATTGAGGTTTGCATCACTGCGGACTGCTAGGAGGTTAGACCTCCCAATCCGGAGTTGTTCGCGATTTTCGACACTCGCCTATGCGGCGAACATCTGGGGCCACACGGATTCTTTTGATTCGGGAAAGGCGTCCAACGCAGGAAGTCGCCGATCATCTCGGCGACTCGGGGGTATTGAGGTTTGCCTACTGCGGACTGGTCGGGCCTTGGTCCTCTCACTGCCAGAGGAAGAACGCTCGATAAAGTTCGGCGTCCTGCAAGCTCCAATGCGGGGCGAACCTCTTGCGCAATTTCGGTGCCCCACTCTGATTATCAACGCCGGAGTCGCCGATCAACTCGCCGACTCCAGCATTGAGATTCTCATCCACAGCGGACCGCTAGACGGCATCCTCCGTGCTGTAATACTTGCGATAGTAACCGTAGTAATAGTAGCTGTCGCTCATATCTTTCTTGACCTGGTTAAGAACGACTCCCACAACATTGGCTCTCAAGCGCAGGAGCGTATTGATAACGGTGGCGACCGCCTTTCTGCTGGTCTGACCGGCTTGAGTCACCACGATCACACCATCGGCGGCGGTTGCCATCTGCAGCGGTTCGGCGAACCCCAGCAGCGGCGGAGAATCGACAATGATCAGGTCGTATTCCTTCGAGGCTTCTTCCAACAATTCCACCATTCGAGATCCGATCAGGTCGGAGGCGCGCCGCGAGGGCGGTCCTGCGGCGATGATGTCGAGGTCAGGATGGCGATCGAGTTTCATGATGACGTCGCGCCATCCGATTTCCTCCGTCAAGACGTTCGACAAACCTTGCAAAGGATGTATGTTCAGCTTCTGATGGACGGAGGGCCGGCGCAAATCGCAGTCGATTATCAGCGTGCGTTTGCGCTGATCGCTGTGAGCGACCGCCAGATGGACGGCTGTAGTGGTCTTGCCTTCTCCCGGAGTTGCGCTCGTCACCAACAGCGATCGTAGGCGGCGGTCGAAGTCGCCGAGCAGGATTGAATTGCGCAGTGTTCGGATTGACTCCTCGTAGGTCGAAATCGCTTTGTAGCCATCACGCGCTTCGGTGCCCGTGTACTTGACGAGTCCGCCAATTCCAGGAAGGGCGGAATTACCAATCAGGCCTTTGATGTCCTTAACCGCCGGTAGCGTTCCGATGACTTGAGTGTTCAAGGTTCGGCTGACCTGTTCCGGATCGCGTATGGTGTTGTCGAGCATGTCTGTCAGTACGGCCGCACCCACGCCGATCAAGGTGGCAAATAGCATAGCTAGGAGAATGTTCAGCCGCAGATTGGGGAATACGGGTTTGGCGGCGGCGCGTGCTTCGTCGGCGATCCGAATCATGCTGTTGTTCTGGAATCCGGCGTTGATGCCAGCCTCCTGAATCTTGCGGTTCAGTTCGTCATACAGCTTCTTGTCACCCTCTGCCTCGCGTTTCAGTTGCTGGTACTGAAAGCTTCGCGTGTTAAGGCCATCGAACTCGCTCTTGGTTTCCTCTACCGAGTGCTTCAACATCACTTCGCGATTGCGGGACTGATTGTAGTCAGCTTCGATACGGCCTGCGATGTTGCGGCGGAGATCTTCGAACTGACGCTGCATCTCGGCCACGTCGGACGCTACTTTCCGGTATTCAGGATGATTCGCACCGAAGGTAGATTTCACGACCGCCAGCCTCTGCCGTGATTCGTTTACCTTCTCGCTCAGTTTGATGAGGGCATCGCCTTGACTGGAGATCTGCGCCGCTTCAAGCGTGCCGCTCTTCATCGAATTGAACTGCGATTCTTTGCGAACGCGATCGGCTTGAGCATTGGTGTACTCGGTATTCAACTGCAGGAGCCGCGCCGAAAGCATGCTCGTCTTCTCTTCCGGATTGATTACGTTCAGCTCGCGCTCGAATTGCCCCTGTCGTTGAGAGGATCGTTCCATCTTAGCCTTGAGGTCCTCGATCTGGCGCTCGACGAATGTCGATAAGTTGGCGGATGACTTGATGCGTAACGTATAAGTGTGCTGGAGGTAGGAGTTGGCCACGTCATTGGCCACGCTGGCAGCCAGGCGGGCGTCGGGAGACCGGTAGCTGACCAACAGCAGGTATGTATTGGCGGGCCGGACAACCTTCAGGTTTCGGAGTACGATCGGCGAGTTCGCGATCACGATTCTTTGGGGTTCGGGCAAGTCCTTGAGTTGGCCCTCCTGTTCAAGCAGGTTGTAACGCGCCACCACGGGGCGTAGCACTGCGTCGGATTGGAGGAGTTTGATCTGTGTCG
>Ga0157379_10001979_pt1 | contig 16947 bp, 16 predicted proteins | sample S25metaG_FD_121802 | JGI IMG/M metagenome (GOLD analysis project Ga0157379, IMG submission 121802) | Switchgrass rhizosphere microbial communities from Kellogg Biological Station, Michigan, USA - S2-5 metaG | ecosystem: Host-associated > Plants > Roots > Rhizosphere > Soil | place: USA... | reverse complement strand
CTTGCCCATCTGCATCAGCGAGAGGATCCCCTCCTGCATCCGCGCGCCGCCGGAGCAGGAGACCAGGATCAGCGGACGCCGCTCGGCGATGGCGCGCTCGGCCGCTCGCGTCACCTTCTCCCCCACGACCGATCCCATCGAGCCGGCCATGAAGAAGAACTCCATCGCCCCGATGAGCACGGGGATCTGCTCGAGCGTCCCGGTTCCGATCACGATCGCGTCCGACGTTCCCACGTTCTCCTCCGCGTCGCGGAGGCGGTCCCGGTACTTCTTGCTGTCGCGGAACTTCAGCGGGTCCGCGGAACGGAGGTGGCCGTCGATCTCGGTGTAGCGCTCGTCGTCGAAGAGCATCCGGAGCCGCTCGGGGGCGGAGAGGCGGAAGTGGAAGCCGCACTTCGGGCAGATCTTGAAGTTCCGGGCGAGCTCCTTGTTGTAGAGGATCTGGCGGCAGTTGTCGCACTTGACCCACAGCCCCTCGGGCACCTTGCTCGCGCGCCGCTCACGGGGCTCCTTGGGCGCCCGGTCCTTTTTGAACCACATGGAAGGGGCGAGATCGTAGCAAAAACGGGCCGCCGCCGCCGCGCCGGGACCCGCACGCGAGCCCCCGCGGGGCCGCGGGTCGGGCTCAGGGCTCCAGGGAGCCCATCGGCAGAACCGCGCTGCGCAGCGCGAATCGCGAGCCCCGGCCCGAGAACGGGGCGCCGAAGGTCCTCTCGAGGTTCTCGGCCGTGAGCACGCTCGCCCGGTCGCCCTGCGCGATCGTGCGGCCGTCCTTGAGGAGCAGGACCCGGGTCGCCAGGTCGCCGGCGAGCGCGACCTCGTGCGTCACGAGGACGACCGTGGTGCCGCGCTCCCCGTGGATGCGCCACAGGGTCTCCAGAAACTCGAGGCGGTGGCGCGGGTCGAGGCCCGACGTCGGCTCGTCGAGCAGCCAGACCTGCGCCTCCTGCGCGAGCGCACGGGCCAGGAAGACGCGCCGGCGCTCGCCTCCCGACAGCGACGCCGCGTCGCGCTGCGCCAGCGCCTCGACGTCGCACGCGCGCATGGCCTCGAGCGCGCGGCGGCGGTCGTCGGCCGTCTCGGCGACGAATCCGCGCGCGTACGGCGCCCGGCCCTGGAGCACGAGGTCGAGCGTGCGGATCGGGAAGACGAGGTCGACGCTCTGCGGCACGTAGGCGATCCGCTGTGCGGTCTGGCGGCGCGGCAGCGCGTCGAGCCGCTCGCCGTCGAGCCGCACGTCTCCCCCGCCGATCGCGACGACGCGGGCGAAGACCTTGAGGAGCGTCGACTTGCCGGAGCCGTTCTCTCCGAGGACCGCCGCGATCGCACCCGCGGGAATCGCCGCGTCCAGTCCGCGCAGGACCGGCGCGGCGCCGTAGTCGGCGACGAGGCCGCGGGCCTCGAGGCGGTTGGGAGCGGCCGCGCTCACGGAGTCCTCAGCAGCAGCCACGCGAACACCGGCGCGCCGAGCGCCGCCGTCAGCGCGCCGATCGGAAGCTCGACCGGAGCGATCGCGGCGCGCGCGACCGCGTCGGCGGCCACCACGAGCGTCGCGCCGACGAGGAACGACGCGGGAAGGAGCGTGCGCTGGTCGTTGCCGAACGCCGCGCGCACGGCGTGGGGCACGAGCAGCCCGACGAAGCCGATCACTCCCGCGAACGCGACCGCGACGCCGGTCAGGAGCGACGACGCGAGGAAGACGATCCGCTTGGTCCGCTCGGTATCGACGCCGAGGGCGGCGGCGTTCTCCTCGCCGACGCTGAACAGGTTGAGCCGCGCGGCCGCGGCGACCAGCACCGCCGCCCCGGCGAGCGCGTAGGGGAAGAGCGCCGCGACCTTGCGGGGCGTCGCGTCGGCGAGGCTGCCCATCATCCAGAAGAGCATGCTCCGCGCGGCCTCTCCCGAGGCGATCGAGAACGCCGCGAGGAGGAGCGCCGAGAAGAAGGCGTTGGCGATCAGCCCGGCGAGCAGGAGCCGCTGCAGGTCGAGACGCCCGCCGCGCCGGGCGAGGAGGGCGACGCCCAGCGAGGCGGCCGCGGCCCCGACGAAGGCGGCCGCCGGCGAGAGCAGCGGCGAGAGGCCGAGCAGCGCCGCGCCCGCCGCGCCGACCGCCGCGCCCCCGGAGGTCCCCAGGAGAAACGGGTCGGCCAGGGGGTTCTTGAGGAGCGCCTGCAGCGCCGCGCCCGCCAGCGCGAGGCATCCGCCCACGAGCGCCGCCAGCCCAATGCGCGGCGCCCGCAGCGATGCGAGGAGCCGCGCCGTCTGGCCCTCCTCGCCGCGACCCGCGACGAGGTCCGCGATCGAGAGGTGCACGCCGCCGACCAGGAACGCGACCGTGCAGGCCGCCACGAGGAGCAGCACCCCGACCGCGATCGCGCCGGTTCTCACGACAGGCTCTCCGCGAGCTTCTCCAGCACGTCGAAGACGCGCGGGCCGGGACGCGTCAGCGCGGACTCGTCCAGGCGGACGACGCGGGCCCGCGTCACGGGCCCCCGGGACAGCGGTCCCGAGCGAAACGCGCGCGCGTACGCCTCGCGCGTCTGTTCGGAGTCCGGGATCACGAGGAGCTCGACCGGCACGGTGGCGACGTATTCCGGAGACAGGACCGGCCATCCGGACCGGTCGGCGACGAGGTTGTCGGCGCCCGCCTCGCGCAGCAGGTCGTTCAGAAACGTCCCGCCGCCGGCCGCCTGCGGCGGGTCGGGCCACACGAGGAGCAGCGTCCGCGGACGGCGCCGTCCGGCCACGCGCCTCGCGACGTCGGCCCGTCGCCTCTCGAGATCCCGCGCCAGGCGCTCGGCCTCCTCGGTCCGCCCGAGGCGCGCGCCGACGAGCCGGATCCCGGAGAGCACCGCGTCGAGCGATCCGGACGGCACGACGGCGACCGGAAGGCCGGCGGCCTGGAGCATCGAGACCGCGCCGCGGGCGGTCCCCTCCGCCATCGCGAGCACGAGATCCGGCCGCAGGGCGGCGACCTTCTCGGCGTCGACCTCGAGGCCGCCGACGCGCGCGATGCGGCGCGCGGCCTCCGGGAAATCGGAATACTCCGAGACGCCGACGAGCGAGTCTCCGGCGCCGAGCGCGAAGACGATCTCGGTCAGATTCGGAGCGAGCGCGACGACGCGGTGAGGCGAACTTACCGACCGCCTGTCCGCGGGTTTCGCCCGCTCTGCACGGCATCCAACCAGCAGAGAGAAGCTCGCAATGGCGTAGAGGACCGTTTGCCGCGCGATGACTGACATGGGAGAGGGATCCTAAGCGACTTCCCCTCTCTCGTAGGTTGGCCCGCGAAGCGGGCCGCTAGGAGTCCGAGCCTAACCCTGGGCTTCGGCCTCTTCCAGCTCGTTGCGCACACCCAGCCGCTGGCACGCCGCGTCGTACATCTGCCGGGCCGCCTTCTGAGCGTTCTGAAGCTCGGCCAGACGGTCCTTGACCTTCGCGAGCTCCTCCTGGATCTCGCCCTCGAGCTCCTGGATCTCACGCTTGGTCACCGTGAGCGTGTTCTCGTAGAACTTCTTCTGATCTCCTGAAAGGGCCATTCCGTCTGACCTCCTAATCCACGTTTCTCTACGGCTTCACTTCGACGACGACGGGTCGCCACATTTTGACAGGGATCCCGTTTTTCGTGGCCGGGTCGAATTTGGCATTCCGCACGGCGGCGAGGACCGCCCCGTTGACCGGGTCCTGGCCCGGGAGGCCCTGCTGCACGCGCGCCTCGACGACCTTGCCGTTCTCGTCGACCTGGACGAGCACCACGACCTTGCCGCCGATCCGCCGCTCCTTGGCCAGGGGCGGATAGTTCACGCGCGGCACGGACACCAGCACCGGCTCGACCACGCCCGGACCCGGCCCGACGAGGTCTCCGCGTTGCGTCTCGTGCGCCGGCGGCGCGGGCGGGACGGTCGGCGGAGGCTCCGTGGGCACCGGCGACGGCTCGGGCCGCGCCGTGGGCACGGGCGTCGGCGGAGGCTCGGTCGGCGGCGGCGCGGTCGCCTCCGGCGCCGCGACGGCCGGCGCGGCCTCCTGCTTCTTCGCGGCGGGCGCCGCGGCGGCCGCCGCCTTCTCGAGCTCCCTGCGCTTCGCGGCGAGCTGCCTCTGCACCTCGGCCTCCACGGCCTTGGAGTCGATCGCGGGCGCCGCGGTCGGGACGACGGCCGGAGCCGGGATCTCGGTCGCCACGACGACCGCGGCAACCTTCGTCGGCACGACGACCGGCGCGGGAGCCGCCTCCTTCTTCGTCATCTTCCAGATCCCGAACCCGGCCAGCGCCGCGGCGGCGATGCCGATCGCGATGAAGAGCGGCGTGCGCTTGCCGGTCTCGGCCTCGGCGCGCGCCGCGGACGCGAAGATCTCTCCCGAGGCGTTCGCCGAGGGCTCGGGGGGCGGCGCCGGCGCGGGCCGCGGGGGCTTGCTCGGAGGCGGAGGCGGCAGAGCAGGAGCCGGCGGCTCGGCAGCCTTCGGCGCGGGACCCGTGCGGCGGATCGGTACGGCCTTGGACTTGCGGCGGCGGGCCGTCTCGTCGGGACCGCTCGCCGCCTGGGCCTGCTGGGCCTGCGCCGCCTCACGCGCGCGGGCCTCCGCGATCGCGGTCTCCTCCGCCTGCAGCCGATGCAGGTAGATCGCGACGTCGGCGCTGCCGGGGGCCGGCGTGTACGAGTAGAGGACCGAGTCCAGATCGCGCAGCAGGTCGGACGCGTTCGCGTAGCGCTCCTCGGGATCCTTGGCGAGACAGCGGAGCACGACGCCGTCGAGATTCTTCGGCACCTCGGGATTCGAGCGCGAGGGCGGCGCGACATCCGCGGACCGGACCTTCTCGAGAACCTGGATGTCCGTGTCGCCCCGGAAGAGGCGGTCGCCGGTCAGGAGCTCGTGGAGAACCACGCCCAGCGAGAACAGGTCGCTTCGCCGGTCGATGGGCTTCGCCCACGCCTGCTCGGGCGACATGTACTGGAGCTTCCCCTTGAGCGCGCCCGACTGGGTCTGCGAGGCCTTGGAAGTGGCCTTCGCGATGCCGAAGTCGCAGAGCTTGATGTCGCCCTCGTAGGAGATGAGGATGTTCTGGGGCGACACGTCGCGGTGCACGATGTGGAGGTCGTGGCCCTCGGCGTCGCGGCGGCGGTGGGCGTAGTCGAGCGCGGACGCCACCTTGGACGCGATGTAGACCGCCAGCGGCACCGGCAGCGGCGCGCCCAGTTCCCGGCCGGATCTCTGGATCGCTCGCAGGTCCCGGCCGTCGACGTACTCCATCGCGATGAAATAGCCGCCCGCCTGGATCTTGCCGAGGTCGTAGATGTGGATGATGTTGGGATGGTTGAGCTGCGCCGCGAGCTTGGCCTCGTCGGCGAACATCGTGATGAACTCTTCGTCGTCGGCGAGATGGGGCAGGATCTTCTTGATCGCGACGATCTTCTGGAAGCCCTCGACGCCGGTGCGCTTGGCCTTGTAGAGCTCGGCCATCCCGCCGCTCGCGATCCGCTCGAGGATCTCGTACTGGCCGAAGTGATCGGGTCCGGAGGACGGCACCGCCGCCGCCGGCTCCTCGCGCCGCCGCGGGGGCACGGAGGGGGTCGGGACCGAGCTCCCCGCGGGCGGGGGCGTCACGCCGGTCTGCGTGCGCGGCTTGGGCAAGATGCCCGAGAGCGAGTCCGAGAGGATCTTGTCGACGTCGGTGTCGCTCGAGAGCTTGGGCTTGGGCGGCGGAGCGGGAGCCGGCCTCGCCGCTCCGGCTGACGTCTTCTGGCCGAGGTTGAGCCCCGAGAGCGTATCCCGCAGGCGCCTCTCCATCTCGTCGCCCGGGGACGCGGCGGGTTTCGCCGGAGCGGGCGTCTGCGCGGAGGACGCGGACGGCGCCGGGGGCGCCGCGGGTGACGGCGGGGGCGTGCTCGGCGCGGTCGGAGTCGGGACGGGAGGCGTCGGGCGCTTGGTGCCCCGCACCTCGCCGACCAGCTCGTTGAGCACGTCGGAGAAGATGTCGGAGGAGGTCAGCGGGTTCCCCGCGCTGGCGAGCTTGGCCATGTCGATCCGCATCGTCTTGGCGCCGATGTCGGAGAGCGCGAGGGCCTCGTTGACCGTGCCCAGGAAGTCCTCGTCGGTGAACGGGCGGGCCAGGATGTCGAAGGCGCCGACTTTCTGGGCGTCGGCCTTGCGGTTGTCCCCGCGGTAGCCGCTCATCATCAGGATGATCGGGGGCGCGGTGGCGCCGCCCTTCTTGCGGATCTCGCGGATCACCTCCGCGCTCGGAAGGCGCGGAAGCATGCCCGACAGGAGCACCAGATCGAACTTGGACGCCCCGAAGGCGGCCAGCCCCGCCTCGCCGTCGTGGGACTCCGTGACGGTGTGCTCGAGCGGCCCGAGCAGGGTACGAACGCGCTCCACGTAGCGGGGCTCGTACTCGATCAAAAGAACTTTCTTGGGCATGAACTGAGGCTATTGTCGCCGGAAACGCCGCAAAATCAAAGAGAAGGCGCGCTGCCGCTTCCCTCTCCGATCCGATAGAATGCGCCGCTGATCAGTTCGCAGGAGAACTTCCATGTCGGGCCATAGCAAGTGGGCAACCATCAAGCACAAGAAAGGCGCGGCCGACGCCAAGCGCGGGCGCGTCTTCACGAAGCTCATCAAGGAGATCGCGCAGGCGGCGCGCCTCGGCGGCGGCGATCCCGCGGCCAATCCCCGGCTGCGCAAGGCGATCGACGACGCGAAGGCCGTGAACATGCCCGCGGACAACATCAAGCGGGCCGTCCAGCGCGGCACGGGCGAGATCCCCGGGGCTTCGTACGAGGAAGTGACCTTCGAGGGCTACGGGCCCGGCGGAACGGCCATCCTCATCGAGGCGCTGACCGACAACAAGAACCGCACGCTTCCCGAGATCCGCACGATCTTCTCCAAGCACGGCGGGAACCTCGGCGAGTCCGGCTCGGTCAAGTTCCTCTTCCACAAGATGGGTTACATCGCGATCGAGAAGGAGAAGGCGACCGAGGACGCCGTCATGGAGGCCGCGATCGACGCCGGCGCCGACGACGTCGCGACGACCGATCAGTACCACGAGATCAAGACCTCGCCCGAGAGCTTCCCCGAGGTCAAGACGCGGCTCGAGGAGAAGGGTCTCCCGCTGGCCGTCGCCGAGGTCTCGATGATCCCGACGACCGAGGTCTCGCTGGACGCCAAGAAGGCCGACCAGATGGTCAAGCTGATGGAGGCCATCGAGGAGCACGAGGACGTCCAGAACGTCTGGGCCAATTTCGATTTCGCCGAGGCTCCCGCCGAGAAGTAGGTCTCGCTTCGCCGCGGGCCGCGCGCGGCCTTACGATGTCCGCATGCGGATCCTCGGCCTCGATCCCGGAACCACGGCCACGGGCTTCGGGATCATCGCCTTCGAGAACGGACACCTGGCGCTCGAGGGCTGCGGCGTCTGGCGTCCCGCGGCGCGCCTGACGCTCCCCGAGAAGCTCGACTTCCTCTTCTCGGCCGTCGTGGAGCTTCTCGGCCGGGTCCCCGCCGACGCGGTGTCGGTCGAGACGGTCTTCGCCGCGAAGAACGTCGCCTCGGCCCTCAAGCTCTCTCACGCCCGCGGCGTCCTGCTGGCCGCGGCGTCCCGCTGCGCGGTTCCCGTGTTCGAGTACGAGCCGCGGCTAGTCAAGAAGGCGCTCGTGGGGTACGGGCAGGCCGAGAAGCATCAGGTCCGGGCGATGGTGCTGTCCCTCCTGGCCCGCCAGAGGGCGCGCGTCCCGCTCGACGCCGCCGATGCCCTCGCCGTCGCGATCTGCCACATCCACTCGGTCTGAGCGGCCCGTCACCCGTCTGGCCGGCCCCGACCTGCTAGCATCTTCGCCAAGTATGTCTTTTCAGGGTTCCATACAGGAGCTCCCTGTTCCCGACATCATTCAACTGGTCTCGGTCTCGGGAAAGACGGGGATGTTCATGCTCGCGCGCGGCTCGGAGAGGGGCTACATCTTCCTGCGCAGCGGGAGGATCGTCCATGCCGAGCTCGGAGGGCTGACCGGCGAGGAGGCCGTCTACGCGCTCGCGATCTGGTCCACGGGCGACTTCCAGTTCACCCCCGGCAAGGAAGTCGAGACGGTCAGCATCGACAAGACGAACACCTCGCTCCTCATGGAGGCGGCGCGGCGTCTGGACGAGTGGAAGGTGCTCGCCCGGAAGATTCCGGGCGTGGACTACGTGCCGGTCCTGAAGCCGCGCGAGGTCGGCGAGCCCGTCTCGCTCTCCCCACCCGAGTGGAACCTGATCACGCGGATCGACGGCGTCCGGACCGTGGAGGAGCTGGCGCGCGCGACCGGCTCGAACTCCTTCGACACCGCCAAGGTTCTCTACGGCCTGGTCACCTCGGACTTGATCGCGATGCGCCCGCGCGACTCGGTCGCGAGGCCCCATCCGTCGCAGCCAGGAGTCGCGCAGCCCGGCCTCGCCTCCGGCGCCGGCCGACCCGCGGCCTCCGGACCCTCGGCCTCGGGCTCCACGCCTTCTCCGTCCGCCGGATCTTCCCGGCCGGGCAGCCCCTCCGGTTCGATGCCCACACCGCCGATCCCGCCGGTCCTCGGCGACGAGAAGAAGATCCTCATGATCCTCTGCACCCGGGTGAAGCAGGAGGCCGAGACCGCCATCGGCGAGTCGAACCTGCCGGGCATCGATCGGCCCTACAAGCAGGCCCTCGCCGAGATCGACCGCGGCCGTGGCGTCGAGGCCGTCCGCGACCTGATCCGCCAGACCGAGAAGGCCATCGCATCGATCCGCGGGCCGGCGATCATGAAGGCGTTCCAGGAAAAGATGTCCCTGGTGATGCAGCCCAAAGTCTAGGGAGGCGCGCAAACTGCGGGCTTCCGAATCGCACCGTCAAAATTTCGACCGATGGCAGGCGCACCAGACGAGCGGCGCCCGCCAGCCTCCTGCGACCCCTGTCCTAATGGACGGTTACCCTGACCGAACAGAAGATGTTTGGCAATTCCACAATTTTGCCTTATCCTATTCGGCAGCTACGTTCCCCGGCCGAGTCTGAAAGGAGACATTTTCATGATGGCGAAGCGGACCGCGCTCCTCGGGATGCTGATCTGCCTGACCAGCGTCGCCGCCTTCGGACAGGTAGGCGCCGTCGTCGTCGCCCCGACGAATCAGGGGGACATCGGACTGCTCACGATGCCTACGGCGGACAACCCCCGGGCGGGGCAGTTCACCTTCGGCCTTTACGGCTGGCTCGAGCAGCGCGTCGCGGGCCCCCTCGAGCCGGGCGATCCGGACCGTATCCGCACCTTCAGCCACGCGGCGGGCGAGGCCACGTTCGGCCTCGGCCTGACCCGGTGGTGGTCGGTGTTCGTGGGCGCCGGCATCGACGACCGGCGCAGCCACGGCGGCTGGCAGCAGGGCGTGGTCAACGGGATCCCGCTGGTCGGCTCCTTCTCGATCTCCGAGGGCCGCAAGATCCGCGTCGGAACGAAGTTCAATTTCGTCTCCGAGGCCGACCCCGACTTCCGCGTCGCCGGCTGGCTCGCCGGACACGTGCCGGTCAGCAACGCGACGATCACGATCGACGAGAACGGCACCGTCACCGATCGGCTCAACTCCCGTCGGGCGGACTGGGAGTGGGGCGGCGCCCTCACCAAGGGCGTCTTCACGGGAATGGTCTCGTACACGATGGCCGGCAAGCACGACGAGGACATCCGGCCGCCCAACGACCTGCGGTTCGGCGTCGGCGTCGAGCTGCCCGTGGCCCCGATCGCGCACGTCATCATCGAGGCGGACCGCCACGTCATGGACGGCGGCGACCGGCCCGAGCCCGACTACTCCCTGCTGACCCTCGGCGGCCGCTTCTGGATCGCCCAGACCGGCTGGGCGGTCTCGGGCGGCGTCAACATGAACATGGACATGCTGGTGCGGCACGGCAACAACCCGACCCCCTTCGGCGGAATCCTGGGCGTCACCTATGCCGCCTGGCCGCCGGCCGCGCCGCCGCCGGTGGTGGTGCCGCAGCCCGAGCCCATCGTCGAGCAGCCGAGGCCCGTCGAGGCCGCTCCGGCCCCGGCTCCTCCCCCGCCGCCGCGTCCGGCTCCCCGCTCGACCACCGACGAGATCTTCTTCGAGGGAAAGAGCGCGCGCCTGACCAACATCGCGAAGGCGATACTGGACGGCGTGGCCCTGCGCATGAAGAACGACCTGAACGCGACCGCGGTCGTGACCGGCTACACCGACAACACCGGAACCGACAAGGCCAACGCGGAGCTGGGCCAGAAGCGCGCGGATGCGGCCAAGGAATACCTCGTGACCCGCCATGGCATCGACCCGAGCCGCATCACGACGGCCTCCAAGGGCTCGGCCGAGCCGGCCTACGACAATTCGACGGCGGAGGGCAAGACCAAGAACCGCCGGGCCCAGATCGTGGTTACACTCGTCTCCGGATCGTGATCCGGGGGGCCTCCGGGCGCTCATCCGAACCCCCTCGACACGAGGGGGTTTTTTGATGCCAGGAGTTCTGGAGGCCGACGAGCGCAGGAGCCCGCCGCCCCGAGTCGTCGGGCTCACGATCATCTCGCTCGGATCCGCGGTCGCGCTGCTCTACTACGGGCAGCCGATCCTGGTTCCGCTCGCGTTCGCCCTGTTCCTGGCCTTCGCGCTGCGGCCGTTCACCTCTCTGCTCGAGCGCGCCGGGGTTCCGCGCATCCTGGCGATCCTCCTGATCCTCTTCGTCATCATTGGCGGCGTCGCGCTCCTGATCATCAACGTCACGGCGCAGCTGAACCAGTTCTTCGTGCAGTTGCCGAAGTACCAGACGCGCATCCGGGACCTCGTGACCCACACCATGGACCTCGTCAACCGCCTGCGGGAGCGCATGGGCGCCATCCTTCCGGAGGACACGCGGGGGATCCGCGAGGTCAAGATCACGGAGTCCTCGCTCGAGACGACCCGAGCCTTCTTCGCCCGTCTGGGCGCGACGATCGGGATCCTCCTCTACACCGCCGCGATCCCGTTCCTGACGTTCTTCATGCTCAAGGACCGCGAGAAGTTCGGCCGCGTGCTCGCCGGCATCCTGACGCGCAACGAGCGCCTCGGAGAGGCGGACGTGACGGGGGCGATCTCGCGGACGATGACCGCGTACGCCCTGGGCCTCTCGTTCGTCATGCTCATCATGGCCGGCGCGACGACGCTCGGCCTGATGATCCTGCGCGTCGACTACTACTACGTGCTCGGACCGATCGCCGGCGTCGCGATCCTGCTGCCCTACGTCGGCGTGATCCTCTCGACCGTTCCGGCGGTGGCCGTCGCCTTCATCCAGTACGACGGCGAGAAGGCGCTGCTCGTGTTCCTCGTGTACAGTCTTCTCCAGTTCCTCGAGGGCAACGTGCTCACGCCCTACATCGTCGGCGGCAAGGTGCGGCTCTTCCCTCTCACGGTCATGATCGCGTTCCTCTTCTGGGGGACGCTTTGGGGCGTTCCCGGCGCGGTCCTCGCGGTCCCCCTGACCTCGGCGATCAAGGTCGTCTGCGAGCACGTCCGCGGCTGGGAAGGGCTCGCCCGCCTGCTCGGGGAGCCGGACCTCCCCCACTACCGCAACAAGGGCCGCAAGCCCGCCGCCGAGGCGGCGGCCGGCTCCTAGCGATCCCGCGCCTCAGAAGGTTCCGGTCAGGTACGCCCGCGGGCCGTAGAAGTCGTGGTGGAAATCGATGAGGACGTTCGGCAGATCGTCCTTCTTGATGCGGAACCGCGTGTAGTTGAAGCCCCCCCCGACGCCGAAATGCGGGGTGAAGTAGTAGTCCATGTGTGCGTCCGCCTGGAAGATCGACCCCGTGTACGGATGGACGGGCGCGAAGATGCCGTTGAAAATGATCCCGCCGGAGAGGCGGTTCGTGAAGGCCACGTCTGCCAGGATCCCGAGCATCGGGACGGGCGTCTCGATCTTCGCCTCCCGAGTCACCGTGGTTCCGTTGATCGGCCCGTTCGGACCGATGACTCCGGCCGAGGCCGTCAGGTCCGTCTTCAGCATGGGATAGGCCACGCCGGCGGTGAGGCCGAACTGGAACGACGGGTTGTGGAAGAAGTTGAAACGGATGTCGGCGTACGGCAGCTGAGTCTTCTGCTCGGCCTCCACCGATGCCCCCGCGGTGAACGTCGTATCCCCGAAGTGAATGTCCTGGGAGATCGTGGCCGTGCGGCTGCGCGAGAAGCCGACGTAGGCGGCGTCGAAGGACAGGAAACCGAGGTTGAAGGCGGCGTGGCCGAAGAAGCCGAAGTGGGCCGGGAGATCGAAGACATTCTCGATATTGACCGAGGCTCCGCCGGAGCCGTTCTGCTCGAAGGCCATCTCGGTCGTGAACCAGGAGTACATGCCGCCGGCGTTGAGCCGGAACGTGTTGGGAACGTCGCCGGGGAACTGCGCGCGGGCCTGGGCCGCGGCGAAGAACACGGTGACGGCGGCAATCGCACAAAGAACCGGGACCCGGGAGCTCCTCATCGAAGTCGTCCTCCTTGTTTCCTGTTCGAGCGCACTCGGTGCCGGTCGGACCATCTCACGATTGCGCGTCGGGAGGAAGTGGACCTTCGGGTGCACGCCGCACGGCCTTCGACGCGTGACAAGACGGCACAGTGGCCGTCCCTCTCGAGGGGAAGACTCGCCTACGCGATCCGCGTGACGCGACGCGCGTGCCGCTTTCCGAGCGAGAGCAGGCTCCCCGTCAGACCCGCCGCCGCGCCGACCGCGGGCAGGAGCAGGGCGGCGGGCGCGCTCAGGAAGCCGACCCAGAAGACCGACAGGATGGGGTGCGGGTTCTTCGCCAGCCAGTGGGCCGCGAGCCGGTAGGTGCCGTAGAGCAGCCCGAGGGCGACCCCGCCTCCCAGAAGGCCCTCGGCCGTGGCGCACAGCCAGAACGGGGCGCGGATCGCGCTCTCCGTGGCGCCCATCAGCCGCATGATGCCGACCTCGTCGCGGTGCAGGTCGAGAGCGAGCCGGACCGCCGAGGCGACGGTCAGGATCGCCGCCAGCGTCAGGACGACGCCGAGGAAGATCCCGGCGTTGCGCATCAGCCCGACCGCGTCGCGAAAGCGCCGCTCGAAGTCCTCGCCCGACTCCGCTCTCGACGCCCGGCCAGAGACGCGCCGCCGAGGCGATCTCCGAGGCCGACTTCGCGGGCGCGCCCGCCCGCAGCAGGACCTCGAGCGACGGCGGGAAGGGGGCCTCCCTGAGCTCCGAGAGCGCGGCGCCGAGGTCCGGGTAGGCGCGGCGAAAACGCTCGAGGGCGGCCGCGCTGCCGACGATCCGCACCTGGCGCACCCGCGCGTCCTGCGTCAGCCGATCCGCCAGCGCGTGCGCGTCGGCCTGCTCCTGCAGGGTGACGACGACGGCGACGGGCTGAGCCTCCACGGTCGAGAGCCGGCTCAAGTTGCGCGAGAGGAGCGCGAGCAGACCCGGCACGTAGAGCGCGAGCGCGATGAGCGTCACGGCCGCGGCGGTCTGGCGCGGACTGCTCCGCGCGATGGACCAGGCCTCCGCGAAGACGTATCGGGGGCGAACCATGCTCTAGGGGCTCAGGGCCTACGCCTGCGGCAGGAAGGGCGCCTCGCGCACGATCGGCGCGACCTCCCGGATCCGGTCCGGGTCGTGGAGGCGGCCGCGCTCGAGGGTCAGCGCGCGCTTCCCCATGCGGCGGATCATCTCGAGGTCGTGCGTCGCGACCACCACGGTCGTGCCGCGGATGTTGATCTCGACGAACAGCCGCATGATCTCCTCGGCCAGCACGGGGTCCAGGTTCCCTGTCGGCTCGTCCGCGAGGAGCACGGTGGGCTCGTTGACGATGGCGCGCGCGATCGCGACGCGCTGCTGCTCGCCGCCGGAGAGCTCGTCGGGGTAGGCGTTCATCTGGTGGTGAAGGCCCACCCGCTTCAGCACGTGGTACGCGCGCCGCTTCTGCTCGGCGCGCGGCAGGCCCAGCACGTTCTGGACGAACGAGATGTTCTCGAAGACCGTCTTGCGGCCGATGAGTCGGAAGTCCTGGAAGACGACGCCCATCGTCCGCCGCAGGTACGGGACCTGCGAGTGCGGGAGCACGCCGATGTTGCGGCCGTTGACCAGGATCTGCCCCGACGTGGGCGGCTCCTCCAGGAACAGCAGCCGCAGGAGGGTCGACTTGCCGGCGCCCGAGGGCCCGGTCAGGAACACGAACTCGCCCGGCGCGACGCGGAACGTGACATCGACGAGCGCCTCCCGGAAGGCGCCGTACTTCTTGGAGACCGAGAACAGCTGGATCATGCCGGCGCCGATCCGAGGGCCTTCGTCAGCGCCTCCTTGACGGCGGCGGGATCGGCGCGCCCTCCGGTCCTCTTCATCACCTGCCCGAAGAACCAGCCGTACGTCTGCGTCTTGCCGGACCGGTAGAGGGCGAGCTGCGAGGGGTTGGCCGCCAGGACCTCCGCGATCGCCGAGTCGACCGCCCCCGAGTCGCGCAGGCTCGACAGCCCCTTCCTCTCGACGATCGCCTCGGGGGCTTCGGGCGAGTCCATCATCGCGGCCAGGACCTCCTTCGCGGAGGCCGTCGACACGGCGCCGGACTCGACCAGCTTCAGGAGCGCGGCGAGGCGCTCCGGCGAGACGGGAAACGAGAGGGCCTCCTCGATCGAGACCCTGCGCTCCTTCATCCCGCGGAGGACCTCGCCGGTCACCCAGTTGGCGGCGAGCTTCGCATTGACGCTCTGCGCGGTGCGTTCGAAGTAATCGGCCAGCTCTCGCGACCCGACGAGCGTCTCCGCGTCCTGCGCGGCCACGGCGTACCGGGACACGAAGCGGGCCCGACGCGCGCGCGGCAGCTCGGGCATCGCGCTTGCCGCCTCGGCCAGCCAGGCCTCGTCGACGGCGAGGAGGCCCAGGTCCGGCTCCGGGAAGTAGCGGTAGTCGTGCGCCTCCTCCTTGCTCCGCATCGCGACAGTGCGGCCGGCCCGCTCGTCCCAGAGGCGCGTCTCCTGCACGATCGTCCCGCCCGACGCGACGACACCGGCCTGCCGCTCGACCTCGTGCTCGACGGCCTTCGCCACGAACCTTATCGAGTTCAGGTTCTTGATCTCGACGCGCGTCGCGAAGGGCGCCGTCTCGCTCTCCCGGATCGAGACATTCGCGTCGCAGCGCAGGTTGCCCTTCTCCATGTCTCCGTCGGAGACCCCGGTGTATCGGAGCAGGCGCCGCAGCTCGGTCAGGTACGACGCCGCCTCCTCCGGAGACCGCAGGTCGGGCTCGCTGACGATCTCGACGAGCGGCACGCCGGCCCGGTTCCAGTCCACGAGCGAGACGTCGGCGGGGACGTCGTCGTACGGCGTGTCGTGCAGGAGCTTGCCGGCGTCCTCCTCGAGGTGGATGCGGACGAGCCGGATGTTCTTCTCACCCTGCGGCGTGTCGATCGTCACGATGCCGCCGGTCGAGAACGGCCGGTCGTACTGGGAGATCTGGTAGCCCTTCGGCAGGTCCGGGTAGAAGTAGTTCTTGCGGGCGAACTGCGACTCGAGATGGATCGTCGCGCCCACGGCCTGCGCCAGCCGCAGCCCGAGGGTGACCGCGTGGCGATTGAGGACGGGAAGCGTGCCGGGAAAGCCCAGGCAGACCGCGCAAGTCGCCGTGTTCGCGGGCGCGCCGACCGTGACCGGGCACGCGCAGAACATCTTCGACTGCGTCAGGAGCTGGGCGTGGACCTCGAGCCCGATGACCGGAAAAACCCTGATTTTAGCGGGCGATTCGAGTGCCGACACTGGAGAATTCTAACACCCCTCATCGCGGCCGCCTCGCCCGTACAATGCGGCGATGTCCTGGATCGAGGAGGAGCGCGACGGCGTGCTCGTGATGCGTCCGCGGCTCTCGCCGGAAGGCCTCACCGTCGCGTTCTCGGGCCGCGGCCGAGCGCCCGAGGGAGAGCCGACGCCGACCGCCTACCTCGCGCGGCGCCTCGCGCTCGCCATGGGACTCGACGCGGCTCCGATCTCCTGGGCGAGACAGGTCCACGGCGCGGAGGCGGCCATGCTGCGCGAGTCGCGGCCCGCCGCGTCGGCGTCCTGCGCCGGCGAGTACGACGCGCTCGCCACGGATCAGCCCGGCGCCGCGCTCGTCGTGCAGACGGCCGACTGCGTGCCGATCCTGCTCTCCGCGCCCGGCGTCGTCGGCGCCGCCCATGCCGGGTGGCGGGGCTCCGCGCGCAACGTCGCGGGGGCGGCCGTCGCGGCGCTCCAGGCGCTGGGCGCGGCGCCCGCGGCGCTCTCGGCCTGGATCGGGCCCTCGATCGGGCCCTGCTGCTACGAGGTCGGAGGCGACGTCGCCGCGCAGTTCGCGGGCGACTTCGTGCGCGCGGGCTGCGGCGGCGCCGGCAAATACCGCCTCGACCTGCGCGCGGTCAACGTCGCGCAGTTGACCGCGGCCGGCGTGCCCCGTTCGTCCATCGCCGTCCACCCGGCGTGCACCCTCTGCGGCGGCGCGAAGTTCGCGAGCTGGCGGCGCGACGGGGCGAACGCCGGGCGGATGATCGCGCTGATCGCGCGGCCCTAGTCCGCGCCCGCCACGACGTTCACGACCAGCGGGTCCGAATCGCTGCCGAGGAACTCCGCGCCGCCCGCGTAGTGCGCGCGGACGCTGTAGGTCCCCACGCTCGGAAACGTCAGCGCGCAGGCTCCGACGCCGGTGCGGATCAGGTTCGCCTGGCAGGCGTTCCCGGCGGGATCGATGATGCTGACCGACCCGGAGACGGCCTCGCGGGCCTCCTGCCTCGCCCCGACGCCGACCGGAAATTCGACCGGAACGCCGGGCGCGACGCGGATCGGCCCCTCCTCGAGAAACCGTGTGATCGTGCGGAAGGGAGGCGGCGGAGGTGGACCGATGGCTGTCACGAGCACGCACTGGGAGAACTCCGACGTGTTGCCGGCGGGATCGGTGGCCGTCGCCGTCACGAACTGCCCGGGAGGAATCCTCGGGAAGACCTG
>Ga0157379_10001977_pt1 | contig 16963 bp, 13 predicted proteins | sample S25metaG_FD_121802 | JGI IMG/M metagenome (GOLD analysis project Ga0157379, IMG submission 121802) | Switchgrass rhizosphere microbial communities from Kellogg Biological Station, Michigan, USA - S2-5 metaG | ecosystem: Host-associated > Plants > Roots > Rhizosphere > Soil | place: USA... | reverse complement strand
TTGGTAGCTTCCTGACGAGGGGGCTGCGAAGTCGTGCAGGCGAGTGAACTCGTCGCGCTCAGCACGCCGAGGCATACGAGGTTTCTCAGCGTCATTGGCGATTCACCTTACCGCCTCGGGTTGATGATGATGGTGAGGATGTGCCGGATGGGGTTCGGGAAGATTGACTCGAGCAACATGGCGAGGTGATGTGACCTCGTGTTCGTCGATTGTCAAGTGGCTGTCAATGATGGATCGGCGTCTCAGGTTGGCGAACCGCCTGCTCGGTCCGGATGGCGTTCTGCTGCTGTGCCGGCCGGTGTTTCATGCCGAAGGGACAGAGGCGACCTGGACGCGCGCGTCGTTGAAGCAGGCGCCGCCGCCAATGTCGGTGAGCGCGTCGGGGACGAGCGCCGTGGCCGTGAAGCCGTTGACGGTACTTCGGCGCCAGAGCCCCTTCGGGAGGCTCACCGTGCCGGGGCGGACCGCCGCCGTCACATTCAAGGCGCAGTGAACTTCGCCGAGCTCGTTGAACACGCGGACGGTGTCGCCCTCCTCCAAGCCACGGACCCCCGCATCCTCAGGATGCATCAACAGCTTGACGTCCGGCCGCGGCAGCTCACCCAGCGTGGAGCTGATCGTCCGGTCGCTCGCCGGCGAGATGAGCGTCAGCGGAAATCGTTCGGTGCCCGGATCCGGTTGGAACCGGTAGAGTCCAAGCGGCGCGGCCCGTTCGTACTCCTCCGGGAAGAGATTCACTTTGCCATCGGGCGTGTTGGGGAACACGTCGACAAATTGCACCGGCGCGAAGCCGAACGGCGGAGCCGGAATGCTGCCCGCGCGAAGGTCGGCGCTAATCTGTCCAGGAAGTGATTCGAACACGCGGACCGTCAGTTCGAGCTCATCACGCGGTTCCTCCGCCGAAAGCAGGCCGAGCTTCGTGCACAGCTCGCCGAAGACGTCGGCGTTGGGACGTGCTTCGCCGACGACGTCGATCACCGGCTTCGCCAGGTCCATCGAGATCGGCCCGTACGCTTTCGCAAAATCGTAGCCCTCCATGAACGTCGTCGCGGGCAGGACGAGGTCGGCGTACAAAGCGGTGTCGGTCATCACCTGATCGAAGACGACCGTGAAGAGATCCTCGCGCTCCAGGCCTCGCAGCACCCGTCGCTGGTCGGGTGTCGTCGCGGCCGGATTGGCGTTGTACACGAACAGCACGCGGACGGGCGGATCGGTGTACTCCGTCAACGCCCGGCCCAGCTGATTCATGTTCACGAGTCGGGTCGCCGGTTCCTCCGAGGCGATCCAGGTGCGCTCGATCCCCCACGACGCGGAGTTGCTCATCGCGTAGCCGCCGCCGCGAACGGCGAACTTTCCGCCCACGGCCGGCAGCGCCAGCACCGCCATCGCGGCGTTGCCGCCGTTGCGATTGCGCTCGAGGCCCCACCCGCAACGGATCAGCGCGGGCGAGCTCGTGGCGTACAGCTCCGCGAAGCTCGCGAGCCGCGCGCTGTCGATGCCAGACACCTGAGCGGCGCAGTCGAACGTCCATGGAGCCGCACGTTCCCTCAGTTGCTCAGCGCCGGTCGTGTGCTCCCGGAGGAAGGCGTCGTCGGTGCGTCGGCTCTCGAACAGATGACGGTGCACGGCCAGCGCCACGGCGACGTCGGTGCCCGGCTTGACGGCCAGATGAATGTCCGCCGCGCGCGCAAGCGCCGTGGTCCTCGGATCGACGACGACCAGCTTCGCGCCGCGTTTCTGTGCCTCTCGCACGTACGGCACCAGATGAATGCCGGACGCGGACGGGTTCACGCCCCACAGCACGATCAGCGCGGCGCCGGGGTAGTCCTGATACGTGACCGATGGCATCTTGCCGTAGAGCGCCTGATTGGCCGCGCCCGTCGGCGCCGCACACAGCGTGCGCGCCAGCCGCGAGGTGCCGAAGCGCCGCCACAACTGCGCGTCGAGATTGTCCTGCGTGAGCAGTCCGTTCGATCCTCCGTAGGAATACGGCAGGATGGAGGCGCCGCCGTGCTCCGCTTTCGCGCGACGGAAATGGTCGACGACCAGGTCGGTCGCTTCCTCCCACCGAACGCGCTTGAACTTGCCCTGGCCCTTGGCGCCGACGCGGATGGCGGGATAGAGGAGTCGATCGTCGCCGTAGACGCGCTGTCCGAACTTGCGCACCTTCGCGCAAATGTATCCGCCGGTGACCGGGTTCTTCCGCGACCCGTCGATTTCGACGATCCTGCCGCGCCGGACGGTGACGTTTAGCGTGCAGGCGTCCGGACAATCGAGCGGGCATGCCGTGTCAACGACCGACGAAGGTCCGCTGAGCTCAGGTTCACGTTCACGTCGACTGATTGAAACGGCCATGTCGAAAGTATTATGCCGTAGTGGGCGCTCTGACGTGAATCGCTAAGACCGCTGAGACTGCCAACATGCTCAACCCGCCACGAAAACGAGAAAACACGAAATTCGAACCCAACAGGAACAACTTTCGTGCTTTCGTGCTTTCGTGGCGACGGGCGATCGGAACCGCATACTGATTCTCCGATGCCCGACACGCCCCATATCATCATCCTCGGCGGCGGGTTCGGCGGACTCGATGCGGCACGCGCGCTCGCCGGCGCGCGCGTGCGTGTCACGCTCATCGATCGTCACAACTACCACTTGTTCCAGCCTCTGCTGTATCAGGTGGCGACCGCATCGCTGTCGCCGGCCGACGTCGCGTCTCCCATCCGGTGGATTCTTCGACGCCAGGCGAACGTGCAGGTCCTGCTGGCCGAGGCGCGATCGATCGATCCGGTCAACCGCCGCCTCTCGTTGTTCGAAGGCGAGCACGAGACGATGATGGCCTACGACTTTCTGATCGTCGCGACCGGTGCGGCGCACGCCTACTTCGGTCATCCCGAGTGGGCGGCGCGCGCACCCGGACTCAAGACGCTGGACGATGCGCTGGAGATTCGACGAAGGGTGCTCCTGGCATTTGAAGCGGCCGAGCGCGAGAGCGATCCCGATCGCCGCTTGCGGTTGCTCACGTTCGTCATCGTCGGCGGCGGACCGACGGGTGTCGAGCTGGCGGGGGCGCTCGCCGAGATCGCGAAGCAGTCGCTGGTCAAAGACTTCCGGTCGATCCACCCCGAGTCGGCGCGTATTGTCCTCCTCGAGGGAGGTCCACACGTGTTGTCGACGTTTCCCGACAGCCTGCGCCTGGCCGCGGTCGCCTCGCTGAAGCGGCTCGGCGTCGACGTCCGCACGGAATCGATGGTGACGGCCGTCGACGATCAGGGCGTGTTGTGGCGTCATACCCCTCGCCCCGGCGCGGATCAGTCGGGCGGGCCGCCGGCGGCGGAGCGAATCGCCGCGGAGACGGTACTGTGGGCAGCCGGCATCGCCGCATCACCGCTCGTGAGGTCGCTCGGCGTGCCGCTGGACCGCGCCGGCAGAGTGGCCGCCGAACCGACGCTGCGTGTGCCGGGTCGGCCGGAGATATTCGTCGTCGGCGACGTGTGTGCCTTGGAGCAGAACGGGAAGCTGTTGCCGGGAGTGGCGCAGACGGCGATGCAGGGCGGAGCCCACGCGGCGAAGAACGTGCTCCGAGCGATTCGTGGCGAGCCCCTCGTGCCGTTTCGATACCGAGACCACGGGAATGCGGCCACCATCGGCCGAGGGTCGGCGGTGGTGGACATGGGGAGGATCAAGCTGTCCGGATTTCCGGCGTGGCTCTTCTGGCTCTTCCTCCACATTTTCTGGCTGATTGGCTTTCGCAACCGACTGGCGGTGATGGGTGAATGGGCGTGGGCGTATGTCACGTTCCAGCGCCGCGCACGACTCATCACCGGCGAGAAGCTGGCGCCCGGGCAGAAAACATGACGGTTGGTGCGGGTGTGGACAGCGGTGATGGCCGGGTCATTCAGTTGACACACGGACACGTGCGTGTTTCCATCAGGACGCCGCATGCCCCCGGCTGTTGTTGAACGGATCCTCGCTTCTCTGGTGAAAAGTGGCGGTTGTAGACCTTGAAATGAAGGCCCTTCTCGCCATTGCCGCGGCGTTCGCTGTGGCGGCCTACACTCCGCCGCCGCAGGACCAGCCGCCGGCGTCCGTTACAACGGGCGTTGACGCGCGCGACGGTCCGAGGCCGGCGATTGACGAGGACGCGAAGCGAGCAGGCGCCTTCGATCCCGGAACAATCGTCGACGGCGCGTGGGCGCTGGAATACGCCATGATCGTGCAGGGCGGTTCGTCGCCGGGCGCGACGGCCGCGCAGGTGGGACTCGATCGACTCGCGGCGGCGGACTACCCAGCGGCGATTGCGGCCTTTCAAGCGTCGCTCGCCGATCCCGCACAGAAACCGCTCGAAGCCTCGACGGCGTTCCTGCTCGGCTGGGCCCATCACGGTGCGGGCGACGAGCGCCAGGCCATCACCGCGTGGCGACGCGCGGCATCCGCCGATCCGACGCTGGTCCCCGTGCACCTCGCGCTCGCCGACGCGTACGTGCGGCTCTCGCAGCCCGCGCTCGCGATCCAGGCGCTGCGTGCCGGTCTCGAAGCGCTGCCCGGGTCGACAGAACTGCTCGACAAGCTGACCCGGCTCGAGAAACAGTAAGAGCGGCTTGGCAAACTGAAACACATCACGGCGCGACCGTCGTGATCAGTGGCGAGTTCTCAGGGGCTGGGACGTTTGCCACGAAGAGACGAAAAGGCGAAGAAGTACAGGCTTACTTTGAGGCGCTTGCCCTTGGCGTCGCGTCCAGCAGGCGGGCCGCCGTCGCCAGGTCGGCGGTCGGCAGACGACACAGGTAGTTCTCGCAGATGTAGATCGTCGCCCGCCCGTCCCGGCGGCTCATGTCGGCCACCACCGGCAGCCAGCGCGCAATCTCTTTCTGACCAGCGCCCCCGTCGGCGAGCAACAGAATCTTGTTGGGGATGAAGCGATCGTGGACGAGTCGCAACAGCGCGCGTGTGTCGGGCGCGCCGGGCGCTCCTGCCACGACGATCTGTTTCGGCTTCGAGAGGCTGAAATCGAGGGCCACGGCCAGTTGCGGCACCGGGGCGCCCGATTGCGTCAGCCGCGCCGCGAGCGCGGCAAACGTCGCCTCGGCCTCGTCGCGCCACTCCTTGCGATCCGTCATCTGCGACAGTCGAAGCAGGTTCATCGCGGCCACCGAGTTCGGTGACGGTTCGGCGCCGTCGTAGTCGTCCTTCATGCGGACGAGGATGTTCTCCGCCTCCGCGCGCGTCGAGAAGTAGCCGCCGGCCCTGGCATCCCGGAACAGCCGGTCCTGCTGCTCCTGAAGACGAATCGCCCACGACAGCCATTTGATGTCGAACGACGCCTCGTAGAGATCGGTCAGGCCCTGGACGAGGAAGACGTAGTCCTCGAGCATCCCGTCGATGTCGGCCTGCCCCTGCCGGTATCGCCGCTTCAAAAGGTTGGTGTTCGCGTCGTACATCCGCGTCAGCATCAGTTCGGCCGAAGCGCGCGCCGCGTCCAGATACCGGGGAGCATCGAACACCTGCGAGGCCCTGGCGAATGCGGACACCATCATCCCGTTCCACGCGACGATCACCTTGTCGTCGAGCGGCGGACGCGGTCGTCCGGCGCGTGCCTCGAACAGCCGCCGTCGCGTCGCGGCGAGCGCGGCGCGCACCTCAGATTCCGACCGCTTGAACTTCGCAGCGGTCTCGGTGACGGTATGGCGGACCGACAGCACGTTCTTGCCCGTCAGCTCTCCGCGCTGATCCTGGGCCGGCGGCACGTTCCCCTCGGCCGTTACGCCGTAGTGGTAATCGAAAAGGTCCGCCGTGTCGTTGCCGAGGACGTCGCGAATCGCCGCCGCGGTCCACACGTAGAAGGCGCCTTCGGCCTGTCCCGCCTTGCCAGCCTCCACCCGACTGTCGGCATCCTGCGCGGAAAAAAAGCCGCCTTCGGCCCCGTGCATCTCCCGCAGGACGTAGTCCAGGACGTCGTGCGCGACACCGGCGAAGGCGGGGTCCCTGGTGATCTGATACGCCTCGGTATACGAGACGGCCAGTTGGGCCTGGTCGTAGAGCATCTTCTCGAAGTGGGGCACGTGCCAGCCACGGTCGGTCGCGTACCGGTGGAATCCGCCGCCGAGTTGATCGTGAATCCCCCCGTTGGCCATCGCGTGCAGCGTGCGCAGCGCCATGTCGAGCGACGTCTTCGTGCTGGTACGCGCGTAGTGGCGCAGCAGGAAATTCAGGACGGCCGGACGGGGAAATTTCGGCGCCCGTCCGAATCCACCGTTCGCCTCGTCGTATTTCGCCTTGAGGTCGCCGTAGATCTGATCGAGCGCACGGGCGTTGACCGCGCTCGCGGAGCCAGCGGAGGCACCGGCCTGCGAGGCGATGAGTTGCGTGCCGGCACTCGCCGCGGCCATCACCTTCTCGCGGTTCTGTGTCCAGTCTCTGATCACGATCTGAAGCAGCTTGCCGAAGCCGGGCCGCCCCTCGCGATCCGGCGCCACGTACGTGTCGGCCTCGAACGGCTTGAGATCCGGCGTCAGGAACACGGAAATCGGCCAGGCGCCCTCGCCGGTCGAGGCGAGCAGGTAGCTCATGTACACGCGGTCTACGTCGGGCCGCTCCTCGCGATCGACCTTTATCGAAACGAAATTGCGGTTCATGAGGTCGGCGATCGCAGGGTCGGAGAACGACTCCGCTTCCATCACGTGACACCAGTGGCACGTGGAGTAGCCGATTGAGAGGAAAATCGGCTTGCCTTCGCGTCGCGCCCGTTCGAAGGCTGCCTCGCCCCAGGGATACCAGTCGACCGGATTGTGCGCGTGGAGCTGCAGATACGGACTTTTCTCATCGATCAGGCGATTGGTATACCGGACGGCTCCGTCGACCTGCTCAACGCGCACGCCTGGGGAAGATTGAGCGGCGCGGCCGGTGCCCTCGGCGCATACGGCGGCGATCGCCAATGCGGCTGCGGTGCCAACCAGCAACCGTCGTGTGGCCGAAGTCTGAGGGCTCATGAGTTCATCTGGAGTTGCGGCACTCTATTAGAACCTTTGAGAACCCGACACTCGACGCAACAGGTCAAGTTTCGGGGCTCGCAAGTGAACTAGAGCGGGCCGAGGCCCTGGGGGCCGGAGGCCCGCTAGAAGGTGAACTGAGCAGGCGCGCCTGGAAACGGCACCACGACGACATTCGTGCGTTCCTTCAGGCCAATCGCCGAGGATCCGCCCCGGGTGCTTCCGGCAATCGCGAAGAACCCGACCGGCTCACCGGCCGCCGGTTGCCGCTGCAGCGCACCCCAGCGCCCGTCATAGAACCAATTCGACCCGACCTGCCCGCGCTGTCCATGGGTTCCGATCACGTTCTGGTCATACACCGGCCCGCCTGATCCCTCCAGCGGTCGATAGACCTGAATCGGGGCCGCGACATGCCACACGCCGTCGATCCGCATCGCCATCCCCAGCGAGTGGTAGATCGTCCCGGGTGTCCCGTCCGGATTTATCCATCCAGGGATCACGACGTCCGGCCACGAGGCCTTGCGCGCGAATTCCAGAAAGACGCCCGAGGAGCGGAACTCCAGCCTGGTGATCGAGGATGTGGCAGGCCACGTCGTGAACGGAGGACCGTCGTGCTGGATCGCGGCGGCGAAGTCGAATGCGTCGAGCGGGGCGCTCGGGGGCGTCGGGGCCGGCGGCTGCGGTGCCGGAGGCGGCGTCGGCACCAGGCCGGTCACCTCGTCGGGCAACCGCAATTCGACCGGGGTCCAGTCAGGCAGAGGCGGTGCGCCATTCAAAGATCGCAGCTCAACTCGAATGATGCTCATACCGTTCCTTTCGCAGATCCTCAAAATAGACGGCCACCGCCGACTCCGCCATGGCCCGAGCCCAGCGGATCAGCGGTGACCAACGATGCCCTGCCGGGCTTGCCTAGTTTAGGATGTGCCTCCACCTGTGGCAACGTCGCAATCGGACTGAACGGTGCCATGAAGCGTTGATTCTCTTTGCGTGGTGCGGCGTTTGTCCGCGCAGACCATGGCGGGACTGGATCGTCCTCATATAATCCTGAGATGGCGCGCGCGCTCAGGGCTGTCGGACGAAACGTCCTCCGCAAGGAAGGCGCTGACAAGGTCGCCGGCCGCGCGCGCTATATCGACGACCTCACCTTTCCGCACCTGCTTCACGCGCGCACAATCCGTTCGACGATTCCCTCCGGCGAGATCGCGAACGTCCGCCTCGATTTCGACATCGATGGCTTCACCATCGTCGATCACCGCGACATACCGGGCAGGAACATCGTCGCGCTGATCGAGGAGGATCAGCCGTGCCTGGCCGAACGGGTGATCCGGCATGTCGCTGAACCGATCCTGCTGCTCGCGCACCCGGATCGCGAGCAACTGCGCGCGGCGGACGTCCACATCGAGTACCGCGAGAGCGTGCCGAATTTCGATCCCGAAACGTCGACGGCCGCGTTCAAGACGATTCGCATCGACAAGGGCGATCTGGACGCGGGGTTCGCCGCAGCGGACCTCGTGATCGATGGTGAATATCGGCTCGGCCACCAGGAACAGCTCTACATCGAGACCAACGGCGTGATCGCCGTGCCGGACGAAGATGTCGGAGGTGGGATCACCGTGTACGGCTCGCTGCAGTGCCCGTACTACGTCCATCGTGCGCTGAGCGTGCTGCTCGGCCTGCCTGGCGACCGTGTGCGCGTGATTCAGACCGAGACCGGCGGCGGTTTCGGCGGCAAGGAAGAGTATCCGTCGATGATCGCCGGGCACGCGGCGCTGCTGGCCCTGAAGGCCAGACGGCCGGTGAAGCTCGTGTACGACCGGGCGGAAGACATGCTGGCGACAACCAAACGGCACCCGGCGGTCGTGCGTCATCGTACAGGCATCACCCGCGCCGGACGCCTGACCGCCGTAGACATCGACGTCGTGCTCGATGGCGGCGCATACGCGACGCTGAGCGGCGTCGTGCTGTCGCGCGGCCTGATTCACGCCACGGGTCCCTACCGCTGCGATCACATTCGCGTTCGCGGCAAAGCGGTGATGACCAACACGCCCCCGAACGGAGCGTTCCGGGGATTCGGCGCTCCGCAGACGCAGTTTGCGGCGGAAGTCCACATGGACCGGATTGCGGAGCGGTTGGCGATGGATCCGGTGCGTCTCCGCGAGATCAACGCGCTTGGTCCCGGCGATACGACGGCCACGTCCCAGCGGCTCGGACCGGACTGCAGCGCGTTGCAGGTCCTCCGCGCGGCCGTCAAGCGCACCGGCTTCACGCGCCGGCGTCGCGCCCTGGCCGGGACGAATCGGGGAATCGGACTGTCGTTGTTCTTCCACGGCTCGGGTTTCACCGGTGGCGGAGAAGTGAAGCTCGCGTCGAAGGCGTCGCTGGTGTTGACCGATCGCGGCGCGCGGATCCTCGTGGCCAGCACCGAAATCGGTCAGGGGACGCGCACGATGCACGCCCAGATCGTGGCGGACACGCTCGGCCTGCCGTACGACTGCATCGACGTCAATCCAGCGGATACCGGGGAGGTGCCCGACAGCGGACCGACGGTGGCGTCGCGCACCTGCATGGTGGTGGGGCGCATCCTGCAGCGGTGCGCCGAGGAGATGCGCGTCCGGCTCGGTGGTTTGACACCGCGGCAGTACCTGCGCCGGCACGGGCCGCTGGCCATCACGAAGGAGTACGAACAGCCATCGGAGATCGCCTGGAGCGACGACAGCTATCGCGGCGACGCCTACGGCAGTTACGGCTGGGCCTGTGACGTCGTCGAACTCGAGGTCGACCGCGACACGTGGCAGGTGACGCCGATCGCGTTCACGACCGTGCACGAGATCGGCAAAGCGATTCACCCGATGCTCGCGAAAGGGCAGATCGAAGGTGGCAGCGCGCAGGGCCTCGGCTATGCCCTGCTCGAAGAGGTCGTCATGCGCGACGGCCGGATGGCGAACAGTCAACTGACCAATTACCTCATTCCGACGACACTCGACACGCCGGCGTTCGACGTGATGATGTTGGAGAACCCCTACAAGCACGGACCGTTCGGCGCGAAAGGCGTGGGCGAGATGCCGATCGACGGCCCCGCCCCGGCGGTGATCAACGCCTTGCGCCACGCGGGGTTCGACCTCCGCGCCATCCCGGCCACGCCGGAACGCATCATGGCGGCGAGCGCGGTGTCACAACCACCGAGAGCACCGAGCTCCAACGAGGAGAACCTTCTCGGTGTGCTCGGTGGCCCTGGTGGTGCTCGGAACACGCCGAACGGACCGGGATCAACGGTTGCCGCAGGGTTACCGCGACACAGAGGCGCTCGACGCGGGCGGCCTGCAACGCAGGCCGCAGGTTCCGGCGGACGAACCCACAGATGAGCGATAAACCCGATGCCCGTGTCGTTCATCTGTGCTTTTGGGCGTCGGAGGCGCCGCTGCGCGGCGCCGCGTCGAGCGCGGCGTTTACGCACGTCTCCCGGTCGTTGAAACCCTGTGCCTCTGTGTCTCTGTGGCTCGGACGTGATCGATGATCCTGACGCTCAACGGTAAGCGCAAGCGCGTGCACGCGCACCCGATGAAACGCCTGCTCGATGTGCTTCGGGAGGACTGCGGGCTCACGGGGACCAAAGAAGGGTGCGGCGAGGGCGAGTGCGGCGCGTGCACGGTGCTCGTGGATGGCCAGCCGGTGAACTCGTGCCTCGTACCGTTCGCTCACGCGGACGGTGTGCGACTCACGACTATCGAGGGGCTCGGCGGCCGTCATCCGCTGCAGCGGGCATTCGTGGAATCCGGCGGGGCGCAGTGCGGCATCTGCACGCCAGGAATGATCCTGGCCGCCGCCGCCCTCGGACCCAGACCGTCGCTCGAAAAGATGCGCGTCGGCCTCGCCGGCAATCTCTGCCGGTGTACGGGGTATACGGCGATCTACAGATCAATCCGACGCGCCTCCAGTGGCAAGGAGCGGCCGATCAGGAAAACACGAAGGACACGAAAAAACACGCAGAACAGCCGGTAGATCTTCTTCGTGTCTGGACTAAGCCTGATGCAGGGATCGATTTCGAACCGTTCGCTTCTCGAGCCGGCGTCGCTTCGCGACGCGCTGAGAATGCTCCGCGACGAGGGGCCGCTCGTTCCGATGGCCGGCTGCACGGACTTGTACGTCACGCTCAATTTCGGCACGCTGAGCGCGACCAGGTTTCTCGACCTGTGGCGCCTCCCGACGCTTCGCAGGATCGCCCTTTCCGACGGCATGCTTTCGATCGGTGCGGTCGCGACGTTCACCGAGATCATGCAGTCCCCGCTCGTTCGCCGCCGGCTGCCGATGCTGGTCGCCGCGGCGCGGGAGATCGGCGGTCCACAGATTCAGAACCGCGGCACGCTCGGCGGCAACGTCGCGAACGCGTCGCCGGCTGGCGACACCCTGCCGGTGCTGGCCGCGGCGAACGCCACCGTCGTGCTCGCGAGCGCCGATGGCGAGCGCCGCGTCGCCTTCGCCTCGTTCTACACCGGCTATCGCACGTCGGTGATGCGTCCAGACGAGCTCATCACCGCGCTCGAGATCCCGCCGGTGCCCGGCCGCCAATGGTTCCGAAAAGTCGGGACACGCGCGGCGCAGGCAATCTCCAAGGTTGTCATGGCCGCTGTCGGACCTCGAGGGGACGCACTGCCGCGCGTGGCGCTTGGCAGCGTCGCGCCGACCGTGGTTCGCCTGCCTCTCACCGAAGCGGCGCTGGGTGGCGGCGCGTCCATCGCCGAGGCGCAGAAGATCCTGCTCCAGGAGATCGCCCCGATCGACGACGTTCGCTCGACCGCCGAGTATCGGCGCCGGGTGGCGGCGAATCTCCTGGCGCGTTTCTGGGACGGCAACGCTCTGTCCAGGACATGAGAGCCGCTGTCGTCGCCCTCGGCGATCTCGGGCGAGCCGCCCGCATGTGCTATCACGCGCGCGGACTTGCATCCAACGGCGTCGACGTCGACCTCGTCGGCCTGGAAGGCACGCCGTTGTCGCGCGCGATCATCGATGACCGACGGATCACGGTGCATCGCATGGCACCGTCTACCTTGCGCCGCCGCAAAGGGTTGACCGGATTCACCTACACCATCGCGGCGCTGGTCGATGCCTGGCGCCTCAGCTTCCGGCTGTGGCGTACGCTGCGCGCGCTCACGCCCCCCGCGCTCGTCATTGTCCAGAATCCCCCGCAGTTTCCGACCCTTGCCGTCACCTGGTTTTCGCTGCGCCGGCGCGGCGTGCGCTTCATCATCGACTGGCATAATCTCGGGTACACGCTTCTGCAGTTGCGCCTCGGTCGCTGGCATCCGGCCGTCCGGCTCGCGCGCTGGTTCGAGCGGCACGATGCGCGACGCGTCGACGGCAATCTGTGCGTCTCGCGGGCGCTGGCGGCGTTCCTTCAGAGCCGGTTCGGCGTCCAGGACGCCCGCGTGTTCTACGATCGGCCGGCGTCGCTGTTTGCCCCGATTGAGCGATCGCAGCGCGAGCGTTTTCGCCAGGCGTTGTTTGCGCGGCTCGGTATCCGCGACACCGTCGTCGGCTTCATCGTCTGCCCGACGAGCTGGACTGAGGACGAAGACTTCGACGTCGCGATCGAGGCCGTCGTGCGGCTCGAAGAGCGGATTCGCGGATGGGAAGCCGCAGGCGCCGCCCGGCGCTTTCCGGATCTGGTGATTCTGGTGACCGGCGACGGCCAACGGCGCGCTGAGTTCGAGCGGCGGTTCGCCGGGCTGCCGGCGCGGCGCGTCCAGCTGCGCACGCGATGGCTCGAGCCCGAAGACTACCCGGACGTGGTCGGCAGCGCAGACCTGGGCTTGTGTCTGCATCGCTCCTCATCGGGGCTCGACATTCCGATGAAGGTGGCCGATCTGTTCGGCGCAGGAGTGCCGGTCTGCGCGCTCGATTACGGCGCGGTGCTCGCCGAGCGCGTGCGCCACGGCGACAATGGCCTCCTGTTCTCCACGGCACGTCAACTGGCGGACGTACTGTTCGATCTGTTCGAGACGTTTCCCGCGGATCAGCCGCTGCTCGACCGCATCCGGACCGGCGCGCGCAAGTCCGCGCGGCCCACCTGGGAAGAAGGGTGGGCCAGGGAAGCGCGGCCGCTGCTCCTTCAATCTAGAATCACAGGATCATGAGAACACTGATTCAGAACGGCACCATCGTGACCGCGTCAGACCAGTACCGCGGCGATCTTCTCATCGAGGACGAACGGATCACCGTGATCGGAACGACGCTCGACATGCAGGCGGACAAGGTGATCGATGCGGCCGGCAAGTACGTGCTCCCCGGAGGCATCGACGTGCACACCCATCTCGATATGCCGTTCGGGGGCTCGAAATCGTCCGACGACTTCGAGACCGGCACGAGGGCGGCGGCGTTCGGCGGCACCACCTGTGTCGTCGACTTCGCGATTCAGTATCGCGGTCAGACCTTGCACCACGCGTGGGAAACCTGGGCGAAGAAGGCCGAAGGCAAGGCGGTCATCGACTACGGGTTCCACATGATCGTCACCGAGCTGAACGATCAGGTGGAGCAGGAGATGGACGCGCTCGTCAGTCAGGGCATCACCTCGTTCAAGCTCTTCATGGCCTATCCCGGCGTCTTCATGCTCGACGACGGGAGTATCTTCAAGGCGCTGCTGCGGACGGGAAAGAACGGCGGTACCATCTGCATGCACGCGGAGAACGGCAGCGTCATCGATGTTCTCGTCCAGCGGGCGCTCGCCGAGGGCAAGCGGGCGCCCAAGTACCACGCGCTGACGCGGCCGGCGCGCGCGGAGGCGGAAGCGACGCATCGTGCGATCGCGCTCGCCGAGATCGCCGACGTGCCGATCTACATCGTCCATCTGTCGGCCGCCGAAGCGCTCGAGATGGTCACCGAGGCGCGCGACCGCGGGCTGCCGGCGCACGCGGAAACGTGTCCGCAGTACCTGTTCCTGTCGTACGACAATTACGAAGAGCCAGGGTTCGACGGCGCCAAGTACGTGATGAGCCCGCCGCTGCGTCACAAAGCCACTCAGGATCAGCTGTGGCGCGGCCTCGCCTACAACGATCTGCAGGTGATTTCGACGGACCACTGTCCGTTCTGCATGAAAGAGCAGAAGGAGCTGGGCGCGAACGACTTCTCGAAGATTCCCAACGGCGCGCCCGGAATCGAAACCAGAATGAGCCTTGTCTACGACGGCGGTGTGCGGTCCGGGCGGATCTCCCTGAATCGGTTCGTGGAGCTGACGTCCACTTCCCCCGCGAAGATTTTCGGACTGTTTCCCCGCAAAGGGACCATCGCGCCCGGGTCCGACGCCGACATCGTCGTCTTCGATCCGGACCGCACGATCACGCTCGGGGTGAGCACGCTGCACATGAACGTCGACTACAACCCGTACGAAGGGCGGCAGGTGACCGGCGCGACCGATACCGTGCTGTCGCGCGGCCGGATTGTGATCGAGAACGGTGCGTTTGTCGGACGTGCGGGAGCTGGCTCATTCTTGAAGAGAGCCGGAAGGAGTTAAAAAAAGTCTGTCTGTATGACCCCACCGTTCCTCGATCTGATCGACCTTGCCTCCGAGCGCGTCGGGGGCGCCGTGATCGCCGCGAACGATGAGTTCTTCGCGCCCAAAGAGAATCTGATTCGCGCCGCCGCGCCCGAGTGGCGCGAGCACGAATACACCGACCGCGGCAAGTGGATGGACGGCTGGGAGACGCGCCGGCGCCGTGACGCCGGCGACGACTGGTGCATCATCCGCCTCGGTGTGCCCGGCATCGTCCGCGGCGTCGATGTCGAAACGACGTTCTTCAAAGGGAATTATCCGGAGTCGTGTGCGATCGAGGCCTGCGATGCGCCCGGTGGCGCGGCGCTTGACGGACCGATGTCTGCGCCATGGACCGAGATTCTGCCAAAGACGCTCCTCACCGGCGATGCGCATCATGCGCTCGAGGTCGACGGCCGCTCTCGCGCGACTCACGTGCGTTTGCGTATCTTCCCGGACGGCGGCGTGGCGAGGCTGCGCGTCTACGGCGAGGTTGTCCCCGACTGGCCGCGTCTGCGGCGCCGCGGCGAGATTGATCTTGCCGCCGTCGAGCACGGCGGCCTCGTGATGGCCTGCAGCGACATGTTTTTTGGATCGCGGCACAATCTGATCATGCCCGGGGAGGCGCGGAACATGGGCGACGGGTGGGAAACCAGGCGCCGCCGCGGCCCCGGCCACGACTGGACCATCGTGAAGCTTGGCGCCCCTGGCACGATTCGGCGCGTCGAAGTCGACACCCGCCACTTCAAGGGAAACGCCCCTGGCGCGTGCAGTCTCGAAGGATGCGCCGCGGAAGGGGCGACTGCCGAGCGCCTCACCGGCCTCGTCGACTGGCGCGAAATCGTGGCGCCGATCGCCCTGCAGCCGCATGCGCGACATTCGTTCGAAGAAGAAGTGAGTGCCGTCGGCACCGTAACCCACGTGCGGTTCAACATTTTTCCAGACGGCGGCGTCGGCCGCCTTCGCCTGTTCGGGCAATTGGCATGAACCATGCGGCAAGGTTCATCACGAAGGCTCGAAGACCCGAAGATCGTCCTGGGCCTGTTGAATCTTCGCGACTTCGTGACTTCGTGATGGAGAGCAGTTGACGCTGGAGCAGTTGAACGCACTCGATCGCGAGGCCGGCGAACAGGTCTTCCTTCGCTGCTGCGGCTCGACCAAGTGGGCGCGCGGAATGGCAGCGCGCCGCCCGTTTCTCGACACCGAAACGTTGTTCGAACGAGCGGAGCGCCTGTGGCATAGACTCGATGCCGATGACTGGCTCGAAGCATTCGCGGCGCATCCGCGGATTGGAGAATCGAAGCCGGCGGGTGGGCCACGGGGTGCGGCAGGTGTGCCAGGTGGGCCAGATGGGACTGGCGGCACGGGTGCGGCAGGTGGCTCGGGTGGCACAGGTGGGTCGGGTGCGACGGGTAGAGCGCCGGCGGTCGATGGGTTGGGTCTGGACTGGTCAGCGCGCGAACAATCGGGTATGGACGTGGCGGATGCTGATACCCGTCAACGACTCGCGGCTGTGAATCGCGATTACGAAGCCCGCTTCGGGTTCACCTACATCGTGTGCGCCACGGGAAAGAGCGCCGGCGAAATGCTCGATATTGCGGAGCGGCGGCTGACGCATCGGCGCGACGAGGAGATTCGAATTGCTGCCGCGGAGCAGTTGAAGATTACGCGGCTACGCCTCGCGACACTCGTAAGTTCGAAGTTCGAAGTTCGAAGTTCGAAGGCTGAAGTCTGAGGTGCAGACTTCACGCAACCTTGAGCTCTTCTCGCTTCGAACTTCAGACTTCGAACTTCGAACCTGAAAAAGTGCAAATGATTACAACGCACGTGCTCGATACGGCGACCGGCCAGCCCGCGCAGGGAGTGACGGTCATTCTGGAAATGCGGCAGTCGAGCGACTGGAGTCCGATCGGGCGCGGCGTCACCGGCGCTGACGGGCGGCTGACGACGCTCACCGGCCACCCGATGCTGCCCGGGACCTATCGTCTGACCTTCGATACCGGGGAATACCATCGCGATCGGGGGATCGCCATGCCATTCTTTCCCGAGGTGATGATCACGTTCACTGTGCGCGACGTCTCCGAAGATTTTCACGTGCCGCTGTTGTTGAGCCCGTACGGATACAGTACGTATCGAGGGTCCTGAGGCAAGTCAAAAAGCTGAAAGCCAAAAGTCAAAAGCTGAAGAGCTCCACGAACATGTCCGAGCTCAGTTGGAACCGTTATGGCAAGTCGCGCATCCGTCTCGTGAAGGTGCGCCGTCCGGCGCCAGACGATCGTGGCGGACGACACGAGGTTGCGGATCTGACTGTCGACGTACAGCTCGAAGGCGCCTTCGCGCCGGTCTATATCGACGGCGACAATCAGGGGTGCCTCGCGACCGACACGATGAAGAACACCGTGTACGCGTTCGCCCGGCACGATCCTCTCGACGAGGTCGAGCCGTTCGTCATCCG
>Ga0157379_10001975_pt1 | contig 16968 bp, 11 predicted proteins | sample S25metaG_FD_121802 | JGI IMG/M metagenome (GOLD analysis project Ga0157379, IMG submission 121802) | Switchgrass rhizosphere microbial communities from Kellogg Biological Station, Michigan, USA - S2-5 metaG | ecosystem: Host-associated > Plants > Roots > Rhizosphere > Soil | place: USA... | reverse complement strand
TTTTATGTTTGCGGATTTTGTTCTCGATTCTGTGGGTGAGATCGTCAACCAGATTGCCAAGATGCAGTACATGAGTAGCGGCCGCCTGAAAATGCCGGTCCTGCTGCGAGGTTGCATCGGCATCGGTCACTCCGCCGCGACACATCACTCTGGAAGCTACTATTCCATGTTCGCCAATATTCCCGGCTTGCGTGTTGTGGTCCCATCAACGCCCTTTGATGCCAAGGGGCTGCTTAAGAAAGCGCTCAACTGCGACGATCCGGTGCTTTTTCTCGAGCATCGCGAAGTGCTCGCGGTAAAGGGCAACGTACCGGTGGAGGAATATTCAATCGACTTTGGGAATGCGTCTATTGTCAGGAAGGGAAAAGACATAACGGTCGTTGCGCTGGCCGCGATGGTGCATAAAACGCTTGCAGCCTGCGACATCCTGGAGGCAGAAGGAATTTCGGTGGAACTGATCGACCCGCGTACAGTGGCTCCGCTCGATTTCGATACGATCGCGCAATCTGTCGGCAAGACCGGACGTTTGCTGGTTGTCGATGAAAGCTTTGCCCCATGCGGCATCGGCGCCGAGATAGCCGCGCAGATGGCCGATCGCATTTTCGATGACCTGGACGCGCCGATTCGCCGCCTTAACGGGGCACATACGCCAACGCCGTACAGTCCTTCGCTTGAAGCGGCCGTGGTTCCCAATCCGCAAACCATCGCTGACGCAATTCGAGATCTGTGCCAGGAATAGGCGGATGGCAACTGAAATCACAGTTCCGCGCTTGGGTTGGACAATGGAAGAAGGCGTTTTTCTGGGGTGGCTAAAGCAGGAAGGCGCCCGCATCAAATCCGGGGAGCCGATCTTCGTGCTGGAGGGCGAAAAAGCCGCACAGGAAATTGAGGCGACCGAGGACGGAATTCTAAAGCTTTTCCCGACCGGTCCAGCTGTCGGAAGTACCGTCATGGTCGGCGCGCTGATCGGCTATCTGCTGGCGGAAGGCGAGAAAATTGAACTCCCGGCGTTCGCTGCTCGACCGCATGATCACGCCGGTACCAAACTACCGCCCGTGCCGGCAGCGCAGTCCGTTGAAGTGCCGCCGCCGCACACGCACCTTAGCGAGCCGGATGCCAATCGATTTGGCCGGGAGGCCGCGGCCCTGACGATCAGCCCGCGCGCGGCGCGAGCCGCCTCGGCTCTTGGCGTTGACTGGGCGAAAATCCGGGGCACGGGTCGCACCGGCCGCATTCGCGAACGCGATATCATGGCGGCCGCGTTCGAACTTGAACGCGAAACTGGCCGCGTTCAAAGCGCAATACCCAAACCCGAGATGCCAGGACGAATGGCGCCGATAAGTGCGACTCGCCGGACGATTGCCCGCCGAATGTCGGCCGGCGTCCATGAGGCCGCGCCGGTAACGCTGACGATCCGTGCCGACGCGACGAATCTGCTCCTGGCTCGAGAAAAAGCCGGCGTCGCCGGAGCCGCTGATGGGCCAAGGCCAACATTGAACGACTATTTCGTGAAGCTGGTTGCGATTGCCCTTCAACTTCATCCAGCGCTCAATGCGCAGTGGCATGGCGACGCTATTTTTCACCCCGATGAAATCAATATCGCAGTCGCAATTGACACGGATAACGGCCTTGTGGCGCCGGTCATTCAAAATGCTGCGGCACTAAGCGTTGAGCAAATCGGCACAATGTCGCGAGCGTTAATCGACGACGCCCGAAATAGCCGGCTTACGCCGGACCAGCTTGCCCGGGGAACGTTCACGGTAACGAACCTGGGCGGGCGGGGCATCGATTTTTTTACGCCGATCGTCAATCTTCCTCAATGCGCCATTCTCGGCATTGGGCGCGTGTCGCGCGAGCCGGTGATGCTTGACGACAAGATCGTTGCACGGCAGCTGGTGCCGCTCAGTTTGACGTTCGATCACCGCGTCGTCGATGGCGCTCCTGCCGCCAGCTTCCTGGAGACACTGGTCCGACTGATTGAATCCGCCGGGTAGTGCGGGAATTCAGGTCAATTGGCCATGCGGCCCTACCCATATGGCCCACGGTCCACGGCAATGGTCGGCACGCGCACGAAGGAAATGAAGATCGCACCCAGAAGATAACATCCGGCCAGAAACACCAGGCATCCGCGCTGGCCGACGCCATGGGCTTGGAGCATGCCGACATTATAGTTCCCGAGATATCCCGCCAGATTTGCGAATATGTTGATGAAGCCGATCGACGCGGCGGCCACCGAGGCGGTCAGTGTCATTGTCGGCAGCGCCCAAAATGGAGACGGCCACGAACTGGCCGTCAAGCCTGTGAGGCAAAGCCAAGTCATTACAAGCCAGATCGGTTGGCCGGGGACGGCGCTGGCAGCGAGGAACAGCGCCGTCGAGCACTGGCCGGCGACGCAATGCCATTTGCGGTCGCCGGTGCGATCGGACGATTGCCCAGACACATAGACGCCAAGAATGCCGAACGCATAGATCCCCCCGCTCCACCATAAAGCATAGGAGTTCGAACCGCCGGAAATGCCTTTGACAGCTGTCGGGAGCCAAAAGGTCAGTGCATAGCCACCGGTATTTGTAGCGAAAATGCCGAGCGTCAACAGTCTCACGTTTCGCAGGCGCAGCGCCTGCCAGAAGGTGGTCTTGCCAAGTGCATCCTTCGCGCGTGCCTCGGCGTCCAGTTGGCCGGAAAGCCAATTGCGCTCGTGCGGCTGAAGCCATTTCGCGTCTCGCGGACGATCGTCGAGTACATAAAGCGTCGCAACGCCGAGGATCACGGCCGGCAGCCCTTCGAGAAGGAAGAGCCATTTCCATCCAACGAGTCCGAGCCAATTGATTTTCAACAACATCGCCGAGAGCGGCGCGCCGAGTGCGAGGCAGAATGGTATCGCCATGACCAACCCAGCCAAGGCACGTGCCCGATCGCGACTGGTGAACCAATGCGTAAAGTAGACAATGATGCCCGGGAAAAAACCGGCTTCGGCGACGCCAAGGATAAATCTTGCCGCATAAAACTGCATCGGTGTCTGCACGAAAGCGGTCATCGCGGACGCAATTCCCCATGAGATCAGAATTCGCGCAAACCACTTACGCGCGCTCCATCGTTCGACCAAAAGCGCCCCAGGGATTTCCAGAAACAAGTAACCGATGAAAAAGATCCCGAATCCCAGTCCAAAGACCGCGTCGGAAAATTTCAGGTCATCCGCCATCGCCAGCTTGGCGAATCCGGCATTTGCCCGGTCGAGATAGGAAACGATGTAAAGTAGAAATATGAATGGCAGAACACGCCTGGAGACCTTGCGACGCACGGCATCAGGGTCGACCGGGGCTGGCGCGGCATTTGCAGTTGCCAAATGTTGGGTCGTGCTCATCTCATTCCGCCAAATTGTGAGAATATTGCGACGCAGGTACGAAGATGATTTTGCCTACTCAATGCGATACGACCCGCTGCGTCATTCCCGGCACGGGGGACGCAACATCCAACAAAAGCCCTATTTCAAAGTCGTGAACCGGAACACCGTCACTTCATGAAATTGCTGCCCTGGCTTCAATTCTGTCGATGGGAAGCCGGGAATATTGGGTGAATTGTTGGAATGCTGCGTCTCCAGACAGAAGGCGGTATGGGGAAGGTAGTGCACGCCGCCTTTGCCGGGAAACTGGATGTCAGAATTGGCGGTGTAGAGCTGGACCCCAGGTTGGGTCGTTAGCATTTCCAATATTCGTCCGGAAATGGGTTCTTCCACCCGCGCGCCCAGCCTTAGCGTGCCGGCCCTGCCGTTGATAATGAAAAAGTGATCATAGCCATGGGGGTTGGCGATCTGTGGATCGCTATCGTTGATATGCGTGCCAATAGGGATGGGCATTGTGAAATCAAAGTCGGTGCCTTTAACGGCGACGATCTGCCCATTGGCGGTTCCGTCGGGGTCGCGGTGCGTTATCGTGTCGGCGAGGATTTGCAGGCGCTGTTGCAATACATCCCCACCGGCATGGCCCTTGAGATTGAAGTAGGAATGGTTTGTGAGATTTAACACGGTCGGCCTGTCAGTTGTGGCGCGGTAATCAATAGTCAGGGAATTCTCAGCGGTCAGGGTGTAAACCACTGTCACTTTCAAGGTGCCGGGGTAATGTTCTTCGCCATCTGGGCTGAGGTAGGTAAGCACCAGACTGGGCGAAGGGCCGTCATGAGCAACCGCATTCCAGATACGCTTGTCGAAACCGGTTAGTCCACCATGAATGGAATTTCCTTCGCTATTCACAGCCAGATGAAATGATTTACCCTCAAGCGTAAATTGCGCTCCTTTGATGCGGTTGGCATAGCGTCCCATCACCGCGCCAATATTGCTATTGCCGGGAACGAGGTAACCAGACACTGAGTCGAAACCACGAACTATGTCAGCCATCTTTCCGTTACGGTCGGGTACTTCCAATGCTACCACTGACCCGCCATAAGTTGAGATACGCGCAACCAAACCATGAATGTTGGTCATAGTGTAAAGATCAACTTTCCTGTGGTCAGGTGTTTCGCCAAACGAAGACTTTTCAATTTTTGCTTGTGCAGGCAATACGAAGAAAAGGCACGCACTCATGAATGCGGTGGCAATAGTCTTCATGACGATCCTCCAAATGCCTTATCGAGCTTTTCCTTGGGACAGGTGTTTCAAGCTGTGCGCGTTGAGCGTCATAACTTAGTCGGAGCTGGCGGCTTCGTTTTTGTCATCGGCTTTGTCGGTGCTTAAGACCCTGAAGTCTCCTTCGATTATAGCACCGCGCGTCCCAGGCTTCGCATTGTCTCCCATGGGAGTTATCCCAGGCTTATGCCAGAAGTAATATAAAACAGGCGCCACAAGCAGGGCTGGCAACAAAAAGACCAATAAGCCGACGGCGAGGAAAACGAGGGCTACGGCGACGGCTGCAAAAACGGCCAGCGCGCCTGCAACGCCGATCCAGCCGGATAGCGTGAATTGGATCAGCCGGGAAGTATTAGGTGGTTGGGGCATTCAAAGGGGGCCAGGTTGCGACAATACTATACTCGGCAACGGCGGATGCGCGGTGCCCCCCGCGGGCGTCTCCTCCATCAAAAGGCCGTGGGCAGCGCTCGCAAGGTCTGCAGTAGGGCACATCGGGCAGCAGGCATGGGAACCTCGTAGTAGCCACGCCTAGATTGTAATGATTCTAACAAATGACTTTTCCGAGCACCTTCTACCGAGAACGGTTGCCACGTGACTGTCTGGTCTTCCAAACGCACTGCACCAGCATTGTTGATAAACATCAGCGAACGGACTGGTATCCGGCACGCACGCCGTGTGGAGACAAAACGAATTGACCAACACTTATGTGGCGGCACCGGAATGCTCCGGCACTTTGGAGCAGATAATATTCCCACATCTTGCAGAACCGCTCACCGTGCCTGCGCATCATCTCAGTTCTGTTGGATTGGAACTTGTCATTCCAGGCCATAAGGGTCTTGTCATAGAAGACACCAAAATTGTGAACGTCTTCCACAACGAACAGACCTTCGACGGCTGCGGTGATTTGGCCTACGGATGGCAGATCTCCATTTGGAAAGATATATTTGTCTTGCCAGGCGTCTATCGTGGGATAGCGCTCATTTTCCCATATCGTTTGCAGAAGAAACAGGCCATCGTCTTTCATATAGCGGCGCGCGCACTCGAAATATGTGCGATAATTTTTCGAGCCCACATGTTCGAACATGCCCATCGAGACAAGATGGTCGGCTTTGGGGCCCATGTAACTGCGGTAGTCCTGCAACAGAGGATTTACCGCCAGTCCCGCATACCGCTTCATTGTGTAATCGACTTGCACGGGTGAAACAGTTACGCCGAAGCATTTCGCGCGATGGTGTTCCGCGGCATAGCCAAGGAACGATCCCCAGCCACAACCGATATCCAGAACAACGTCTTGTTCTTTCAGGCCAATCTTGCGGCAAATGAGATCAAGCTTGGCTTCCTGCGCGTCGTCTAGCGTGGTGGCGCTGGCCCAATAGCCACAGCTTCCCGTCACACGTCGGTCGAATGTCGCTTCGAATACATCTACGGGCAAGTCATAGTGAATGTCAGCCGCTTGTTTTGCGCGGCTTATCGTCTGACGGTTCTGGAGACGAGAAACCATGATCAGAAGGGCGAGTGACAAGTTCATGCCCAAGGCGGCGCCCAGACGGTTCGATATCACTCTATCGAAAAACTGGTCGAGCGCTTCGCAGTCCCAATCTCCATCCATATAGGACTCGCCTAAAGCGAGAGATCCTCCAGCCAGCAAGCGACGGTAAAATCGATCGCGATGAACCCGAATATCCCAGGGCCGGGATCCGCCTATTGCCACATCCGCGAGTTGAAAGAGGTCGGCAATCCGTTGAGACCGGCTATAGCCGCGCAGCCGTGCTGAAAACGGCGGAGCCGGTTCTGCCTTTTCCGGCGTCAATGAATTGCTTGAATTGTCAGAGGAGATCTGGTCCGTCATAAAATCGCGACTCCACTTGGGCCTGGTCGGCTGCGAACGGTAGCATGAATTTCATTGCCGGCTAGGCCAGGCACCGTCGTTTCGCGGCGCTCGGCCGTCAGTGCGCCACTGGCGTGACGATCATTTCGGCCTCGGCGAACAGGGCCGGATCAATGATCAGCCCCGAGGCGGTGGCGTTCTCGTCCAGTTGTTCGGGCCTGCTTGCACCCACGATGGCGGATGCGACATTGGGCTCGCGCAGCACCCATGCGAGCGCAAATTGCGAAAGGGTACAGCCGGCCTTCGCTGCGACGGGTTTCAACATTTGAACCGCTTCCAGCGTTTCGCGACCGGTCCAGCGCTGGATGAACTGGCCCATCGTCGCGCTTGTAGCGCGCGAATCCGCCGGCAGCGGCGCGCCGGGAAGATATTTTCCGGTGAGGACGCCTTGCGCCAGCGGCGACCAAACGATCTGGGAAACCTGTTTCTTCCGGCAGAGCGGGATGACTTTCTCCTCCGGCTGGCGCCAGAGAAGAGAATATTGCGGCTGGCTGGAGACAAACGGCTCCATCCCGGAAAGCGCAAAAGCCGCCGCGATCTGATCGGCCGACCATTCGCTGAAGCCGATATAGCGCGCCTTGCCTTGGCGCACGACATCGCTGAGTGCCTGCATTGTCTCTTCTAGCGGCGTCACCGCATCATAACGGTGGCACTGATAGAGATCGACATGATCGACCCGCAACCGCGTCAGCGAAGCGTCTATCTGTTTGAGGATCTGCGCCCGCGACAAGCCGCGGTCGCCGTCGCTCATCGGGAAGAAGACTTTGGTCGCCAGCACATAGCTGTCACGCGAGCGCTTGGCGAGAGCCTCGCCGAGGAAAGTCTCGGCCGCGCCACGGCCATAGACATTGGCGGTATCGATGAAATTGACCCCCAGTTCGAAGGCGCGGTCCACGCAACGGAGCGCGCGGTCCCGGTCCACACCGACGCCATAAGTGAGCCAAGAGCCAAGGGAGACTTCCGAGACCGAGAGATCGCTGTTGCCGAGATTGCGGTATCTCATTTCTCCTCCAATACGGCCCGAACACAAGCATGAACCGCTCGATCAGCATCGCATGCGGTCAAGCGCGAGCGCCCTATAATTAGGATTGCCTTCGATTTTGAGCATTTTCTCTCTTTTCCGCCGATGATCGACTCTGGCCCTTGATGTTGTCCCCAAGCAGGCCTACACCGTCTCTGCTTGGCTTGGCACTCTTGATGCTCGAGTGCTCAAACCGCCGAACTTTCCCATGAAATCAATCCAGTAGGAGAAATCTCTATGAAATTCCGCCCACTTGGAGACCGCGTCGTAGTCCGCCGTATCAAGGAAAATCAGAAGACCGCTGGCGGCATCATCATCCCCGACACCGTCGCGGAGAAGCCCCAGGAAGGCGAAGTCATCTCGGTCGGCCCCGGCGCCCCGGACAACAACGGCAAGCTGGTCCCCACCACCGTCAAGGCCGGCGACATAGTGCTGTTCGGCAAATGGTCCGGCACCGAGATCAAGCTCGATGGCGAAGAGCTCCTGATCATGAAGGAGAGCGACATCATGGGAATTCTCGAAGGCCGCAAGGCTTTGAAGAAAGCTGCCTAATCAGTCGCTATACATAAACAACTCAAATTGGAGAAATTAGATGGCAGCCAAGGACGTGAAATTCGGTGCCGACGCCCGTGAAAGGCTTCTGCGCGGCGTCGATATCCTCGCCAATGCAGTGGAGGTCACGCTCGGCCCCAAAGGCCGCAACGTGGTGATCGATAAGAGCTTTGGTGCGCCCCGCACCACCAAGGACGGTGTCACTGTCGCTAAGGAAATCGAGCTCGCCGATAAATTCGAGAATATGGGCGCGCAGATGGTGCGCGAGGTCGCTAGCAAAACCAGCGATGCTGCCGGCGATGGCACCACCACCGCGACCGTCCTTGCCCGCGCCATTGTGCGCGAGGGCGCCAAGGCGGTCGCTGCGGGCACGAATCCAATGGACCTCAAACGCGGCATTGAGAAGGCGGTGGACGCCGTCGTCCAGGACCTCAAAAAGCGCTCCAAGAAGATCAAGTCGAACGACGAGATCGCTCAGGTTGGCACGATTTCCGCCAACGGCGACAAGGAAGTCGGTGACATGATCGCCAAGGCGATGGCAAAGGTCGGCAACGAAGGCGTCATCACGGTCGAGGAAGCTAAGAGCCTCGCCACCGAACTCGACATCGTCGAAGGGATGCAGTTCGACCGCGGTTATATTTCGCCCTATTTCATCACCAATCCCGACAAGATGGTTGCGGAACTGGAAGAGCCGTACATCCTTATCCATGAGAAGAAGCTCGCGAACCTGCAACCCATACTGCCGCTACTCGAAGCGGTGGTGCAGAGCGCACGACCGCTGCTCATCATTGCCGAAGAAGTCGAGGGCGAGGCGCTCGCGACCCTCGTAGTCAATAAGCTCCGCGGAGGCCTTAAGGTCGCTGCGGTTAAAGCGCCGGGCTTCGGCGACCGCCGCAAGGCCATGCTTGAGGACATTGCCGTCGTCACCGGCGGCCAGGTCATCAGCGAGGATCTCGGCATTAAGCTTGAGAACGTCAAGCTCAATATGCTTGGCACCGCCAAGAAGGTCCGCATCGACAAGGACGACACCACGATCATCGATGGCGCCGGCAAGAAGGCGGACATCCATGCGCGTGTTGCTCAGATCAAGCTACAGATTGAGGACACCACCTCCGACTATGACAAGGAGAAACTCCAGGAACGCCTGGCCAAGCTCGCGGGCGGAGTTGCGGTGATCCGCGTCGGCGGCGCGACCGAAATAGAGGTCAAGGAACGAAAGGACCGTGTAGATGACGCGCTTCACGCCACCAAGGCTGCAGTTGAGGAAGGTATCGTTCCGGGCGGTGGCACGGCGCTACTCTATGCGACCAAGGCCCTTGCCGGCCTCACCGGCGAAAACGAGGACCAGACCCAGGGCATTGCGATCATTCGGCGCGCGATCCAGTCGCCGATCCGCCAGATCGTGGAGAATGCTGGTGTCGAAGCATCTATCGTCGTTGGCAAGCTGCTCGAGCAGAAGTCCGGCACCTATGGCTTCGATGCACAGAGCGAGAAATATTCCGACCTGATCGAAACCGGTATCGTCGATCCGACCAAGGTGGTGCGCATCGCACTCCAGAATGCGGCGTCGATTGCAGCGCTGCTCATCACGACGGAAGCAATGGTGGCTGACCAGCCCAAAAAAGACGTGGCCACGGGAATGCCGGGTGGCGGGGGTATGGACTACTAGCCCTGCCTTGCTTCGATGAAGCTTCCGCCAACAACAAACAAAAGAGCCCGAATCGTGTTTCGGGCTCTTTTGCATCCTGTCGCCGTGCTCAGCCTTCTCCACACCGACAAAGCGGCGCGCTTTTAGCCACCAATGGTGAATACCTATTTCGGGTCGCCAATTCCCATAATTCCTTGTTATAGGCCTTTCATCGCGCACGAGCTGCAAGGGCAGACAGGAATGCAGCTCCAAGCTGCAGGATAGTTAGGACTTATAGGCCTTTCCGTGCCCTTCAGGCCGGAACGCCTGTGAATCGCGAGAACAACTCTTCCAACACGCGCACGGCTCCTTCGGCCTCCGCGCGATCGGGCGTTTCGTTGCTGTTGTTCCAACTTTTTGCGTGCTGAGCATCGCCTACGGCGATTACCATAATGCCATCGCTTTTGGAGCGAGCCTGTACGTTGCGATAGGTCACGCCGTAATTGACCTCCGGCTGTGGGATCAGCCATTCGGTTTGGCCGCGCTGTGGCACCATCGCTTTGTCCTTCCACCAGTCATGCGCGGCATAGCCGGGGCAATTTATGATCATCTTTTCCGGCAGGTGCGCCAGTTCGCCCGGCGAATGGAAGTCGCGCATCACAACCTTGCCACCGGCAGCGAAGAATTGGCTGACCAGCAAATGACCATATTCGCTGAAATTGAAGTACATTTTGCTTGTACGGGTGGCGTATCTCACCGGAAACGGATTGACGTTCGGGGCCAGAACTTCCGACTTGGGCGTGAGATCCGCAAGACGGCCTTCCGGCATACTGAAGAATACGGGAGCAGGCTCGCCGGACGGCAAGGGCATCGGCGGCGGTGGCGGTGCATCGAATGGCGTGTCGGAAAGATCATAATGATCACACCAGGCAATGGGATTTCCGGCCAGGCCTGTGTAGAAGCGATAGGTCTTCAAGGAAACGCGGCACATCTGCTCGCATATGTCGGCCAGGTCGGGGGGAGCTTCCGACGCCAGAGCCCCTATCCCAGGTCCCCACACGCCGTTGGCGCGCACTGAACGTGTGCGTTGCAACATTTCCCGCGTGTAAATCGTGACTTCGGCCCCGGCCCTCTGGGCTGTAAGCGCGGCGGTAAGACCGATGATCCCGCAGCCGATCACCGCGACCTTTTTGGGACTAAAGGACATTGCCTTCTGCACCTGCATGTCGGCAGAACCCCAGGACAGCGTCCAGCCATCACCAGCATGGCCGTAATTATGCACCACCGTGGCATCACCGATTTGTTCGACGCTCAAGTTCGGGCCCTTAGTGCGGAAGGGCCGGATGCAAGACTTGATGTCATAGATGCGGTCCACATGCGCCCGGATCGGCGCCAGTACCGGCGGCCGGCCTATCAAAGGCACGCGCGCGGCTTGCGCCGCCGCCGTTTGACCCGCACCGGCGCCCAGGCCGGTAAGCCCGCCAAGGGCCAACGAGTTCTTGAGGAGGTTTCGACGATCCATAGCCCCACTCTCCGATCTGTGTATTCCGCTGGTTGTTTATTCTAGCTTGGCGAGAATCGGGGTCACCACACCGCTAATGTAAGCAATTGGTACAACTGGCTGATCCGGTTCGCGATAGTGCATTTTGGCGAATGCACCGTTGGCGAGCGACGAAACGCCAGCGACGGCATTTTGGACTCAAGCTACTCCCATGGCGACTGAAATATTAGATCTAGACAAAATCGCAAATCAGACACTGGCGCATTATGACCAGCGCGCCGATGACTTTTGGGAGGGAACGCGAGACCACGATGTTAGCCAGAACATAAATGCGCTGCTTGAAAACATCCAAGGTACACCACCGTTCACGATTCTTGACTTTGGCTGCGGACCAGGTCGCGATCTGAAAACCTTCGCTGAGCTTGGCCACGTCGCTATAGGGTTGGAAGGATCGGCGCGTTTTACTGAGATTGCTTGCGAACAAGGATTTGAAGTTTGGCAACAGAATTTCCTTGCGCTCGACCTGCCCGACAACAAGTTCGACGGCATATTTGCCAACGCTTCCCTGTTTCATGTTCCGAGCCAGGAGTTACCAAGGGTTCTCACGGAACTGCGAGCTACTCTGAAACCCGGCGGAGCATTATTTAGCTCAAACCCAAGGGGCAGGAACGAAGAAGGCTGGAACAGAGGTCGGTATGGCGCATACCACGATACGGAGGCTTGGCAGGCTTACATGTTGAACGCCGGCTTTGTGGAACTGACGCATTACTACCGGCCAGCTGGCCTACCGCGAGACCAGCAGCCGTGGTTGGCCGGTGTGTGGCGTAAAACTTGATCGGGGAAGAGCAGAACGTTTTCCTCCCAAGAACGCGGTCCGACGACCTATAATTCGTGATTATAGGCCTGTCCTCGCGCACGAGCTGCAAAGCGTCGGAGGCAGCTCGGAGCACAGGCGAACGTGCGGGATGTCCATTTTTGCTCTAAAGCGGACATTCGGCAAGCAACTGTCAGGTACTTAATCGGGCGAACTTGGTCAGGTCAGATTGCAGACCCAGCCAGAACCGGCATCGCAGTACCAGAGCACTCCGTCCTTGATTTCAAGGCCATGAATTGCGGGATCGTTTTTTTTGTCCAGTTGAATCTTGGCGACGATCTTGCCGGTTTTAGAATCCAGCTTGTGGATTTGGGAAAAGTCCGAACCCACAGACCAGAGGAAATTGCCGTCGATCGCCAAGCCATGCGTGCGGTTCACGGGGGCAATTAGACTACGCACGGGCTTGCCGCTGGCCTCGTCCATCAGGAAGATGCGGCCGGACGCCGGCACCGCCATCCAGTAGCGACCATTGCCGGCCCATTTGACATCGTGGCCGCCCGATGGCGTTTCCGGCGGCCTGTCGGGGCGCGGTGGCCGGTCGGGCCCATAAAAGCCCCAACCCGGAGTTACCCATTTCTGCAAGGTTTTGCCCGATTGCGGATCAACCTTGAGCGTCACAGGAGGGCCCTGAAGGGCTTTTGTCGAAGTAATAATCCAGTTGCCGCCGCCGTCGATGGTGATGCCGCTGCCATGGATGGATTCGGTCTGGACGGTGCGCAGAATCTTCCCATCGGAATGGTTCACTTCGAACACTTTGTTGGGATCGACCTGATCCAGGATCAATAGCGTGCCTTTGGGCGTAAACTGCAGCGCATTGGGCTCCTTAATCGTGGGCGAGTCATTCCACAGCTTATTGACCTTCTTGTTGATCAAAGGCGCCGCGGCCATCTCATCCAAATGCTGGACGCTCGGTATTGCGACGCCCTTGGTTGGCTCGCTGTCGTCGAAGACGAGCTCTTTATCAGCTGCGCGCAGCGGCGTCGTAAGCGCGAGAGCACCGGCACTCGCTAATACGCCCCGACGTGTGAGATTATCTTGCATGAAGCCCTCCCAAGAGTCCTGCCTGCTAACCCCCTGCCGTCGGGGATCGCACGTAAGTTTAGCACCATGAGTGCATTCCGGGAAGACAATGTGTATATTATCATGCCAGTTTTGGCTCTGCCGGAATGGCGTGGGACCTGCCATCAACGGCAGCCCGGGTAGCGTAAAGATGCGCAACAATACGCTTTAGTATCGCGACGCCCATTGCGGCCGGGTCTGCAAACAGAAGATTATTCTGTTGGGGCTGGTCGCGAAGCATTCCCGCGTCAATTTGCTGCGAGTCGGCTGCGGAAAAATCAACCGACCCGAGATTGTGAATCTCTCCGGCCGAAAAGCAGCGTTATATTGATGCGCCGGTTTTCATAGCCTTCCTTGAAGTGGATAATATCGGTCTCGTGGAAGAGATCGGAATCGAAGATCACGGCGCGATTGCAACGATAGGGAATCTTGATTGGCCGGGAGTTTTTGCTTTCTAGAAAAGCTTCGATGTCTTTCGCCGCCGCATTGTAACGCGCGAAATCCCAGTCGAGCGGGGCCGCGGCATCCCAAACGATTAGGCCACCGTGCTCGGGATCGAGATTCGCCTCGTCAGGTGTGATCCAAAAGTTCACGTTCACCGCAGCGAAATCCGCATGTTTTTTTATGCCTTGAAGCTTACCGTCATATTTAAACGCCCAGAAATGCAACAGCGGATGATCCGCGATAATGAACGGGTAGACCTGGCGCATTTCTTCAGCGATTTGCGCTAGCAATGGCGGCGCAAAGCCGTGCTCCGGAAAGGCGCCCAAATATCCGCCGTCATAGACCTTTTGCCATATCGTGGATTCAAGACAGAACAGGCGCAGCCTGTCCAACGCCCCCGCTGTAAGAAAATTGTCAACAACTACGAGCTGGGGCCGCGCTGTGCGCCAGTTCTCGGCAATTTCAGTCAGCCCGGTGGAAGCATTAACGGCGGCACCGTTCAAACGGTCTCCTTTCTCGATAGAGAATGGCGCGGCTTTAGGCCCTCGCCATGCTGTTTGCTCCACGTCATGTTCGAGCTTGTGCGCGGTCCGGACCGCGTCTCGCTTCGATTCTATCCCGTCAATCAGGCGCGCATGTTCCCTAAAGAGTCCAAATGCTTCATCTAGGCGTCCCCGCTCCGCAATGAGCATGGCAAGCAGGCGGTGCCCGTCTGCGAAGTCAGGCTCTGACCGCAGAGCTTCACGATAAGCGTTTTCTGCTTCGTCAAGTGCTCCCTGGGCTCGAAGGCTGCTGCCCAGCGCGGCGCGGGCTTCTGCCTGCGCGGGTTTGAGCCTCAGAGCCGCACGTGCGGTCTGCTCGGCTTCCCGTGCCAATCCCATATCATTAAGACATATGGAGAGGTTGAGGAATGCGTTCACGAACTGTGGTGCCAGCTGCGTCGCAGTTCGGAATGCTGCTTGGGCTTCGGGTGCTCGTCCCAGCTTCCGCAGCGTTATTCCCAAATTATTCTGCGCTTCGGCATATTTCGGCGCGAGCGCTAATGCCTTGCCGAATGCTGCACAAGCCTCCTCCAGATGCTCTCGACGCAGGCAGATTAGGCCGAGATTGTTGTGAGTTCGTGGCAAATTGGGATCGAGAGCTAGGGCTTTGTGGTAAGATTCTTTTGCTTCGTCAAGGCGCCCCAGCAGCAACAACGCGTTGCCCAGATTGTTATGGGTGGCTGCTCGACCGGGCTGGAGCGTTAGTGCACGTCTATAGGAGGTCACTGCAGCCTCCATTTGGCCCTGCATACTATGCAAGTCGGCCAGATAATAATGCGCCGCAGGTTCATCCGGTCGGTTTTTGATGGCCGCACGCAAGAGTGCTTCTGCATCAGCCTGTTTGCCTTGGCCGAGCTGGGCAACAGCACACTGAATTTGCACCTCGGCAAAGTCCGGTCTGGTCGCTAATACCTGCTTATAAAGCGTCTCGGCTTCGGCTAGGCGGTGAGCCCTGTGCAACGTTATCGCCTGTCGCAGCTGAGCTTGGATGAGGTCTGACTGAGAGAACATCGAGTCCTACATTGAGTGATAATTTAGCCCGTACCACGCCGGCTACCGCAATCTTGGAATGCCCTCCGCAGCCGAGAAAGTCTAAATGACCTCTCGGCCTGAGATTGGTGCGTTGCGGCACTGGTCATCTTGCGCCACTGGGAACTGATCCACGGCCCCATCTCTCATAAAGTGAGAGTGCTGCTGCTCACGACAAAGCAACACACAATCGCGACAGCTTTAGATTACAAAAACGCAAGGACCGCAGCGAGATCACAGCGACGCACGAAGTTCAACAACAAGGGGGAAGCGATGGTTAGTCTTATGCAACGCCTGAAGCTTGGCAGCTCGACACTGGCCACCCTGGCTATTGCCGCGGCAGCCCCCGCCGCAGCTCAACCGGGCGCTCCCGCATCATCGATCGAGTCCGTAACGGTGACCGGAACAAGCATTCGCGGTGTTGGGACGGTCGGCTCCAACGTCATTAATGTCGGACAGCAGGACATTAAGGCGATCGGCGCACAAACAATTGCGGATGTCCTGGTCAATGTGCCGTCCATCACGGGAATGGGCTCGGCGGGACAAGGCGAAAATCACACTTCCTATTACCAGCCAACCATTCACCAACTCGGTTCAAGTTTGTCGAATTCGACTCTAGTGCTGATCGATAGCCACCGAGCCCCCGCGGGTGACACCAACCACCCGGTAGTGGATCCGAACATTATTCCTACCATCATGCTGGAGCGTGTCGAGGTCCTCGCGGACGGCTCCTCATCCACTTATGGGTCTGAAGCCATTGCCGGCGTGATCAATTTCATTACGCGCAAGAAGTTCGATGGCATCCAATTCAACGCTCAGGCGGGTTTCATGGATGGCCAACAGTCAAAGGAGGGTAGTTTTCTTGTCGGAACGACTGGCGAAAAAAGTTCTATCCTTTTCGCCTATCAGTACAGCCACAAGGGACAATTGCTGGCCAGCCGCCGGCCGTTCACAAACCCGGATCAACGCGCGCGCGCAGCGGCGAACGGAATTTCCGGTACCGGCAACAGCAACTTCGACAGTTTCAATTGCGATCCTGCGACGATCCGGCCGAACGCCGCCGGAACCACATACTTCATTAATGCGCAGGGGGCTGCGACGATCAACAACAACCAGAATAATGCGTTCTGTAATACTTGGAACAGCGACGTTCTGATTGAGAAGGAAGTACGCCACGCCTTGATGTCAAAGGGCATTCACGAGCTGACACCGGACATCACCCTGACGGCGGAAGTCGTCTACGCCACGCTTGCGCGCGATTCCCTGGGCCCTTCCGGCACGCTTACTGCAACTGCTTTCCCCACGGGGTCGCAGGCCAACCCGTTCTATACCAATCCACCGGGAACGACGACGACAAGGCAGGAAATCCGTTGGGACGCCTCAGCGCTGCTGGGGCCTTCCAATGTTTTCCACAAGTCGCGCACTATGTTCGCCGACGTGGGCGCGGAGTGGCGCATCAATGACGACTGGGTCGTGAACGCGCTTGCCAATTACGCGCATGATGACAGCCAGTCAGGCACCTATAACGCCCTGAACACCGGCGTAGCCTTCCTAGCACTAAACCGCACGACCAATGCTGGCGGCAGCCTGACCCTGCCGTCGATCCCAGGCACCAATCAGATCATTCTCAATGACCCATTGACGGCGGCAAACGCGCTGGATGTTTGGAATCCAGCCGCTACCAACCGGACCTCGGCTGCGGTCAAAGATCAGTTGCGCGATAGCGCAAATGTCATTCGCAAGATGTTCGGCATCGCGCAGCTCCGCGTGACCGCGAACGGCTCTCTGTTCGATCTACCGGCCGGGCGGGTCA
>Ga0157379_10001974_pt1 | contig 16969 bp, 20 predicted proteins | sample S25metaG_FD_121802 | JGI IMG/M metagenome (GOLD analysis project Ga0157379, IMG submission 121802) | Switchgrass rhizosphere microbial communities from Kellogg Biological Station, Michigan, USA - S2-5 metaG | ecosystem: Host-associated > Plants > Roots > Rhizosphere > Soil | place: USA... | reverse complement strand
TTGCGGTTCGGAATTGTTGAAACTCGGAGTATGCTTAAGCTGAAGTGCATTGCCTAGGAATTTCCATACCGTAGCTGGGAAAACCTGTAGGTATCTCGGGATAGAATAGCGGCGACAACGGTATTGGAAGAGTACAGGACGGTACTTGAGTCGATTGATCGAAGGTCTGTTTTGTACGGCGGTCCGGACCACCTGCCGGAAAAGTGAAGAACGGCCTCCGCATAATACAGAGTGGATTTATCAAATTATCCCTGCTGCACGGTTCATAGGCAGATAGATTATAGGTAACAGGGTAATACAAGAAGAAAAGCGGGGTAACAAACTGATAGTATACTGAGACGGAAATTTTTTGAGAATAGCGACGGTCTTGCACTGTTTTATCGTTTGTAACTCTTAGGGATAATCATCCATATATGTATCCTCTGCAAGTTTCTCCTTCGCATCTGCAATCTGGGGTACCCGGCGTCCCCGTGGAACGCCCTTTGCCTTTCCGAGCTTGGGGGCAGTAGTCGATGGTGAGTTCTTCGCGGGTAGGTATATCTTTTGCAGCAACAAACGCAAGCTTGGGTTGGTGAAGCTGGAGGGAAAAGAATCATGATGAATGGATTGAAAGTAGAAGTCAGTGACTGGCGACTCACTGCGGGAGAAGTATCCCACACAACTGAGTACAGTGAGCAGTTAGGATCACACGAATGGCTGTGAAGAAATGTGTAGATAGTAGATCCGACTCCAGAGTCAACAACGGAACTAGGTAACTCACTTTACGAAACGGGACCAGTTCCCTGTTAAAAGCCATCAACCCTGAGATACATTAGATCTGGCTAGATACTCACCGCACTTCGATGCATCGACTGAGTATCTACCAGCATCTGATGGAGCGTCCATGAAGTCCAAGTCGAAAATGTAGGCTTGATCACGGGTATTGGCATATTTACGCTTTCTGAAGTAGCATTGCTAAATAAGCATGGCCAAGAGCTTTGTCGGTTCGAAAACGCACATAATTTCCCTATTATCCTTCGAGGTCAATTCAGAATGGCCCGGAAAGAAAAGATTTGACAGACCCAGTGTATACCCCTAGCACCGTTCCTCTTTTGATGGGTTCAGGCGACCTAACGCCCCATCCACAAGATTTGGTTCTGAATATTTCAATGGGCACAATGCGAGGATGCTGAGCAACGCGAGAACGACAGCGTTCATCGCAAGCACAAAACTGGAGGCATAGATTAATGAAGCAGGTCTAAGTAAGTTATTAATAGTCATTCACCTCATTGCATTCAATTATATAGCCCGTAATTGTGTCGGGAAATGTAAAGAGGCCCTAATATTGGGATTAATCAAAGAAGGAAGAAGGCGCTGTTCGTTGAAAACCCGTACGTTTCTATCATATACAAATGAGCGTTTTGCACCCTTGTCGTCTTTGTAAATTTCGGAGTCTTCTTGGCATTGGCAAACCGAGGCAGAACAACTCTTGCATCCACAATATGTCAAAAATTCTTTCTCGGGACTAGGGACAGATTCACTGCAAGATAATGAGAAAAATCATATTCATAAAACAAATTTTAGAACAAGAAAAACTCACTAAATATATTCTGATTCGAGATACCGAAACTGAACGGGATCCAAAACAGGTATTTCATCGTCATTAATTTCATTGGCGAAAGTTATTGGTGCAGCTCCAGTTTTCAGGATAATCTTTGCCCATGTGTCCTGCAAAGTCCGTCTTTTATTTTTAATACGCTTCGGAAGGGACCTAGTTGGCCGCTTTCTCGCTGTCTGGCTTTTGCTATAGGGTGCATTGGTGGAAGTGGACGCTGACAGAGCATCGGAATTCGTCCGTAGCTGTGGTTGATTTATCGAACGTTCAGGTTCTGCAATCTGCACATGAGATATTTTCGGACTTGGAGGTTGTTCGACCTGCAGTAGAAATATTAGGACCTTGGTAAAAATATACTTCCATAAAACTCACCTTAACAGCGGGTTCGTCGATGGATAGCGCCGCGAGATCTTCTGCCAACGGAAGGTTACTTTGTGCTGGAAGAAGGTTACCTGCCTGGGGGGCAGGACCAAGACCAAACAACCTCTCCGCCACCGCACCCTCCATTGTGAGTCCACGCCTGTCCAGAGCAAGCTCCATTTGAGCCCTTGCCTGTCGAAGCTGTGCCGCAGCAGAGGCCACAGATGTCGATGTTTCGTGTTGTGGTTCCTCCCTATAATCAACGGCCATCATTCTTGCTTGGTCCGTTAATTCTGTAAAGAGATGGCGATGTTGCTGCTTTCGTTTGGGCTTTTTGCCTTTCTTGGTGGAAACTTCTTGACACTCTTCCTCAGGCAGAATGTAGGTGTGGAAGGGGGGAATGAAGGGATCTCTAGATCGGTTTCTGTATTCAGCAAGTTGGGCATTATTCCATCGATTTTGCATGTCTCGAATATCGTTTATTGCAGTTCCGTCTTCGTATTCCCAAGTCCAGTTAGTGCCATCCTCTCGCTTCCAGTTCCACCATACAACCTGGTGTAAGATCGATCAAATGTATAACAACAAAATATTATTAAAATACACACCTGATACCTAATTAATATTACAAGGAATTCTATGTCAAGGTCAAGCACAGACATACCTGGTTTCGCCTCGAGTATTCGTATGTTCACCTCTGATTGATTCAACTTCCCACTCTTTATCGTCGTCCCATTCTTCTTTTTCAGAATCAGAGGGAATATGATAGTGGGTTACTCCGGCTCGATCCTCAGGCATTTTGGATTACAGTAACGTGAATAAAAGGGGAACAAAGCCATCAATTAATGAACGTGCGCTTTGGGATTGGGCGCCTATCTAAACGAAGTTCTTGCCACCTTGACCAAGACTTCGTGAAGTGAAGCATGAATGCTCCAGACAACGGCGAGGTCGATGAATTCACCCACAAGATAGCAATTCAGCTCTCTAGAGCGATCAACATCTTGAATCCTAATGATTTGCTTGCCAAACGAGGTGCGTTTAATGGCACAGTCGTTGTTGAACTCCTTGTAACCCTTCTCCAGTGATTGATATTGCCAGAACCAACACAGAAGAAGGGTTTATCAAAGGTAAGAATCTTATCTTATTCAGTATCCATTCGACTAATGTTCTATAGCTGCCAGCGCGTTCGGAAAATTCAAACCTCAATTTCTTTCTGAGTTGCACTCTGAAATCATCTCCCATCTTCGTAACAACCAGCCGAACGGACCTGAAGCAGCTGGGAAAGGTATTACGGTGTACGATGGCGATATTCTCGCTCCTGAACCTGTACGGAAAGGAGGGTTGCTGAAACGGACTGATGCGGTACGTACTCCTACAATTCTCCACTAGGTTCTAACATTTTATCTAGGAACATGCGTTTAAAGCACCAGCCAAGTTAGAACCTCCCACTCCGAGAACTTCAATACTTGGTCTTGATAGATTAGCAAAGGATAAACGTGCGGCTGCAGCTGAAGCGAATGCCGAAGGCAGTCGAAAGAGGCCAAGGCTTGACGAACCAGCCTTTAAAGGTGTGCTTTCGTCTAATGTAATGAATTGTGTATGGGACAATCCGTTTCTAGTTCCTTTTTTACCTGCATCTCGCTTGGGAAACATTCGTCAGCGAGGCGAAGAGACACCTTCGCATGGTGGTGGTTTGAGTTCTGAGGCCAGGAAGAAGTTGGACGATTACCGACGGTCTCGTGAAAACCAAAGAGGTATGGTTCGATCCTGACCTTCTAATTTTATTACTGAACTTCCATCTCAGATGGTATTACCATTGAACCAGACAGACGAGATGATGTGCCTAAGGGTCTTGGAGATTTTCAGCGAAGATCGAATCGCGACCGTGAATGGGGAGGCCGAAGCCGTCGAAATTGGGAATCCACTCCACGCTCCGAACGGGGTACAGGCGATGCTCCCAGTGTGCGTATTCCAAACGCTGCATGGGATTCAACGCCGCGTAGTCAAATGGGTGACGGCGGTGGGTGGGGTGGCGTTCGAGACAGACGCTGGGATGCTCCTACTCCTCGTGCTGCTCGTGGAGGCAGTCCAGATGGTGAAGAAGGGGCCTTCGCAATGGATACCCGGGAGTGGGAAGAAGAGCAACTTCGCTTGGATAGAGATTGGTATATGGGAGCTGAGGAAGGTGCACTTGCCGGCGATGAGGAGCACAATCCTTTAGCGATGTACGACGATTTGGAACCAAAGAAGCAAGCTGAATTGGAGAAGAAACAAGTCGTAAGTAACATATTTATTATTTAGTGAATGGTTTTTCAAACCATCTTTGCTTTTACAGAAGAAAATCTCCGCCAGGCAAGCGCAATACGTATGCTGTTTTACTTTTGTAACATTATAATGCACTTATTTCCCCTCTTTCCAGAACAAAGATAATGATCTTTGGGAAGCCAATCGCATGGTAACATCCGGCGTCGCCACCCGCAAGGCCATCGACCTTGACTTTGAAGACGAATCAGAGTCAACCGTTCATGTCATGGTGCACGATCTGAAGCCTCCATTTCTGGACGGAAAGACAGTCTATACCAAACAGCTTGAACCAATCAACCCCATCCGCGATCCAACCTCCGACATGGCGATATTTGCAAAGAAAGGTAGCGCACTCGTCAAAGAGAAACGCGAACAATCCGAGCGTGCCAAAGCTGCGGCCAAAATAGCCGGGCTTAGTGGAACGGCCTTGGGAAATGTTATGGGCGTTCGGAATGAGGAAGCTGATGCTGAAGGTAAGTCCTTTTACGAACGTTTTCGTTTCTGGTGTAAGGACATTCACGAAGATTTTCTTTACGCGCAGCTGAAGCGGAGGCGAAGGCGAAGGATGAAGGTGAACAGGATTACAGAGGTGATTCTAAGTTTGCACAGCACCTTAAGACAAATGCTTCTTCGAGTGCTTTCTCAAGATCAAAGACCCTCAAAGAGCAAAGGGAGTACTTGCCTGCATTTGCTTGTCGCGAAGACTTGATGCGTGTACTCCGTGACAACCAAGGTTTGTATTTGGATCATTTGTTTGTTTCAGAGAGCTAACTTGATATCTAGTTGTCGTCGTCGTTGGAGAAACTGGGTCTGGAAAGACAACTCAACTGGCACAGTTTCTTTACGAGGATGGTTATTGTGCATATGGGATTATCGGTTGTACACAACCAAGGCGTGTCGCTGCAATGTCTGTTGCGAAGCGTGTCAGTGAGGAAATGGAGGTTCGTACGAGCTTCAATTGTATGTGAACGCAGGTCTAATTTATGATTATTTCTGTAGTGCAAACTCGGTGGGACCGTGGGTTATGCCATCCGTTTCGAAGATTGCACATCAGCAGAGACGAAGATCAAGTATATGACCGACGGTGTTCTTCTTCGAGAGTCTCTCAACGAGGGTGATCTGGATCGTTACAGTGTCATCATTCTTGACGAGGCCCATGAGCGATCTCTTAGTACCGATGTTCTCATGGGTCTGTTACGGAAGAGTAAGTGTTGCTCAAGTTTATTGGTAAGATTTCGTTCTAATCTATATCCAGTTTTATCTCGTCGACGAGACTTGAAACTTATCGTAACGTCTGCCACCATGAATTCTGACAAGGCATGGTTACTTCTCCTATTTTCTCGTTTCTGCATACTCATAGCCGCTCCTTATAGTTTTCTTCATTTTACGGAAATGCGCCCACATTCACAATCCCTGGTCGAACTTTCCCGGTCGAGATATTTCATTCCAAGTCACCTTGTGAAGATTACGTCGACAGCGCGGTGAAACAAGTCATGACGATCCATCTCTCACTACCGCCTGGAGATATTCTCGTATTCATGACTGGTCAAGAGGATATTGAAATAACATGTCAAGTTGTCAATGGTGTGTTTTCTTATTTGCGGCATTTACAAATGACTTATTTTTTACCTTAGAACGGTTATCCCAACTGGACGACCCCGCCCCGCTGGCAGTTCTGCCAATTTACTCCCAGATGCCTGCTGATCTCCAGGCCAAGATCTTCGAACCTACTGCTGATGGCCGAAGAAAGGTCATCGTGGCGACCAACATCGCTGAAACCTCTTTGACAGGTAATTCGTTAACTTTTACATGTCAACGTTTAACTGACCATTCCTTTCAGTTGATGGCATTTTATACGTAGTCGATGCTGGTTATTCCAAGCTGAAAGTGTACAATCCCAAGGTCGGCATGGATGCGCTCCAGATCACGCCCATCAGTCAAGCCAATGCCAATCAACGGACTGGTCGTGCAGGTCGTACTGGAAGCGGGTAAGTTGAGTTCTATTTCTCTAAGGCTGTTGTATTCACATTCGACCAGGTTTTGTTATCGTCTCTATACCGAAATGGCCTACCGCAACGAACTATTCCCCAATACTATCCCCGAGATTCAACGTACCAATTTGGCGAATACAGTTCTGTTGCTCAAATCCTTGGGTGTTAAGAACTTGTTAGAATTCGACTTCATGGATCCTCCACCTCAAGTACGCAATCGCCCAATCTGTCCCAACACTATACTTACCACCTCCTAGGCCAATATTCTTAATTCCATGTACCAGCTCTGGGTGCTAGGTGCACTCGATAATGTCGGAAACTTGACCCCAGTAGGTCGGAAGATGTCTGAATTTCCAATGGAGCCCTCAATGGCAAAGATGCTCATCCAATCCGTGGAATATAAATGTTCGCAGGAAATGTTGACCATCGTGTCAATGTTATCTGTGCCCAGCGTGTTCTACAGACCCAAGGAGCGACTGGAGGAGTCGGATGCTGCTCGTGAAAAGTTCCAAGTTGCGGAGAGTGACCATCTGACACTGCTTAATGTTTTTAATCAGTGGAAATCTCACCAGTAAGATCCTTTTCTCATTCGTCCTGTTTGATATTTGGCCCATTGCACTTTTTTAGTTATCGAGATGACTGGGCTCTCAAGCACTTTCTGCATCCTAAACTGTTGCGAAAGGCCAGAGAGGTCCGTGTTCAGCTGGAGGATATCATGAAGTTCCAGAAGATGGAACTGTACAGTGCTGGAACAGATTTCGATATCATTCGGTATGGTATATCCCATCATCTCGTCGGTCAGTAAACTAAATCTTACTTCAGGAAAGCTATCACCTCGGGGTATTTCCACCAGGCCGCCAGGGTGAAGGGTATCGGAGAGTTTGTGAACATCCGAACAGGGTATATGCCAGTCTCTCAGCTAATCGGTCCAGTTTTTAACATTCATCCAGTTTACCTACCCATCTTCATCCGACCAGTGCACTATATGGCTTGGGCTGTAAGTCTCACTTATCTTTCATTCCAGTCGCCAACCATCTTTTGCAGACACGCCAAGCTATGTTATCTACCACGAACTCATTCTAACATCCAAAGAGTAAGTTCGTATCGGATCATCCGAGGAGATCTCTAATCGAACCTAATAGGTACATGACCCAGGTCACCGCTATCGACCCTCACTGGCTAGGTATGTTGGATCCCTGCTATGCTCACCCTGCTCTGACCCTTTCTTGCAGCTGAACTCGGATCCGTTTTCTATTCGGTTCGAGAGAAGAACTTCGATGGTCGCGATACCCGCACGAAATCTTCGAAAGAGTTTTCAAAGAAAGCGGAACTCGAGATGGAAATGGCGCGACAGCGAGAACAGTAAGTCTTTATGAAAGGCCATCCGCTTAGAGCTGACCGTTCGTCAGGGAAGCGAAACAGAAAGCGCAGTCCGAGAGCGCAGCGCAATTGAACAAGGCAGCATCGAAGATTGTAGTACCTGGTACGCCCAGACCAAGTGCTCGCGTTGCACAGACACCACGAAGGAGAGTTGGGATCTGATGTTTGACTTGTTATGTACTTTACATCTGTATGGCTTTAGATATAGTTTTGTATTTAGACCGTTCATTCATGGCATCAGTGATCGGAAGTCTGAAGAGGGATTGATGCTTAGCAACCATTGTGGCCAAGCAACATGACCATAGCAGGCAATGGCGGAAGAAGCGCACATACTCATGTTAACAACTCATAGTAGCAATACTTCTTAGTATTCTCAATATTCCAATTCTCAACATCTCCCCCTGCTCTCATGGCTGGGGTTGCCGTTTCTAATAACATTCACCAGAAATCTCCTTTGGATACGCTCGTTAGGCAGTCCTCGCGTCGGGCCCAGGTTTCCCCTCGGTTGGAAACTCCCCCTCGGACTGGCGACCGCAAACGCTTGGACCATTCTCCTACTTCCCCACTCCTTCATACAACATTTCGCTCATCTGCTGCTACAGCATCGACCTCATTCATCGATTTCCGCAATGGAGAGGAGGATGATACCCTTACTGTGGCCCGGCCGCACCAATCTTGGACCCGTTCGGAAACCGAGAGCTATTATAGCAGTGGACCAGATTCACCTACATCTAATTCTGGTTTTCAGTATATTGTAGATGCAGTAGAGAGGCAACGTACTCCACCATCGCCGACGCCTTCTACGCCATCTGGGGTGGACCCCCCTAATCATCTCTCTTGGGTATCACAGGAATCCGATGCTACCATCCAGATGAAGGGTTATTCGGACTCTCATGTACGGGATACCTGGAGGAGCAGTACAAACAATATCGATCCTTTTGCATTTCGGCAGTATGAATCGCCAGAACGACCTATTCCTCAAGTCGTAGTCTCTTCTCCCACCAAGTCACTCCCTCGCGATTCAACCGCGGAATACCATAATATCTATCCACCTGAACCACCCCGTGTTTCGCGAGCTGTTCCGAGCATGACGCAGTACAATGTTTCTAATTTTTCGAGGCCAATACGGAATAATTCTGTTTACGATGACCAGAGCAAGTGGAAGGTCCTAGAGCGGAATCGGTCACACACAGGGACACCGAGCACACCCAAAGCGCAACAACAGGGCGTTCAGCGTGGATCTCCGAATAACACAAACATTCCTTCCTTTTCCCCCGTGCCCAAGAACCCCCAATTCTCCGCAGCGACAGGCAATAGCCCCCAATATCCTCTTCATCCGGGACAAGCAGTTACGACAACATCGGCTCCGAGTCCAATAATCATTCATTCATCAACGCCATCAGCACAGACAGAATCAGCCCATCCGCTCTCACCATCAGTGGTTGTGTCACCACCTGCCCAGCTCCAATCAGATCAGGGCTTTCATCCTGACATGTCTTTCACTATGGAAAGCGGTCACAGTGCCTCCCCCGACGACTCGACGAATAATACATCAAATATTCGGCTGCCGAATGCACCTCCTCAACTCCGACCTTCTTCGAAGCTATCGCTTTATTCTACATATTCATATTACCAACTTGATGAGGAGAGTAGGACATCTTCTCCCTCGACTCCCAATACGCCGAACATGAGCAGTGGTGGCCACAACGCTACCAAGATGCTATCTCCAACTGATACACCACAGTCCCGTTCGGGCACCTCTGCATCTTCATCGAATCCTTCCCTCATGAAAGGAGCATCCATCGGCTCATCCGAACTCGCAGCCGAAGACTACCTTATCCGCGGTATCGAGCATCACGAAAACAATCGTCTCACCGAATCAGCTCGATGTTTCCAACTCGCCGCGACATTGAACGGAGGATGCGGTGTTGGAATGCTCATGTGGGGTTTAACTCTGCGCCATGCGTGGGGGACGCAGAAAGACGAGAAGACGGCGTTTCGATGGCTAAGACGCGCAGCTGAGGCTGCTGTTGGGGACCTTGAAGCTGCCAGGGAGGGAAAGGAGCAAGCTGCTGTGAAGGTACGCTCTATTACGGGTTCTCACATTACGACAGTCGTTTATTTTTTATTTCTCTTTGCCTAGACTGAACTTGTCTTGGCCATTTATGAAGTTGGCCAGTGTTTCCTCCATGGGTGGGGGGTAGCGCAAGATAAGAAAATGGCGGTTGTATGTAGAATTTCTGTCCCTTTTACCATACCTCTCTGACATATTTTACAGAGTTATTACCAAGTCGCAGCAAGGCTGGGCGATGCCGATGCTCAACAAGAGTTAGGATATTGCCTAGCTAATGGTAAAGGATGTAAGAAAAATCTGAAGGAAGCTGCAAAATGGTATCGGGCAGCAGTGAGTCTTACTTCCTTGAGACTTCGACTTCCTCAATGACTGATTGCCTCACTAATTTAGGCGGCTCAAGGTGCGAGTACAGTAGGACTCGCATGGATTTATAAGAGCAAGTACAACTGAGTTGTATTTCTTCTTTTCAAACGCTTGATTTATTACCTTCCCAATAACTTTTACCCTCTACCCTTCTCCATTCATTTATTACGATTCGCTCTTGCATACTGGTTCCGTTCCCGACCTCTGTTGCCGACGCGTTCCCTTTGTACTCCTTTCTGCATTTCTACCATATACCGGGTCAATCATCTACTCTTGTTTCTTCACCCTTATTTCTTTTTTACTATTATATCCATCACTGTACTTTTATCAGCTAGTATGTATAACATTAACGGTCCCTTGTCATCTACTGCTTGTCATTGGATGGTTCTTCGAGTGTGACGCGTCCACAACACGTCCACAACGCGTCGTTCATACTTGCTCACATCTCAGAACGTCAGACCGAGAATTACGATGGAGTTTGCCAAGACCGACCATCTACGTCTCGCTGTTGTATGTACACGGTTTGATTCCTGAGCTCAACTCATCCATATGCAGGCTTTGACCGTCCTCCGCAACAAATCCGCAGAACAATCCATATCATGTCCGCTCCATACTCTCCATCGATCTTCATTATGATCTGACACTTTCCAGCCTGTCTTCTAGAGCTTTATGAGAGGTTTCCAGTATCGAAAGAAGGTGAAGGAAAGACTGCGAAAGAGACTGAGGTCGATGATGTTTGGAGGAAAAGAATATTGGCGCTTGAGGAGGAGAACGAAGGATTGAAACGGCAGATTCAGAAGCGAGGACTTGGTGAGCGATATATCATTTGATGGAATGGCTGAATTTATAGTGGAACATAGATGTTTTGGCCTCGAATGCAGGATCATCGATGGCAGATTCGCAGCAAACGCAAGGCACTGGTGCTTCGCCGAAAAAGAAGCGGAAAATAACGAGTCAAACGGTTATTAAGCCTTCGTTGGAACACTGTACGATTAAGTCTGTGTATAGGGATCTTATTTCAGGTGTGTCTGCAACTAACGTGTTCCATTTCCTCTTATGCGACAACCCATTAGGGAACAATCTACCAGCTCTCAAAGATTCCCTAGATATTCTAAGTTCCTTCCGAATTCTTCAACAATCCGACACCATCCCAACTCAATCCGAGGCATTTAATGAAACTCTGATACCTAACCTGAAGAGGTCCCTCGTCGCTCTAGGAAGCTTGCTTGATGCATTACTCTCAGAGACAGGATCGCCAGTCCCTACCTCATCTCGAGTCCCAGTTGCAGATTCCCTTCGAAATCTTCTCATTTCATTACTGGGGTCGAGTCTTCCTTTAGGACTACGTCGTTCCGTTCTTCCCCAGGTCATGAAGGAGCTAACCATCTCAGTCATTCGTCCTATTATCTCTGGTATCGACATCATTTCAAGACGGGTATTCAGGACCTTCGACGAGCCTGGTCCAAAGGTTAACAAGATTGATATACGCCCGAATCTTTTGTTCATATTGAAGGAGCTTTTGGAGTGTTTACGACGAACGAAACAACATACTCGTGATATGCGTGTGTTTATTATATTGGAGATTGCAAAGGAGATTACGAGATGCTGGAGTTCGTCATCGTCCAAAAGTAGAATGCCTTACCCCGAGCAGTGGATTAACCAACTTTCTCGGAAAGACTCTCTGTGGTATCACTGTTCCATTCTACATCTCGTCTTGGATGATCTTCCCAAATCGCTGTCGAACGAAAAGGATCTGGATGTCTTGTCTGCTGTAGCTGTGGATACTTTGGCAGCGTTGCCGCGATTGCTGGAGAATGAGAAGCCGGTAGATGAGATAGCAAAGGGTATGGTGCTTGCTGTGGTGGAGAAAGCGTGGTTGAATGGGCTGTATGTCCCGTGTGAGGAGGGTATGCAGGAGATGCAACTGGCGTAGAAGATCGCATATCGAAGTGCTGATGCTCTATTTGTCGAGGATCCAGGTTGAACTGAAAGGATTTTGAATCGCTGCGAGATTGTAGTGCGTAATACCCAGTCTACTTGGGGACTATATGGCCGATGTCCAGCCTCGCCAGAGAGAGCGGAATATGTGAGGTCCATTTTCAGAAATAGAAGCATCCTTTGGGGAATAAATCGCAAAAAAAAAGCCTGCAGTATAATTATGTCAGTAAATACGAGGGGGAAAATCAGCATTTCGCACCATTTCACGTGTACAATCCCTCCTCATCTATAACCTCGGCATTCGCATATGCTGACCATTCCACTTCTGCCTTGACAATCCAACGCCATGGAATCATAATCATCCCAACATATCTCCCTTCTCTCGATTCCGCTGGTTTATACTCGTCAGCGTTGACGAGGATAATATTCTTTTCTTTATCCGTGCAAACGAGAGTCCCGATAAAAATGCGTTTATCTTGTATGGAAATACGCCAAGTTGCCCCAATTAAGTTCTGTAGTCTTTGCACTGCTTGTGATGAGCTGGCCTGGGCCATGATGTTCTTGAAGACGACGTGGTCGTCACACGTCACACTCAAGTCCTCATCGCTCCTTTCTATGAACCGCGCCGTCTCTGTTTCTATAGACATGCCGCAAACTTCCCTCATTTCAACTAATCACAAGTATTCTGTAATCCTTCCTACTTATAATGAACGCAAAAATCTCCCTATTATTGTCTGGCTTTTAGCTAAAATGTTCAAGAAACAGTGTGTAACGTTGCTTCATTCGTGATGCTGCATGAATTAACTCTTGTGAACAGTGGTTTGGCTTGGGAGATCATTGTAGTAGACGACGCGAGCCCTGATGGAACCCAGGAGGTTGCCAAACAGCTGCAGAGAGTGTATGGAGAGGACCACGTTGTATGTCCATGCTCTTCATTACTGCGCATTTAGTATGCTTAGGAACTGTAGATCTTGAAACCTCGTGCTGGGAAACTAGGGCTTGGGTAATATCTCCCAATGCGCCATTTAGTTGTTGTTTGACAATGAATATAGCACAGCATACATCCATGGCTTGAACTTCTGTGCAGGAGACTTTGTTATTATCATGGACGCCGACTTCTCTCACCATGTACGTGTCTCCCCATCCATATCAAATCCTATGAAACTAACCCTTCGGCTTGTAGCCGAAATTCATCCCACAATTTATCAAGTTCGTGGCAGAATTCTACCCTTCGAGCGTTCTGTCTGACAATACACCGTAGACTCCAACAAGATAATAACCTGGATATTGTTACAGGAACACGTTATCGCAGTACTTCTAAGCCATACCTGTCCTCAGCAGAACCAGGCGGAGTATACGGGTGGGATTTGAAACGTAAATTGATCAGCAGAGGAGCCAATTTCCTAGCCAGCACTGTCCTCTCTCCTGGAGTCAGTGATCTCACTGGCAGCTTCCGGTCAGTCCTAATTACTTTGCATTGTCCTCAGTATTAAATTTCACCCCCACAGGTTATACCGCGTCCACGTATTAAAACACATTATTTCTGTCACCCTTTCAAAAGGTTATGTCTTCCAGATGGAAATGATGGTGCGTGCACGAGCGATGGGATACACAGTCGGCGAAGTCCCCATCACTTTCGTTGATCGTCTCTTCGGAGATAGTAAATTGGGTTCAGGAGAAGTAGTGGGATATGCAAAAGGCGTTTGGTCCTTGTTTACTGACATTTGAGAAAACTACCTAAATTTTACTTAGCCCCCCTTATGCATGTTCTATTATTTTATTATACCCTATTGTCTGGCTTCAGCTACACGCTTTAAGAATACAGAGATTCCTCTTGTCCGTTTAAGCGGTTGGCACCGGTTGAGGCTCGTCGACTTCCATCGGAGTAACAGCACTCGACTCGCCAGCATTCCCAGCAAAACGGGAACTCCTCCTATCACCAACCCTATACTCCTTCCCCTTGAGCTTCCCCTTGCCCTTATCCGTCGGTTTCTCTTCTTTCTTCGGCGGTTCAATTTGGTTCCTCTGCCAATTTTCACTCACACCACCCATGGCCGCACCCCATCTATCGGGAACACCCACAGCCCCTCTCTGTTTCTCATGTCCAACAAATACACCGTCTCCAGCACCGGTAGGCGACCAGACATATTCGTGCTCCAATAACCGTGTTAAGATTCTGAAGGCACCAGTGTTGGCAAATGGAACTAGCGACCTTGGATCTCGGTACTTTGCAAGCATGCCGGTGACTGGGCAGATTGCCATTTGACGAGCTGGAGATTCAAAAATAAGTAACCCGAATGAGGCACACGCAGACGACAGAACAAACCAAGCGGTCGAGTCTTCCCATAATAAACCCGGATCTCATCCCAATCTACATGATACCCAAACATCGAATCCATCGTTTGTCTCCAACCTGGTTTCTCTTTCGGTCTTTCTTCATCCAATAAAACCTCGACATAATTCTTCGCCTGCTTTTCCGTAGTTTTCCGAGCGATTTGTTGGGCTGGTTGGAGCTGGAGGCGGTTGGCTTGCGCATAGGCTGTTGAGGCTGCGTATGGATAGTAGTTGTATGGATTATACGCTGTTTGGCCGGTTTGAGGTGGGTAATATGGGTAGGGCGGATAATAACTGGGATATGGAGCGACCGGCTGGGAAGGAGCTATTGGAGTGGAGGTAGAAGCTGAGACTGGTGCAGCTGAACTCGATGTGGCTGGTGCATTGGCTGGAATGGTAGCTGCAGCAGAAGTGGAAGGGGTGGGTGTCTCGGAGTCATTACGTCCTTTCTTGGAAACGACAATAGCTTGTGGAGATGTGATCGGCGGAGACGATAATGCGGTAAGTGGGAGTGATATGGTTTTTGTTGGTGGAGTAGCTAACGGTTGTTTGGAGGACCCTGGTTTGGTCGTTGTTGATTTGGATGTTGTGGACGCTGAAGGTGGCGTAGCAGTTGTATTTGAATCCTGCGTTGTAGAGACACTCGACGCCGGTACTTTGAAAGTAGTCACAGTAGGAGCAGTGGTAGGAGTCGCTGACGGAACCGAGGTATAAGGCAAAGAATAAGTCGGTAACGGATAAGGGCGAGGTGTAGATGGGGTTTGAGATGATTGTCCAGGTGGTGGGGGGTGAGTGTATGGCGTGTACGAAGGCGTAGGGTGTCCAGAAGGGTTCGTATAGGGACTCGGCCAGGCAGGCCTAGACATATACGCAGGTTGAGGTGCACTTTCATAAATAGTAATTGTAACGTCTTCGCAGCGACTTCGCCATCGAATCTTGGGGCCAACAGTAGTTGGTTTAACCACCCGAGCCTTCTTTCTCCGTTCTTCCTCTACAGCAAGATATTCTCTGTGAGATTTCGTATTCTCTTCTTCCAAGTCTAAAGCTGAAGTGATGAGATCCGCTTGGGTTAGACGTCGTTTCTTTCCTTTTGGACGTTTTGGAGTGATGACGGACGCCTAGAGTCAAACATAAGTGATCGTTCCCGTATTCAGATGCATTAGCTACCTTTCGGCTCTCTGCATCCTTAAGACGTGTCCGAAGGTCCTGAGTATTCAAACGCGTAGCTTCACGTGTGCTTTGTCTCTTTGAGGACTCTACCACCTCCCCGGTTTCGGCATCAACAGCAGGCCCTAGGGATACTCGTCGCGACTGTTTTGACTTAGTTCCTCCCGGAGTGAGTGGAGACTCTTCATCTTTCGTTACAGAAATATCGAATTTAACTTTCAATTGAGGTGCTGTAGGAATCTTGAATCCTTTCGAACGAGCCGCCTGGGACAAATAAGTTGGCGGCACAAAGAACGCAAGGGAAGGACATACCCGTCTAGCACGCCTCTCTTCCTCTTCAAGGGCCTTCTCTCCCGCTTCATCATCTTCCTCTTCCTCCTCCGTACTAGCGAAATCCGATTCGAAGACATCTTCTTCCTCAACTAACGAAAGCATTAGCCAATAAATTGCTTAAGGAGCCATTCCCGCTGACCTTTTGACACAAAATCGACGTCTTCTTCTACATCTTGCATCAGATCCTCAATATTCATTTCTGCCAAAGCCGCTTCCATGCTATTCGAGTTTGTAAATACACCCCAAATCCGTTATAATACTAATGACCGAGAAACATACCGGTTTCCTGCTGTGCTACGCTTTGAGCGACGTGTCGCCAAACTGTCCTCCGCCATATTGAACCTTCTTTGAATATAAAATCCAAGATTATGAGACAAAGAGGTAAGTTAGCAACAGTTGTGGTAACCGCCACAATGAGCGTGTTGTTTGTTCCGAACAAACAAGAGCGCTTAGAGTCCTTTCCTGCATAAATCATGGCCGCTGTCCGCCAGCGAGCTCCCGAAAAGCTAAAGGCCGTCCTACAACATCTGAAGATGGAACCTAGGCCAATATTACCTGCCTTTAAAACGTTCACTATCACATATGCTGCAAAGAATGGTACCTGGGGAGCCCGGTCAATAAAATTACTCCTTTCGAGTGTTGAATAGTCCTGATTGACTTTACAGGCGTTTTGCGAAGGAAGAGTTACCTCGGATAGCGTATAATAATCCGGAGTTAGATATTATGGTCAATAGATTGACCAAGAAGACCCCCGAGCAGATTATTGTTTCTAAGATAGATATCACTCTGAGTACGTCCTATCAACTCTACCCTATCAACTCTGCTTAAATCATTTCCGTTCACAGAGGATGGATCACAACATACAATAGCAACCGAAGAGAAACAGCCGGGCAGTATCCTCAACGATATTTGGGACCTGAACAATACCCATGCTCAAAGATTAGGAGTTGCTCCTGTTGCTGGGAAAACTCCTATATCTCGCACTAAAACAAATCGATCGTGATGCTAGAACATCGTCGAGTGGGAGCAGGAGCATTATCATATCACATATTCATTTGGCCAGTTAAGTGGTCCAATAAGAGACGAATATAATTACACCGAGACTGAACACCAGCATCGCTATATCATCAAGGA
>Ga0157379_10001968_pt1 | contig 17006 bp, 23 predicted proteins | sample S25metaG_FD_121802 | JGI IMG/M metagenome (GOLD analysis project Ga0157379, IMG submission 121802) | Switchgrass rhizosphere microbial communities from Kellogg Biological Station, Michigan, USA - S2-5 metaG | ecosystem: Host-associated > Plants > Roots > Rhizosphere > Soil | place: USA... | reverse complement strand
TCAATTAGCAATCCCTTCCTGGTTTTGTGGACGCTGTCCGTATCTCTGATATTGGCCAGGGGACCAATCCTATCCGTATCGTTTCGATGCGTGCATTGCCGGATAAACCAACGGATAAGGAGTGAGTTCTCTTAATCGAAACGGAATCAACTTTAGCCAACTTTTGGTAGGTATCCTCGAGAGGAATGGATTGACCAAGGAACCAACACCCTGATGGAACAACAAGAGCAAGCTCGCGCAGAAGGCAAAGACATTGACCAATCCGGAGATTACGTGGTATGTTTCGTCTTCTTGAAATGTGATACAGCCCCTTATTCTTCTTCAGAATATGGAAGTTGCCTTTTCGTATCAAGCCCTCCCAGGCGAAGGTGACGACCGAGTCAAGAATATACAGTAAGTTGTCTGAAGTTCGAGTTTGACCAATTCCCACATGTCTCGCCAGTCTCCTATGTGAATTCTTCCTTGGAGTCTACGACTGGTTGCACATCCCAATTCCCATTTGGCTTCAAGTTGAAGGATTTGTGGGAACAGTTCGTCTCCGTATACAATTCATTCCCGAACCTCCTTTTGTTCGTAACGTATGTCGATTTCTCTTAGCGACCACTTGCGCTATGTTGACTCTATTTTAAGCTGACTGTCACGTTCATGGGAGTACCAGCAGTCGAAGTATCTGCCATCCCAATGTCCAAGATTCTCCCCAACGTCATGGACCTTCCCCTCGTCTCACGTTTCGCAAAAATGGCTATCGCAGCGGCTACGGCAGAATTTGTAGCTCCAAAGAGCATGACAATCAATATCCAAGAGATGCTCTCCACTGCGGCTATAGGAGGTCACGCTTTGTCTGATCTCAGTTTCAAAGACGGTCAAATTTATTTTCTTCCAACAGATTCGAGAGCTATTGGTGTGTTTATTATTACAATTCACCACGGGGAAGACCTTGCTGCCAAAGATAGGAATGGGAAATCTGATCCGTATATTGTTATTGCCTACGCAAAGGTTTGTTTGTGCTTAATGTATAATCTGCGCCGGATTTCGACTGATTTCGTTTCTAGTTTGGAAAGCCCTTGTATTCCACACGAATTATCCTTGGGGAGCTTAACCCTTGCTTCGAAGAAACGGCAGCAATATTGCTTACACCCGATGAAGTCAAGAGTGACGAAGAACTATCTCTCATGTTGTGGGATTCTGATCGTCGTTCTGCCGAGTGAGTCCTTCCGCACGCTTCTGGATAAATTACCCTCATAAATATTTACAGTGATCTCATGGGACGAGTTCAAGTCCCAGTCAAAGAGCTCATCGATAAGCCTAACCAGACGTTCAGACGTACGGACAAACTCAAAGGATATGAAGACGCAGATGCGATGGAAGGCACACTACAGTGAGTATTGAATTACAACATGGAACATGTCTGTATGCCAACGTTTCAATTCTCTAGCTGGTCAATCGGATATTTCACAAAGGTTCCGCTGAGGAAAGACCTAGAAAGACTACCTGAGGTGCCACCGGAACCGATTAAGAAGACTGCTACTGAAATGGAAATGCGTCCTGGAGATAAGGCTCCCAATCCTGGTAAGTTCCTTTGCGATATTTCATCATCGTTATTTTTCTCTTATTCCTGATATTTTCAGCCGCTCGCGACCTTCCACCGCCTCCCCCGGATGTTCAGAGGACTCCTCCAGACCCAGATTATCCCTCTGGAATCATTAGTATCATTATTCATCAGGTAACCGACTCCTTATTTGGAATATTTCTTGGAATATTCAATTTATTTCTAGATCAATAATCTCGAACGTCAAAACCTCAAAGGAACAACTGGAAAAGACAGAGAGGGACAAGCAGGTCAAGATACAGACGAGCCTTCCGAACAATCTTCGAACTTGCCCAGTGCCTATTGTGAGATTATTATCAACGACGATTTGATCTACAAGACGTAAGAATGATTCTCAGCGCCACTTCCTTTCTTAACCTTTTCATATAGCCGTGTCAAGCAATACACCACCATGCCATTCTTCGAGGTCAATTCCCTTCCCCTCTGCGTTCTCCCCTATACGTTTACTGACTTTGACATAGGCTGGAACCGAACATTTCATCCGAGACTGGCAATCAACGGTAGTTCGACTGGTTGTACGAGATTCACGGCTACGCGAGAAGGATCCTATCCTCGGAATCGTCAACTTGAAGCTCAAGGATATATTCCAAGAAGGTTCTGAAATCACAAGGCTATACTCAATCACCGAGGGAATTGGCTTTGGGTGAGTATTTGGCCTCATTTAGGAAATTTTTAATTCTCATTTATTTGACAGCCGCATGAATGTATCCATATTGTTCCGTGGTATAAATGTCAAGCTTCCTCGCAATCAACTTGGTTGGGACACTGCGACTCTTGAGGTACAAACATTCCATCCACCATGTCCAGCTTCGTACTAATGACTTGCAGATACTCTCACCTCTTATTCTTCAACTCAAAGAAGATAATCCAGCCGTTCACGCTGCGGCGATGAAGAGACTCCAGATCACCACTACGGACAGCAAAGAACGGGTTCCAGCAACCCCTAAAGACGGAGGAGACGGGACTATTACTTGGGACATAGAGAAGATGCGACTACCCATATACAACAGACATTCCTCATCTTTAATGCTCCAGTTGGGTGGCGGGGCCTCTCTACCAGCCATCAAACGCACTTCTCCTGATGCAATTGGATTGCTGTGGCTCAAGGATCTGGTGGACGATGAAGAGATTGAAGTCGATATTCCTGTTATTGTCGGAAAGGATCTGTCCGTACTGAGGCAGAATGTGTTGACGGATTTCACGGCTCGTACGCATGAATATCAGGTCGTTGGTCATTTCAAGACACGTATAAGGTTGGATAGTGGGCTTGACGAGGTGGATTATTATACATTGTGCTTCGCTTTATTTCAATCACTGATATTTCTTGCACAAAGGATCATGAGAGCTTCGCTCAAACGCAAGCTCGCCGACATGCATACGAAGCCTAGTAAGTCGATAACTTATGCTATCTGAATTTAATTGACAGATTTTTCAGTGACCACATTGAAGGAGAGGCCATCATCGCTGAAAAGAACTCTCATGCCAACGATGACGGAGAGATTGACAAGAAGGAAAGAAAGGCAATCCAACAAGCTCACAAGAGACAACTTGTAAACCGTCAGCGTGGAATCAATGGGTTCCGGCCTTACCGTACCGCGAAATGGATGAAGGAAGGGCTGCTGAGCAGGATCAAGAGCAAGAAAGGGTCGGCAAAAAGAGACCGTGAGCTACTTTATTGGTTTACATGGTATTTCGAGGCTGATGTGTCGAATCCTTAGCTGCCGTCCAATCTGAGGCTTGAACACGTCTCACGAGGATCCACGAAATATTACGAAACGATAAAAATGCCCTGGACATTATTTCTTCTCTATATTCTTGTATTTGTTTGCATATCTCTTATTGTAGTCTGTACATAATTGACCGAAATATATCTTCATACGAACAAATTGGCCATACTTGTTACGAAGGCTCCTGTTCTCCAGGTGCCTCTATGGGAGGTTCTTCCCTCACATTGAAGACTTCTGGGCAAAGCACAGACAGGAGTTCATCTTGATCAACAGGTCGTTCAGCACACTTTCCTAGTCTTCGAGCAATTTGAACAGCGAGTACGTGCTTGCACTAGAACACAGGGTTATAAGACAATATTTTAAATGGATAGACGGGTGATCAAACCATTGCAGAACCATTCGACATGAGCACATTAAATGCGAAGGCAGGGCAGGCACAATAGAAGGGGACAGGACACGGTAAATCCACACTGACGGAATAATTCTGAGTCGATCCTATAACTTCGTAGAACTCTCTATTCCAGGATGTGGTATATCTGATAACTGCAGAGCACCAGAGTCTTTAGATCTGTGAATGATTGATCTAGAGACGAAGAGCTTACCTTTGCCACGGTCTATGAGGTCTAATGCGGCCAAGATGAGGCTATCAGGTATGAGAGTTCTTAGAGCTTGTAAGGAGTCATCGGATACTGGTTTGGTTGCTATTCAGAGAACCGGTATGCTAATAACGCGGGTCGACATACGAGGAACGCCAGGCTTGAAGGAAATAATGGTCCATTCTAGGATTTTGTAAAGCTCTTGCATTGGTATATACACATCTTCAGTTTTCAGTAGGAGTGAACGCTAATGAAACGAGCAGAGAAAGCGTCGTGAAAGTTCAGAGTCAAGAACTAAGTCACCGAGCGCCTCCGACACATGCCTCCCAAAGTCCTCATCCAGTTCGCCCAAACACATGAAGAATTTCGTATCCCAGAGCTTCTTTCCGTCGCCGAAACATACGGCTTTACCGTAGATTTACCTGAAGAACCAGATGTCACTCGTCCTTTCATGGTCGTAACTCTGCAAGATGAGAAACATGCCAAATTGTTAGCTGAACGATGCATCCTAATCAAGTGCGCATATAATATTCATTCGCCTCATGGACATATTCTGACCTTGACGTAGATCTGTACTAGAATATTATGCGTCAGCTTCAACGTATGCTGGATTGCACGAAATTAATCGGACCCAATCCCTTCTATGGCAACCTTATATGCAGACACCATGGAAGTTCTCTGTCATGGGCTATAACCAGACGATAAAGAAGGCAAGACAGCGTGAAGTAGTGGAAGGGTTTTCATATATGGCACTACAAGGACGTATTGATCTCAACAGTCCCGAGTTGGAGCTGTGCTGCTTTGAAGAATGTAGGAGATACTCAATGCCCTTGAACCGTGTGATTAACGCGTTTACAGATAGCGGAAAAGGAAAGTCTTCATTAAGACCACGCTATGAAGGAGATGGTAGCTTTTCTTTCGTTTGGTTTGGGAGGTTGGTACGTTCTATTCCCTCGAATGCGTATACATGACGTTACTCACATTTCCCCCAGATTGCTAGAGGGGTTGCACGCAGTCTAATTCAAAAATTTGATGTGAAGAAACGAGCGTACTATGGAAACACGAGTATGGACGCGGAAATGTCGCTTTTAATGGCGAACCAGACATTGGTGAGTCCTCTCCGCCTAAATGGGTACTTAAGCCTACGTCTTTGCAGGCTACACCTGGAAAGATTGTGTATGATCCTTTCGCTGGAACAGGAAGCATGCTTTACGTCAGAATCCTTCATTTTGTCTTTAAACTGTTTGACTGATGGGTGATGTAGACAACGGCAGAGTTCGGAGCGTTCGTTGTGGGCTCAGATATTGATGGACGACAGATGCGAGGGAAAGGTGCGGGAATCGTCGTTGACTTCAAAATCTTGTTTTCAATATTTTCTCGGTCCTTAGAATCAGCCCCAGGGGTATTACGTTCGGCTACACAGTACGGATTTCCGGAAAGGATCCTCGATCTGCTAACATTCGATGTTACTTGGAACCCCTGGCGATGTGGAGGGTTGTTCGACGCGATTGTGACAGACCCTCCTTACGGAGTCCGTGCAGGGGCAAAAAGATTGGGTAGAAAGCCGGGAACACCAATGCGAGATTCTACAACAGCAATGAAAGAGTGAGTCGATCCTTCAGAAACGAGGAATTGATTTTTTTATGTTGAAACAGTCCCATGTCGTACGTGCCGCCAACACATCCTTACGAGCTTTCGACGTTAGCATCAGACCTTGTTCTTCTATCACGATATCTGTTGAAACCGCAAGGGCGACTGGTTTTCTTCTTACCGACGGTGACAGATGAATATGCAGAAGTGGATATTCCGCAGGTCGATGGGATGAAGTTGGTATCAAATTCATTGGAGAACTTTGGGGCCTGGGGCCGACGGGTGAGGAGACTTCTACTTGGTACAATTATAATTCCACTGATTGGCTGCAGCTCATTACGATGGTGAAGACAGAAACCATCCAGAGAGGTCCTCCAAATCTTCGCGCAGAAGACGAGGAAGCATCGCCTATTGATGACCAGCATGTGCCTGCTCACAAGGGATTTAGAGAGAAGTACTTTGCGGGATTCAATACGAAAAGCGCAGACACACCTTAGTGATGGCCAGCATGTTCTTCTGTCTCTTCTGCTGCACGTTTTGTATTTAATACGAGATTATCATATAATACGTAGATGGTGAACGCGACGGCAGCTGTGCCAAAGCCAGGCAGGAGGTTTCTGAACATGTTGCGATTTGAGAAGACCGGGTGCTTGCGCCATGCCTCCCGCTTGCCCAAGGGTCACGATAGAGCGGAAGAGGCATATTCTAATTTGTCTAGCGGACTTGGTTAAGTCGAGGCGCGGAAATACAAAGAAATTACTCAATACCTGCGGGAGAACGAACGGGACAAGTCCAAGACGGAGGTCACGTGCCACTTAAGGGCAGGTCAAGTTGCCTTGTACGTGGCGTGGAAAACACGCTGGCAAGCCTGAACATCACTTCGCGATCTCGTATAAAAGCTAGCGAGCACTCCCTTTGACCCTCTCCCTCCTATTTCTCACTACACTCGTTCTTCAACATCCCATATGTCCAGCTCTGAGGATGAACGTCCACTGGGCGCGTCCGTCGCCACGGATTCTCACGCGGCCATTAGCCTTGACGAGGACGATGAGCCTCCTCTCGTGCGTTAATTTTATTCTGTCTCTGTATCCTCTATTTACATCTTCCTCCTTCATGCTACGTTCTGTTCGGTATATTACACATTTCCGAATGTCGATCTCCCCCGCCGCCACCGCCCATTCTTCCTCGTCTCCTCTCACATCGCCGCCTTTTTGCCGCCCGTATCAGAGACAAGTCAAGAAGAGCACAACCGCCAAGCTAAAGCGCAAGGCCGTCTTTACCTCCTCGGAATCTGACGAAGATGTCCCTCTCGCCTCTCCCGTTAAACAGGTCAAGAGTAAAGCCGTACCCATGCCTGGTGCCCTCGATGCCGTCAAAGCGACCACGTCAGCCATTTCCAACGGCCGGAAACGAAACGGACACGCCAATGGCAAATCTCTGAGAGAAGAAAGCGACTCTTCTGATACAAACAAGAAGACTACTAAGGCCAAGACAAAAGGCAAGCCGGCTAAAAAGAAGCCCAAAGTCGAGTCGGAAGACGAGAGCTCTTACAGCGGGGACGATGAACCCCTAGCGAAGCCCAAAGCGAAACCAAAGACCAATGGGAAGGGCAAGGGAAAAGCTAAAGTCAGAAAGGAGAGCGACGAGGATGCCATGGATGTAGACATACCGCCAAAGAAGAAAGCGAAAGAAAAGGTCAAGGAGGAGAATGGGAAGGCCAAGGCAACGCCGGAAAAGAAGAAGGTTGAGAGTGGTACGGATTCGCCTCAGAAGAAAAAGGAGGACGAAGAAGAAGTCTTCCGCTGGTGGGAGGCTCCTGCAGACGTGATGGGGGATGGGAGTGTCAAGTGGAAGACCCTGGAGCACAATGGCGTTCTGTTCCCCCCTCTGTACACTCCCTTACCATCAGATGTTAAGATGAAGTATTTGGGTGCGTTATGTCCTTCTCAGCCCGCTATACTGTAGCTGACATCCTCACAGGGAAACCTGTTGATTTGCCACCTCAATCTGAAGAAGTTGCTGGATTCTACGCTGCCATGTTGAACACCGACCACGCCGAGAATGATGTCTTTAAGAAGAATTTCTTTAATGATTTCAAGAAGATCCTTAAGGATTGGCCACCAGTGAGATTCTCGTTATTATATTCCATGCGTCAGTTCTCGATTGACTCTTATATCAGAAATGCGGAACCAATATCACTAGCTTTGAAGATTGTGACTTTACGCCGATGTTTAATTATTATGAAGCTGAGAAAGCCAAACGCAAGGCTATGACCGCGGCCGAGAAGAAGGCTGCGAAGGCCGAGAAGGACAAGCTCGAGGAGCCTTTCAAGACTTGTCTCTTGGATGGCCGAAAAGAGAAAGTTGGTAACTTCAGGATCGAACCTCCCGGTCTGTTCAGAGGCCGTGGTGATCACCCTAAGAAGGGAGCATTAAAGGTAAGTAATAATATCAATGGACTTTGATGCGGCACAAGTTCATGAATGCTCTTTAGCTCCGTGTATATCCTGAAGATATTACTCTCAACATCGGCGAAGGCGTGCCTGTTCCGACACCAAATGTGCCAGGGAAGTGGAAGTCGGTCATACACGACGACACTGTCACTTGGCTTGCAAATTGGAAAGAGAACGTCAATGGCCAGTTCAAATACATCTTCCTCGCCGCTGGTAGTTCTCTCAAGGGCCAGAGTGATATGCTGAAGTTTGAAAAGGCACGCGAACTGAAGGTAAGGGTTAGTATTTGATCTGTACAGTCAGGTATTTACATGTCTTCCCAGAAACACGTCGAGGCGATCCGGAAAGATTATCGAGCGGATCTTAAGGCGAAACTTACTGCAGATCGACAACGTGCAACAGCCATGTACTTCATCGATAAACTTGCGCTCCGTGCTGGTAATGAAAAAGGCGAGGATGAAGCCGATACTGTGGGCTGCTGCTCATTACGTTGCGAACACGTCACACTCCTTCCACCGAACAAGCTTGTGTTCGACTTTTTGGGCAAAGATTCTATTCGTTACTATAACACTGTGGAGGTCGAAGATCAGGTATTCAAGAATGTCCGTATTTTCAAGGGCGATGGAAAGACAGAGGAAGATAATCTGTTCGATCGTGTCACCGTGAGTGGGCTGGTGCGATTATGTCCGCCGATCGCTGACCTCGACGTCTCCAGACGACTGGTCTCAATAAACATCTGGCATCGTACATGAAAGGGCTCACCGCGAAGGTTTTCCGTACATACAATGCCTCGATTACATTCCAAGACCAATTGGACAATAATACGCCAGATACCAGCAACGTTCAAGAGCTCTTGAATGCTTATAATAAGGCCAATCGTATGGTAGCCATTTTGTGTAACCATCAACGTGCCGTGCCTAAAACGCACGCGACCTCGATGGAGAAGATGAACGATAAGGTGTGTCTTATTAATTAATACCCCCTTGGATACAAGGAACTCATGAAAAATTGCAGTTGCGGGCGTTGAAGTACCAGCGCAGGAAACTACGGCATGAGATGTTTTCTTTGGACAAGAAGCTGAAGAAGAAAGCGCCATGGTCGAATGACGAATCCGATCTTGACGACGAATGGATAGAAAAGTACGAAGAGGAGTGCGAGAAGAAAGAGATCGAAAAGGCGGAGAAGAAATTCATCAAAGAAAACGAGAAATTAGAGGCGGATGGGAAGAAACCTAATCCAGACAAAGTTTTGCAGGAACGCGTCAAGGATATCAAGGACGAGTTCAAGCGACTTGCGAAGGAGCGAGGCAAAGATGAAGCGGCGCCGAAGAAGGGCCGGACCGTAGAAAAGATTCAAGAGATGATCAACAAACTAGACGACCGAATCAAGAATTTCAAGCTGCAGATGGTAGACAGAGAGGAGGGGAAGGAGGTGAGCTTGGGGACGAGGTAAGTACAGATTTGCAAGGCCCACCATCAACGAAATGCGGCGGAAGAGACTAACGACACCTTTCCATCTTAATCTAGTAAAATTAATTATTTGGATCCTAGGTATGTGAAAATTGCTTGCTTCGTTTTTGAAGAAGCTGATGTGTTGTCCGGCAGAATTACTGCCGCGTGGTGCAAAACGTACAATGTGCCGATCGAAAAGATCTTTTCGAAGACATTGCTTGCCAAATGTGGGTACCGTTTTTGTGATGTCAATATCCGGAAGTAGACTGACCGGATATATTTTCTCCTCGTTACAGTCCCATGGGCGATGGAAGTAGAGGACGAATGGAAATTCTAAAGAGCGTACGTATAAATGGACTTGCGTTACGGATAATGTGGATGCGTGTTCTTTCCTCTATTTTTTGTCGCATTTTGTTTTAAACATTTTGCATTACTTATTGTCATTGTGGGCGACACAGTGTTGTGTAGGATGATTTCTTTTCTTGTTGTTGTGTGGAGTAGCTCAGTAGTAAATAAGAATATTTAGAAATTGTATCCTTTTAAAGTGGTCTCTAAGGCCGAGGAGAGTGAGAAGCATCATTGCTAGGGGTGCCAGAGTACGGAGGGAAGGCCTCGTGCCCAGACAGATCCTGCGTAATCCGGGATGTGGAAGGGCATCGGGCAAGACTGGACTAAGTGAAGTTTCGGAGATGCGTAGCTGTCTCTGCTGAAGACCGACGATTATGAGCGGGATCCTGCAGATTAGAATGACTAAATTGCTGAGAGCCTCCTGCCAGGAGAAATGTATTCAGATTTTGTGAAGACAAAGTTGAAATTTGTCATAAATATACGGTGGAGCTTCTCGCGGGGCTGATTGGAGTCGCCTGAGTTCGATCAGACGCGTTTGGTAGAGACGCGCGTCAGTTGGAGATAGGAATTAGCTTCGCTTAGAATAGCAGCCTATGAAGATGTGGTTTCCCCCCCTTTGGTCAGGGTTGAATTCCACTCTGAATACCCTGTAAAAACGAATGTTCCATCGGCAATGAAATGGCAACTAACTCCTGGCAAGTATTTGTCGCTCCCCCCTTGTCCCCTGGCTTTCGGTTCTAGGGAGGGCTACATATAAGACGCTTCCTTGACCACTTCTCACCTTACCTGCTTTTGGCCCTGCCCCTTCGCTATTTATCTTCAGCCCAACTGAGACCGGGCTACCAGCACTCCCTCACCCCCCACCATGATCTTCAAGTCAGAATATACCATCCCTATCCCCAACGTCGACCTTCTTTCTTGGATATTCGGTTTGTCTTAATCTCCTTCACTCCCCCCGGTCCACTCATCATTCCTCTTGCATATAGACAAGCCTTCATATGATTTAAACAAACCCGTCTTCATTGATTCAGCCAACCCCTCCCAGTTCGTTACAGGGCATCAACTTCGTTCTCTCAGCAGACGCTTCGCCAAGGGACTTCGTGAGTGCGTCGGGATTGAGAAGGGAGAAGTGGTGTTTCTCTCGTCTCCTAACACGGTACGTGCCCGTTACGACGCGTCTCCCGCCCTCCGCTCAACTCTGATTACTTCAGATATATTACCCCGCGTTCTATCTCGGCGTTGTATGCGCTGGCGCTATCTTCACCGGAAGCAATCCCGCCTATGGCGAAATAGGTGAAGTCCTGTCAAATGTTCCCTTCATCAAACTAAGTTACTCAATTGCCTGGGTACCTTATAGAACTGATGCACCAGCTCACGAACTCGGGTGCCAAAGCTGTCTTTGCCTCTTTAGCCACCTTTCCCCTTGTTCGTTCATGCGCTCTCAAGGCTGGAATTCGACTGGAAAACATCTTCCTCTTTGAGCCCCACTCAGTCGCGGGATACACCACTTACGGGGATCTTCTTCAGTATGGAGAGTATAATTGGACGCCGATCACCGCTCTCGATCAACTATCGAAAACGTGAGTACTGTACCACATCTCAGCCACTTATCTTAGTGGTAAATTCCACGTGACCTTAATTAAACGCGTTCCAGAATTGTCACACTCAACTACAGCAGTGGCACTACCGGACTTCCCAAAGGATGTATGATCTCACATTACAATACAGTCGCGCATACAGAGCAAATGCTTGCCCTGCGCGATATCAGTATCCATCGCATGAAGGCCCGAGGAGAGTCCGTAGTCCCTGATACGTTCCTCGGCTTTGTCCCCTTCTACCACGGATGTAAGTCGTGCTGGTTGCTTATCCTGGATTTATAATTAATTCCCCTCTTTTCTAGTTGGTCAACAGCATCATTTGATCCGGTCCTCCAAGACTGGCGATATCTGCTATGTCATGTCCAAATTCGAGTTCGAGCCATATCTTGCTATGGTCCAAAAGTATTCCATCACATCCCTTTCTTTCGTCCCCCCTATCGCAGTTCTCCTTGCCAAGTCGCCGGTTGTTAAAAAGTATGACCTGTCTTCCGTGAAATACTGTCTGGTCGGTGGTGCCCCTCTTGGAGAAAAACTCCAGAAAGAAGCGGAACTGGCCATCAACCCTTCGGGGACAGTGAGGATACGCCAGGCCTGGGGTAAGTCGAGTTCCCCGTTCTTCCTAGGATCAATAATTAACCAGTTTTGATATCCAGGACAAAGTGAAGCTACGATGGCTGCGACATGGTTCACTCTAGATGATCCCTGCAAGACCGGTGTTGGGAAGTTATGTCCGAACGTCGAGGCCAAAGTTGTCAAAAGTGACGGACGCGCTGTGGGCTATGAAGAACGCGGCGAATTCTGGGTGCGCGGTCCGAATGTCTTCAAAGGCTACTGGCGCAATCCAATTGCCACTGCCAACACCCTGACGCCAGACGGTTGGCTGCGCAGCGGAGACGTTGGCTATATCGAGTCAAACGGCGTTTTCTATGTCGTAGATCGCGAAAAGGTGTGTGTTATTTAGTTTTTTTTCGGTGCCTCCATCCTCTCTTATGGGTGGAGAATTCCGCATGGTTGGCCATGAGTGCTGACCCGTTTGATGTTTCACGTTGTATAGGAGCTAATCAAGGTGAATGGCTTCCAAGTCGCTCCCGCGGAACTAGAAGACCTACTTCTCAAATCCGAAGACGTCGCAGACGCCGCCGTTATCGGAATCACAATGTATGTTATATTATTTACTCTCTTGCCCTCACTCGTTCCGAGGCTCACAGAATTTTGCTTCGTTGTTTTTCTTTAGCAACCACCGGGAATATCCACGAGCCTATATTGTGCCTGCTCGTCCAGGTGTCAAAGCTGAAGCAATTAAAGAATTCGTTGCATCCCGTCTTGCCCCGTACAAACGTCTTACAGGGGGCGTTGTTTTCCTCGGTGCCATCCCAAAGAGTCCTTCAGGGAAGATCTTGCGTCGTGAGCTTCGTGAACAGGCGAAGAAGGAACTCGGGACGGAAATTGCTCTTGAACGCGCGAGATTGTAGGAGTTATACCCATAAGGTTATTGGAGTTACATATTCGATATTTGTGCCATTTCTTTTGCTATTTTGATGCTTACCATGCACCCACTCGCTCTCTCAGATTCCTCTGCTTTCTTTTCACGGCTCTCACATATAGTATAGAGTCGTTGTAGTGTTTTGATTCCTATTCCTTGTGATTTGAGTTACTTGTTTCAGTATTGTAAATAATGTACGCTCTAATTTTGTCGTAGCTGTTATAGTCGCATATATGCGATCATTTCGGACTCCTTTCTTCCAATTTATGTATCAGTATTTTCGCGCCATCTAAACAACAAAACTCAGGCTCGCATTGACTATCCAAAGGGCATTCGTAGTTCGCTTACCCTAAGACCTTTTCATCTAGATCTTTATTGAAGATGATCGGCCGGCCTCCGCATTGTGTAAGGAAAAGGATTAGACGGGTACGAGTTGCGATCACTGTGCACCACCTTATCTAGATGCAATCGTGATCAAATGCACTTTTCGAAATTTCCCTTTCAGCCACCCTTCCTCAGCCCTCCTCCTAGGAGGATCACATCCTCACTGAAACGAACACTTATATACCTGCTCCATTTCAAGTTTATTATCTGGCTTATATTATAGACAGTGAAAAAATAATAGGCCTGAATCCCAATTAACCGTGGAAATGTACCGGCGAAGTTCCTGAAAGTCCTCAAGTCCCTTGAACATATGCCATATGTTTACCCTATAAGTACGTGGTATTATGGTTCTCCTTCAAGAAGGATTCTTTCATTCAAAGGTGTTAACCGGCGTGGGGATACATCACAATCTATTGGGGAGGTGCGATGTCTATTCTGAGATACTTCTGGAAGCCTGGATAAGTCTGCATACTATTTCTGAATCGTGTTTAGGTGGCATCACATGCAATCAGAACATATCAGTAATTAGATCATTGAGACACGACCGAGGAATGTAAACCTGACAAGTGTGTAAGAAGCTTTAGTTGTGCGTGGAATGGGCGCATAAACGGATTTACCCTGACGCCCGAGTGAAAAACACGAAATCTATTGGTTGAGAATACGAAGAGGAAGTAATCAGGAAACATAGGAAGGACGTCATATTACACAGGTTATAATCCCAAAAGAAGCATGAATAAAGATCCTCGATCGACACGGAAATATTGAAAAAGCCAGATGAATATCTGTGCATAAATGCTGATCAAAATGTAATACAGACAGATATAAAACGAAGGATAAATGCATGCATGAATAAATAAAACGTTCGCCGCCCATCGACGTCCATCGATCATGAACTATATCAGTTTCACTGATATTTATTCTCATTTTCTCCTGCCATTCCCATTATCGAATGAATTCCCATTTCGAGTATTCCCTCCTCCCCGTAATGGCGTCGTACTACTGGGCTGCGAATTAGATGACCGTGCTTCATCAGACATCGCTGTATTTGGTACAGGTTCATACTGCGATGGCGGGTACGCATATACACCTCCAACAGTGCTCGCAATAGGACTCGGAGCGCGTTCAGTAGGTTCGGGTGATTCGGGGCTAATGAATGATTCGTAGATCGTGCTCGCAGGTGCTCCTTCGGCGTTGCTTTGTTGGGAAGAATACGGGTGTGAGACGGATGAGACGTGCAGGGTGGGGACCGCTGGAGGCGCAGTTGCGGTGGGGACTGGGGCGGCAGGATGGCTTGAACCTACAGAATCACGGCGACCGTAGGTTAGGGCGTATGGGTGATTAGGCATGTAGGTTCCGGGATCAGGGGTGTTGGTTCGTTTAACAGGATGTTGAATAGGCGGCTAGAGGATGAAGAAGGATCAGCTCTGACTGAGAGACCGAGACCAAAATCTGAAAGACCATACAGGTGGGTACATAGGTTTCTCCTCTGATTGTCGTTGCTGGTCTTCAGTGGGTGCCTGGATGGGCATATCGGCGGCCATTGCCTCTCTATACATGAAATATCGCGCGAGGTAGAACATTCCGACCAATACTGCCACTGCTCCTAATATGCCTAGTATAGATCCTAGAATAATGTTTCTATCCGAGAACGCGTTTAGTAGGGATAGGAGACATGAAAAAATCCTTACTTTTCATGCCCCGTCACACCTCGCCGCACAACGTGCACCACTGTCGAAGATATTCCACCACCCAGCCCACTGAATTCCAATTGAATAAGATACTCTAGATCGGTGGAATAGACTTACCATGGCTCCGCGTCGTCAACAAAAGATCCATGTAGGCAGCTGCGCGATCCCACTGAAGAGATAGACGGCATGCCAGAGGCTGAAGAGAGCAGGAGGAGGGAGGAGGCAGAGGAACGGCTTAGCGTGGGACCAAACGCGGACAAGCAAGATGGGCAAGTAGGTCTCCACCAATAACACGCGAAGAAAGCTCATTACAGAACTTGGTCGATGCTACACCTCGGATCAGGTCTGTCACGTGTAATGGGTATATTCGATGTTTCCAATGATGGGGAAGCATAGCTACGAGCACCAGCATGAGAGTCTGAGGAATATAGCTACCACTCAGCGTCCAAGATATAAAGTGTTTTCCTCGTGGAGGGAAATCAACGGACCGGGAAGCGGATTGGGATTTGTCAGAACAAGAAGAATTTGAAAAGCAAAGCCTGTCGCCATTGGGATAATATCGCCTAGCGGGTCGAGAAAAGGTCTTGAAAACAACAGAGAGTGCCTAGCCGTGCAGGATTCGAATCATGTGGCCTCCAAGAAGTGGTTGTTCGGCCAGGCAACCGACGAGAGTTGTATTGTCTACTCCTTCATTAGTTCCATCGATGCATTCCGTCATAGCGGTCAAAATCTCGCCATGGGAGTTGAAAGTCGATGAGAGGGAATACGTCGTGTAAGAGGAGGAGATGGGATGAGAAGCAACCTAGTCGATCAGTAAATAGTATTGAAGTAACAGACTGACCTAAAAAGAATCTCACTTACTGATCAGTGTGCATGGCACTGGCAGCTTTTAACTCTTAGATGACGCTTACTGACTGATGGAACACTCCTGGCTGCTTCACACAGCTCCTTCTTGTACCAATGCTCATCCTGCGCAATCTTGTTGAATCTGTGTGTTCGGTGCCACGTTCGATTAGGGGGAATTCGTCGCCCGGAGATGGATCCGGATTGGAGGTTTAGCTTAATGTGGACCAGTGGACGATGAGATTACGGCAGGATTTCAGGATTTCCTTCAGATTCTCTATTCCCCGTACAGCATATGGCCCATGGCGTGATACGTATATAAAGAAACTGGAGTCAGGCAACACAGTCAGGATTGCTCAGCAGCATTCACGCTGTTCACCCTATCTGACAAAGCTTCCAGATTTTCACCACTCATAAGACCGAACCGGATTCATCCCTGCTGACGCCATTTCACCATGGGATTACTCTCTCTAGGGACCCCTCTTGCCTGGCCGGAAGGCAAGAAATACGCAGACCATGTTAGATACCATGGAATATCCCAGTTCTTGCACATCTGGGATAGGCTGAAGGACAGACAAGGCGACGAGCTTCTCTGGGGAGATGAGGTGCCGCCATCACCCGCTTTTCTTGTCAGTTCACTGATCACTTGTTTATCTATAGGTTGAATACATGGTAGTATCTTTTGATGACGAGGCAAGGACCGCTCGTCTCTCTCTAAGGCAATCCGAGATCTTGAAGAAGCTTGCCAATGTCGTCGAGGATCTGCGCGCATCCAATGAAATTCCAGAAGACATGTAAGCTTTCGGGTAATCTGAATCCTTGCGCTATCAATTAAATATACGAAAGAAACGCGGTTCCATTGTTTCATCCCGAGTATGGCCGATATATGCTGGAGTCTACACCGGGAGCACCATACACAGGCTCATTATACGATCTTCTTTCAGTTGAGCGTAATATGCAATACAGGTGTGTCTCATTGTTCGCAATAAGACATATGTTGAAATCCTTTGTAGACGAAAGATTGCACGACGCTACCTAAAGCCACATGAAATCCCCTTGACCGTCACCTCGTTCCCCCGTCTTGGAGCTCCCGGAATATTTACAGAGCCATACTATGATCCTTCCGATGCCACTGCAAGCCATAGTCTCTTTCTTCCTCATGAGATCACGAACCCACACGCACGATTCCCGTGAGATTTTTTTTTTTGCAAACATCTTTAAAAACAATTCTCATTGG
>Ga0157379_10001967_pt1 | contig 17007 bp, 20 predicted proteins | sample S25metaG_FD_121802 | JGI IMG/M metagenome (GOLD analysis project Ga0157379, IMG submission 121802) | Switchgrass rhizosphere microbial communities from Kellogg Biological Station, Michigan, USA - S2-5 metaG | ecosystem: Host-associated > Plants > Roots > Rhizosphere > Soil | place: USA... | reverse complement strand
TATGCACTTTGCCATTCACATCTGAAACCACTCAACCTCACACCTCCCCAGCTATGGTTTCTTATCTGAAAACGCAGAATTCGCGCGCAAAGTTGAGCAGGCTGGGATTGCCTTTGTCGGCCCAAGTCCTGAGGTGATCGACAGTCTTGGCGATAAAACCAAGGCTCGCACTCTCGGTACGCATCTTCTCGCTTCATAGTTCGATGTGCCCCGTTGATTCTTACCTGTTTAGCCATGAAGGTTGGTGTCCCATGCGTGCCTGGTACTCCCGGTCCGGTGGCGACCTACCAAGATGGCGCATCCTTCACCAAAGAGCATGGTTTCCCAGGTATGCACACCGCATACAATGGCGCGTTGCAATTTCTAACATTGTTTTAGTCATTATCAAAGCCGCAATGGGTGGCGGAGGCCGCGGCATGCGCGTCGTTCGCGAAGACAGCGAATTCAAAGACGCATTCGAACGTGCCGTCAGCGAAGCCAAATCAGCCTTCGGTGACGGCACCGTCTTCATCGAACGTTTCCTCGAGCGCCCGCGCCACATTGAGGTGCAGCTCCTCGCTGATTCCGAGGGAAACACCATCCATTTGTTCGAGCGTGATTGTTCCGTACAGAGGAGACATCAGAAAGTCGTCGAGGTCGCGCCTGCTACGCATTTGCCAGAAGAGACGCGCCAGGCGATTTTGCAGGATGCGATTAAACTTGCGAAGAGCGTTGGATATCGAAATGCGGGGACGGCGGAATTCTTGGTCGATCAGTTGGGTCGCCATTATTTCATCGAAATTAACCCGCGTATCCAGGTCGAGCATACTATCACTGGTATGGGCTGCTTTCTCCCCCTTTTCTGGACCAGTTTTTCATTTAACCATTCATCTAATTCTCTACAGAGGAGATAACGGGAATAGACATCGTAGCGGCACAAATTCAAATCGCGGCTGGTGCGACTCTCCCGCAACTCGGTCTTACACAAGATGCCATCACCAAGCGTGGCTTCGCCATTCAGTGCCGTGTCACAACTGAGGACCCTGCTACCAACTTCCAACCTGATACCGGAAAGATTGAAGTTTATCGTAGTGCGGGTGGGAACGGTGTTAGGTTGGATGCTAGCTCTGGCTTTGCTGGAGCTCAGATTACCGTAAAGCGGTTTTTAAATTTCCGATTTTATTCGTATTAATGCGGTTTTATTTCTTAGCCCCATTATGATAGTTTGTTGGTCAAGGTTAGTGTCAGCGGTGCTACCTACGAAGTCGCTCGTCGCAAGATGCTCCGTGCCCTCGTCGAATTCCGTATCCGTGGTGTCAAGGTAAGTTTTATTCTCAATTTCCAAAAATGGAATTTTAACTCGCTTTGACAGACGAATATCCCCTTCTTGTTCCGTCTTTTGACCCATGATGTCTTTATTGGCGGAAAAACCTGGACAACTGTGAGTATTTCCCCACGCAAGTTAATTTCGAGATAATCTGACGAATTTTCCAGTTCATTGACGATACACCTGACCTCTTCAAACTCGTCCAAAGCCAAAACCGTGCCCAGAAACTCCTTGCTTACCTTGGAGACTTGGCCGTCAATGGCAGCTCCATCAAGGGCCAACAAGTGCGTAAAAAAACTTAAATTCCTCCATAACTTATTAAATTTATTTCCTCGCAGGGCGAACCAGGCCTCAAAACCGAAGTCGTCGTCCCCCAATTCCAATCTCGCTCCGACCCAGAAAATGGGGCCCCACTCAACGCCTCCCGCCCCTGCACCCAAGGCTGGCGTAACATTATCGTCGAAAAAGGTCCCGAGGCATTCGCCAAGGCCGTACGTGACTACCCTGGATGTCTTATTATGGATACAACATGGCGAGATGCGCATCAGTCGTTGCTTGCGACGAGGTTGAGGACGATTGATATGGTGAATATCGCGAAGGAGACGAGTTATGCGTTGGCAAATGCGTATAGTATTGAGTGTTGGGGAGGGGCGACGTTTGATGTAGCGATGAGGTTCTTGTATGAGGATCCATGGGAGAGATTGGTGAGTTTTTGGGTTGAGAAAATTCGTTGGAAGCGGTTTACTGAATTTTACCTCTTTTTTCTTTTCTTTTTAAAAATAGAGGACTTTGAGGAAACTTGTTCCTAATATTCCATTCCAAGCGTTGGTCCGTGGTGCGAATGCTGTTGGATATACCAGCTATCCGTAAACTCTTTTACTTTTCTCCAAAACAAATTTATTGAACGAGTATTTTCAGCGATAATGCCATTTACGACTTCTCCAAGAAGGCTGTCGAGAATGGTCTCGATATCTTCCGTGTTTTCGATTCGTTGAATTATTTTGGTACGTATTCATTTAATTCTATCTATTGCATACTCTGAATTTATTACACAGAAAACGTTCGTCCCAGTAAATTATCTCCCACAATGTAGCCTAACTCTCTTTTTAGATGAAACTCGGCATTGACGCTGCCAAGAAGGCCGGTGGTGTCTGCGAAGCCGTCGTCTGCTACAGCGGTGACGTCGCCAACCCCAAGAAGACCAAATATACCCTTCAATACTACCTTGACTTCGTCGACCAACTCGTCAAGGAAGGTATCCATGTCCTCGGTATCAAGGATATGGCCGGTCTTTTGAAGCCCGAGGCTGCCAAGATGTAAGATTTCTTGCGTTCCATTTTCCTGCATTTTACTCATAGAACAATAATTCAGGCTCATTGGTGCCATCCGCAAGAAGTATCCTGACCTCCCCATCCACGTCCACTCACACGACACCGCTGGTATCGCTGCCGCCAGCATGATTGCCGCCGCCGAAGCTGGTGCAGACGTCGTCGACGTTGCCATCGACTCCATGTCCGGCTTGACTTCTCAGCCGTCGATGGGAGCGGTGTGCATGGCTCTCGAACAGACGAAGCTTGGTACCGGTATTCGGTATGCGGATATCCAGGCATTGAACTTGTATTGGAGTCAGGTTAGGCAGTTATATGGGTGCTTCGAGGCGAATGTAAGGGCGTCGGATTCGAGCGTGTTTGAGCATGAGATGCCTGGTGGGCAATATACCAATTTGATGGTGAGTTGTTCTCTTGCTTTCTTTGCGTGGATGTGCGCTGACTCTTGTTGGCATAGTTCCAAGCTTCACAGCTTGGATTGGGAACACAATGGGCTGGTATGATATTTTGCGTAAAAGATGACGAGATAGGCTTATTGATCACTTATGTTTAGAGATTAAGAAGAAGTATATCGAAGCGAATGAATTGGTAAGTTTATTTTATTTTCAGAAATTTGGTAGGGATCTAACCTTTGTGCCTTAGTGCGGCGATGTCATTAAGGTATGTGGGATCTGGTTGAATGGGATGACTATGGTAAATCAGACATATCCCCTTAGGTCACTCCTTCGTCAAAGGTTGTTGGCGACTTTGCCCAATGGATGACCTCGAACGGCTTCTCGAAGAAGGACGTCTTGGAACGTGCCGAGTCGCTCGACTTCCCGTCCTCCGTTGTTGAATTCTTCCAGGGATACCTCGGACAGCCAGTGGGTGGATTCCCTGAGCCCCTGCGGACCAAGATCATTCGCAACAAGCCACGGATTGACGGACGTCCGGGTGCCACTATGGAGCCCTTGGACTTCAAGAAGATCAAAGCAGATCTCCGGGCCAAATTCGGGAAGCATATCACTGACGCAGATGTCACTTCGTACGCCATGTATCCAAAGGTGCGCTGAGAGTTTCAGGCAATTTCCGAGAATCGGATATCAATTAATCTTCGGGCGTAAAGGTCTTTGAAGAGTATCAAGGCTTTGTTGAGAAATATGGAGACTTAAGGTACGTTTGGACCATCGTGACCTTTGGGCAATAACCAATCTTGTGTTTCTTCTGTAGTGTTGTACCTACGCGGTACTTCCTGGGTCGTCCCGAGACGGGCGAGGAAATGCACATTTCGATCGAGAAGGGCAAGACCCTTATCATTCGTCTGCTCGCTATCGGGCCAGTCATGGAAGGCAAGGGCGTCCGTGACGTTTGGTTCGAAGTCAATGGAGAGGTGCGAAATGGTGTAGCTCTTTAAGATGAATTTGAGATTGATTTTAATTTTTCCTGCGTAGGTTCGTGCCGTCCCCGTCGAGGACAAGTCTGCCGCTGTGGAGACAGTCAGTCGCGAGAAGGCCACTTCAGATCCAGGATCGGTCGGTGCACCAATGTCTGGCGTTGTCGTTGAAGTCAGAGTGAAGGAGGGCCACGAAATCAAGAAGGGCGATATTATTAGTATCTTATCTGCCATGAAGGTAATGAAGAATCCTTCTTTTCGGAGTTGTTCATTCAGTGATTGACTTATCACATCACCAGATGGAGAGTGCAGTGTCTGCGCCAGTTTCAGGACACATCAAACGTGTCCTCGTTCATGAAGGTACGTCATTCCTTTAATGAGTTCCTATCTCGTTCATGAGTGTTCTCATACGGCTTTGCCCACTCCCACAGGCGATTCCCTAAACCAAGGCGATTTGATTGTAGAGATTGTGCAGTGATTAATTTGAGTTTACTTTTCTCTCCAGGGTATATCTGGTTACAATGACTGGAACCTCGGATCTGTCCATTTACACTGTTTGCTGTTATTTGTTCTCGTGTCCTGTTTCCCTGTACATCGTAGTCTCGAATTAGAACAAAAAATATTTCTTTTTACTTACTTAAGAAGGAACGCACGAAGATCTTGGCCCACCCGCTATCCATAAACACACGCCGCTTCTTCGAAACTAAAGTCTATCTCTATAACACCCATGCCGACTACTCCTATCCTTGCGCCCGTTTCGGGGACGATTGGGGAGATAAAGAAAGCTTCAGGCTCCGCAGTCAAGACGAGCGATATTGTCATCGTTCTGTGCTCAGTGAAGGTAAGTGTTTTGCAATACTATCTAGATGAGGGCGAAGGAACTGATTGGACGATTATAGACCGAGACAAACATAACGGCCTCCACTGCAGGAACAATCAAAGTGGTCGTTCAGAAGGGAGATGATGTCAAACAGGGAGATAAGATCGCTGAAATAACCAGTTGAAGGAACCACCATAGGATCTGAATGTCGGACTGAACGAGAGATGTACTGTAATATTAAGCATTCCTGTATGTAGATGGGGATAAGAATGGCATGATACTTGTGCTAAATTTGTATGAAATCAAATCCTTACTTACACTGTCACCTAAGATTTAGTGATGAATTCCTGTTGATGAAGGATAATTGACCCTTCTGCTGTAGCAAGCATTCTCGGAGTACAATATTTTCTGGAACTACTTATCGGCCCTTCCCGAGAAAACAGAAATACCCTTTGTTTTTGCAGGGACAACCAAGATATTTGAGAAGTCGCAAGAGACAGAACAGTTATTCGGGTAAGGAAACCCTTGACATCTCAGGACATGGCACCTGAGAGGGTTCCGATGCTAGCAGCAACACCAATGGCCAAAGGGTATCTTGTTAGTCTTTCGAAAAGTTATTCTTGCAAGTTCCGTCCGCGCAATAGCCGAGGTAGGTGTTGTAGCCTAAAGGGATTAGTTGTTGTTAAGCAGCGCCGAATTAAGCAACTTTAAGAATACATGTTGGACTTGGCTTCAGATCCCCCCAGATTAATGTGATTTGGCTTGCTTTATGGCTGAACTAGAGGGCTCTAAGCTCTTCACGGAAAGGGAGTAAGTATTGGGCGATGAAGATGACGGCAAGAATGATGTGCTTCATTATGGTTCATGGACTCTGCTTTACGCGAATTAATGGACCAAGTGTCCAAGGCATGAATTGTACGGGAATACGCACCTCAACAGTCCTCCGACTTGACCTATCTTCTTCGCGGTGTTCTCTTGCCCGATACAGTGCATACCCCTTTAACATTGGTAGTCAACCGTGCGGATGAAATCAACTCCGGGCACTCAAACAAGAGCTGAAATTCTCGGTGCTAAGCTCATCACCTGAAAATAGGAATGCGCCTGCAGAGGCCTGGGCAGTGGAAGGATAATCACAAAGCATGTTGTAGCGTTTTGATCGCCGGAGACCTACTGAACAGCGAGACAGGGACCACCGTACGGTGAACCAAGGCCATCAGGAATAGCCGAGCTGAATGGTAGAAGAGGATCTGGTGGAGGCGCCAAGAGCAGGTAGATGGGTTAGCGGGCACTTGAAGTCTTGTGTGTTCTGGCAAATGCCGGGAGACATCACGTATTTCTGCATGTGTAGTTGTTGAAACGTCAACTGTGAAAGGTGTCTTCACAAATTCCTCATGGGCGTACCAATCCATCTAGATGTCTGGGAATGTGGACAGAAATAAGCAGTGGGGAAAAGACCTCGTCCATAGTGGGCTATAACATTGCCTAGGAAGTGAATCGATCCCGGTTCTTTGGACGCCGGGGAAAGACGCCTGTCGGTCACCAATAATTTAAAGAAAGAAGTGCGGGGTAGTGTGTCGTATGTGCGGGAGCAAGTTCGCGCCAGTCCTCCGTATCGACATACCGGAGACAGTATGGATCGAATGGGCGGGAAGGCGTTCCAAGGGTCCCCGTGGGTGAGGTGGTGAAACGAGGGGAAAGTAAAATAGAAATACCGCGAAACATCTCGATCAATTTGTTATAGAATTATTTGCAAAGCAGCAGCATCCCCGAGTTTGGTCCCCAAGTCAGTTGAAACTCCGCCGACCTGTCACCTGCAACGCGTTGTCACGCTCCTAAACTTTACCGTGTACATATTGTGCAGCGATGGTGAGTATTTTGGGTTTGAATACTGTCAGTTTATCTGAAATAATTGTTAGGCCCTCACGAAGCTAATATGAAGTCTCGGCTCAAAGTCACTTTGAATGATGCTCGACTCTTCACCAAACAAAAGTCCCTCCTTTGACAAACAGATAAAATTTGTGCTTTCGGATCTAAAGATTTTTTGAAGGACAAACGCAAGAAGATGAAGGACCCCGGTACTCGTGAGGTCATCGCGCCATAGGAAATGAAGCGTGCTCCCAGACTGGTTTAACGTTATCTTGCGAGGCAAAGTGTGGTCAATTTGAATGCGTAAGGTCCTCCCACCTGTGGTGGGCGAAGGTAAGAGGAAGGCTGTAATTTCTTTGAATCATTAGCCTATACGAAGCATCCCGAGCTAACTGCATTGCATCTCGTCATCTGCTTCCTGGCCCAGGACGTGGCCTTCCTACAAATCGTGTTATTAGGATGATGCCACCTGGTGCATGTCTTCTTCCAATTCGAAGTATGGCTGAATTCACCGACTTTTTGCCTCTTTCGGTTTATCTTTATCTCTTGATTCCTCCAAAGGCTCTTTCACGTCGTTCGATGCCCTTTGCACCACCAGGAGGGCCAAGCGCTTCCCCCAGGCTTCTGTCCGCCTGTAATGCCTCCAGGAATGCATTCATTCTCCCTCCTGGTTTTTGGGTACGTTACCTGCTCAGAGTTGTTTTTAGATCCGACATTCTGTCGCCATTGGTTCCCTTTTACCAGGTTCCAGCCTCCGCCACAATGAAATCCACAACGATAGGAGGGATCTTCCGACGAACCTTTTACTTCATCTCTTCTTTGTGTGTTTTGTTCCTCTTCGCCGGCTGCAATGTATATATGCCACATATCAGAATAATCCGTGTGCATCGTGGATGTGTGACAAGTGAATTGATAAGTCTATTACTTCCTGGCGCAATATTCCATTCCAAATTGCATACTTGTAGAATCGGTAGGATAGAGATTGCGTGATATCAATATGGGACCTTTTGAATGCTTTGAGGACCCGAGTGCCTTACCTCATTGAGACCACCTCCAGGCAGAAAGATAGGGTCCGTGGCTCACAAGTGGCTCAGAACGACGCAGAGCGCAACAAGTTCTTCAATAAAAACCTTTTGAGCTGCCTGTCACGTCACACTGGCAAACATTCGATGTACAGCTGGCCCTAGACAGGGGATCACGATTCAATTTGACGACGGTCTTCTTCGATCGGGTTGCACTTGGACACATAAAGAAGTCCACATCAACATAAACATTCTTGAGAACTTCAAGGTTTTCCAATAATACTTGCAACCCCTGTTTACGTTGCTTGTATGAAGCGAAGCAGCCCCTCTCCCTCCGCCCGACGGGCGCAGTTTCGAGCTTCCACAGAAACTACAACATTCACGCAAAAATAACGCTGAGATCATCACCTTTCGAAGTCGAAGTGGTCTTTGAAAAGGAGGAGGCCGCATCTGACTTCTTTGGGAAAGGAATATTCGACGCACCTGCTACATTTAGCAACTGCCATCTCAGGCTTATTGACCCGCAGGACAACAGAGCTTCTCGGGTGGACATGACCGTGTGGGACTGAGGATCTATCTTCGCAGACCTGTTATACAGGTATCATTATGGTATGCTTCTTGATCTCACGTTAAACGGGTCCGAAGGTGGGGTGGCAGCTGAAGAGTGGTAGTAGTTTATCAACTCTATGTGACATGCAGAGAATAAATGTGTGTGAGTAGTACAGGGGGAGACTAGTACAACGTCCACGGATGCAAATAGGGGCGTTGGGTGAGGACATGGGGGAGACAACAACAACAAGAAGTCGAAAGCTTGAGAGATAGAGAAAGCGTGAGGAGGGGGATGCGATGCAAACAACAAAAAAAAAAGAGAGTGGGCAAAACATCTGTGGTATCAGAAAAATGGGAGGGATCAGAAAGCAAAAACGTGGTAAATGGTGACACAATTGTGTGGATCGGTCCCACGGATAGTCAAAAAAAGGCCGAGAGCGGCAGGTGTTTTGGAATTCCTCCGTGAGTTTTCCTTCCAATAAACAGGGAAGATGATGCTGGGTCAGAGTATAATGATGATGTGTGATGATGAGAAGTAGGGATGGATGGATTGATGCTTCGAAACCAGATATGCGAGGGTGGAGAGAGACAAGAGGCAGGAAATCTTCTAGGCGACCGCATAACGTCGGCAAATACAGAGGAAAACTTGAAGAGGCGGGAGCTGGTGAGAGAATAAGATATTACGCGCTGTCCAAGTTGTAAGACTCGAGACGGAGGGCGCGGCGGCGAATAGGCGTGTCAGGCATATCTACTGCGGCACTGAATTTGTGGTGCGGCGGGGTCTGGACAAGAACAGTGTCGTCGGAGTGATCTAAACCACTGTCATCCTCGGCTGGAGAAATATTTCCCTCGGAAGAAGGGAGGGGTGCGGGAGGGGAACCACCCATCCACGAATAAACCCTGTGAACGACACGTCCCAAGAAAGGTTTGTCGGCAGGTAAAGGGGTGTCGGGAATGGACGGTGTGACGACTGATTCCGTGGCCGGAGTCAGGAGGGAAGCATCGTCTTGAGTCTGGCTCGCAGAAGTGCGATCATCGAGGTGGGCGTGAAGAGAAGACTTCGTTAATAAAAGATGACGAGGAGTCACTGTGACACATGGTGGGGCGAGGTTTTGAGTAGTCAATGGAAACGGGGAGGGTCGGGCGAGAACTCGCTGCAATTCTACAACGGCTGGGGTCGGATGATCCATAGATGGTACTGAGGACACTTCCTCCTCCAGTCCCGGATGAACACTACGTGCCCAACGAACGATTCCAGCACGGTCCTTTCCACTCCAGCGATTGAGCACTATAGGGTCGGAATCAAGGTTTAATTCGTCGTCCGCAAAACGGGCGTTGTTATATATTGGTTCGCTGGTGCGTGCACGGCGAGAAGGGCGGGGGCGAGATTGTCGAGCGGAGGCGGGTCGCGGTGAGGCAACGACGGGGAGGTCAAAATTCGCCCGCGAATAGGAAGGGATGGGGTATGAACGAGCTAGAGAGCTCTGGTCGATTAATTGACATGTCTTCGAGCAATATGCTTGACCGTCGGTCGTCTGAACACAGTTGTTACAAGGAACTGAAAGGGAAAACAAGAACAAGAACATACGTTTTGACGGTCACAACCCAAACACCAGTCAGTATCCATGGTTGATGAGCTGAGGAGAGGTGGTGGAGGACGGCGTGATAAAGTTGGGGGGGAAGGGAAGGGTGCAGAGCTGCAGCCTCGAGGCCTAATAAAGTATCAGAGTGAGAAGCCAAGAATAAGAAGTTGTGTGGGAAAGTGACCCAGTTAGCGCGGCTTAGCCGAATCTGATCCCCCACGTTGGGTCGTCTGCGATGATCTCGTGAATTAATTATTGCAGGTTCAGCAAGAACCTAGCCTAACAGAGATGGCAAGAACAGAGCTTGGTGTCTAGCATAGCAAGAGACTCTTCGTCGCAGCGCAGTGAGCCCGAACATCCAGATGGGAGCCGCAAATAGGTTGTAGAGGAGTTCTTGGGGGAATAGGAAGCAGGAGGAAGACATGTCAGGGCTCTGAGCCATCATAAGCACCAGATTCGCGAGATCTGAATATTTATTCGTGTGGACCCATGTGGGCGCATGAACACATCCTACTTCTCTTGTGTCTCCACCTTCCCAGCTACAATTGCTGCGCCAATCCACGCACGCCGACTCCTCTTTCCACACCCTCTTCTCCGCCTTCGGATTCTGAAGCGATTGAATGAAAAGGACCTCCTAATTGAAATCCCGCCGCGGTGGCATACAATACTCCCATCAGATAGTCGAGGTCCTCTCAAGAACAAAAGGCCCGCCCTGGCGATCGAGATGCTAGGGACCCACTTGGCCAAACAGTGGTCCTTGGTAGACTGTCTGTTGCTGTGCACGTCCTTTTGCAGTCGGACCGGGGACTTCTTTGTCATTTGGCGCCCAATTTTTGTTCACCGAAGAACGTTCGAGATTTCGGTAACCTCTCTCCAAATTGTTTGACAAGCTCCCAATAGTTTTCGTTCTTCTAAAGCATAAGAAACCGCTATCCCCGTCAGTTTATGGTCGTCCGAAGTTCCCTATAAAAGGAAAGATTAACTTTAATGCTCCAATGACGGCCCAATTCAACCATTGAATGAAATGGAATGTATGATGATAGCAAATGAACGTACTTCTTTAAGTATATCCAACATCTCTCCAATCGCTGTGGTCGGCATATCGGCATTGTGAGCGGAATGTATCTTGTCCTCGCATATGCGCACGACAAAGTCGGCGATATTCCTCACCAAGACGATGCTCGCCCGGTGTCCAAAGGGCGTCGTTAAAGCGCCAGGGTCATTAGCGCCGTTCTCAAGCATCTCCTCAATTTGACTTTGCATTTGGCAAGCTTGACGCGCAGCTCTAATAGCTCCATCAAGGCCGACATTAACATCCCTTAAGGTCAAGGTAAACAATAGCAACCACAGCGCATGGGAAATCTGTCCATCGGCATTCAGATCTAGGAGCTCAAACAGACGCTCTTTGGATATCGGCACCTCGTCCTCTTCGGTGCCTTTATGAATGCTCGAGTTGTAGACTAGGTGTGATTCGTCCCACTCGGAAGCCATAGGCCAGCCGTCGAGTAACTCGGTCCACAGCATCAAAGCTCCATCCGGCTTGGCAGAATATTCGTTTACCAATTCCCGGGCAGTCCAAGTGACGACATTGTTAGCGTTTCCTTCCAAGATGAACCCATAATAGCATAACAGTTGAGCATTGGTTAGTTCGGCACCATAAGTATTGAAGACTTCCTCCTCGGATGAAATAGCTAGCTTGGAGACCATCTCGCATGTGTCAAGAACAGCCTGGGTAGCCAAAGTCCAAGCTTGTTCGGAATTCTCCAAGTCATGTCCACACTCCTCCAACGAACCGCATATCGGGCAAACATGATAATCACTCTGACTACAGTATCAGAAAAGGAAATCGAGTCGAGTGAAGAGGGCTGATACACAAACCTCTAAATGGACATGATTATCTTCAGCATGATTAAAGCTGGGCGACGTCGGATTGATGAATATGTGCGGATTAACATTCTCCAAAGCAACTTACATATCAGCGACAGGCACCAGGGAAAGACCAAGATATGAATCTACAATGAAAGCCCGAGACGAAACGATGGAATAAGCGAGGTAGAAGGCTTGCAGGGACCCTATGATTTGTAGTTCCTCTAGAATAGGAGTGACAACTCTGTCATAAAAGTTGTTAATTCGGTCCTGGTGTGCACCTAATATTAGCAAATCCAATGTTTAATTTGGAGGGATACAACCAGGATCACCTACCAAAAGAGTTAAACTGTCCGGAGGGTTGATAATCTTTCCGGCCTCTGTGCCGTTCAGCCAGCTCCGAGCCTCAATACCATCTTGATCATCGTTTGTACCCCAAAACACAGCTACGTCAACCAATTCAGTAGGAAGTGATTGGAGATACCCATGCCATGGAGATGCAAAACCAAGGCTTCTAAAGAAACCTTATTAATATATTTTTAGCAAGAATAGATGTCCATTGTGATCACTCACCTCTCTAGCAGTAAAGTCAAGGATAGCTGTAGGTTAGGAGGATCATCAAGAGCTGCAAAACGCGGTACGAGATCACGTGTGTAGGAGGACGTTTTGATTGAAAAGACACTGGACTTCGGGATGCGAACAACTTTAGCGGACTCAAGGATCATTCAAGGAACTTTCATTAAGAAAAATGATGAATAAAACTCACGAGTCTCCCCTGCTGGGATGTCGGCATTCCGCTTACACCAAACGCTCCAGCTTCCATCTTCAGGCGTGACGCGAACTTGCAAGCGTGCATCGATCTCGATGCCGTGCTGAGAGCACCAATGCAAAAAGAGCGCAATGTCGCGCGACATAATTATGTATTATGACAGGGAAGAATTCAAGAAAGGCCCATCGAAAGGCGGAGCAGTAAGTGGATGAAAGGAACAAGGAGAAAACAGAACGCGGCCTGATTAGTCATCAAAGTTGAACAAATTGATCGGCCTTGGAGAATTACTGAGTCTTTTTCTCAACGGGCACAGGTTCCACAGAAGAACTTTTGCCTTTCGCTTCTGCTTCTGCTGCCTTCTTCTCGATTTTAACCTGCACACGTCTCGCGTACTCCTGACCGCCCTGAAAAGCCCTTGTTAGACCCCTCTACGATTGCCAACAACTCGGCCACGGAGACGCACCTGTAGCACAAGAACGCCAACCAAGCATACAATGATAAGGGTATTTCCAGCAGATAGTACCCTGAGGGCTTCTATTCTGTCATTTTCTGTGTCTTCATCCGCGGGATGGACGATAGTTCGGAGGCCACCGATGGTCACTGAGGAGTAGATGATGATACCAATCACGTAGAGTCCTGACAAAATACGAGCCTCAGCCTTCATAGTACAGGAGAGAGATGACAGGCATACCGAGACTGGACCCGTCAAAGAATATAGCGCTTTCGTCCCATTCGTGCAGCTTTGCCACTAAACCAATGATGCCCATTCCAATCATTGCGTGCATGAGACCCTAGATAACAGCGAGCTGCAGTTATTGCATTCCGAAGAGCATCCCGATATACCTTCACAGCAAGAGGTGCATTATAAAATGTTGTGTAAAACTGGAATCCATCCGCAACGGACTGCTCCGTCAATGTTTGGAACAAGACTTTCTGGTCGATATTGAAACATATAAACAAGACACCTAGAGTCAGATTCAGTACCAAACCGTATTATCGCTGCTCGACACGGCCTCACTGACCTAGAAAGAAGGAAACGGCGGACAAGACGGCAGCCTGCCTAAATCCCATTAGACACGTGAGAGTAAGTTGTCAAAATAAAGACCAGGCACAAGGCGCGGGAGCTCCGAATATTCAAGGACAACAATTTAACATTTCAGACTGAAATCCATTGAAAGCAAAAGTATCTCCAAATAAATCGGATTCCTAATCTACAGCCACTAGGGTATAACACGCACAAATAAGCAATGGCACAGGTATCAAAGGACAACGCCGCAAAGAAATAGATAATACAAAGGTGAAGCAATATCAGTGAGGTGTACTAGGAGGTGAAATAACGTGCTGCCGTGCGGCAGGTCGGGGCGAATGAGGCAGACCTACAATACTTCATGAGAAAGATGATTATACAAAAGGAAATAAAAACATACCAAGCGCTCCGGACCGTCGTTTATCGATTTTTACTTGCAATCCACGATTGGCAGCAGTAGTCGCAGCCTTGGCAGCTCCCCTCTGAGACGTCGACAGCGGACTCATCCTGGCCTCATCATCAGCTGCTACACTCGAAAGATCGCCAGTGGACTTCGTCAAGGTCGTAGTGGCATCCGGATCTGTATCTTCATCATGCCCTGAGGTGCTATCGGGTATCGTCATCTCATCGCCACTATCAGACTCATCCCCCTCTGCGCAGATCATATTTAGTACACAGACGCTAAGGAGAAAGAAAAATATTTGTAGACGCACGCTTAAGACTCCTTCCCGCCAGTCCAAGCATCTGATCGGCAGCTCCGTCAGCATAGCTGCGACTATTCCTGTTGTCTTGCACTACCGACGAGCTCCTTTGCTTGCGTTGAGGAGCAGAAGGCTCGGCCGCTGGTGCTGGTTCTTCCTCTGGGAGATCACCGTCGACGTTGAAGACGCGGTTGAACTCTCCAAGCATCAAGCTGAAAACACCCGCAGGGATACCCAATGTCGGACTAAACACAATACCAACATTCCGCATCGTCATCTTGTTCGTGTTTGCGTTTTGAACAATGAGGATGAGATGGGCCGTCAAGGCTCGTAGTAGGGCGTAATTAGGGAGCGGTAATTGCGAAACCAGTTGCGCAAGTTCGTCAACCCTTTCTTGGGGATCGGCTAGATCTATGAAAGAATTAAAAACGACTTGTATCTATTGTCCAATACACTTACCAATTACGGCCAAGAACCTGAGATGTAGGTCGCGTGTCAACACGCTTGTAGGCAATTCTCGTAAGAACCCTTTCAATAAGCCAGCAATGGCATGAGGGTCCCAGAATTCGTCCGACGCGAGAAGATCCACATCGCCCTCTACAATACAGCGTCAATATTTAATTCAACCACAAAATACCTCTACCACTGACCAGCATTAAATCTATCCTTGAGACTCTTAATAACAGCGGAACTTCCACTCAACCGATAGATACCCTCCTCCTGCTCTGCTTTCTTCGCCTCCAAATACTGGATACATCGGAAAACCACAGCAGGTAGATTGGCAATTTGGGCAACCCCTAATGCATCCACAATTGAAACACCAAAGACCGCTCGAGAAGTAGCCGGGTTTGCGACGACACCATTATTAGCACCTGGGAAAGCTGGTGGTTTGTCTAAAGGCAAGAAAAAATATCAGAGGAATCCCAAAAGTAACAAATGAAAGGTAAAATACCATTACCGGCCCTTCCAAACGGCCACAAATTTCTCGACTTGGCCTTCCGCTCCCGATCACTAATCCCAGAATCCGACGGAACATCCTTCGCACCAAACTTGTACCCAGCAGGAATAGGCGTCCCATTCATCGGCCCAGAAATCTTCGCCTTCTGCGGCTTTGGGGCTTCGGACGGCGAGACTCCTTCTGGTGAAGGTGCTCGGTCGTTTGAAGCTGATGGAGCCGCGAGAGCGGAATCGGCTGGGACGGTGGCCAAATTGGGGTGCATCGAGGCGCGGGCGTATTGTCGGTCTTTACGACGAGGGTCGTTGTAGCCTGAGGACTGCTGCTGCTTGTATGGACTTGACATCTCTACATATTGACCTTGAGCAGATGCGGATCGTTGTTGTAGAATGCTGCCGCCGCCATTATCCAGTGCAGATGGTAATGAACTAGATAATGGAAGGTCGTTGGTGTCCACTGAAGGGTACATATGCATCTTGGGATCCACATACGGCGGGTAACGGTCTAAAGGCGAGGACGAAGCGGAATCGGATTGGAAGAACTTGGAGTTGGCCTGGCTGTCGGACAATGAAGATATAGGGACGGCGGGGCCCTTTGATATTTCGGGCTTTCCTCCTGGACGTTTCGACGGCGACATAATTGACGACGTTTCAGAGACAATCGAACTCACGGAGGGACGTGGTTGGGCCATCTGCTGCGGCTGGGACACACTCGACGTAGAGCTCGACGGTAATCCCGTATCGTCATACGTCCCCATCACATAACGAACAAGGACGTCCACCCATGCATCTCGCTCCTGATCACTTTCCGCGCACAAAACGTGTCGGACACTCTGTGCGCTCGCTCCTTTCTTACTCTCAATAATCAAGAAAGCATGACGATATTCGTTCTCATCGTCATTGGAGTTCTTCTGCTGTCGGCCAATCTGTGCACCCGTTATTTGGATCGATCCCAGATGTGCACCTCCACGCTGTTAATGGAGAGAATTAGCATTGCCAAGCGTGCGAAACAGCCACCAGCTGCAAGACTCACGCTTTCGTAGTATTCCAGAACTGGTCCTTGTAGAACAAAGTATCGTGTCTTCCAGCTGGCACCATCACATCAGAATCAGTGTCAGATCCTCAGAAAAAAGGAAGACTCACCCTCCGAAGTTCTTTCCACGTTTGGTCAGATAACCCTCTTTATAGCCTGACTGCGTCACAGGCGCACTTGCATCCTTCATGATATCAGTGTTGAACCACTCGCAGATATCCTTGGGATCTTTGACGGGGGCCCTTAAAACGCTCTGTAAATACGCTTCGAGAATCGTCTACATGCACACCAATTCAGTGGTTGGCGTTGGCACCTCGAAGAAGCGTGTAAAACTTACCTTGCGTTGATCTACCTTTGCAGGGGCATTATCCTTAAATAGTTTGCTATCCGGCAAGTTCCCCAGCTTCTTCGCGTTACTCCTATTCAATGAACCACGAATCTTGGAATCCAGAGATAGCACATCGCTATACAACTTCTCGATCTTCCAAGTATCGCCCCTTTCTGGAATCCCAAAAGGACAGACCTGCACAACGAACGAGAGAACCTCCTTTCCACGATCATTGGGACGAATATGTGATCCTGTCACGAAGATACGGCAAGTTTGCAGCTGCTCTGGGAACAACCGTCTGCCCGGGGCACCATATGTGGAAGGAGGTGGGTACGAAGGAGGGACAGAAAAGGAGTGCGTGGAATAGTTGGGAGGTATTGATGACTGAGGAGAGGGCTGTTGTGCACGAGGGTCTGGGGAATATCCAGATCCAGTCTGATATTGTTGTTGAGCTTGAGCATAGGCCAATCGCTGTGCCTGGAC
>Ga0157379_10001966_pt1 | contig 17010 bp, 16 predicted proteins | sample S25metaG_FD_121802 | JGI IMG/M metagenome (GOLD analysis project Ga0157379, IMG submission 121802) | Switchgrass rhizosphere microbial communities from Kellogg Biological Station, Michigan, USA - S2-5 metaG | ecosystem: Host-associated > Plants > Roots > Rhizosphere > Soil | place: USA... | reverse complement strand
GGAGTTTGTATCACCCTGGATGAATAATATATCCTCGAGCCTCCATAGGGGGTTTCAAGATAAGTTGACACGCCATAATATATTTGCAAAGCGGCTCTGTAGCTGCTTTTGCATTTCTTCTTGAGTATTTTTCCAATATCCTCTTGCTTTGGAAAACTCTCCACCCCCCCGTTACTTATAATAGTATCTTTGAGAATGCTACGAGATCACTTTATTTTCCTGGCGGTTTATTAGATAGTTCAGATCCAATAATATCGACGAAAAATATTCAGCAAGACGGCTCCGGAGCCAGGCCTTTTTTGAATACCCTCTTGCTCCCTACCTCTGTGACTTGTACGAATGTATCTGGAAATTCCTGCCTGAGCTGCCGCATATCCATCACGTCTTCATCCATTATCAAGCCGGAGGCGTATAATGTCTCTGAAAAATATAGAACTATACTAGTGTTTCACAATAAGACTCTTTCTTTGCATGCAGGTTTCGAGTATTTCAGATTCAAAAATACTCATATCCCTAAGCTCCTAATCACTACTTGACTAACTTCATAATAAACAGGGTCGCCAACTTGCATAGAATACAGAAAGAGATAAAAGCAGCGGTGTACATATCAATTTTTCCCGACCATATCCTTAACTCGCTTGAAGACATCATCCTGAATATAAATATCGTCTTCGCCTTTAATGGTTGATTCGCCGTGGCACGAGCTCGCATGCTTCCACCTACGGAAAATAACGACAATCAGTGATTGCAAGGGTGTATGCAACCTTAGTACAACTCCTCACCAAACCAGTTCTTTAATCTGTAGATACTTCATCAGTAAGAATTAATGCGGGCACCGATCGAAAAGCTTACCTTAACCTCTACCTCCTTCACCCCCTCCACAGCCACCCATTTACAACACCTATGACATTTCCCCTGCATAATCTTCGTTTTTTGATGAGCGCGAATTTCTTTAGCGAGACGGTTGATGGTACGGAAACCGAGGGGAGGGGAGAAGGGGAGACCAGTTAGGCAGGATATTCCTGTAGTATTTTGAACGGTGAGCGTGAACTAGGAGGGTCATTTAGAGCGATGCTTACCGTGTGTGAATTGCATGTGATAACTAAAGGGAATAAAAAGTAAGATTATATAGGTTTGGAAGTAGAAGTCAGACACTGCGAAAATGATCAACAAAAGATCATAACAAAAAGCAGTTAAAACCAACCACTTATAAGCCGAAAACTTCATATTCAACCACACACACCTCCCCTCCCCTCCCCTCTCCGTCTTTTCAACGCATATAGGGCACAACCCAAACTTATCTTTCCCTACTCCTTTTGTGAACCGTGGTGCGTATAAATCAAACGGAGAGAATGGAGCTTGTGGGACTGCGAACCAATTGGACGAGGATTTGGTGCTATGATGGGAAAAAAGAATAAGGAGGGTTAAGAGACGAGTGGTTTGGGGAGAAGGAGGACTTACCCGAGTAATTCGGTGACGGAGCCATCTGAGGTAATGAAATAGGAGGAAATATGATACCGTTGATAAAACCTTGCGTAATTTGGATGGATGATGACTTCAGAGGGGAACGTCCTAGTCACAATAACATTTTGAGAGCCAGAAGAATCATCCCCCTCCGTCTGATCTTGTTTGAGTTTTACTGACGCGGATTCCGCAGACCTCGTCCTCGGAAGGTAAAACTTGGACTTCGGGTTCGGGTTTGATCGTGATTGTTTCGGTTTAGGAGGGTTACGAGCACCAGCATTCTCCATCCTATGGATGACATCCGAACGTTTCCTCTTTGTATTCTGTTTAGGTTTAGGTGTCGACACAAAAGACTCAGGAGCGAGTGACGGGATATCCTTGGCGTGCGAGCGCCGAGTCATTGTATGCAACCAGCCGTATTCTCGAATGAATTTTTGGAGGTCGCTTTCTTGAGGAGAAGGAGGCGAAGGAAGTTGTGGTCGCGGAAGAACGGGAGGGCTTGGGGTGAGCTCGGATAAAGGGGATAGTTCTGGAATCGGCGGCTGGGCAGCTGGCGTTTCCATGTTGTACCGAAGCGGAGTCGTAGGAATCCCAGGTGCAGATGCGGAAGAATTGGTGCCAATAGTGCGATCACTGGTAGCTGACTTGAAAGGAGAAGCGAGCGTACTCGAAAGTTCTTCTTTGATAGAATCCGAGAGCATTGCCACGTCGTCGTCGTCGTCGTCGATATAAGTATTCGTCATCAGATTTAAGCGTTCGAGAAATGGCGTAGTTCGTTGGGGGAGTTTAGGTAGTAGATTTTGAGGCGGAGTCACGGTAACCTGAGGAGACTGAAGAGCAATATGCGACGACGAGTATGTGGCGTTTGAAGAGGACCTGCGGCTGTAAGAAGGAGTGGCATCACCGAGGGATTTGCGAACGACAGGAGAGGCGGATTTGCGGAGACACCACGAGGAAATCTGGTTCAAACGATAGCTCGAAGTTCCATCTTGGTGATCGTAATCCGGAGTGCGGAGGAATATTGCTCCAGGGGATAGAGCTGGGGAGTGATTAGACGTACTTTGAGTGCCGTAGTGGAGGAGATATGGACTATATAAAGAGCTGTGACGGTTTTGACGTGTGCGGGTAGAAGATAGAGCATTGGATGAGAATGAAAAGGAAGAGATATTCAGTGGGTCATTATCGTGAGAAAATGAAGATTCAGCAGTAACGGAATAATATCTTAATTCGAGAAACGGGTTTTCGTCGTCGAGGACAGGAGTTTGGGTTGAAAACGCGTTCGGAGTAAAAGAAGAGCGCGTTTTTTCCATAGAAATTCAGCACACAGTATATAAAATACGCTTTAATCGCGTTTTCGGACGAAACTTGTCGAGATAAGCAGAAGCAACGCAACACGAGATAGTGGTTGAAAGCAATTGACCAAAGTGACGTGACAGTCACGGTCACCCTACACGTCTGCTCATCACCTCCCACTCATGAAGCTGGTGGCTTCTCCGCTGGCCTGCTTGGCTCTATTATTCCATTCTATATCTCTTGTACGAGGGTCTGCGCTTACGACTGCCATTGGGGCCAACGAACGACTATGTTTCTACGCTGATGTTGACAAAGTTGGAGAGAAGATTGGGGTAGGTTTATTTCGACGTATTTAGTGTAATATGTTTCTGAGTTCTGTTCGATAGTTTTATTTCGCTGTAGGTTATGACAATATCTTCTAATACCGGATAGTAAACCTCCCCTAGGTCCAATCCGGCGGCTCCTTCGACATCGACTTCGAAGTCAAAGACCCAAATGACAAAATCATGCTGGACGGCGTCCGCGAACGCCAAGGCGACTATGTCTTCACCGCCAACCACGTCGGCGAATATGCGTTCTGTTTTGAAAATGACATGTCGACTTTGAGTGGGAAGTTGTTGGATATCGATATCATGGTGGAGAGTGAGCCGAGGAGAGAGGCGTCTGCGAAGGCGGGGCAGTTATCGGAGCATACGAGTGCGTTGGAGGAGAGTATATATAAACTAAATGGGATGATGCAGAATATAAGGAGGACGCAAAAATAGTATGTGGCTTGGGTTTATATGGCTGCTATGGTGCTGACGGCGATTTAGCTTCCATACCCGAGAACGAAGAGGTTTCTCGATTGTCGAATCTACCCAATCGTACGTATACGTTACCTTCCTTCTTGCTGATCTCTCCAACCAATCCCAACAGACGAATTTTCTGGTATGGCGTCTTGGAGACACTAATTATTATCGGGATGGCGGTGTACGTTATTCAGACCTCTCTTCCTCTAACCTTACTGACCTCCATCGAAGCTTCCAGGTTTATATCTTACAGACATTCTTCACGCGGACCGGTCGCCGTTATAAAGTCTAGATGGGAGCACTGCCTTACATCCACCCTCGTTTCAAGTTGTACAATTAACTTATTCTCGTGCAATAAAATGCATAGTCCCTCTCTGTGCTTCTTGTGACAATCTTCTCATCCATCATGGTCAGACGAACACCTTACTCGTATTAGGACACGGCTCTCACACGAAATCATTTCCGCCACCAAACTTCCTTATTTCGCCAAAGAAAGACGTATACATTCACCCATTGAGAAAACACCCTACAATCCGAAAAAGCGTATGGAGATATGACAAACCCAATTACAATATGCACATTTAAATAGTTGGTGACGACAGCGAAAGGATGCATCCAGGGCGTGAGTATCGTGGCAGTGGAAGACAGGGCAGGGGTTTCGTTATGTTATGTGCGGAGATAGGAATCTAAGGTGACTGAGACAAGGCGAGGAGTATGAATGGGTTTAGTGCTGTCGTTGAATCGTTAGGGTTCGGATACCAAAGACCAACAGAACACGCACCTCTTTATTCATTATTGAAACTCTTTTTCCAATAACTGTGCAATGAGAGATGTGATTTCCTGCTTAACAGCCAGAGGAACCGATGCTATAATGCCAATTCTCTGGTCAGCCCGAGCACACGAATATAATAATGCAGCAACGTACACAACGCATGTGGCTCAATCTGCTCCAATATATCCTGAAACTTGGGTGGGTTCATGGTCCTCGCTAGATCTGCACCAAGTAAATCCAACACAAACACACTGAGTCAAACACTTCTGGAGAGAGCACACAACTCACCCTTTCCTCGAATCCGCATCGCATCGACCCATCCGTCTTCATTCAACTTTGTTGCAAGCAGCATCACAATCCTAGTAAACCCCATAATAAGCATCCTAACCTTCATAAATAGTATAATAGATTACGCACCTCTCCCACTCCCCAGTCTGCACAAGCCGTCGATGCACCTCCTTGTACAGCCCTTGTTCCGAGGCGTCCTTGGAGCTCGACATTGCCGGTCTCCTGTGTCAAGGAAAAGAAAGGAACAAAATGCAGTCTTCCCCGACGCCAGCAGCCTATTGTGCTATGGTTGAGTGCCCGCACTACTTGGTCTTCTCGTCTGTGCCACCTTGAACAGAACGGTGTTTGCTTCCGCGGCGCTGCTTTAGCCAAATCAGGATTGGTGCTCTATTATACAGGAGACGGGGGCGCGATGCTCAAATGATGATTTAGAGCCCAAAAGAGGTGTATTACACTTTTGTTATGCACTAGGTCTGTGTAATTTATTTCCATGCTACGGTCTGTTAGGAAAGCATCGAATTCCTCCGAAGGGAGAGCTTGAATCACTGGCCTTGAAAAATTGTCATGCATATGATCCTCTACCTAATGGCATATATAATATGGATAGCCGAGAGCTGTTAGGAAATGCATGGATGGTAAAAAGCACCTCTATTATGGCTTAGGAGACGGCTTATCCTCGACAGTAGGTTCTTTAGCAGACTCTTCTCTTTCTGTGACGGGTGAATCCTCTGCACCCTGCGTTTCCTCCACGACGGACGACTCCTCGGTGACAGTCGACTCCTCTGAAACAGTCTCCTTTGCCACAGTCGGTTTCTCTGCGACAGGCGATGCTTCAACAGCTGGCGATTCTTCAATAACCTGCGATTCTTCAGCGACGAGCGATTTCTTTACGACTGACGATTCCTCAACGGCTGGGTACTCTTCAGCGACCTCTTCAGCAACGGCTGATTCCTCGGAAACCACTGCTTCAGGTGCCTCTTCCCGCTGCTCTGGCGCCAGGTCCCATCCAGGATGCCTCTCCAACCAACCTTCCACAAGCGACTGCATCTTCTCGATTTCCTCAGCCTGCTCCTCAGCACCCTCTCCGTTCCCAAGCACCAGCCGCATAGAGCTCAACATCCGTAAAGCCCCCTCTGCCTTCTCCCGGTCGGCCTCCTCTTTCATTCTCTCCTCCGCCAGCGCGCGTCGTTCCAACTCTTCTTCCGCGCGTAATTTCGCCTCCCGTTTCGCCTTCTTTGCTTCTTGTCTTTTGATTATTCTTTCGTATGCTTCGATAACCTCGTAGGGCTGTCTTGAAGCACGCTTGTCGCGGTATTCATCGAGCTTCACCTCCACCATCAGTTGCTCCACGGGACTCGCCGTCTCCTCGTCGAACTCGTTAAACTCTCCTTGTTTCGGGTTAAGGAGATCGTTGACCGTGAACCCGGCAGCAGCAGCAGCTTCTCTCAACTGAATCTCATCCGCCAGCTTCTCAATCTTATACCGAGCATTGTTCTTCCTGATGATCTTCATGGCGTTCCGGATTTCCTTCTCGACCTCTCCGCTTAGATTCAAAGAAGCCCGTTCCCATCTGGTAAACCTCAAACCAACACCAGGAACTTGGAATTCCTGAAGATACGCGGCCCACAGCCCAATGACCATCGGATGCGCATCCCATGCTTTTATACAACGCTTGTACACCTTCCTGTCAAAATTTTCTTGAGACTTCTTGTGTACAAACGGGCCCTTCAAGACAGTCCACATGCTCCGTTTCGTAGGCAAAAAGATAGGTTTCGACATCGGAATCCCCAGTGCAGACCCAGTGTGGGACGCAAAATAGCAGAACAAGTCTAGGAGTTTGGGGTGATGCGAGCGAAAATGGAGGGATGCGACGGGGATGCCATGGGGTCTAGGGTAGTAGATTATTTGGGGGAGGTGCTCATCGCTGGACCAGACGGTGTGCCGGTTGTGACTGGGATATTTTGCTCAGTTTTTGTTGGGAATGCGGGATAGCAAAATAACGTACATCCCCTCTTTGGCAGTAGCTTTCAGAAGAGTTTCTACCGTCGTTAACCCTCGTTTCGATTGTGAAATCGCCTGCAAAGGCCGCTGCAAAGCCCTTGAGCGAGGAAACATACTTTTGGCTTAGTAATCCTGTAGTTGTCACACCTGTAACGTGTCATATATTTCCTGATTCCTCCTTCGATTGTCCATGCTTTTATGGTACGTTTTATTCACTGGCTTCAGTCGCAAAATTCGCAGTTATAACTCTTCGTTCATGTCAAACCATGCAAACATAGCTAATGATTTATTTCTCAGCGAAGCTCAAGGATCTGCCTCATACATTCATATGCTATCTCTATGCTCCTCATCTACACCGCTAAATCTACTTGATTACTGCTGAGCAAACCTCCCCATTGGTTTCTACGATAATCTCTCGTCAATGAGGCCATTTCGATCAATATAGGGAACTAACGATACCTTTGGTCCAATCTTCGAGTTTGACCTTCAGAAGAGTTTTAGCTTGAGGAATTGTGAGATGGGGGGAATCCGCAATATTGATCTTTAACAGTGTCGTCGGCCAGCCCATAAGTCACCTTTCGCATCTCAATTCCTGTGTTCTTCCACAGATACGCTTTCCTGACAGCCAATTCGTCTTCAGGAGGTATAAGGCTACACACATAACGGATAGTTTCCTTTCTCAATTCTTTCTGGCGAAGAGCTCCGCGGTTGCATATTATGTGCATATCACCAAGCCGTCCATCCATCATTTTAGATTCGGTTATTCTCGAACAATGCTTGAGTATTTCATCTCTTGATATCTCTGCCTCCTCCGATGGCCTCTCGACATCGTTCTCGAAAGTATTCACGAGGGTGGCAAATAGCTTGTTTGCTTCTGTGAATGCTCCCCCTTTCTCTTGGTCCCCGGTCTCTTTCTATGGTTCCCCGACCTCTTTCGGTGGTTTGTCGAAAGACGGGTTATCTCTTTTTCCCCTTTAGTTATCACAAATACTAGTATTGCTTTAGGAAAAGGCAACTCACAAAGCTACTGATGACTCCCTACATTCTGGCCTAGAGCCTTCTTTATTCCTCGCCGCCGCCTCTTTACACTGTTCCTGGGTTTCCGTCTGCTCAAGCGTAACTGCTTGTCTCTCGGGCGCAGAAGATCGTTGAACATGTATCAAAACAAGGTTTTATCCTCCCGAATCCAATCGTAATTGTCCACCTCCATTTCGTCTTCTAAAGCCTCGGTCGGCTCCGCTGTCGCTTTGTCCTCCATCCCTATTTCTGCAGCCATCATAGCTTCTTGTGCCTCGAGATTCTGGGGGATTATTGTGACTTTGTAAAGATTCTGTAGATATTCAATCACACGCTTATTGGCAGTCTGACCTGTTCGTTGTTGCTTGGGCTTTCAGGAAAGAGCTCATAGACACTGGGAACATCTGGGAGTCCACTTTAGAAATTGGTGTAGTATTCGAATATGTTTACTACAAAACCTACGACAGGGTATGCGACTCTTGTACATGCAGTTGTGATTGATGTAATCAGAACTTAGTCGTTTATAAGCCTGACAGTTACATGAGGTCTGGAAGTGAATTACCTTATGTAAATACTCTGTAAATGCTGTCAGACAATCAAACAAACTAAGAAACCTCGTTCTTTCAGGATCAATACTTTTGAATGGGAGAAGCCTGTAGTTTATTCCCCCCGGTAGACAGAATCGCTGCACATCTATTCCAGATGATGCGGAAGCTTAATTAGGTCTTTACTTTCACCTCCGCTTCCTTCTAGAATGTGGATCAACCTTAGAAGGGAAAATCCATCTATGAGGCAACTAATTATTGATCCCTAATTTGTAGAAGTCACTAGGTGATCAATTTAGCTGAGAATCCTGGGCCCATCGCTGTCTTACTCCCGCACCATTTGGGAATGTTTGGATTTATTAATATAATGAACTACTGACACTCTTCACCTTCATTTACTTGCTTTTCCTATCCCATCCTGAAGAGCTTCAGCCTCTGCGTTTGGTAGAGTCAAACGGGGGTTCGTCCGAGCTAGCTCTTTGCGGCTTTCTTGAGACTATAGAGTAGTGTAAACGTATAGAATTTGTTATGCAACCGAATATCTTGAACTTAGAGTTTATCATCTTAGATTTGTAATCCCCAATAGGCATTTGAGTCTACACACTATAAAAGGAGAAAGAATTGAAGATGAGTTCCATCTCTATAGCATACACTCGACTCTGTAAGTTCAGATTTCATTCCGAATTATTTGAGAAGAGGGGAGTTTGAACTAATCAAAACCTTCCCAGCAACCGTACGAATCAAAGGAACACCTCTAGTGGACTTCTCCTCCTCTATTAAATCGATTAAGCCTACATAATTCAAGAATTTTGAGAAGGCATTACTAACCTTTTTTCCAGTCCTCAATCTGGACGGCCAAAAAACCTCCTAGTTCTTCGCCTGTCGCGCGGTTCAGATCATAGCCAACACCGTTTAACTGAGCCATATTCGGCCAATTTATGAGACGTTTTCTCTTGTCGCGGAGTAAGTGCGGCAAATTGGCCCAAGGCACAGATTGATACTTGTTTATCCCAGGAAACAAAAGATTGCGAAGGTGACGTCTCACAGCGACCCTTCTGTTGGAGAAGGCATTCCCATTTCTACGGGGACGAGATGGGGAACTAATTTTTGCTTTACTCTCCGCAGCATATTCGCTACCAGCTTCTGATTCGTTATCTGAAGAGTTTGAAGCTGCTTGTTCAGCACCAGGCTCCTGCGTCGCATCCTGCTCACATTCCATTTGCTGATCAGTGGCATCTTCTCCATATCGGCGTGTACAATACTGAATCAATTTCTCGGGAGTAGTATTGCCGTCCTTGGCCAAACCCATGATGTCTGAAACAAAGTGTTCCCATTTCTCTTCAGCAGCAACAAAGATTTTCTTGTCCTTCGCAGCCTTTGCAACGGCCTTGGTGAGCAAGTGCACCGTCTCTCGATTTCCGAGTAGATTCTTCCTGCTGTCGTTGGTCGACGTGGATTTTGCCTTCCTGGGAGGTTTGTCCGGACCCATCGTAAAAGGAGCATATGAACGGGGGTTATTGACGTTCGTGTTCTGTGGATCTGAATTAGCAACCGAATCTTCTGGTAGACCAGCTGGACGGACTCACATTTGCAGCGACTCTGGGAGAAGACTCGGGGGTCTTCACCGGGGGTGACCCACCGGTGATCGAGTTAGTGTCGGAGTAGACATTGGATGCCTTCATTGGTGCTGTAGGAGGAGTGATAAGAACAACGCAATTATTCTCTAAAATACAGAGTTTTCTCTGGTCAGCTTCATTGGCCGGTGTCATCTGCTTTGTAGCTTACTCTTTTTCTTGGATAAATCGAAACCATTGATGCTCTTCGTATCCGTTTGCTGGTCGTTTGCGGAGGAATCAGCCGCTTTCTGTGATATATTTACACCTGTATTTCCTGAGAAATTATTCAATAAAATGTGGAAACCTCATGAATGCTGCTACCTTGCGCCATGGACGGATCTTCTTGTTCAAACACTTGACCTTGACTACAGTAAAATAGGATGAGGAGGAATGGAACAAAAAGTTAGAGAAGAATCCCGCCTATTTGCACTCTCCGCGACGGACGCGGCTGTACACATTGCTGCTTTCATTCCTGCCAACAAACACGTCAAATTTGTATCGCTAGCCAAGTGAACCTAAGCTACCTGTGTCAGGCTGCGATAGACTAGGAGTGATGCCTGGTCGTCAGAAAAGGCGAACATAGGAAGTGCAGGGGAGTAACGTACAACCTTTGAGAAAGAGAAGAGAATTCTTGCTGATAACGAGCCATCAGCTCAGCTACCATGTGAAATGGGTTAGTGATGCGGTCCAAAATGAAGGGGTGCTTTCTACCTTGCGCTTGGAACATTTGAGGATGAAAGGCTTGCTGTTCCATGAGAGGGAGGGTCCTAAAGAAATGAGCCAAAAGTGAACATTAATCGATGACGGAGACATACAACGTAGGGTTTGTACACAGACTGGAGGCAGATCCAGGTTCCAAATGATAGAAAGGCATTGGTAAAGGGGGGACTGGTATAATTCCCGTACCGGGGAGGTCAGGTAGATCCTTGGGTGAGTGCGGAACGGCAGTGTTGTCGTCTTCTGACTCCACACTGTTTGAGTGCACAGACATGATAACAACGACTGCTGAGGTTGAAGTCAGCTCCACTGGACTAAGAACACGGATGGACCACTCACTTGGGATGACGTTGAGATGCAGCGAGTTGGGGTTAGATTTTGCAGGGAGACAAGCCACTGAGAAAAATTGCAAGAACTAATCGAATATTTTTGGAGAAGAGGGCAGAGAAGAGGCGGGTGGATGTATCGACCGCACTGGAAAACCGGAAAGGACCTGAGCCACCCTTTAACAAGCTGTCGGGACGTTTAAAGGCAACGCGAGGCAAAGCAAGGCAAGAGAGTTCATTGCCAATCTTGATCTTCCATAGCTCGACCGAGGGGGCATGTTGACATCGTTGGTCATACCCTGCTTTTAAGTCAATTCTCTGACAATATATCCAGACACGTACTTCGTTAAAAACTGCAATACAAAATGTCCCATCCAAAATTCTTTTTATGTAATTTGATGGCGAAGAAGAGAAACATGTCGAAGTTTGTAATTAGACAGATGCCATGTCCAGGATCCTGGCATGCCAGTGGAAGCTGATAACTACAATGAGGCTGAAGATCGGCGTAAAACTCGAATTTCATTCTGGAGGTTGGGATACGTCCTGGGCGAGAGAGGAAATGTTGCTCTCGACGACCAGAGATCAGATTGATGAAAATATACATAACCTGGCATCACGATAACAAGTATGCAGGAAAGTAGATAATATGTATTTCATGGCTTTTACGTAGTTGTCCTTAATCCTGATCGAGAAGACTGAACCAACTGAGAAGTTAGCCAGGAAAGAGGGAGTACATTGTTGGTAGCTGTAATAGGAGAAATAGAGACGAAGTAGACAAGAATGGGCGGCATAGATAGATATAGGAGAGGCGCAGGAACGATAATAGGGAACAGATTAGTTCAGAGGAACCTCAGTGGCCACGGGACTTTCTGCAACGATAGTGTCAGTAGAGACCTTGATAGGAAAGACGAAGGAGGAAGGTTAGATGGCACAGCGAAGTACGCTCACCTGTATTCGCCTTCTGCAGCAATACTGAGTTCATCAATCTCCGCCTGAGCAGCCTGGAGAGCCTCGGCAGCGGCAGCATGGTAGGCTAACTGAGCCTTTGCAAGCTCATTGAGGTTCTTTATCGGCTCGGGCTACGATGTTGAAATTCGGTCAGGTATGAGTAATATCAACGTAGACAGATGCTTACGTTCTCGAGAACGGACTTCATTAGTTGGATGGCAACCTCGGTCTTTTGGACAAGGTCGTCTTCAGCATTCTCAACTTCAAGACTAAATACTATCATAAGGGTCGTCTCGTCCCTGACAGTCAACACTGACTTACCGGGCTTGCTCCTGTCTAGAGGGTACTGCATTCTTCAAGCTAATGGCCACATGCGATAAGCAAAACTGCAGAGTATCTGGAATACAGAATGACGTACGTCTGCTTAGCGGCATCGAGCTCCAATCTGCTTGCCCGGACAGCTTGACGCGCCTTGATGGCGAGGTTCAGGTTGGTATTAAGGGTTGCTTGCCATGGTTGCAAGAACCCAGAGCGAATGTGGGCATCTTGAGCGAGACGAGCAGTACCAATCTGTTTATAAAGGTCAGAGAGCACCATCACAGGTTGGAGTATATGTACCTTCTCCTGAGCATTGGCATATTGAGCCAAGGCCTTTCCGAGGGCTTCCTCATTACCAACGACAGTAGCACCTAAAGAGTGTTATATAAGGTGTATTGTGTGTAGCAGAGAGCGTATAGTACCTGCGACACTGGCCCTGGCAAGAGCGTGAGGGAGAGTCTTATGCGGATGCGCAGGGGGAGCAGTTGGCTGGGGTAAGGGGAGATTGGTCCCCTAAGGATAAGAGAATAATCAGACGTGACTTAAAGGCTAGTAGCTTCAAGACGAACCTTGAGATTCGTGTTCGCAAAAGTGGTCAAGGTATGCGAAATGTTGGAGGAGAGCTCGGAGATCGATTCCTGAACCTGGGTGGGACTAGTAGACTTCGCGTTAACAAGGAATTACGCCAGCGAATTGATTGACATACTAGTCATATGTTTCGGTGTCGTAAACCTTGGCAATCCTAACAACAGTGTCAGTGCATGACCGAGCGTCTCACTTAAGAGATACTCACTTCAGGAGGTTGGTATGGACGGTCCTAAGAGCATCTACTCGGGCCTCAAGATCCTTGTATTCTAAACAAATAGTCGTGTAAGTGTCCGATCATGGGGAAGACCAACCGATAAGAGCACATGCCTTGAGGAAGTTCAGTGATCTCCTCAGGAGCAACTTGTCCGAGTCTCTCCTTGTCGCCTGAACAGAGCTGTTGAACCCCTTTGCGAGACCTGAACATCTGGTCAACGGCCACGAAACATCGGCAGATATCTAAACCGACCTTTAGCACTCTCTCCAAGCTTCAAGTCTATTGCAACCGCGATTGGAATCGTCAGTCGATGTCAGTCACGACAACGAGCGCACTCACTCGTGAAGCTAGCTTGTAATTTATTCCAGCCTTCCATTGTCGTTTGGTAAGTTGAGTAGGTACTGAGACTAGCTGGTAGTTGCTGGCCGTAGTTCCTGTGTTATGAGCGGTGCAAGCTTTGGCGTTATGGGTCCACTGTGGGCGCGTCTATTACGCGTCCCAGCGTGTTGCGTAACGTCTTGTGCTTTACTTGTATCTTCTCTTCAACTACCATGGCTGTTCCTAACATTTACAAAGGAGCTGGTTTCGACTTTTCTAATCACAATAGGTACGTAGCCGGTACTGCATTTCTGCCAAAGTTTAGAAATCGACGTAAATCTAGAAATGAATTCCTCGCAGGCAAGGGCATCCCAGTCCCAAAGGCAACAAGCACCGGTACCACGATCGTAGGATGTCTGTATGAAGGAGGTGTTGTTCTGGGTGCAGACACTAGAGCTACTGCTGGTCCCATCGTTGCGGACAAGAACTGCGAGAAGGTACGACATTTGCAAGTTGAAAGAGAAATGCACTCATTTTAATTTCGCTCTAGATCCACTACTTGACCGAATCAATTCGCTGCTGTGGTGCTGGAACAGCTGCTGATACTGAATTTACAACTGCCCTCATTTCCTCCAACCTAGAGCTCCATGCTCTATCAACAGGACGCAAGCCACGCGTCGTTACAGCCATGACCATGTTGAAACAGATGCTTTTCCGGTGAGTTATATTCCTTGATACCATGAAGTTTTTTCCTAACTAACTGCTTCCAGATATCAAGGCCACATTGGTGCCGCCCTTGTCCTCGGTGGTATCGACGCGACTGGACCACACCTCTTCACCATTCACCCTCACGGTTCAACAGACAAACTACCATATGTCACGATGGGTTCCGGTTCTCTGGCTGCTATGGGTGTCTTTGAATCAGGCTGGAAGCCCAACATGAATGTGAGTCTTATGATATTCTGATTCTGTGTTTTGACTAATGCACACCACAGCGTGAGCAAGCTACCCAGCTCGTTGTAGAAGCCATCGAAGCTGGTATCTTCAACGATTTGGGTTCAGGTTCAAACGTAGATGTTTGTGTTATAACACCAGAAGGCACGGACATGCTTCGCAATTTTGTCAAACCCAATGAGCGGTATGTATCCTGCGATTCTAGAATTGTGATACTTACTTCACCGTTCTTAGTGTCCAAAAAGAACGCAACTACAAGTTCCGTAGGGGTACAACGGCGTGGAAGTCGGAGAGTATCCGCAAGCTTGTTGTGGAAGAGACAGTCACATACATTACTGGAAGTACGACAGTAGCACAAGGGGATGCGATGGATACCAGTTAATTAAGAAGATATGAGTGTCTTCGTAATATTGTGCATAATAAGACCTTTTCTTTTTCTCCACTTTGGTTGTCTCTCGATAAATATGCAAAGGGGTGGCTAGCGGTTCAGAGGCCCTATCAGACGCTTTGGCGTCTAATGAACCATTCGAATTTTATTGCCTAAAGTACTTATTCTTTCGATTACGTGTGATAATGAGAGTTTATTGGAACAGTATTAGAGACTTTTTTGTGAATAAGCTTCGAAAAGAAGTAGAGTTTCACTTAATGTCGGAGGGATGCAGTTGGGCATGTGGTGGGCAATTCTATAGTATGGGGGAACAGTTACATAACTGAGACCACGGTTGGAATACTATGTATTCAGAATGGATTGGATTGGGGATTAAGTTGAATTTGATGACCATCTAGTTAAATTATATTCCAACTGTGGTCTTAGTTATGTAACTGTTCCCTCATCCTATGGAATTCACCACATGCCCAATTGCGTCCTTCCGACACTAAGTAAAACTCTACTTCTTTTCGAAGTTTGTTCACACAAAAGTCTCTAATACTGTTCCAATAAACTCTCATTATCAAACGTAATCGAAAGAACAAGTGCTTCAGGCAATAAAATTCGAATCGTCCATTAGACGCCAAAAAGACAGGAAGTTCTGAGGAAGCTTTCGTATTAGTGTAGAAAAAAAATGCTGGAATTCTTCCAAAAAGAATGGACAAGCGGCGAATTGAACGCCGGACCTTTCGCACGCAGAACATGCTAAGCGAATGTTATACCACTAAACCACATGCCCCTGTTATCGGCTGACAATTACTCCATTTCGATCATTTCAGTAGCGATGCGTCTGTATCTCTTCCCCGCATCGTTTGATTATTCTTGTCACGACACACTTATACAGGGAGATCTTTTGCATGTTCTATGGTTTCTTCTTCTTTTGGCTTTCCATCATTCTTTTTGTTCTTTGTAGTTCGGAGCCCCCTCTGTGTTTCCAAAACATTTCTCCAAACAGTTCACTCCGTGTATGGGCTCTAGGTTCACAAGGGCTTATTGTCTATCTGCATTCGTGCATCCTCTACAGTTTTTTCTGTTTGTCACCATCTAATCGTCCCCAGTTGTCTTTTGTTGTTTTCCGTTTACGTATGAAATTTCGCCACCGATTGAGAAAGACTGCATATATTCCACCGAATAACACAACTGAGAACCAACTAGGCTCAATCCTTCCTCTCCTTGTTACCTCCACCCTCATCCGCGACTGCTTGATACCCTAAACTATCTCTGGGTACGTTGGTAAGCACTGATGAAATAATTATATATATCGGTGATACTTCAAAATGAGGTTCTACATCAGGTCTTATTCATTCACACGCAAATCCTTAGTATCCAACTGTCAAGTGACATCCGCAATCATAGCATCTACAATCATTCAAGTCAGTTTTCTTCAGTTTCTTTGCCTCTCCGTTTTGTCCTCTAGTCGACGAGAGTGCCTAGAAGATCATTTACACGTCCCCAGAGCTTGAAGGGAGACGTGCTGGCTCTCTTCCATTCTTCTTCTTCCTCATCATTAGCAGAGAAAGAACATGCTGTCGGGACCAAATCTCTGTACCCTGCTTGCGCTTGCAGGTCTGGTGCAGGACTCTCGAAGAGCCCACTGAGAGCGAGTGCAATCTGCTCGGCGTTTTCAGGAGTAATTGGAGAGGAGCCAAAGTCGAGAGTGAGATTGGGTCGAGAATACCGCCCCTCCTGGAGTAATGATGTAGGGGTAGATTCTCCGTCAATGTAGAGCCCGAGTTCCTCGAGCTCATGGCAGTACTTCACGAAAGGTCGAACGGCATAGACAGATAACACAGGTGTGTCCGGTTGGCCCGGAGAATTGTTGAGCATGAGGACTCGGAGCTTTGGTAAAGTCGAAGCGAATATTTCAAGGTCCTTCTCAGAGAGTTGTAGTTGCGTGTCATAACGAAATACAAATTCTCTCAATCTTTGAAGGGAAAGCACTGGATGAAGTGTTTCCAGCGTGGCAGGAGGTTCTTCTGCCAGTACGTAGTTGAAGGGGTTGAAAAACACAGTGTGTATCAAGTTCAATGTGAGCTGAACCAACAAGGGGTGCCTAGAAGCGCATAATGCCAGAAAATCATATACGTCCCTTGCGAAGGCAATTTTCACGCTAGACGTATTGACAGTGAGCTGGGTAAGTTGACCTTTGTGAGGACAATGCTCGAGGAATCGGTGGGCAACGTCGAGGTCCACCTGCAGATGAAGGCTGTTGAGGGCGGGGAACGAGTGCTCGTGCAAAGAGATCTGCTGAAGTTGAAGGAGTCCGATATCATCCACCTTGATTGGGACCGGTAAGCCCCAGTTGTACTCTTGATATTCGAGATGCTGCAATCGTGGTAGCCGAGACACGACGGACAGAGTATGGTCACAGAACCAATTTGCAGATAGACCAAGCCACTCCAACTTCGACATGGAG
>Ga0157379_10001965_pt1 | contig 17013 bp, 15 predicted proteins | sample S25metaG_FD_121802 | JGI IMG/M metagenome (GOLD analysis project Ga0157379, IMG submission 121802) | Switchgrass rhizosphere microbial communities from Kellogg Biological Station, Michigan, USA - S2-5 metaG | ecosystem: Host-associated > Plants > Roots > Rhizosphere > Soil | place: USA... | reverse complement strand
CGCGCAGGGCCGACGCCTGCACCGGCGTCGGATCGGCGACCGTGAACGCGAGGCTGTCGACGCGCGCCGCCCCCGCGCCGATCGCGGCGTCGATCAGCGTCCCGACGCCGTCGAGCTTGCTGGTACGGATCGTGAGCTGGTTCACGGCCGTGTAGCTCGTGATCTCGGGACCATGCGGTTTCCCCGGAGTCTGTGGATCGCTGCGATAGACGGGGTTCAGCTGATAGCCGCCCGTGTCGACGCGGCCGTCCGTGCCGAGCTGCTTCCGCACGACGTCCACCACCTGCGTCGCGGCCTTCGCGGCTTGCTGGCTCGCCGCCTGCGCCGTCGGGGCGTTCTGCTCGATCGCGATGCGCAGCTCTGCCGTATCCGGCTTGCTGCGCTCGCGCCCGATCCCGACGACGGTGATCGTGTGCCGCGTCCGGTCCGGTGTCGCCGCGTCGTCGGCGCGGGCGGATGCGACAAGCGTCAGAGCGCCCATGCACAGCGCCAGCGCGGCGAGCCGATCGGCGAAGCGGGAGGGCGTCATGCGGCGATCCTACCTCGGTCGCTCGCTCCGCCGCCAGGCCGCGTCAGCCTCCGCGGTACTCGGCGGCGACGAGATACAGCTCCGACGAGCCCTTCCGCGTCGCCTCCAGGCCGACCAGGCGGACACGACCGAAGGCGGTGCGCAGCACCGCCCGTGCCGCCTCCATCTCCACGCCGCCGAAGGTCTTGGTGACGAACGTGCCGCCGGGCCGCAGGGTGGCGACGGCGAAGGCGTGGCCCGCCTCGAGCAGCTCGGCGGCGCGCGCGGTGTCGCGCGGAGCGATACCGGTCAGCTTCGGCGCCATGTCGGAGAGCACGACGTCGGCGGAGCGGCCGAGCAACTCGCGTACGCGTGCCGGCAGCGCCGGATCGCACGCGTCGGCTTCGAGCACGACGATGCGCGCGTCGGGCAGCGGATCGAGCGGGGTGACATCGATGCCGACGACGCGCCCGCGCGCCCCGACCAGATCGGCCGCTACCTGCAACCAGCCGCCCGGCCACGCGCCGAGATCGACCACCGCATCGCCGCCACGAATGAGACGCAGTCGACGTTGCAGCTCGGAGAGCTTGTAAGCGGCGCGCGAGCGGAAGCCCTCGCTCTTTGCGCGGTTGTACAACGCGTCTTTCCGTTCGTACGCCATGCTCGTCGTCGCGCGTGAGCGTAGCAGACGGCGGCGCGGCGCGAAATTTTCTTTCCTTCGGCGGTCCGAGAGAGTATACAAACCGACCGCGATCGGGGGTGGCGGCGGAGATGGAGCTGAACGACCGGCAGCGCGAGGCCGTCGAGCATGGCGATGGTCCCCTCCTGGTGCTCGCCGGTGCCGGGAGCGGCAAGACACGCGTCATCACCGCCCGCATCGCGCGCCTCGTCGAGCGCGGCGCCCCGGTGGAGAGCATCCTCGCCCTCACGTTCACCAACAAGGCGGCGGCCGAGATGCGGGCGCGGGTCGCGCGCGCCCTCGACGCGCGCGGCGCGGACGTCTGGCTCAGCACGTTCCACAGCGCCGCCGCGACGATCCTGCGCCGCCACGCCGGCCAGCTCGGCTACGCGCCGAACTTCACCATCTACGACGATCAGGACCGTCAGAAGGTAATCCGCCAATGCATGACCGAAGAGAACGTCGGCGAGCAGGTCCTGTCGCCGACGTCGGTCGCATGGTCGATCGATCAGGCGAAGAACGACGCGCTCTCGCCCGACGAGCTCGCCGCGAAGCCGCTCACACCGTTCGCCGACGTCGTGGCGCGCCTCTACCGCCGCTACCAGCGCACGCTCGAGCGACAGAACGCCGTTGACTTCGGCGACCTCATCCTGCTGGTCGTGCGTCTCTTCCGCGAGCAGCCGGCGATCTGCGCGCGCTACCAGTCACGGGCGCGCCACCTGCTGGTCGACGAGTACCAGGACACGAACCACGCGCAGTATCTGCTGCTGCGCCAGCTCGCCGCCGGCGAGCAGCCGAACGTGTGCGTCGTCGGCGACGATGATCAATCGATCTACGGCTGGCGCGGCGCGCAGGTGCGGAACATCCTGGATTTCGAGCGTGACTTCGCTACCGCGCACGTCGTGCGCCTGGAGCAGAACTACCGCTCGACCAAGACCATCCTCGCCGCGGCGGGCGCGGTGATCGCCAACAACTACGGTCGCAAGGGGAAGACGCTCTGGACCGCCAATCCGGCCGGCGAGGCGGTCGTCACCGCCACCGCCGAGGACGACCTCGCGGAGGCGCGGCTCGTCATCGGCGAGGTGCGCCAGCTGAAATCGTCGGGACGCGCACTCGGCGAGATCGTCGTCTTCTACCGCACCAACGCGCAGTCGCGGGCGCTGGAAGAGGCCGCCATGCGCGCGGCGCTGCCGTACGCGATCGTCGGCGGCATCCGCTTCTACGAGCGCAAGGAGATCAAGGACCTGCTGGCGTATCTCCGCGTGCTCGCCAACCCCGCTGACGACGCCAGCTTCGAGCGCATCGTCAACTGTCCGCCACGCGGCATCGGCGACCAGACGCTCGGTGCGCTGCGCACGGCTGCGCGCGACGCCGGCGTCTCGATGGCCGACGCGCTCACCCGCCGCTTTCCGATCGCCGGCATCTCGGCCGCGGCCGCCGGCCGCGTGCGCGAGTTCGGCGCCCTGCTCGGCCGCATCGGCGAGGCGCTCGATCGCGACGGCCTCGGCACCGTGCTCGAGACGGTGCTCGGCGAGACCTCCTATCGCGATCGCCTCGAGGCCGGCGGCGACCGCGCGTCGCGTCTGGAGGACATCGAAGAGCTCCTCGGCGTCGCCCGCGACTTCGACCTGCGTGCGGCAGCGACCGAATCGACCCGCGACCGTCTCGGCCGTTTCCTCGAGGAAGCGGCCCTCGTGTCCGACTGGGATCGGCAGGACGCGAGCCGTGACCGCCTGACCCTCATGACCCTGCACACCTCGAAGGGCCTGGAGTTCCCGATCGTCTTCATCGTCGGCCTGGAGGAAGGCATCTTCCCCCACCAGCGCGCCCTCGACGACTCGGATGAGCTCGAGGAGGAGCGCCGCCTCTGCTACGTCGGCATGACGCGCGCGCGCGAGCGTCTCTACCTGCTGCGTGCCGAGCGCCGTCTCCGCTTCGGTACGGTCAGCGAGCGTCCCGCGTCACGCTTCCTCGACGAGATTCCGGAGGCGATGACCCGCTCGCTCCTGCCCGTGATCCGTCCCCCCAGGCGTGCGACGAGCGGCCCGGTGGTCGACTACAGCTACAGCCAGGAGGTCGTGGACGACGGCGAGGGTCTCGCCGCGGGCACGCGCGTCCGACACCCGACCTTCGGCATGGGCATCGTCCGACGCACGGAAGGCCGCGGCGACAGCGAGAAGCTGTCGGTGCAGTTCGCGCGGGCGGGAATGAAGAAGCTCATCCGCCGCTACGCAAATCTACAGATCGTCGCCGACTGAAGCGCTACGGCCGGGGCAGGTCGCGCGCGCCCGAGACGCCGAACGGCTGATCGCCGTAGTACGCGTGCGAGTCGTGCCCGAAGATCGGCTCGAGATCCGGCTGTGCGACGACCTCGTGGAACGGACGCGTGACCAGCCACTCCAGCGTGTAGCCCACCGGGTGGATGATGTACGCGAGGAGCCGGAGCGGATTCGCCTGCGAGTCGTCGTACTCGTCGGCGCCCGTGCGCCAGTAGATCTCGCGCTCCACGTTCGCCGTCGTAATCGCTGGCGCGGCCGGAGGACAGGGCTCAGGAGCGGGGCATGGCGCGACCACACGACCTTCGTGCTCCGCGCGCTCGGCGTCCGTCCAGTGCTCGTAATGTCCTGCCGATGCCACGCGCGCCACGAGCACGCACGAGGCAACCGCCGCCACCACCGCCATCAGCTTTCGCATGCGGACTCCCTCTCTCGCGCCGAAGCGCGACCTCCAAGAAGGGTAGCAACTTCGACTCTCACCAACAAGAGCGCAAGTTTGCCCAGGAATATGCGCATCGCTACCCTCTGGGCAGTGTCGTATGGCGAGATCACACGACAGCTCGGTGATCGCCGGCTGGTCGTCGTCTCCAACAGGGCTCCCGTGGACGTACGCCGGGGACCGGAGCGGCGGATCGTCCCGACGGTCGGCGGCCTGGTGAGCGCCCTCACCCCCGTCTTCAAAGCGGCGGGACGTGGGCTGTGGATTGCCTGGTCGGGAAGCGCCTCCGGCCGGCTGCCCCATCAGCGCGTCGACCTGCCGCCAGACGACCCGAGCTTCACCTTGCGCCTCGTCCACCTGACGGAGCGGGACGTGAGCGGCTCGTACTACGGCTTCTCCAACCGGGGGCTGTGGCCGCTCTCGCACTACTTCGTCGGACGCTGCCAATTCCGCTCCGAGCAGTGGCAGACCTACGACCGGGTGAACGCCATCTTCGCCTCGGCCGTCCTCGAGGAGCTGCGGCCGCACGACCTCCTCTGGGTACAGGACTTCCAGCTCGCGACGCTGCCCGCGATGGTGCGGGCGTCGCGGCCGGACGTTCCGATCGGCTTGTTCTGGCACGTGCCGTTTCCCGAGCCGTCGGTCTTCGGCATCCTGCCCTGGCGCCAGCAGCTCCTCGAGGGATTGCTCGGCAGCGACGTCATCGGCTTCCACCTGCATAGCTACGCGCGCAACTTCCTCGACTGCGTCGAGCGCTTCACCCGGGCGACCGTCGACCACGACCGCGGAATCGTCACCCTGGCGGGACGCCAGATCCGGGCCGTCGCGTGGCCCATCGGCATCGACGCCGAGGAATACGAGCGACTAGCGCGCCGCCCGGAGACCGAGCTGCGCGCCGGCCGCATCCGCCGCCAGCTCGGCTCGGCGAAGATGATCCTCGGCGTCGATCGGCTCGACTACACGAAGGGCATTCTCGAGCGCCTGCACGGTTTCGAGCGGCTCCTCGAGCACTCGCCGGGCTTCCGTCGCCAGGTGACGCTCTTCCAGATCGCCGTGCCCTCGCGTGAGCGGGTCGAGGAGTACCGGCGCATGAAGCGCGAGATCGACGAGGCGGTCGGCCGCATCTCGGGACGATTCACCGCCGAGGGCTGGGTCCCGATCCGCTACGTCTACCAATCCATGGCACCGCCCGAGCTGACCGCCCACTACGTCGCCGCCGATCTGGCGCTGGTGACGCCGCTGCGCGACGGCATGAACCTCGTCGCGAAGGAGTACGTGGCGTCTCGCGTCCACGACGACGGCACGCTCATCCTCTCGGAGTTCGCCGGCGCCTCCGAGGACCTGCCCGAGGCGATCCGGGTGAACCCCTACAACATGGATGACGTCGCCGAGCAGATTCGCCACGCCCTCAGCATGCCGCTCGCGGAAACCCGCGCCCGCATGGCGGCATTACGGGCGCGGGTGCGGGCGCACGACATCCGCTGGTGGCTGCGGGGCTTTCTCGGCGAATTCTCCGACGACAGCCTCGACCGGTCGCTCGATTGCCCCAGCAATCCGGCCGCCGGCGGCCGCTCGTAGACAAGCCAAGACCCGGCACCTACAATCGCGCCTTTATTCCCGGGTGTAGAGGGGGCAAGGATGCCGCGCACGTTTCGACCGCTCGACAAGACCTCAAGCTGGCGCCGGCTGGCGCCGCACGTCTGGGGCCGCCCGCAGGACCCGACCGTGTACGGCGTGCTCGAGCTGGTGGTCGATCGCGCTTTGCCGTACCTCGACGCGCTCTCGGAGCAGACCGGCACCAAGGTCCGCCTGACGCACCTCGTGACCAAGGGCCTCGGCCTCGCCATCGCCCACAACCCGGCCGCCAACGGCGTCATCTCGCGCGGCGAGGTGAAGGTCCGCTCGACGGTCGACATCTTCGTGCAGGTTGCGACCGAGGGCGGCCGTGACCTCTCGGGAGCCAAGATCTGCAACATCGATCAGAAGAGCCTCCCCGAGATCGCCCGTGAGATCGCCGGGCGTGCCGATCGGGTGCGCGATCACGCCGATCCCGGCGTCGAGCGCACCAAGGGCATGGTGCAGCGCCTGCCGAACGCGCTGCTCGGCCGCGTCGTGCGCTTCCTCGAGACCCTGATCTACGACTACCAGATCGATCTCTCGCGCTTCGGCGTCGAGCCCGACCAGTTCGGCAGCGCGATGGTTTCCAACATCGGCAACTTCGAGGGCTTCGGCATGAGCTTCGCGCTCGCGCCCCTGGTGCCGATCAGCCGCGCCCCGATCGTTCTCCTGATCGGCCAGGTGCAGCGCAAACCCGTCGTCGAGGACGACCAGGTCGTGGTGCGCTCGGTCGTCACCGTCGGCTGCACCTTCGATCACCGTATGATCGACGGGGCCCAGGGGACGACCATGGCGGCGATCGTCCGTGAGGTGGTGGAGGACCCGGAGCAGGTGTTCGGCCCGGTCGTCGACCGCACCGCCATCACCGGCACCCCGACGGGACTGCGCTACCGCCCTCCGCTCCAGTAGAGCGGCCAGCGGCCCGAAGACGTGTCCCAGCGGCCGCTGACCGCGGTCAGCCGGCCGTTTTCGCCCGCCCGGTCGCACCTGACCGCGGTCAGGCGCCCTGCCAGCCGATGTAGCTGAGCTGCCTCCCCGCCCCGGCGCCGTCGCGCCGGTAGGAATGCAGCGCTTCGGGGGTCTCGGCCGTACACAGTCCGAGGAGGTGGATCGCGCCGGGGTCGACGCCGCTACGGGTGAGGGCCAGGGTCACGAGAGTGCGGACGTCGAGGTGGCCGCGCGCCGGATCCGCCCCCGGCGGGGTCCACGCCCGGCGGGCCTCCTCCCCATAGCGGGCGACGAAGCCGGCGAAATGTTCGACGCCGAACTCGTAGCAACACCCCCCGATCGCCGGCCCGACGGCCGCCTGGATGGTCGGCGGTCGGGCACCGTAGCGGTCGCCGAGCGCGGCGACGGCGTGCTCGAGGACGCCGGCGAGGGTGCCGCGCCACCCGGCGTGCACGGCCGCGACGGCCCGAGCCGCCGGTGCGAGCAGCAGTACGGGCACGCAGTCGGCCGTGCGAACGGTGAGAAAGACGCCCGCCGCGGCCGTCACCAGCGCATCGGCCGCGGGCAGCCGGGCCGCGCCGTCCTGCCAATCGAGGGCCGCGAACGCCGGGTGCTCGGGCGAGAGCACGTCGGCGCCATGCACCTGGCGCGCCGCCAGCACCGCGTCGGGAGTCTCACCCGCGGCCGCGAGCCGGTCGCGGATCGTCGCCAGGTCGAAGGCGCCGGGGCCGAGGCCATGGACGCGCCCGAGGAAGCCGTGGCGCAGGGAGGGGACGTCCGCCCAGGCGGCAACGCGCCACACGGTGGCTCGCCGCTCCGCGCCCGAAGCGTCGGCCAACCTGGCCGCTACGGTTTCCTCGATCGAATCGCCGGGCGACTTTCTGCCTCGTTCGCCGTTGCCGCGCCGCATGGGGTCATTCTATAGTCCGGCCGCCTCGCAAGGCGTAGCGGCGGCGCCGCGCGGCGACCCGTTCGATGCCTCGCCGACTGCGGGGCGCACACGCGCTCGGCGCGGGAGGGGTGGGGAGTGCGGCTCTTCGATCTGATTCTGACGCTGTTGGTGCTCTGGGGGCTGCTCGTCGTGGCGCGCCACCAGAACCCGGCCTACGACGGCAAGAGCTACATGCCGGCCGCCCAGGCTGCGAACCCGTCCCCGGCAGCGACGCCGGCGCCCTAGACGTCATCCGGTCGAACGGCTTCATGGGCGGCCTCGACCTCCGGATTCTGCTGGCACTGAATCAGCTGGTCCACCAGTCGCGGGCCCTCGACGGCGTCCTCGAGTTCCTCACCGACAGCGATCTGCTCAAGGGCGAGGTCTTCGTCGCGGTCCTGACGTGGTACTGGTTCGCGCCGAGCGAGGCGCAAGCGCGTCGCCGCGAGACGATCATTGCGATCCTCGTCGCGACGCTGTTTGCGATCGCCGAGGCGCGCGTGCTGCAGCACATGGTGCCGCTGCGTGCTCGCCCGAACGACGATCCGACGCTGCTGCTGCGCCTCCCCTACTCCGGCGTGAGGGTGCACTTCCGGGACTGGAGCTCGTTTCCGAGCGATCACGCGACGATGTTCTCCGCGATGGCGACCGGGCTGCTCTTCCTCTCCCGACCGGTGGGGCTGGCCGCCCACCTGTACTGGCTCGTTCTCATCGCCCTCCCGCGCGTCTGCCTCGGCCTCCACTACCCGAGCGACGTCGTGGCCGGGGGAGTGCTCGGCGCGCTGCTCGCGTGGGTGATGCAGACGCGACGAGTCCGCCCGGCAATCACCGTGCTGCCGGGGCGTTGGTTGCGGGCATCCGCCGGCTCGTTCTATGCCTGCCTCTTTCTGCTCTGCGTGCAGCTCTCGGTCATGTTCATCGACGTACGCATGGCCGCGCACGGCCTGTGGAGCGTGTTGTCGAGTCGGTAAGCGACTCCCCCCAGACCGTGGCGATCCACGCGTGGCGGCCGACGCTCAGTGCGCCGCCGAGTGCTCCCACGCCGAGTGCGTGTTGCGGACCGCGTCCTCCGCGACCCGGTGATCGGCGACGATCTTTCCCTCGGAGGACAGCTCGTCGATCAGCACCTCGGGAATGACGTCGGCCATCTGCATGATGAACGGCGCGTACGCCTTCAGATGCGAAAGCGCGAGCTCGGCGACCTCGTGGTTGCGCGCCGCGAGCGCCGTCGTATGCAGCATCTCGTAGCAGACGGTTGCGAAACAGAGCGCGGTGTAGTCGTCGCGCATCATGCGCGACACCTTGTCGTTCAGCCGCAGCTTATCGAAGAGGCCGCCGGCGAAGCCGGTCACGGCACCGACCGCCTTCCTCACCGCCGACTCCTCGCCGTCGATCTGCCGCAGGCAGGTCTCGAGCTCCTTGATGTGGCGGTCGACGGTGTCCTCGATGCGGCCGATCAATTGACCCGCGGCGGCGAACTTCCTGGTGTGCTCGTCGTGCTTCTGCCGGCTGAACGCCTGGTGGATCTCGCGCTCCACCGCGAGCATGTCGCCGACGTAGCCCTGTAGAATCTCCAACTGTGCTTGCATGGCTTACCCTCCTCCGTGCGCCGCGATCCGCGAGCGCTGAAAGTCCGCGCCCGAAGCGCGGCATGCGCTTCATTTGGAGCAAGCACGGGACCGCGAGCGGTGCGGTCGACGCGGCGAGGTGCGCGCGCGCTCCCGAGAGCGTGCGCGCTCCCGGGCGAAGCGGCACGCTCGGCGCGTGACGATCAGCCCTGACGGCCGGCCATCGCGGCGATCGCGGGACGGGTGCCGCCTGCTGCCTCGACCAGCGCTTCGAAGAGGCGCAAGTGCCGCACGTCCTCGACGGCGCCCACCTCGGGGTGCCACTGCACCGCGAAGGTGAACGGATGGTGATCGGCTTCGACGGCCTCGATGACACCGTCCGATGCCCACGCGACGGCGCGGAGCCCGCGCCCGAGGCGGCCGACCGCCTGGTGATGCCACGAGCGCACGGGTAGCTCAGTCGCGCCGAGGATGGCGGCGAGGCGGCTCGACGGCTCGACCTGCACGGGATGCTCGATCGCGCGCCGCTCGGGATGCCGGTGCTGCACGGCCTTCCCGTACTTTTCGGGGATGTGCGCGATGAGATCGCCGCCGAGGGCGACGTTCAGCACCTGCATGCCGCGGCAGATGCAGAGGATCGGCAGGGTCGGGCGCGCGAGTGCGGCGCCGGCGAGCGCGATCTCGAAGCCGTCGCGCTCGACCGAGATGCCGTAGTTCGAGCGGTGCGGCTGCCCGCCGTAGTGCACGGGGTCGACGTCGCCGCCGCCCGAGAGGATCAGCCCCTGGATCGCCTCGAGCGCCTCGGGGATCTCTCCCTGCACCGCGGGGAGGACGATCGGCACCCCGCCGGCGCGGCGCACGACGTCGACGTAGTCGCACGGCAGGGAGAAGCTCTGCCGCTTGCCGGCGCGGCCATAGCTCGAAATGCCGATGAGGGGTCGGGGCACGGTTGCTCAGCCTCCCGTCACTTGGATCGGAACCGCCATGAAGGTGGCGATGAAGAGCCCGATCGTGAGCCACGCGGCGACGCGGCGGCGCAGGTCGAGCGGACGATCATCGAGGGTCGGCGGATGGTCGAGGCCGAGGACGCTCACCATCACCGCCCAGAGGATCCAGCCGCGCCAGCCGAAGGTGGCGAGCACGAGGATCACCGCGACGCCGACGCGCGCCACCCAGCGGTGTGCGCGGCCGAGGAGCGCATAGACGACGTGCCCCCCGTCGAGCTGGCCGACCGGCAAGAGATTGAGGAAGGTCACGAAGAGGCCGAACCAGCCCGCGAGCGCGACCGGATGCAGCGTGATCATGACGTCCTTCGGCGAAACGCCGAGGACGAGGTGCGCGAGGAAGCCGAAGACGAGCGAGTCGCCGAGCTCGATGCCGCCCGAGGACGCGGCGACGAGCGGCCGCACGGTGGAATGCGCGAGGCCATAGAGCACCGCCGGCACCGCGACGACGAAGCCGGCCCACGGCCCGGCGGCGCCGACATCGAAGAGCGCGACCCGGCTCGCCGGGGTGCGCATGCGGATGAAGGCGCCGAAGGTGCCGATGAGGATCGGCGGCCCGGGGATGAAGAAGGGCGGCGTCGCCTCGACGCCGTGCCAGCGCGAGACGACGTAGTGCCCCATCTCGTGCACCAATAAGATACTCATCAGCGTGAGCGAGAACGGCAACCCGCGTGTCATGAGCCACGGATGGTCGAAGGGGTTCGCCCCCGACTGAAACGTTCCCGCGAGCGTCGTCGTGACGAGCGTCGCGAGAAAGAGGAGCACGTGGATCGGGCGGAGCGCTGCGATGCGGCGGCCTTGCGTCTCGTGCGCCGACGGCGGCAGCGCGCGCCAGCGGTCGTACGCCGGCGCCGGCGGCAGCTGGACCTCTTCGGGGTAGTACGGGCCGGCCATCTCAGCCGCGGGTGACGACGACCCGCGCTCCCGGGCCGAGGGCGAAATGGGTGGCCGCGGAGCCCTGATTCACGGCGATCTCGACGAGATCGGCGCTGTTCACGAGCGCCAGTGCGTGGCCGGGCGCGAGATCGGAATAGGCGGCGAGGAGCGGCAGCACGGCATCTCCAATGGTAACCGAAAGGGGGCGGGTGCGGAAGCTGCCAGTGCGGCCGGATCCGTGTGGGCGCGCCGTCGGCGTGCGCCGGCCAGAGGTGCGTGGCAGGTCCGCCGCGGCGATGTTGGTGATCAGATTGCCGAAACGGTCGACCCACAGCACCTCGCCGATCGTCCGTCCGCCGTTGCGCTTCGGCCGCGACTCCGGCAGGCGCACCATCGAGCGCACCGCCCGCCCGAGGCTCACGGGTGGCGCCCGCAGCACCAGCCGCGCCGCGATCGGCGCGAAGACGTCGCGCCCGTGGAAGGTGCGGCTTACCTTCCGCAGCCGGTGCGTCGACTGCGACACGTCCCAGATGCCGACGATTTCCGACGGCGGTGCGACCAGGCTGAGGAGGCCGTTGTCGGGCGCGACGTAGAGCGCGCTTCGCGTCGCGACGATCAGCGCCCGGCGCGCGCCGCCGACGCCCGGATCGACCACCGCGAGGTGGATCGTGCCGAGCGGAAAGTACGGCACCGCGCCGCGCAGGAGGAAGGCGCCCGCCCGCACGTCCTGCGGCGGCACCTCGTGCGTCAGGTCGACGAGCCGCGCCTCGGGCGCGATCCCGAGGATCACGCCCTTCATCACGCCGACGAACGGATCGCGAGTGCCGAAGTCCGTCGTCAGGGTGACGATCGGCGCGGTCAGCCCCCGAGCTCCTCCAGGACGGCCGAGAAGAGGAGCGGAAACATGATCTCGTGATGCCCGGTCAGCTGAATCGGCCGGCCGCCGTCCTCGGTCGGCCTCCGCAGCACGTTCATCCCGGGCCGGTAGTGGCGGATGAAGTCCATGTCGATCGTCGTGAGCTCGCCGACCTTATGGCCGAGGTTGCGCGCGACGTTCAGCGCCTTCACGAACACCTCGGGGATCAGCACCGCCGAGCCGAGATTGATGAAGACGCCCTGGTCGAGCGTCGCGACGTTGGCCGCGAGGCGGTGGAAGTCGCGCAGCGACGTGGCGCCGATCGCCGCGCCGTCGGCCTCGGGATGCATGTGGATGATGTCGGTCCCGAGCGCGACGTGCACCGTCACCGGCACGCCGAGGCGATCGCCGGCGGCGATGATGCTGAGCTTCCGGAACGTGAGCTTGGTGCCGGCATAGACGCGGCCGAGGCCCTCGCCGAGCCCCGCGCCGGTCGGCGCGGCCTCGCGGATGGCGAGGTTCAGGAAGCGTCCGGTCTCCTCCGCCATGCCGAAGCTGCCGTCGCGCAGCCCGGGCCCGACGTCCTCGGAGGTGGCGCCCGAGTACGCGAGCTCGAAATCGTGCACCACGCAGGCCCCGTTCATCGCCACGGCCGTGATGACGCCCGATTCCATGAGGTCGATGATCACCGGCGAGAGGCCGACCTTGATCGGGTGCGCCCCCATGCCGAGGATGACGCTCCGCCGCGCGCGCCGCGCCTGCGCGATCGCCATCGCCGCCGCGCGCAGCTCGCGTCCGGCGAGGATCTCGGGCAGGCCCTGGAGGAAGCGCGCGAAGGTCGAGCCCGAGCGCACCGGGCGGCCGAGCGCCGTCTGCGCGACGAGGCTCTTGCGGGATGCCAGGCGGTAGCGCCGCACCTTGCTCAGATCGAGCGGTGTCGGCGCGACCCGCACCGTGAGGCTCTTCCGGCTGCTGCGCGTGCCTTCGGACTTGCCCGCGTCGTCGGCCGCGCGCACCGCCGGCGGGGTCTTCTTACGCCCGCCGCTTGCCATAGAGCTTCTCGTCGACGAGCTGGCAGAGCACGTGGGCCGCCAGGATGTGCGTCTCCTGGATGCGCGCGGTCTCGCGGCTGCCGGAGACGTTGAGGAGGTGATCGACCTTGCCGCGCATCTTGCCTCCGTCGCGGCCGGTCAGACCGACGGTCGTGATGCCGAGCTTAGCGCAGGCGTCGACCGCACGCACGACGCTCGGCGACGTGCCGCTCGTCGAGATCGCGATCGCCACGTCGCCCTTCTTGCCGAGCGCGCGCACCTGCTTCGCGAAGACGTCGTTGTAGCCGTAGTCATTGGCGATACTGGTCAGCGCCGAGCTGTCGGTCGTGAGCGCGATCGCCGGCAGCGGTGGCCGCTCGATCACGAAACGGTTCACGAACTCGGCCGCGATGTGCTGCGCGTCGGCCGCGCTGCCACCGTTGCCGAAGAGCAGGACTTTGCCGCCGCGCGCGAACGTGTCCGCGACGAGATCGCCGACCTTTGCCAAGGTCGCCGCGTTCTCGCGCAGGAAGACCCGCTTCGCCGCGATGCTGTTGGCGAAGGCGCGCCGGATTGCCGTGATCGATCCCGCCAAGTCGGCGCATTGAAGTGAATTGCGCCGGAGAGGTCAAGCTGCGATAGGGCGCCCATGGCCACGCGATTCCAGGGTAAGGTCGTCGTCATCACGGGCGCATCGACCGGCATCGGCGCCGCCGCCGCCCGCATGTTCGCCGCCGAGGGCGCCGCGGTCGTCATTGCCGCCCGCAGCCAGGGCACGCTCGATGCCCTCGCAGCTTCGATCTCCGGCGCCGGGGGCCGGGTTCTCGCGCTGTCGACCGACGTCGGCGAGCGCTCCGCGTGCGAGCGCCTGCTGGCCCGTGCCGCCGAGCAGTTCGGCGGCATCGACGTCCTGGTCAACAACGCCGGCGCCAACAAGCGCGGCGCGATCGAGAAGTACAGCGCCGACGAGCTCGCCGGCGTCGTCCAGGTCAACCTCGTCGCGCCGATCATGCTGACGCGGCTCGTGCTGCCCTACCTACGGAAGCGCGGCCGCGGTGCCATCGTCAACGTCGCGTCGATCGCCGGCCGCATCCCGGTCGGCCACGAGGCGGTCTACTCCGCCACCAAGTTCGGCCTGCGCGCGTTCACGTTCGCGCTGGTCGAGGAGCTCGAGGGGTCGAACATCACCGTCTCCGCCGTCTCCCCTGGGCCGGTCGACACCGGCTTCATCATGGAGAACCTCGACGAAGTGCCGAATCTCGTCTTCGCGCAGCCGATGAGCACCGCCGAGGACATCGCCAAAGCCATCCTCGACTGCGCCGCCGATGGGACGCTCGAACGGACGATCCCGCAGCTGACCGGCTACCTCGCGACGGCCGGGTACCTGCTGCCGGCCCTCCGGAAGCTGATGTTTCCGTTGATGGAACGGCAGGGGGCAGCGGCCAAGGAAGTCTACCGCAAGCGCCACACCGGCGGCGCCTGACCGGTCCTGACCGCGGTCAGGCGATCTGTTCGGGCCGCCGGCACGGTTGTCACCTCGCGGGTTCTTCGCTACCAGTTAAGACCACGCGGGCGTAATTCAGCGGTAGAATGCCAGCTTCCCAAGCTGGACGTCGCCGGTTCGACCCCGGTCGCCCGCTCTGATTGAAGTTCCGGAATAGCGAGGCTTCCTGCCCTATCTCGGCAGAGCCATACTATTGATGACGGCCTACGGTAATCACGGAGACGGGCGAAATCCCGGTAGCGACCGTGGCCGGGTTCATGGGCCTGAGCGTCCCGTTCGTGCCGATCGTGTATTGCGAGACTGAGTCGTCGTTGAAGTTCGCTACGTAGACGTACTTGCCCGAGGGATCGACGGTAACGGAATCGCATTCCGATCCCGCCGGGACTGAGGCTGGGCTCATGGGTGTGAGCGTCCCATCCGTGCCGATCGTGTACTGAGAGACCGAGTCGGGGTTGAGGGGGACGCCGCCGTTGTTTCCGACGTAGGCGTACCTGCCCGAGGGATCGACCGCAACGGAGTTGGGTCCAAACATTGCCGGAGCGGTCGCCGGGTTCATGGGCGCGAGCGTCCCATCCGCGCCGATCGTGTACTGGGAGACTACGTTGGTGACGCCGCCGTTCCCTACATAGGCGTACTTGCCCGAAGGGTCGACGGCAATGGAGGTGGGCGTCCATGTCACCGAGATTGTGGGCGGGTTCATGGGCGTGAGCGTCCCATTCGTGCCGATCGTGTACTGCGCAATAGTGCCGGCGGTATCGTTCCCTACGTAGACGTATCTGCCCGAGGGGTCGACCACAACGAAGCTGGGACGCGCCGCCGGCACCGCCACCGTGGCCGGGTTCAGGGGTGCGAGCGTGCCATCTGTGCCGATCGTGTACTGCGAAACAGTTTCCGTGTCCCAGTTCGCCACGTAGGCGTACGTGCCCAATGGGTCAACGGCAACGAAGGCCCTGCCCACCCCGACCGCGGCCGGGTTCATGGGTGAGAGCGTCCCATCTGTGCCGATCGTGTACTGGGAGACGCCGCCGCTTCGGGTCCCCACGTAAACGTACTTGCCCGAGGGGTCGGCCGTAACGGAGCTGGGCTGAGACCCGCCCACGACCGTGGGCGGGTTCAGAGGCATGAGCGTCCCATCTGCGCCGATCGCGTACTGGGAGACGCTGCCGACGAAGGGGCCGCTGACGCCGAAGGAGTTCGCCACGTAGGCAAACCCTACGTGGCCGGAGCCACTGCCGGCAAGGTTGGTCAGCTGAAAGCCCGTCAGGGAAGTGGCCCCCGTCGCCGTGGCCGTTACCATGTAGCTTCCCGTCGTCCCATTGGCGGTGACGATTGCCGACGTCGCAACGCCCGAGGTATCGGTCGTGGCAGTCGTCGCTCCGCCGGCAAAGGAGCAACTCGCACCGCTGGCGGGAGCAGTGAACGTCACCGTCAGTCCGCTCACCGGGTTGCCGTCCGAGTCCTTGACGGTTGCAACGAGAGGGGAGGCAAAAGCGGTATTGATCGTCGCTTTCTGCCCCGCGCCGCTCGTCGCCGTGATGCCCTCGGTGAGGCCTGCCACCAGCGGACTGACCACGATCTCCTGCGCGCCATCCGCGTAGTTGATGTTCAGATTGTCGGAACTATCCGATGCGACGGTGGATATGCCCGCCGCCGTGTCCACATTTGCGGTCAATGCACCCGTAAGCAAGTTGATCGTACCAGTTCCCGTCCAGCCGTAAGGGTCGACGTTCACGTCGCAGGTGAGTGTGTCGAATACGGCGCCCTGCACGTTGGTGAGCAGTAGGGTAGCGCCGCTCTCCTTCACGGTGATCGAACCTGACACCTCAAATGTGTCGGAAAGGCCGAGGTTGAGGCTGAATACCACGTTGTCCTTGGTCAGCGTCATGGTGCCAGTCATCGAGTTTGCGCCTGTGTCGCCTGTGAAGGTGATCAAGATGGTTCCCTTACAGGGAAGGTTTCCACCGGTCAGGTTGATCTTGACCGTGACGAGGGCGGGATAGGAGCTATAGCTGGTGGGATCGGTCAACTCGGTGATATCTGTAGGCAACGTCACTACGGCGGTCCCTGCGGGCTGTGTACCTGCCGCGTCGCCATAGAAACTTATGGTGTACACATTCCCGTTGATTATGCCCCCATCGGTGTAGAGGTTCAGTTCCGGCACAGAACTGAGCGGAGCCTGCGAGGCCACCCGAGAGTCGACAAGGGGCCGTGGGTTCATCACGGCCAGGTCATGGATTAGGCTGCCGGTGGGGCTGGCGAGCTGGAGCGCCACGAAAGGATACGATATGCCTGCGCCGAGTGCCTGATACCCAGCCACGGTCGAGGCGTGAAAGGCCGGGTCGCCCTCTGGGATAGACTTATGGGATTGTTTGACCGTAAATGATTTACTCTTTTTAGTGGTTACGACAATGATCTTGCCCTGCCTGGCGCCCTTACCATCATACTCACCTGTCGTATAAGCAACATCGCCCGTTCCCGTACCGGACCCACCGGAGGTGATGGTGATCCAGGAGGTGGATGTCGTAGACGGTGCTGCTTGCCACGCACAGTCAGTGGGCGTGGCGATTACGGTAAAGTCTCCCGTGCCTCCATCATGCGGAAACAGATCAGACGAGGGGGCGTTCAAAGCAAGGGCGCAGGGCTTTCCGTTCTGGATTATGTTGACCACAGTTTCCCCGATGGACACCGATCCAGATCGCGGAATGGAACTGTCATATGAGGGTACAACGAGTTGCACTTGCCCCTTGGTGCCGGAGAATTTGCTGTTGGTAGGGGT
>Ga0157379_10001960_pt1 | contig 17022 bp, 12 predicted proteins | sample S25metaG_FD_121802 | JGI IMG/M metagenome (GOLD analysis project Ga0157379, IMG submission 121802) | Switchgrass rhizosphere microbial communities from Kellogg Biological Station, Michigan, USA - S2-5 metaG | ecosystem: Host-associated > Plants > Roots > Rhizosphere > Soil | place: USA... | reverse complement strand
GCTTGTCAATTGATTGCCCGATGCCGATAGACAACAATGGGTAGAGTTGGCTCTCCGCTTCAGGTTCATCATCGCTCTGTACGTGTCTGCGTTATGCCTGCAGACGCACGCCTTTGCACAGCAGACGCCTGGCGGGGTCATCGAAGGCTTCATCACGACGCAGAGTGGAACGATCAAGCTTGGCGGCGCGCAGGTCGTGCTTCACACCTCGTCGAATCAGGAAATTTCGACGGTCCTGTCTGACGGCGACGGCAGTTTTCGCTTCACCGCCCTGCAGGACGGCAAATACCTGATCACGGCGTCGCTCGAAGGGTTTGCGGTCGTGCGCGCCACGGTGGTCGTGGTCTCGAACAGCACGACGACGCAATCGCTCGACCTGCCGATCGCGACGCTCACCCAGACCGTGGAGGTGATGGCGCCCACTGCGATCGTGTCCTCAGCCGACACCCTCGGGTCGGTCGAATCGATTGGCAGCCACGAGACCGACGAGTTCGCGAACGGCACCGGGCTCGGCGGCGCGCTTCGCCTGCTGGCCAGCGTCATCGAAGTGCCCGGCGGCGTCAGCATCAAAGGCGGCAGGCCGACGCAGGCCGGCGTCCAGATTGGCGCGAGCACGCTGACCGATCCCGTGCTCGGCCTCGTGCACTTCACGCTGCCCGACGATGCGATCGATTCGGTGGCGGTCCTGCCGAATCCGTACGCGGTCGAGTACGGGCGATTCTCGTCAGGTCTCGTCGTCATTCAAACCCGCCGCGGCAGCGACTCATGGCACGTCAGGCTCAACAACCTGAGCCCGACGTTTCGCAGCAAGCGCCACGAAGACCTGTACAACATCAACGGCATCGCCGCCTTCGCGCCCAACTTCGAGCTCGGCGGACCGCTCGTCAAGAACAAGGTGTTCCTCGAGCAGACCGCGCAATACCGCTACAGCAACGATGACGTGCCGAGCCGTCCGGAGGACGAGCGCCGCACGACGCACTGGATCAGCTCCTTCACGCGCATCGACGCGAACCTGACGCCCAAGCACGCGCTCGTGGCCAGCGCCGGCTTTTTCCCCAGCGTCACCGACATGGCCTCGCTCGGCACGTTCACCCCGCCCGAGGCGACCGTCGACGTTCACGAGCGGGTCCTGCTCGGGACGATGACCGAGCGCGCGCTGTGGAGCGATTCGCTCGTCTCGGAGTCGACCGTTCAGATGCGCAGCTATCAGGCCTCGGTCCAGCCGCAGGGCACGGCGCCGATGGAGCTGCGGCCAGAGACGACGCTGGGTAACTTCTTCAACACGCAGTATCGATCGCCTACGACGTTTCAACTGATCCAGACGGTGTCAGGGTCGAAGAACCTCCCGACGGGACTGCATCTGTTCAAGGCCGGCCTCGATCTCCTCATCAACAACTACGACGGGACGAGCGAGAGCCGCCCGTTCCTGATCGAAAGCTCGAGCGGCACGCTCGTGCGGCGCCTCGACGCGTCCGGTCCGTCGGTGCAGATGATCCCGACGACCGACGTGGCGCTTTACGCGCAGGACCGTGTCCAGCCGAACTCGCGTTCGTACTTCGAGTTCGGCGCACGGCTCGATCGCGACGGTGTCGTCGGGCGCTGGAATGTGACCCCGCGGGTCGGAGCGGCGTTCCTCATGAACGAGCAGGGAACGTCGGTGCTCCGCGGCGGCTACGGCCTGTTCTTCGAGCGGACTCCGTCAGCGGCCGGCGCCTTCAAGTTCGGCCAGTTCGAGACCTTCACCGACACCCGATACGCCGGCGACGGCGTGACGCCGCTCGGCCCGCCGATCACATACCTCGACGTCACCGAGCCGAACCTGCGCACGGCGAGAGCAGCGACGTGGGACGTCACGTATGAATACCGGTGGCGGCCGTCGGTCTCGTTCCATGTCAGCTTCCTCGATCGGCAGGGCAGTCACGAGCTGATGCTCGACGCCGAGCGGGTTGGCAACACCGGCGCGTATCGCCTGGAGTCGAACGGGACCTCGACGTACCGCGATCTCGAAGCCGGCGTGCATCTGAGTCACACGACCCGCTTCGACCTGACCGCCACGTATTCGCGCTCGAAGGCCGAGGGGGATCTGAACTCCTTCGCGAACTATTTCGACACCATGCTGTGGCCGGTCGTGCCGCCGCGCGGCTACGGTCCGCTGCCGACCGACGTGCCGAACCGGCTGCTGGCGCGCGGCCGCGTGCTGCCGGCCCCCAACTGGCTGATCGTCGCCGTCGCCGACTGGCGAAACGGACTGCCGTACTCGCTGGTCGACTCGGCGCTCGATTTCGTCGGTCCGCGCAATTCTCAACGGATGCCCGACTACCTCAGGTTCGATCTGGGTCTCGAGCATCGCTTTCATATCGGCAAACTGCAACCGTGGATCGGCATACGCGCGTATAACGCTTTCAACGCATTCCTACCGGCCGACGTCCAGGCGAATATTTCATCCCCCTTCTTCGGTTCTCTTTACAACTCCCAGTTCAGGCAGTACAGACTTCAGGTGCGCTTCGAGCGCTGATCAGGCACAATCAGCGTTTCCGGCGAGCACAGCTCTTGCTTCCTGAGGAAGGGTGATGCGTCCGTGTCACACGTAATGTCCGCTCCCGGTAGCGTTCCGTCTCGTTTGCATGACATGCTGCGTCGGAGCGCCGTGCACCTTCGATGACACTCTTATTCGCACTGTTCACTGCCGCCGCCGTCCTGGCGGGTTCGTCTCCGACCCCGACAGAACCCTCGGTCGCGAACCACCTGCTGGATGGGTTCGAAGCGCAGCTGGCGCAGGATCCGTCGAGCCTGCGCGTCGCGGCCGAGTATCGTCAGCTGATCATCGAGACCGGCCGCTACGACCGGAGCATCAAGCTGTTCGAGCGTCTGGCGCGCGATCCGCGCGGCGGCGCCAACCGGTTCCTGAATCTCGCGCTCGCGAACGTCGACAAAGTTCCGGTCTCCGGATCCGTGCGCCGCGCGCTGCTCGGCCGTGATGCGCTGGATGCGTTGACCCACGCCATCGCGATTGAACCCACGGACCTGGCGTACCTGATTCGCGGCCTCGTCAACCTGTATTACGACCAGTTCGTGTTCCATCGGACCGACAAGGCGGTCGCCGATCTCGAGGAGGCGCGGCGCCGCGCGGCCGTTCATCCGCAGATCGCGTACATGCCGCGCATTCTCGTCGCGCTCGGCGACGGCTACTGGCGCCTCCACCAGCAGGGCAAGGCCCGTGAGGTCTGGCGCGAGGGGCTGGACAACTGGCCCGACACCGACGGGTTCCGTGTCAGGCTGAATGCGACCGACCAGCAGCTTCCGGACATCATCGAACGCGCGCTCGACGCGGGCGTACGCGTGGACACGACGCTGCGAGAGCTGTTTCCCGATCTGACGCGAACCGCGTCGAAGGCGGTGCCATGACCTCGCTGCTCCCCGCGGATTTCACGATCGTCATCCCGACCTACAACGAGCGGGATCGCCTCCCCATCCTGCTGGGCCGATTGTTCGACACGTGCGATCGCGCCGGCCTCGCCGCTGAAGTCGTCATCGTCGACGACAACTCCGCGGATGGAACGGGTGACGTGGCCGAAGAATGGGCGCAGCACCACCGCGTGCGCGTCATTCATCGCCCCGGAAAACTCGGCCTCGGCACGGCGGTGCTCGAAGGTTTCGCCGTGGCGCAAAGCGCGGTCGTCGGCGCGATGGACGGCGATTTGAGTCATCCTCCGGAACTGCTGCCGACGCTGTTTCGCACGATGAGCGAAGGGACATTCGATCTCGTCGTGGCGAGCCGCTATGTTTCCGGCGGTGGCACGTCCGGCTTTCCGCTCGGCCGGTGGCTCCTGTCACGGGCCGGGTGCTGGCTCGCGAGACCGCTCACGCCGGTGCGGGATGCGATGTCCGGATTCTTCCTGATCCGCCGCAGCCAGCTGGATGCGTTCCAGACGTCGGTGAAGGGCTTCAAGATCGGGCTCGAGCTCTTCGTCCGATCGCAGCCGCGCAAGCTGGCGGAAGTCGGCTACAAGTTCGTGGGGCGATCCGCGGGTGAGAGCAAAATGAGCGTGGCCGAAGGCGCGGGGTTCCTGCGGCAGCTGCAGCGCCTCTATCGCGACGTGCGGAGCACGCCGGTCAGGCGTCCCGCCTGCGTCACGATCACCGCCAGTCAGGAACGCGCGGCGTCGGCATCGCTGTCGGGCGCCTGACGGGTCCGCAGGCGCTGCCACATCGAGCGTCCTCCCATCATTGCGATTACGGCGCCACCCGCCGCCGTGCTGAACCCGTACGAGATGGCGCGCTCGAGCGCGGTGACGGCCGCCGCCGTCGGCAGATCGACGCCAAACGCGATCAGCCCGGCGATCAGCCCGCCCTCCACGGGACCCAGGCCGGCGAGAGCCGGCACGACGCCTCCAAGCATGGCGAGGATCGAGAGCGTGGCGATCTGCGTGGGCGAGAGCACGACGCCGAAGGCCAGCGTCGCGCACGTCAACCGGAGAAAATCCTGCAGCCACAGGAGCGACGAGTAGCCGACGCCGGCCGCGAAAAGAGCCGCGCTGACGCGGCTGGGCGCGAGCCGCTCCCGCCAGCGCTCGAGGGAGAATGTCGAACGAAGCCGGCGCCGGAAGACGATGGCGGCCAGGCCAATCGCGGCAGCGAGCACGATGACCATCCACGCCGAACGCCGCGCTGAGGACAGCGACCGAAGGGCGACGAGCGCCATTCCGCTCAACACGAGAATCGGCGGCAGCTCGGACAACCGATCCCACACTGCGGCGATGGTCGCCTGCGTCCAGGTCGCGCGGCCACCAAGGCGGACGAGGCCGATGCGGCAGGCTTCGCCTCCTGGTGCGGGCGTCAGGTTTCCGGCGGCGATTCCGCCCAGCGTGGCGAGCGTGGCCCTGAGGACCGTCGCGTCACCGCCTTGCGCACGGAGAAAGCCGCGCCATCGCGCCCCGGCGATGAACAGGCTGATGACATACAGGAGAAACGCTGCCGCGGCGTAGGCGGGACGGGCGGTCGACAGCCGTTCGACGCTGGCGGCGGCGGTGTGCCAGATGGCGCGCAAAGTACAATCATCAACGTGGGTGCGCCGCTTCGCAATTGGATCTTTCGGGTCGCGCTGACGCTCGCGATCGGAGCCGTCGCCGCATCCGTGCTGCGCGCGCCCGGTCCGCTGTGGCTGCGCGTCGGGCTGCTGGCGTTTCTTATCGCGGTGGGACTCGATCAGGCGTTCCGGCGGGTGCCCGCCTTCGATCCACTGGGGCGCGTCCGCTGGTACCTGCCTCCGGCGCCTGGCGTGAAACGCTGCGCCCTGACGTTCGACGATGGACCGAGTCCGGCGACAGCGGCGGTGCTGGACATCCTCGCGACCGAAGGCGTGCCGGCGACGTTCTTCGTCCTGGGCGCGAACGTGGAGCGGCATCCGGCGGTGGTGCAGCGCGCGCGCGACGAGGGGCACGCCGTGGGCATCCACGGCATGAGCCACGCCAAGCTCACGGGAGCGGCGGTGGACGCGATTGATCAGCAGGTCTCCGGCGTGACGCGCGTCCTCGAGGGCCTCGGTGTGACGCCGGCTCGCGTGTATCGCACTCCGCATGGATACAAGTCGTCCGGCGTGTTTGAAGTGGCCCGTCGCCGCGGCCTGACGCTCTGGGCCTGGAGCCGCGGCGTGTGGGACACCGACCGCCCGCGCCCGGCGGTCCTGGTTCGCCGCGCCACGCGGCTGGCGCGCTCGGGCATGGTCCTGTTGCTCCATGACGGCCGGGGCCAGGAACCGCTGCCGGACGTCGAGCCGATGCTGACCGCGCTCCCGGCGATCATCCGTGAACTGAAACAGCGCGGGTTCACCTTCGTGCGGGTCGGAGACGCGTGAAGGTCGGGATCCTCTGCGAGAACTACTTTCCGACGCTGGGCGGCGAGCAGGAGCACATCTACAACCTCCGGCGGCATCTGGAATCACCGTCAGACGGGTCGGAGCCCGTGGACGTCCGCATCATCGTGCCGCACGTGGCTTCCGACGGCTGGCACGGTCCGAAAGACGACGCTCATGTTCTTCGCCCGGCGCATTCTCTTCGCATTCACGGCGAAGGCTCCGCGTCGCAGATCACGGTCACGCCCTCGGCGTACGGCGCGCTGAAAAACATCTTCGCCCGCGAGCGGTTCGACCTGCTGCACATTCACGCGCCGGTCGACGTCGGGCTCCCGACGTGGGCGCTGTGGACGTTCGACGGCCCGATCGTCGGCACGATCCACAGCTACTTCACGCACACCGCCAAGCGGAATCTCCTGAAGCCGTGGTACCGGTACGTGATGCGGCGCATGACGCGCGTGATCGCGGTCAGCGAGGCGGCGCGTGACGCGATGGGACGGTACGCGCGCTTCGAGAGCACGATCATCGGCAACGGCGTCGACTGCGCCGCCTTTCAGGCCGGCCGGCCGATTCCACGGTTCGCCGACGGCATGACCAACATCCTCAGCGTCGCCCGCCTTGAACATCGCAACGGCATCGACGTGATGATCGACGCCTTCGCGCGTCTCGCGGAGGAGCGTCCCGACATACGGCTCCTCCTGGCCGGCGAAGGACCCGGACGTGGGGAGTACGAAGCGCAGTGCCGGCGGCTGCCGGCGTCAATCGCGTCGCGTGTGATGTTTCTCGGCGCGGTCTGGCAGGAGCGTGCCGACTTATACGCGTCCGCTCACTGCTATGCGCTCGGCGCCAGGAAGGCGAGCTTCTCCATCCTGATGCTCGAGGCGCTGGCGGCCGGGCTGCGCGTGGCGGCGCTGCCAGGGGAAGGCACGAGCCGGGCCGGCGAGCACTGGTCGCTCGCGGAAATGGCGAGCTCGGAGACGCCCGATGCGTACGCCGACGCGCTGCGCCGCGCCCTCGCGCCGTCGACGCCGGACGTGGTTGCGCGCGCCAGAGAGATGGCGCGCCGGTACGACTGGAGCGTGGTCGTGCCCAGGATCAGGCGCGTCTATGACGAGGCGCTCGCCGCGAATACGACGGCAGTTTCCAGTTCCGTGTAGCGGCGCCGAATCAACACAAAGGACTTGCAGGCCTGAAGGCCTGCACAACACCAGACTAAGAAACGCGTTCGTGTTCTGCGTGCCTTCGTGGTGAATGCTCATGCTGACACGGGTCTCCGCGTCACGGGCCGCTGAGCGGCCCGGTCGTCGAAACGCCACTCTCTCTCTGTTCGTCTCCGTTCCTCAGTTGCTCTGTGTGATCCCGTTCTCTCCGTGAGCTCCGTTTTCTCAGACAACGGGATGCCAGGTGAAGAACAGCGCGGCAAGGATCGCCTGACCCACCGCGAAGGCGACGATCAGCCGTGTGCGCGCTCGTCCCTGCACTCGCATGGCGAGCCAGGCGAACACAGGAAACAGCACCGAGCAGAATCGCCCTATCGACAACAAACCATGCCGCAGCAGCGGCGGCCCGATGTTGCCGACTACGAACACTCCATACGCAACTCCCAGCCCCGTCGTCAACGGAACCAGCGCCGTCATGACAACCGAAAGCGCCAGCGCATTGTGAATCCACCAGAGGTTCACGTGCGCATTCGGCGCTGGCGCCGGATGGATGCCGAAATTGTCGGGCCACGCCGCCTGATTGGCGAGCCATGCCGTCGCGTCGCCGACGCGCCACGCGAGGTAGGCGCTGAAGCACAGCATGCCGGCCACCGGCGCCAGCACCGCCGCCGAACGTGGGACCAGATTCCCGCGCTCGCGGTTCGTGACGAACGCGATCACGGCGATCGGAAGCGACAACACGATCCCGTTGGGCCTGACGAGGCCGGCGACCAGGCCGATCGCGGCCGCTCGCCAGAACAGGCGACGCTCCGCGTAATAGCACGCGCAGACGACAATGAGCAGGTACAGCGATTCGGTGTAGACGGCGCTGAAGAAGATCGCGTGCGGGAATGCGCTGAGCAGCCAGACGGCGGCGGTGGCCGTTTCGGGATCCGTGCGCTCCGTTGTCCATCGCCAGAACCAGCAGAGCGCCGCCAGAAACGCGGCGAGGGACACCAGTAGTCCGGCGATTAGCAGATGACCGCCGATGACTGTCCCGACGGCTCGCATCATCAGCGGGAGCAACGGAAAAAAGACGACGTTCTGCTGCTCGAGCGGGTTGCCGTTCCAGTGATAGCCGCGACTGGCGATGTCGAGATACCAGAACGTGTCCCATCGCGCGAGGAGATTGCGCGCGGGGCCCAGGGCCACGCGCCACGTTGACGGCTCGCCGGCGTCAGGTGTGTAGCCGATGAACACTGCGGCGGCGAGGCCGACGAGGAGGACGCCGACGCGTGTGACGAGAAACGGTACGGCCACCGCGCGGAGAGCAGCGGACAACGAGGCGGGCGGCGCGGCGATGCGAGGATCGTTTGCGGTACTATCTCGCATCGACATGAAGAGTGTAGTGCGAAAGAGCGCGCCGGCTACGGTGCCGATCGTAGCCGCTGCCGTGCTCGGTACGCGGCTGCCAGTCCTGCTCGCCGGCGCCATCGCCGCTTCGATCGTCGGCACGATCCCTCCTCCCGTCGCCGAAGCGGTCTGGAGAGTGTCGTCGCACGAAGTGAGCAACCTGCTGGCGCGCTGGGATACGTTTTTCTACTACACGATCGCCACCGACGGCTACCACTGGGATCCGGCTGTCTTTCTTCACTACAACGTCGTGTTCTTTCCGCTGCTGCCGCTGCTGATGCGCCTGGGCGGCGCCGCGCTCGGCGGCCATCCCCTCGCTGCGGGCCTCGTGATCTCGCTGACGGCTTTCGCCGGCGCGATGGCGATCCTGTATCGACTCGCGCTGCTCGAACTGGGCGAAGACTACGCGTGGCGCGTGATTCTGCTGATCTCCACGTTTCCGTACGCGTTGTACTTCTCGGCCGTCTACACCGAATCGCTGTTTCTGTTTCTGAGCGTGGGCGCGTTCTATGCGATGCGGCGAGGACGTGCGGGCTGGGCTGCGCTCTGCGGCTTCGCGGCGGGCCTCGCGCGTCCGAACGGGTTCTGGCTGTCGCTGCCGCTCGCGCTCATCGCGTTTTCGCAGTGGCTCGCACCGGACGAGGCGGAAGAGGATTCACGGCGTCCCAGCGGTTTCGCCGTTTCGCTGCTGGCGGCCGCCGTACCGATTCTCGGCACGACGATCTTCTCGGGCTATCTGCAGTGGCGGTTCGGCGACGCGCTCGCCTGGGTTCACGGGCAAGCCGCCTGGGGAGTCCCGCTGCTGCTGCGCCGCGGTGCGCCCGATCCGTTCAAGCTGCCGGGGGAAGCCGCGATCAAACCGATCGAGGTCATCGCCTGGATCGGCAACATCGCCGCGTTCGTCGCGGCCGCGTACGCGATTCGACCGATCTCGAGGCGCCTGGGAGTGGCATACGGCATCTGGATCGCCGTGAACATCTTTCCGCCGGTCCCCGCGCACCTGTTCATGTCCCTGGGGCGCTTCGTCTCCGTCGTGTTTCCGTTCTTCTTCTGGCTTGCCATCCGTATTCCGCGCGACCGCGTGATCCGCGTCGCCGGCGCATTCGCCGCGTGTCAACTCGTGTTCGCCGTCTGGTTTTTTCTCTGGCGTCCAGTCGTCTGAAACAACGGCACGATCAGAAGGAACCGCAAAGACCGCAGAGCTTGCTTTGTTTTCTGAAACAAAAACTCTCTGCGTCCTTTGCGGTCTCCGCGGTTTCTTCTGTACGTGATCTGGGGCTCGTCAGACGTCTGCAGCCGGCGACGCCAGCCGCGTGATCGCGCTGATTCCAATCGCCGCGAGCACGGCGTTGCGCACGACGACGAGGAGCAATGCAGCGAACGCGCCGTCGAGCACCGACCCGTAGGCGCTCCACAACCACTGCGTGAGGGCGATGGCGATCGCCGTGAGTACGACCAGCCGCTTGTCGCCCTCGGTCCAGGCGATCGCGGCCGCCGGCGCCAGCCAGATGACATATTGGGCCGACAGCAACGCGGAGAGCAGCAGGAGCGTCGTGACACCCGCCAGCCATCCGGCGCCGACGCGGTTCAGCCGCGCGCCTCGCCAGCTGCTCCAGATGCACACGGGCGCGGCCGCGACGAACATGGCGATCGATGCGACGCTGTTGATTGTTCCGATCCGCCACGCACCGCTCTCCATCCGCAGCGTGTGGGAGTCCATGAGGTGAGCGATGCTGCCGACCATGCTTTCAATCTGCCATCCCGTGGCGCCGCGGAACGTCAGGACCTGCATGACGCCGCGCGATCCGGCCATCCACAGCGCCGCGCCGCCCAGCGCCATTGCCGTCGCCATGAAAGCGCCGAGCGCCAGTCGCGACTGGCGATCGCGCCACGGCACGACGATCAGCGGCGCCAGCACGAGCGGCCACAGCTTGAACGCTGCGCCGACGGCGAGCGCGCTCCCGAGCGCGAACGGCTGGTCCCGCCGCCAGGCGGCGACGGCGAGAATGGCGGCCGCGGTGGACCAGGCGTCGACCCGGTTGAAGAACAGGTCGAGCACGGGAATCACGATCGCGGCCCCGCAGGCCGCTGCCGCGATGCCCCAGCCCCACATCAGTGATCCGACGATGATGGCATCCGCGACGAGATTGACGAGGACGATGCCGAGGCCGAAGGAGCTGCGAGTTCCCGGCGGTTGTCCGAGCGCCCTGAACACGAGCAGCGTGGCGATCGGATGCTCCACCTGATAGTCCACATACGGACGCCCGGGCGCGCTGGCGATCTCGTAGTAGCGATCGAAGTCGCCGGCCGGCTCCGAGCTCCTGACCGCCGACACGGTGAAGGCGATCGCGTGAATCACGAGCGCAGCCGCCAGGATCCAGCTTGCCGGCACGCGCGTGTCAGCGCTCATTCGTGGCAATCGCGAGAGCGCCAAAGTACGGCAGCAACCAGACCATGTAGTTGTTGTGCAGCGTTGCGCCGGCCGCCAGAATCGCGAGCTGCGCGCCGACGATCCAGTCCAGCGTTTCGCCGCGGCCCCATCGCCGGCGCTGCGCCCGCAGGAGCAGCCATCCGATGACGCCGAGCGCCGCGAGGCGAACGATCCACACCAACGGTCCCGCCAGGGAAAACATCAACGCCGTGGAGTCCGGATCGCGGGTGAACGGGTAGCCGATGTTGTGCCACAGTCCGGTCCAGTCGTTGATCGCAAACGGCGCGAGGCAGACGAGCGGGATCGCAAGCGCCAGCGCGGCGGACCACAAGGGTCCCGCGAAGAGAAGTGGTACGAACGCGAGCCCCGGCAGTAGTTTCCCTGCAATGGACGCACCGATTGCGCAAGCGGCCATGGCGTACTGCCGACGGCCGGCCGCGATGACGCCCATCAGGCACAACAGCGTCGGCAACAGATCCAGGTGTCCCTGGTCCAGGATGTTCGTGGCCACGTGACGCGTGAGTACGAACGGCGCGATCGCCAACGCCGTCCAGAAGGCGGCGCCGCGCTGTGCGCGTGCCCACGCCGCGAGAGCCCAGACAGTGAACAGGAAGAGCAGCAGATGTGAGATCGGAAATCCCGCCGGACCAAACGCGGCGAGGAACGGCGCATAGAACGCGAGCATCGCCGGCCCGTATTTGAATCCGAGCGACGCGAAAAGGACCCGGGTGTGCGCGCATCCGGCGGCGGGACTGATGGCGGGCGCGGCGGCGGCAGCCGGCACCGCACCGCACTCCGGTTTCGAGCGCAGATCGTCGACGGCCAGTCCATGTGCGACTCGATCGGTGTTCGTATCGGAGGCCCAGGGGTTGCGGCCTGCGCGAGCGGCATCGAGTGACGCCATCACCGTCTCAGCTTGATCGGAGGGCACCGTGCCGGTCTGGAGGCTGCGGACGATCCACGACGCGCTGAGCGCGACGTGGACGATCAATGCGAGGGAAACGATGCCGACGGCAGCTCGGGTCCACGCCGCGCTCGGGGCGGCCGACGGCTCGCGAGTACGTCTTCGCCACCAGGCCAGCGCCGCCAGCGCCAGCAGAAGCCCCGCACGGATGACACCGTGATCCCAGTCGAACACGCTGAAGAGGAAGAAGACCGCACAGACGAGCGCCACCCAGGCAGCAGGTTGAAGCAAAAGCGAGTCCTATTTCCGCAGGCGACCGGCCCGATGGTAGCACACGCATTCCGCGGCGATTCTGTAAGACACTAGGGAGGCGTGACCTCGCATCGTTCCCCGCGCACGGGGGTGTTGATCCTTTCGGCCCTCGGCGTCGTCTTCGGCGACATCGGCACCAGCCCTCTGTATGCGCTGCGTGAATGCTTCGATGGCGTTCACGCGATTCCCGTCACCATCGGCAATGTGTACGGCGTCCTCTCGCTGGTGTTCTGGTCGCTCGTCATCACCGTCTCGGTCAAGTACGTGCTCTTCGTGATGCGTGCCGACAACGAGGGAGAAGGCGGCATCCTGGCGCTGGTCGCGCTCGTACGCGGGCAGGCCGGCCAGCCGTACCGGCGGATTCTCGTGGCGATTGGACTGTTCGGCGCGGCGCTGCTCTACGGCGACGGCATGATTACGCCGGCGATCTCCGTGTTGAGCGCCGTCGAAGGGCTCAGCGTCGCCACCCACGTCTTCGAGCCCTACATCGTCCTCATCACCGTGGTGATTCTGATCGGCCTGTTTCTCGTGCAGAGCCGCGGCACGAGCGGCATCGGCGCCATCTTCGGGCCGATCATGATTGCGTGGTTCATCGTGATCGCCGTCCTCGGTCTGCCGCCGATCCTGAAGAATCCCGGCATTCTGTCGGCGCTGAATCCGTGGCACGCGTACGCCTTCTTTGCCGAGCACCGGTTCGGCTCGCTGCTGACGCTCGGATCGGTGTTCCTCGCCATTACCGGCGCCGAGGCGCTGTATGCGGACATGGGCCACTTCGGCGCCCAGCCGATTCGAATCGCCTGGTTCTCGCTCGTGCTGCCGACGCTGCTGGTGAACTACTTCGGCCAGGGTGCGCAGCTCCTTGCCAATCCGGAGACACGCGTGAACCCGTTCTTTCACCTCGCTCCGGAATGGGGTCTGTATCCGCTCGTCGTGCTGTCGACCATGGCGACGGTCATCGCCTCGCAGGCGATCATCTCCGGCGCGTTCTCGATGACGCAGCAGGCGATTCAGCTGGGATACTCGCCGCGGTTCGACATCCAGCACACGTCCGCGCACGAAGTCGGGCAGGTCTACATTCCAGAGATCAACTGGATGCTGATGTTCGCGACCGTCGGGCTCGTCTTCGGATTCCGCTCGTCCACGAATCTTGCGGCGGCCTACGGCATGGCCGTCACGATGACGATGGTCATCACAACCCTCCTGGCGTTCGTCGTCGCTCGCGAGCTGTGGCGATGGAGCCTGTGGCGGGCCGTGCTGGTGATGGCCGCCTTCCTCTCGCTCGACCTGGTGTTCTTCGGCGCGAACGTGCTCAAGATCCAGCACGGTGGCTGGTTCCCGCTCGTCGTCGCCGCGCTCGTGTACGGTGTGATGTCCACCTGGAAACGCGGACGCGAGCTGGTCGTGGCGCGGCTGCACGCGGCGGAAGTCTCGCTCGACGCGTTCTTCAAGCGGCTGGCGGAGAAGCCGCCCGTGCGTGTGCCGGGCACAGCGGTGTTCATGACCGCGCGTCCCGAGGGCGCGCCGCCCATCCTGGTGCATCACCTCAAGCACAACAAAGTGCTGCACGAGCAGATCGTGTTGTTGACCGTGTCGATGCTGAACACGCCGACGATCAGCGAAGGCGAGCCGATTCAGGTGGAAGCCATCGGGAGCGGTTTCTATCGCGTGATCGCGCGGTTCGGGTTCATGGAGTCGCCCGATGTGCCTGCGGCGCTGGCGCGCGCGCGGGAGAAGGGGCTGAAGCTCAATGACAGCGATACGACGTTCTACCTGGCCGATTTGACGCTGCTGGCGAGCGATCGGCTGGGCATGCCGGCCTGGCGCGACGCGCTCTTCATCTTTCTCTCGCGCAACGCGCGGCGGGCCACGAATTTCTTCAATATCCCGGTCGATCGCGTCGTGGAGATCGGCATCCAGCTGGAGATCTGATCCGTCCGGTTTTTCACGCGCGCCACGGCGAGCGGAGCTAGAATGGCGCTGCCTTGGGAGGTGTCTGATGAGAGTCTGGAATCGTGTGCTCGCCGGTCTGGCCGTGGCGGCATTGTCCGGCGCGACCGTTTGGGCGCAGGCGCCCAAAGCCGTGGAGCTCGGCTCGATTAACTTTCCGACGTCGGCAAAACCGGCTGCGCAGGCGCCGTTCCTGACGGGCGTCAAGGCGCTTTACAACTTCGAGTTCGACATCGCCGCGGACGCCTTCCGCGACGCGCAGAAGGCCGATCCCGATTTCGCGCTGGCGTATTGGGGCGAGGCGATGAGCTTCAATCATCCCCTCTGGGCGCAGCAGGATCTGCCCGCCGCGCGCAAGGCGCTCGAGAAGCTCGCGCCGACCGCGGCCGCACGGGCGGCGAAGGCCCCGGCCGGCAAGGAACGCGACCTGATGGAGGCGCAGGAAGTTCTGTTCGGCGCGGGCGACAAGCTCACGCGCGACATCGCGTACTCCCAGGCGATGGGCAAGATGCACGCGAAATATCCCGGCGACGACGAAATCGCCTGCATGTATGCGCTGTCGCTCCTCGGAACCGCGCGTCCGGGCGACAAGACGACCCGCAACTCGATGCAGGCCGCGGCGATCGTGCAGGACCTCTTCGAGCGTCATCCGCAGCATCCCGGCGCCGCGCATTTCATCATCCATTCGTTCGACGATCCCGACCACGCGATCCTGTCGCTGAAAGCGGCGCGGGCCTACTCGAAAATCGCGCCGTCGGCAGCGCACGCGCTCCACATGCCGTCGCACATCTTCGTTCAGCTCGGGATGTGGGACGACGTGATCGCGTCGAACATCGTTGCCTACAAGGCCGCCGACGATCTCGCCACGAAGAAGAACCTGCCGCGCGGCCGCGAGGACTTCCACACGCTGTCCTGGCTGCAATACGCGTATCTGCAGGAAGGCAAGTTCGACGAGGCGCAGAAATGCGTCGATCAGGCCAAGGCCGTTGCCGACAAAGACACGGCGCCGAACGTTCGTGACGGATACGCGGCGATGAAAGCACGCCAGGTGGTCGAGAGCGCTCGCTGGGAGAAGCTCGCGCTGCCGACGGGCGCGGTGAAAGACGGCGGCGCGCCCGGGTACGACGGCAGCGCGGCCTACGTGCTCGCCGCGGGATTGAGCGCGGCCAAACTCGGCGATCTGCCGACCGCCAACCTGGCCCTCGAGAAGCTGAAGGCCATGCGCACACAGGCCGAGACCGGCTCGAACGCGTACCGCGCCAAGCCGTTCGCGATCATGGAGAAGGAAGTCGGAGCGGCCGTCGCCGCTGCTCAGAAGGACACCGCGACCGCGGAGCGCTTGCTGAAGGAAGCCACGACGATCGAGTTGACGCTCGATGCGCCGTCCGGTCCGCCCGAACCAATCAAGCCGTCGTTCGAGCTGTACGGCGACCTGCTGCTCGACCTGGGCCGCCCGCAGGATGCGGCGGCGCAGTATCAGCAGTCGCTGCTTCGGATGCCGAACCGCCGCGCGGCGGTGCAGGGCATGTCCAAGACGTCAACCTCGCGGCCTTCGCAGGCGGGTGCGCGATGAGACGCCTGGCCGCCGGTGCCGTGATTGCTGCGCTTGCAGCAGTCGGAGGCGTGAGCCTGGTCGCGCAGGAAACGCGATCGGCGACGCTGCTGACGACCGAACACTATCTCGACTGGGAGCGGGTGAGCGACGCGCAGATTTCGCCCGATGGATCCCGGATCGTCTACACCCGCCAGCACGTGAACAAGCTCGAGGACAAGTGGGACTCGGAGCTGTGGATCGTCAACGCCGATGGGTCCCAGAATCGTTTTCTCGTGAAGGGCGGCGCGGCGCGCTGGTCGCCGGATGGCAAGCGTCTGATGTACCAGGGTGAGGGCGAGCCGAAGGGGTCGCAGCTGTTCGTGCGCTGGGTCGATGCCGAAGGCCCCGCGACGCAGGTCACGCACATCACCGAAGCGCCGCGCAACGCAAAGTGGTCGCCCGACGGGAAGTCGATCGCATTTGCGATGTTCGTCCCCTCCACCGACAAGTGGAGCGTCTCGATGCCCAGCGAGCCAAAGGGTGCGAAGTGGACGCCTGCGCCGCGCGTCGTCAGCACGATCCACTACCGTCAGGATCAGATCGGCTACCTCGAGGACGGATTCACCCACTTGTTCGTCGTCCCGGCAGAGGGCGGCACGGCGCGCCAGGTCACGTCCGGCAAATGGAGCGTCGGGGCCGGCGAGCTGCGGAGCGGCGCGTCGATCGACTGGACACCTGACAGCAAATCCGTGGTGTTCGACGGCAACCGGTCGCCCGAGGCCGACATGCAGTACGAAACGTCGCAGATCTATGTCGCCGATGTCGCGACCGGCGGGATCCGCGAGCTGGTGAACAAGGCGGGCGAGTGGGGCAAGCCGGTCGTCTCGCCTGACGGCCGCACGGTCGCATTCACCGGCTACGCGCCGACCGGGCACTCGCACACCGTGAGCGACATGTACGTGATTCCGATCACCGGCGGCGCGAGCGACATGCGCAAGATCAGCGGCGACTTCGATCGCGATCCGATCAACATGCGCTGGGCGGCGGACGGTTCCGGGCTGTATTTCGACGCCGACGACCGCGGCGCGCGAAACGTGCAGTTCGCGGCGATCGTGGGCGGCGTCAGGCCGGTGACGACCGGACGGCACATGCTCTCGTTCGATTCGGTGTCGAAGGACGGTGTCGCCGCCGGCATCTCCGCCGATCTCGAGCACCCGCAGGACGTCGTCAAGTTCAGCGTAAAGCAGCCGGGTCAGGTGACGAGGCTGACCGACGTCAACGGCGATGTGCTGCAAGGCATCCAGCTGGGGAAAACCGAGGAGATCACGTACACGTCGACGGGCAACACGAAGGTGATGGGCTGGATCGTGAAGCCGCCGTCCTTCGACGCCTCGAAGAAGTATCCGATGATCCTCGAGATTCACGGCGGGCCGTTCGGGAACTACAACGTCGCGTTCAACTACATGTTCCAGAACTTCGCCGCCAACGGCT